>VFQR01000049.1_pt1 | contig 343972 bp, 320 predicted proteins | sample 3512321 | NCBI WGS metagenome assembly VFQR01 (sample SAMN10412374, study PRJNA504923) | tailings metagenome | isolation source: Relicate 3 Philex TSF1 revegetated site | place: Philippines: Tuba, Benguet | collected 2017-08-29
ATCCTGTCCACCCGCATGATGCCGCCCATAGCCGTCGCCATCCCGATCTTCCTGATGTATCGTGAACTGGGCCTGTCGGACACGCATCTCGGCATGATCCTGCTCTACACGGCGGTGAACATCTCGCTGGCCGTCTGGCTGCTGAAGGGGTTCATCGACGAAATCCCCCGCGAATATGAAGAGGCCGCGCTGATCGACGGCTACACGCGGTTTCAGGCCTTCCGCAAGGTCGTGCTGCCCCAGGCCGCCACCGGCATTGCCTCGACCGCGATCTTCTGCCTGATCTTTGCGTGGAACGAATATGCCTTTGCCGTCCTGCTGACATCGGGCACCGCGCAGACGGCGCCGCCCTTCATCCCCACGATCATCGGCGTGGGCGGGCAGGACTGGCCCGCCGTCGCAGCCGGCGCCACGCTCTTCCTGTTGCCGGTCATGATCTTCACCATTCTTCTCCGCAAGCATCTCTTGCGCGGCATCACCTTCGGAGCGGTCCGCAAATGACGCACCAACAGTCACCCCGCGCCGCGACCTCTGAATTTTCGCAGGAAATTCGCCCCGTGATCATGGGAGGTCGCCCATGACACGCTTCCTCTCCGGCCTCCTGCGCCTGCGCCGCGGTCCCTGGGAACTCCTGGCCACCATCCTCATCGGGCTTGGCGTCTTCATGCTGATGCAGCCCTTCGCCCTCGCGCTCTATACCTGGAGCTTCCTCGTCACGCTGGCGGGCACGGTGATGTTCATCATCGTCTCGCATTTCCCGGAATAGTCATGGCCGAAATCGTCATCCGAAACCTGCGCAAGGAATTCGGCGCCTTCACCGCCGTCAAGGGATCGTCCTTCACGATCCGCGACGGCGAGTTCTTCATGCTGCTCGGCCCCTCCGGCTGCGGCAAGACCACCACCCTGCGCATGATCGCAGGGCTGGAACTTCCCACCTCCGGCGAAATCCTGATCGACGGCGAGGATGTCAGCCAAAAGCCCGCCTCGCAGCGCGACATCGCGATGGTGTTCCAGATGTTCGCGCTCTACCCGCACATGAACGTGCGCAAGAATATCAGCTACCCCCTTGTCTCGCAGGGCATCCCCAAACCCCAGATCACTGCCAAGGTGGCCGAGGTGGCGCGCATCCTCGGGATCGAGGACATCCTCGACAAACCCGTCGGCGGCCTTTCGGGCGGCGACCGGCAGCGCGTCGCGCTCGGCCGCGCCATCGTGCGCAACCCCAAGGCCTTCATGATGGATGAACCCCTCGGTGCGCTGGATGCCGAATTTCGCGAACGCATGGCCGAAGAACTCCGCGCCCTGCATGACCGGATGCGCGCCACCACTGTCTATGTGACCCACGACCAGCTGGAGGCGATGCAGATGGGCGACAAGATCGTCGTGATGAACCACGGCGTTGTCGAACAGTTCGGCACTCCGCAGGAAATCTACGACCACCCCGCGACGCTCTTCGTGGCCGATTTCATCGGCAGCCCGGCGATGAACTTCCTGCGCTTCGACGGGAAGGCCCGCGCCGGGGCGCAATCGGTAATGTTGGGCGATACGGCGATGGATCTTCCGGAATTGCAGGAAGAGGCCGCCGGTTCCCTCGTTCTCGGTGTGCGCCCGGAACATGTGACGCTGGCCGATGACGCCCCCTATCGCGGGCGGGTCGAGGCGGCGGAATATCTGGGCACGACCCAGATCGTCACCCTTTCCACGGCGCATGGGCCTGTGAAGGCACGCATCCCTTCAGGGCTTGTCGCCCGTGTGGGCGAACAGGTGGGCCTGCGCCTGAACGCGCGCACGCTGTCGCTGTTCGATGCCACAACGGGCCGCGCCTTCCGAACGGCGGCGAATGCGGGGGTGCATCATGGCTGAGGTCGCACTTTCGGGCCTGTCCAAATCCTTCGGCGCCAACCGCGCCCTGTCGGATGTCTCCATGACCATCCCCGACGGTGCTTTCGTTGTTCTCCTCGGCCCGACAGGCGCGGGCAAGACCACCACGCTTCGCCTGATCGCAGGCCTTGACCGGCCCGATTCCGGTGACATCGCCATCGCCGGCCACTCGGTGCTGGGCGACACCCCCGCCCAACGCGATGTGGCGATGGTGTTCCAGCAATATTCGCTCTACCCCCATCTCACCGTGCGCGAAAACCTCGCCTTCCCCCTGCGCTCGCCCGTCCTGAACTGGCCCGAGGCGGACATCACCCGCAAGGTGGCCGAGGTGGCGGAAGTCCTCCGCATTGCCCACAAGCTCGACAACAAGGCGACGCAGCTTTCAGGGGGCGAGATGCAGCGCGTCTCCATCGGTCGCGCGCTGGTGCGCAACCCGCGCATCTACCTGATGGATGAACCGCTCTCCTCGCTCGATGCCAAACTCCGCGCCGATCTGCGGATCGAACTCAAGCGCATCCATGCCGAACTGGGCGCGACCTTCCTCTATGTGACCCATGATCAGATCGAGGCGATGACCATGGCCACCCATGTGGGCGTTCTGGATCACGGCCGTCTGGTGCAATACGGCACCCCGCGCGAGATCTATGAAAACCCCGTCTCGGCCTATGTCGCCAGCCGCCTTGGACAGCCCCGCATCAACCTCCTGCCTGCCGAAACCTTCGCCGGGGCGCCACCCGGCGCGGCCCAGATCGGCCTGCGCCCCGAACATGTGGCCGTAGGCGAGGGGCAGCCTGCAACCGTCCGCCGCGTGGAACATCTGGGCGACCAGACCCGCCTGCATCTGACGCTTGGGCCCCACGAGATCATCACGCTGGCCGATCCCCACACGCCGCTTGCCCCCGGCGACAGCCTTTCCATCCGCCCCGAGAACCCGCTCTGGTTCGACGCCAGCGGCAACCGCATCTGACAGGAGCCCGCCATGAAGCAGTTCATGAACAGCAAGGAAACCCTCGTGACCGAGGCGCTGGATGGCCTGATCCGCACCTCGAACGGGCGGCTGGCGCGGCTTGACGGCTATCCCCATATCAAGGTTGCCGTCCGCACCGATTGGGACCGCTCGAAGGTGGCGCTCGTCTCGGGCGGCGGATCGGGGCATGAGCCCAGCCATGCCGGGTTCGTGGGGCAGGGGATGCTGACCGCCGCCGTCTGCGGCGATGTCTTTGCCTCGCCGTCCGTCGATGCCGTCCTAGCGGGCATCCTCGCCGTCACCGGCAAGGCGGGCTGCCTCCTGATCGTCAAGAATTACACCGGCGACCGGCTGAATTTCGGCCTCGCCGCCGAACGTGCGCGCGCCTTCGGATTGAAGGTCTCCATGGTCATCGTTGACGATGACATCGCCCTTCCCGACCTGCCACAGGCGCGCGGCGTGGCGGGCACGCTCTTCGTGCACAAGATCGCAGGCGCCATGGCCGAAGCCGGGGCCGACCTCGACACCATCACCACCGCTGCCCGCCGCATCATCGACGGGGCCATCTCCATCGGCATGTCGCTCGACACCTGCACCGTTCCCGGCTCGCCGAAAGAGGACCGCATCAGCGCAGGCAAGGCCGAGCTTGGCCTCGGCATCCATGGCGAGGCGGGGGTGGAGCAGGTGGATTTCTCCGGTGCCCGGGCCGCCATGCAGATGGTGGTCGAGAAACTCCTTCCCCATACCGGCACCGGCGACCATGTGGCGCTTCTGAACAACCTCGGCGCCACCACACCGCTCGAGATGTCGGTGCTGGCCGAAGAACTGGCCCGCTCTCCGCTGGCCGCCCGCGTCAAATGGATGATCGGCCCCGCGCCCCTGATGACCTCGCTCGACATGCACGGCTTTTCCGTCTCGCTTCTGCCCGTCAGCGCGGAAGAGGTGGCCCATCTCTCCGCCCCGGCCGCCCCCCCGGCTTGGCCGCCGCTTGCCACCCTTGCCCCGGTCGCCACACGGCCCTTGCCGGATGGTCTGGCCCCGATACAGCCCGTCCCATCCCCCCATCCCGCCCGCCGCGCGCTTCTGGACCGCTGCTGCAACGCGCTCATTGCCTGCGAGGCGGATCTGAACGCGCTGGACGCCAAATCCGGGGATGGGGATACCGGCTCCACCCTCGCCGGTGCCGCCCGCGCCCTGCAATCCGCGCTGGATCGCCTGCCGCTGGCCGATCCCACCCAGCTTTACCGCGCCATCGGCGTGGAACTGGCGCAGACGATGGGCGGCTCCTCCGGTGTCCTCCTCGCCATCTTCTTCGCAGCCGCAGGCGATGCCTCCGCCTCCGGCAAGGATTGGATCGGCGCGCTCTCGGCGGGCCTTGACCGCGTGATGCAGGTGGGTGGCGCAGAGCCCGGCCACCGCACCATGATCGACGCGCTGGCCCCGGCGCTGGCCGCCCTGCCACAGGGCCTGCCCGCAGCTGCCGCCGCCGCCCGCAAGGGCGCGGATGCCACCGCTACAATGACCCGCGCCAAGGCAGGCCGCGCCTCCTACCTCTCGGCCGACAAGCTGGCCGGATTCAACGATCCCGGCGCCGAAGGCGTCGCACGGCTTCTTGAAACCCTCGCCGCAGGCTAGGCCTTCCATCGACGGGCATTCCGGCTAAGGTGCCGCAATGCCTGTCGATCCCGCTTCCCTCTGTGTCCTTGCCAACCCCGGATCGGGCCGCGCCAGCCGCGACACATCCGCCATCGACAAGGCAATGGCGGTGTTCGGCCCCGATGTCCCCTTGCGCCGCCTGACCCGGGGCCAGACCTTCGCCGATGCCGTCAATCAGGCCATTGCCAACGGCTATACCACAATCGTTGCCGCCGGGGGCGATGGCACTGTCACCGGCATCGCTCAGGCGCTCTTGGGCACGAAGGCGAACCTCGCCATCCTGCCGCTCGGCACCTTCAACTTCGTCTCCCGTGGCCTCGGATTGTCCGAAGACCCCGAAGCCGCCGCCCGCGCCATCCTCGCAGGCCATCCGCATCGTATCTCTGTCGGCACGGTCAATGACCAGCTTTTCCTGAACAATGTCAGCCTCGGCCTCTATCCGCGCATCCTGTCGGAACGTGAGGCGATGTATGCCAGATATGGCCGGTTTCGCGTGCTGGCCTACTGGACCGTGCTCGCCAACATCCTGCGCGCTCAACGCAGGCCATTCTTTCGCATCGAGACCGAAGACGGCCTCCGCGATCTGCGCACGCCGCTTGTCTTCATTGCGCGCTCGGCCTACCAGTTGGAACGCTTTGGCCTGTCCGGGGCCGACATCATCAGCGATGATCGCTTCGCCGTTTTCGTCGCCCGCACCGGCAGCCGCTGGCACCTGATGAAACTGGCCTTCCATCTTGCCCGCAAAAGCCTTGTCCCCGGCACCGATGTGGAACTGTTCAGCGCCCATTGCATGACGATCCGCACAGCCAATCGCCGCCCGCGCGTCGCCTTCGATGGGGAAAAACGCAGGATGCTTGCGCCGCTGGAATTCGTCATCCAGCCCGATGCCCTGTCCGTCATCATCCCCGATGTCGCGGATCGGGTCGCCCCATGACGCGGATCGTTCATCTGTCTGACCCGCATTTCGGGACCGAACAGCCGGGTTTCTCCCATGCCCTCGCCCAATGCCTTACCAGCCTCAACCCCGGTGCCGTGATCCTGTCTGGCGATCTCACGCAGCGCGCCCGCATCGGCCAGTTTCGCGCCGCCCGCGCTTTTCTTGATGCCTGCCCGCGCCCAATCCTTGCCATTCCGGGCAACCATGATGCGCCGCTTTTCAACCTGCCGCTGCGCCTTCTGGCCCCGTGGCGCAATTGGCAGCGCGGCCTTGGTCTGCCGCTGGAAGCCGACATCACCACCCCCCGTGCCGTCATCGCCGGGATCAACAGCGCCAATCCCCATGTCTGGAAGGACGGTCGCATCCGCCCCGCGCAACTGGACCGACTTGCCGCGCTCTTCGCCCGCGCGGGCGACCGGCACCGCATCGTGGCCCTGCACCACCCGCCAGAGCCGCCCGAAGGTGAACCCCCCTCGCTTGTCGGCGCGGAACAGGCCGTCCGCGCCTTCACCGCTATGGGGGTGCAGATGCTCCTGTCAGGCCACCTGCATTTCACCCATGTCGCGCCGCTGACTACCGCGCCGACCATCCTGTCGGTGCAGGCCGGCACCTGCCTGTCCACCCGCACCCGCAATGACGGCAACGCATTCTCCCTGATCGACCTGACGGATTCCGGCGCCGCGATCACCCATTACCGCGCCACCCGTGATGGCCGGTTCCAGCCTGACGCCCTCACCACCTGGACACGCGGCCCGGACGGCTGGCGCTAAAGCACCACCGTCTGCCCCGTATCCGCCGACCGGATCGCCGCCAACACCATCGACAGCGTCTGCAGGTTATGCGCCCCCGAAGGCTCCATCGCCGCCCCGCCCGACAGGGCGGCGGGAAGCTGCCCCTGGAACGCCGCCACCGACTCCTGGATCAGATGCCAGGGCCGCGCACCCCAGACGGGGCAGGGCGGTTCCACATCCCGCTCTTCCATCCCATCGGCACGATGCAGGCGCAGCCGGAACCCCTCGACCAACTCGATGGTCCCGGCATCCCCCTCCACCCGCAACAGGCTTTGCGGAAAGGGATCAGGCGACAGCACCGAATGAAAGCTGCACTCCACCGTGCTTACCGCCCCAGACCCGTGCCGCAGCAGCGCCTGAAATGCATCGAACCCCGCCACGCGCGGATTGCGCCGCTGCACTTCGCAAGACAGCCGGTCCACATCCCCCATCAGGTGCCGCACCATGTCGAACAGATGCAGCCCGATATCCGTCAGCGCCAGATCGCGCACCTCTGCCAGATAGGGTTGGTTGGCGTAGATGTCATAGCCATGCCGGAACGACAGCCGCAGCCAGCTCGGGGTGCCAATCGCCCCTGCCTGCAACAAGGCCTTCACCTCGCGGATCGGGCGCTGCCAGCGGAAATTCTCATGCACCGTCAGCATCGCCCCCGTCGCTGCACAGGCTGCGACCATCGCGCGGGCATCCTCCAACGTCTCGGCAAAGGGCTTCTGGCAGATCACCAGCCGGGCATGCGCTGCGGCCAGTTCGACCAGCACACGATGGGACTCGACCGTCGTGGCGATATCAACGAAATCAGGCTTTACCTCGGCCAGCAGCGCCGCCGGATCGCTGCCCCAGCGCGGGATGCCGAAGTCCCGCGCATAGGCCTCGGCCCGGGCCGGATCGCGGTCAATGACAGCAATGATATCGGCCCCCGGCAACTCGCCCCAGGCGGCCATATGGTTGCGGGCAAAGAAGCCGCAGCCGATCAGAACCCCGCGATACGCCATGCCGATAGACCCCCTCTGCACCTACCCGATAACTCATCATACCAGTTGGCTCACGGCAAGCGACAACCGCCCCCCGCCCGCCCGCGCTGGCGCGCGCCCGCGGGAAATCTGTGACCAGCACCTTGCCGTTGAATGAACGCAGCGCCCGTCGCGTGCATACGCCCGTCTGCACGCCGCCCTGCATGCCCGACTGAATGGCCGTTTCCGCCCATCTCCCTGAAATCCCGGCACATTCCACAGCGGGGAAGGGGCCAGCCCCACCCCGCCTCCCGCTTGGTTCCGGTCAGATTTCCCGGCCCTTCGACGTGAAATTATTCTTCGGCCCCGCGCGCCATCATGCGTTCTATCCGCCGCCGCCGCACCTCATACAGGATCGCCGCCAGAATGGTGATCCCGATCATGATCACCGCCAAGGCATTGATCGTGGGCGTAATGCCTGCCCGCACCTTCGAGAACACATAGACAGTCAGCGTGTCCGCCCCGCCCCGTGTGAACTGGGTCACGTTGAAGTTCTCGACCGACTGGAAGAAGGCCACTGCCGCGCCTGCCCCGATCGCAGGGTAGAGATGCGGCAACAGGATGCGTCGCATCACCTGCCCATGGCTCGCCCCCAGATCCAGCGCCGCTTCCTCTAACGCACTGTCAAAGCTCTGCAATCTGGCCAGAACCAGCAGCATCACCATCGCCGCGATATAGCTGACCTGCCCCAGCACCGACAGGTGCAGCCCCGGCGGCACACCCAGCTTGTTCCACATCAGCAGGGTGGAAATGCCGATCACGGCGCCCGGGATCAGAATGGTGGAAATCATTAACCCGTAAAGGATGGATCGCATCCGCCCCGAGATCGAATTGATCAGGATCGCCGCCGCCGTCCCCACGATCACCGCCAGCACCGCCACCGCGATGGCCACAAGGATCGTGTTGCGGAATGCCGTCCACATCCGGTCATCGGCGGCCAACTCCACGAACCACCGCCCCGTTGTCCCGCGCCACGGAACGATAGACGGAAGCCGGCTGTCGTTGAATGCCGCCCCTGCCATCACAACCAGCGGAATAAGCAGGTAAATCAGGAAGGCCGCCATGTAGATATGGGCCAGGTTCTGTCGCAGTTTGTGCATGTCCTGCCCCCTCTACTTCGCGATGTCAGACAGCTTGACGCGGAAGATCCACATCACCGCGCTGACAAAGACCGTGCAAAGGAACAGCAAGAGGAAGGCATAGGCCGAGGCCGTGTTCCAGTCGAGCGCATCGTTCATCCATTGTTGAATGGTCTGCGTGAACCATTGCGATGTCGTCGATCCAAGAATCGAAGGCACCAGCAGCGAACCGGCCGACAGCATGAACACCATCACCGCCCCCGACGCGACCCCCGGCTTGGCATGGGGCAGAATGATGCGCCAATGGATCTTCCACCACGGCGCACCCAGATCCTCCGCCGCCTCGATCTGGTTCGTGTCCAGCGACGAGATGGCGTTGTAAAGCGGGAACAGCATGAAAAGGATGTAGGTATAGATCAATCCGATGATGACGGCGTCATAACCGGTGATCCATCGCACGGGCTGGTCGATCAATCCGATGAACAACAGAAGCGAATTCAGTGGCCCCTTGAAGGCCAGGATGATCCACCAGGCAAAGGCGCGCAGCACCTCCGACACCCAAAGCGGAACAAACAGCAAAAGCATCAGCGTGGGCAGCGAACGGGGATTGGCAATCTTGGCCATGTAATAGGCCACCGGATAGGCCATCAGGAAACACAGCACCGTCACGACCACGGAATACCAGATCGTCAAGGAAAAGGTCATCACATGAACCGGCACCGTGATCGGAATGCCCAGCAAGGACGTCTCGATGCTGCCGTTGAACACCTTCATGTAGTTGTTGACAGAATAGGTATCCCTCGGGCCACCGATTTCCGACACTGGCAGGTAGGGCCGGAAAGAGCTTTCGAAAAGCGTGATGTTGGGAATGATCACCAGCATCAGCAACCAGAAGGCCACGATCAGGCACATCAGCCCCGTCAGCCCCAATCCGTAGCGGCGGATCAGATCCTGCATCGCTTACCTCTTCGTCTCGGCATCGGGCAGTATCGCGGCGCGCTGGGCATCAAAGCCCATCCAGACCTGATCCCCGATGGACGGAACCGAAGACGATCCGTCGTTGCGCAATTCGGCCACCATCTTCATGCCGCTGTCCGATACCGCATGAACCGCGATGAAGGCGCCTTCGAAAGACACTTCCTCCACCGTTCCGTGAATACCGTTCTCCGGCGGGGCAGAGGTGCTGATGATCGTGTGTTCGGGGCGCACATAAAGCTTCACACCCCTGACCGCGACCCCATCGCCGATCCGGGCGCGGAATTGCCCATGCGGCGTGGACAGCGTCGCCATGCCGTCTGCCACCGTCCCAAGATCGCCGGTGAACACGTTGTTTTCCCCCACAAAAGAGGCAACGAAACCGTTCACCGGATTGTTGTAGATGTCACGCGGATCGGCGATCTGCTGGATACGGCCATGGCTCATCACGCCCACCCGATCAGACATGGCCAGCGCCTCGCCCTGATCATGGGTGATGTAGATGAAGGTCACGCCCGTCCGTTTCTGGATCGCCCGCAATTCCGCCCGCATGTGCTGGCGCAGCTTCAGGTCCAGCGCGGAAAGCGGCTCGTCCAGCAGCATCACCTGCGGCTCCACCGCCAGCGCGCGGGCGATCGCCACGCGCTGCTTCTGCCCCCCGGACAGTTGCGACACCATCTTGTCTGCCGCCCCCGGCAGATCGACCAGCTTAAGCAATTCTTCAGCTTTCGCCCGCCGCGTGGCCTTGTCCACGCCGCGCACTTCCAACCCGAAGGCAATGTTTTCCCAGATCGACATCAGCGGGAACAGCGCAAGGTTCTGGAAAATCAACGCTGTAGGCCGCTGGTTCGGGCGCTGCCCGCGCATGTCCTTGCCGCCGATGCGGATCACCCCTTCGGTCGGCTCGATGAACCCCGACACCATCCGCAGGATCGTGGTCTTGCCACAGCCCGATGGCCCGAGAAACGAGAAGAACTCGCCGGGTTTGATGGACACATTCGCATGGTCCACTGCGCGAAAGCTGCCGAAGTCGCAGCTGACATTTTCAAGATCAATTCCGGCGCTCATCGCGTCGTGGTCCCCTGTCGTGGCATTGTTTTCGTTTTTGTGTTTTCGTTTTTGTCAGGCTAGCAGGCCCGCACCCGGGCGCAATGTGTATCGCCAGTTTGCCCTGCCGGATCGGTCCAGATACCCGCGCCATGCCCGCCAAATGAACACGCCGGACCAATGGCCCGGCGTGCGTCGTCTTTGGGTCCGATCAGGCGGCCTTGTACTTGTCGGCGTATTCTGCCCGCTTGGCCAGGAACTCGGCCGACTGATCCGGCCACCACCACAGCTTCGACAGCGCCTCGTCGTTGAAGGTGCCGTTGTAATAGGCCGACACTTCCGGATCCATGAAGTCAGATGCGCCCTTGCCCACCGGGTTGGCCGAGAAGGCGGTCGCCCACATCGCCGCGCCTTCGGGGCCGGAGATCCATTTCACGAATTCATGCGCCTGATCCACGTTCTGCGCATTCTTCATCAGGACAAAGCCCTGATGCCATGCAATCGCGCCTTCGACCGGGGCGATGTACTTGTAGCCGTCGTTGCGCAGATTGAACCCGGTCGAATCCCAGCACAGGCCCACGGTCGCCCCGTTGGCGGTAAAGCCGGCATTCGCCTCGTTCTCGCCAGACCACCACTGCACCACATTGCCCTTGGCCTTGATCGCCTCGGCCAGCGCGATGTCCCACAGTTCGGCCATGGCGCCCATGTCGGTATAGCCATCCATCCACGGGCGCGGCAGCTTGCCCTGCGCATCCAGCCAGCGGCCCATCGCGGCCAGCGCGGAATGCGGGCGCAGCACCACCTGGTTGTCGGCGCTGAACAGATCGCCCAGCGACGGCGGGTCCGACATCACGGCATCCGCCTCGTTCACCACCAGCGCCTCGGTGCCCCAGACGGAGGGCACGTAAAGCAGCGCGCCACCCTTGCGCGACCGCTCGCCCGCCGCGCCATCGGCCAGACCGGGCAGGTAGTTGTCCATGGCCAGCTTGGCCTCGTCGAAGGCTCCAAGAAGCCCGTTGTCGTTCCACGCCCCGACACGGTCGATGGTCGGTTCGATCAGGTCGATCCCGCCCGCTTCCAGCGCGACCTTCGCATCCGCGAACATCGTGTCCTGATCGGGCAGTTCCTTGAAGTTGATTTTGATGCCGGTCGCTTCGGTGAAGGCCGGGAATACCTTTTCCGCGAACAGCGGATACCCGGCCCAACCGGTGAAGTTCAACTCGCCCGACGAGGCCAGCGCCTTGCGCGATACGATTGCGGGCGCCGCCAGCGCGCCGATACCCAATGCCGTGCCCTTCAGAAGCGTGCGGCGATCAATACGAGAGTAGGTTTTCTTCATCATAGCTCCCCATAGTGTGGCCTTGTGCCTGACTCGCGGCACAGGGTTTCCGGACCGTGCGTTGCTGCCGGTCTTGGGCACTATTGGTTGCACGATTCGCCATGGACGCAAACGAAGATTTCGTGACCCCCCTATGCTTCACGCCGCAGCGGGGCATGGAATGCCTTTCCTTTGCGCGAAGCCTCTGCCGGACAGCGATCATGGGTTGTGTTGCGCGGAACTGCTCAACCCGTGCTTGGTTGCGCGGCACATTTCAGGTGAAATCGAGGCGCCACACAGGGCGTCTCCTTTCCCGTGCCTGCTGTCGCACGATTTGACGGTTGGCGGAACGCCCCGTATCGTTCGGATCACGCGCCCCGGGCAGAAGAGGGCAGGCATCAGGCGGGTCCGCCTCGGGGCGAAAGGTGAGTGGCAAGATGTATCGGTATCCGGGCAAGTCATCAGGGCGCCGCGACAAGGCGAATTACGGCGATGAATGACGAAACCCCCCCGGATCGCCCGGTTCGCAAGGTGGCGGTGAAGGTCCCGCCGCTGGTGCGGGACCTTTCCAAGGCGGCGGGGAAGGACCGCTTTCTTTTCCGCGGCGGGCTTGTGGATGCGTGGTTCGAAGCGCACCCCGGTTCGGATGTGCTTGCCGTGACGTTCGATAATCTCTCCTCCGTCGGCGAATATGATCCGCCGCAGCCCTGGCTGCGCTGGCGGATGGAACAGGCCGGAATCTCCATCCTCGGTTTGATGGCAAGCCGAAAGGACTGGTATCGCAATCCCGATACCCCGGCCCTGATCAGCGCCTTGCGCGACGTGGGGATCTTTGGCAGGTTCCGTCGCGTGGTCTTTGTCGGCGCCTCGATGGGCGGCTTCGCTGCGCTCGCCTATGCTCCGATGGTACCGGGGGCCGCCGTTCTGGCCTTCAGCCCGCAAAGCACCCTGTCGCGTGACATCGCACCGTTCGAGCGGCGCTACCGCTATGCTGCGCGCAAATGGGATTGGTCCGACACAGCCCATCTTGACGGCGCCGAGGCCGGTCGGGCAGGGGCCGAGATCACGCTGGTCTATGATCCCTTTGTAAAAGAGGACCGGGAACACGCCCTGCGCATCGTCGGGGCCGGGGTCCGCCATGTGCCCGTGGCCCTGATGGGGCACAGAGCCATCCGTCAGATCAAGGCAGTGGGTGGCCTTCAGGACATGCTCGAAGGCGTGATCAAGGGCACGACTGACTGGCCTGCATTCTGGCGAACCTTCCGCGCGCGGCGCGCCCAGACCGCGTGGCAAAGGGCGCTGGTGGCCGAGGCAACGGCGCGCGGCCATGCCGCGCGTCTGCCCGGGGCGCTTGCTGCGCTGCTGCGATCAAACCCCGAGGCGGGTTTTGCGCGGCGCGAATTGCAGCGGATGAGAAAGGCGCGCAAAACAGCCGCACGGATGCCGGCCGAGGCGCCTGTCGCGCCTGATCCGGAGCGCCGCATCGTCGTTTCCGGGGGCGATGCCCAGCCGCCTTTCGAGGGCCTGATCCTCGATCTTTCGCAAGCCATCTTCGTTCCAGAACGTACGGGCGGCGAAAAGCTTGCGGCGGGCGTCCTGCACGCCGATGGCCGTTTCTGCGACCTGTCGCAAGGATGGATAAGGGCCCGCCGACCAATGCCCGCACCCGCCCTGGTGCCGGGCGAAACGGTCGAACCCCTGGCCGGAACGCACCTGTTTGGCGGTAATTTTCGTGGTCATTTCGGGCATTTTCTGGTGGAGTCGACGGCCCGCCTCTGGGCGCTGGACCACCTGCCTGAACCCCCGCAGAGCATTCTCTATCTGCCCTATCGGGGGGAGGTGGGCCCGATCGAACGTGTCATGGAAGGACATGACAGGTTCTACAGGCTCCTCGGGATCGACATTCCTGTGCGCACCTACGGCATCCCCTTGCGGGTCGAGCGGCTTTTCGTGCCCGAGCTTGGGTTCGGATGGGCCGAACGCTATGCCGGCAGTGCAGCCTACCGCGCTTTCATGCAGGGGCGGCTGCGCGCTGCCGTCGCGCCCGAGGGTGGCAGAAAGCTCTACATCTCACGCGCGCGCCTTGCCGCCCAGCGGGGCGGCATATTGGGTGAAACGGTCATCGAGGAAAATCTCGCGCGTGCCGGATATGAGATCTTTCATCCCGAGCGGCACCCTGTGGATGTGCAGATCGCGCGTTACCGCGCCGCCGAGCGCATCGTCGCTCTGGATGGATCGGCGCTGCATCTTGCGGCCTATGTCACGGACCCGGGCACACGCGTTGCCATGATCCTGCGTCGGTCCAAGGCGCTGGCTTCGGATTACCAGTTGCAGTTCCGATCCTTTTGCGATGTCGCCCTGGACGTCATCGACGTCGTCCGAACCGATTGGGTCTCTGCCGGATCGGATCGCGTGGATTTCCGCTCGGTGGGCGAGATCGACTTTGCCGCCTTGTTCAAGGCCCTTGCAGCGGAGGGTTATGTGACGAAGTCCTTCCGCCCACGCCTGCCGGACGACGCGCAGATGGCGGCCTTGCTTGAGGAATTCGCCGCACGGCGAGGCGGCGCGATGCGCACCCTTGGCCGGGATGAACGCCATGCCGATGACGAGGAGGCCTGATGGCGCAACTGACCTTTTTCTTCATCGTCGAGCCGCCGAAGTATCAGCTCATGGCCTGCTATCTTGCGGCGTCGATCCGCGAGGCCTTTGGCGACAAGGTTGCCATGGTGGGCTATTGTCCGTCGCATCGCCTTGCCGAGGTCGATCCTGATGTCGTGACTGTGCTGGGCCGGATGGGATGCCCCCTGCGCGGGATGAACACGGAAGGCGCCTTTGACCCGCCCTATCCGCATGGCAACAAGATGATCGCCGCGTTGCAACCGCGCGACACGGAATACAGTTGCTTTCTGGATTCCGACATCCTGTTCCTGCGCCCGAACGACCCGGCGAACCTGATTCATCCCGGCCATGTCAGCCTGACGCCTGCCGCCTCCATGGGGTGGGGCGGGCAGGATGATTGGACCCTGATCTACCGCACCGCCGGGATGGAGATGCCTGTCGAACGCATCCGCCTGATGAACCAGAACAAGGGCAAGGACCGGATGCCCTACTTCAGCTCCGGTCTGTTCCTTTTTCCCGAACAGCATCGAAATGCCAAAGGCCTGCGCTTCCCCGAAGTGTGGATGCAGGTCGCCGCCATGATCGAGGCGGAACCCGCCATTCGCGCCAAGCGGCCCTATCTCGACCAGATGACGCTGCCGCTGGCGATCCGCAAGGCGGGGCTGGACTGGCACATGTTGCCCAAGGAACAGCATTACATTCTGGGCGGGCGCAAACGTGGCGAACCCCTGCCGCAGGATCGCGAGATCTTCACAGTGCATTACCGCAACTGGGAGATCGTCAAGGAACACGGTCTGTCGCGCCTCGCCAAGGACATGCTGCAACGCCATGCCGGCGTGCGGCGCATCGCGCAGGTGGGTAAGCGGGCTGCGGCTGCTGAGTAGTGCCTTCAGATCCAGTCGAGGCTGACGCGGTTCGGATCGTATTTTTCGGCAAAAGTCTTGCGGAGCGCGCTGTAGCGTTCCCTCAGGTCCCGAAACTTGCGTTCGTGCGTTTCAGCCACGAGGACCCGGACATGATCGAACAAGGCTTCACCGTCCATCCGTTCCAGAATATCCAGCTCTGCGCCTTCGATATCCATCTTGATGAAGGCCACCTCGGACCTGTTTGCCAGCTTTTCCCGCAGAAAATCGGGAAAGTCGATCAAGGGCACATCCACACCGTTGGCGGCGTCGATCTGCCGTCCACCACCAAGGATCGTGCTTTTGACGGAAGCGCTGGACGGGTTGTCGTCGAAGTTTGCCGCCCGCATCAATCGCACCGTGCCGGTGCCGATCCCGACGGCAGCGTTGATCAGTGTCACATTCGCGGCTCCGGCAAACCGTTCCTGCAACTGAGCAAATGTCCAAGGGTCCGGTTCAAAGGCGATGACATCGGCCCCGGTCTTTGCCAGAACTTCGGTCACGACGCCCATATTCGCGCCGCAATCAATCGCAAGGTCTCCCTTTCGCAGCATCGCTGAAACCCCGGCCAGATAGCCGTGGGCATAGGATTTGCGCATGTTGCGACGCTGACGCCGGATCAGCATTTCCGCCTTCTTTTCGGCGGCGGATTTCGCGGTGTCAGCCTTGGATAGATCCGCTTGCATCAATTAACCTTTTACGTAGTGCCCTTGAATTGGTGGGGCGTAGGGTGGGTCCATCAACGGTTTGCGCGCAGCATAGAGGATCATATGCGGCCCTGTTAACGCACGTTCGCCGCCTCTCGGTCGCCCGGAAGGGTCGGGAATCGCAATCACCTTGTCAGGCACTTTGCGGGCAACGATCGAGACTTCAAGCATCTCATATCCGCGCGCATGATGCCAATAGCGCCATGGAACGTCCGGCCCGGTTTGAAAAAAGCCATGTCCGAACCATCCGTCAGCCGAGACATAGGACATCATCAACCCACCCGGGGCGAGAAGGTCGTGGCACATGTCCAAGGCGTTGCCGATGTGAAAGACATGCTCTGTCGTGCCGCCGTCTATGACGATGTCGAACTGACCCTTCAGATGATCGGGACAGGGATGGTTCAGATCATGTATATGCTGCGCGCCTTCGCTGTCGGTGAAGTCCAGCGCCTCAATCGGTGGATAGCCGATGGCCGCGAAGAAGGTTTCAGAAAAGCCGTCGTCTTGGGTGATTTGCCCTTCGGTCAGATCGAATCCCATCGACTTCAGGTGCCGCAACAGGCGCCTCATGCGGCTTTCCTTAAGGTGCAGCTTTTGCCTGCCAAGGATCAAACCGCGACGAAGCCCCGTGACTTCCGCCGAATGGCGGGCCAGAAAGAGCCCGGGTATCATGCTAATACCCATGATTAAATCCGGACCTTTGACTCTGGGTTAATCATTACTTTTGACCCCTTGAATGCCGTGGTTCTGGCGAACAGTGATCATTCACTTCGGAATTCGCGGCACAACAAGGCCGGCACAACCATTACGCTCAACCCTGTCATGCTACTCCTCCAACGCCTTGCCCGGATCGACCCCTTCGATTTCGCACATTCGTGCGGCATAGGAATTGGGCAAGGGCGGGTTCCGGCGCCACCAGGGTTTGGTGCCATTGGTATAGAGATGAACCGACAGCGTGTTGTCGGTGAAATGCCCCTCCACCCGACCGTGGGGATCATAGAACACATCGTTCAACTGAAATGGCACCGGGTAAAGGTAATCCGGCGTCAGCGCCCTTTCATAGTCGCCGGTCTGCTGGGCAAACCAGGTGAAAGCCTGCGGGCCAAAGGCGGTGCGTTCGGCATTGTAGATCCGCACCGCCTGCGGCAGGCTGCGGTCCTGTTTTTCCAGCTTCTTGCGCTGCTGCTTGTTGAACCAGGCCGGGGCCTCGGGAAGGTTCTCGTAGTAATCCAGCAAACGGTCGATCAATTCACCCTTGGGCGGGATATAGACCACCCCGCAATTCAGCGCGCCGCGAAAGCCGTGGCCGGCATAGATGTTCTCCATCTCGTCGGGAAACGGCTTGTGGCAGTAGGCGTCACAGTCGATCCAGACGGCGTCGATTGCCTTGATCATCTTGTAGCGGAACACGTTCGACAGGAAGGATTCCGAGGTCTGCGACACGATCCCCATGTCGATCTGCATGATATCGGTCGCGCGCCGCACTTCCACGCCCTCGGGGACGTTCGACACCTCATCCGTGCAATACAGGATCGTCGGATGCCCGTTGCGAACATGCGACAGAAGGCAGAGCTGGTTCAGGTAATGAAGTTTCTTGCCGATCCAGAGGGACGCGACAGGACGGCGCTGGGGTACTGACATCATGCCTCACAATGCCCGATGCGGGCTTTTTCTGATTGAGCGAAAGATGCCTGAACAGGGCGCACGCTGTCCAGAATTTCGCGGTTCGGAGCGCGCTTCCTGTTACGGTGTGGGGGCCGCGACACGCCCGAACCCCCGGGTCAGGACGGGATCAAAGCCGAATTGCGGGCCGTGCCAGCCATGCGCGTGAAGCGCGGCCTCGACTGGGGCGAGGTTGGGATGCCAGGTTTCGATCCATCGTCCGGTCAGGAAAAGCTGATCAGGCAGGGGTGCAAGGTCGGGCAGGGCGGTGATCAGGTCGGTGGGGCCAAGCTGAGCATCGGCAAGGATCAGGGCTGCGGGGCGGTGCTGCCCGACCAGGGCTGCAAGCGCATGGACAGGCTTCTCGCCAAGGTCCGGCGCGTGAAGTGCGAAGCGGTCATCAAGGCTACGGCCATTGCGCGTGCAAAGCCGGGCGATCACCGAATGCAGCCCCGCTTCGCTTTCCTGCATGACGATGGCCAGATCGGGCCGCACCCGCGACAGATGAACTGGAAGAAAGCCGCAGCCGGCCCCGATCAAGAGCACGGTCGCCCCTTTGGGCAGAACCTGCGGCATCCGTCGGGCAAGACCGCGTTCGAACTTCCCTGCCTCGATCACCGCCAGCGCCGGAGGTGAAAAGACGCGCGGGTCCAGCGGCACCTCGATGCCATGGTTCACCTTCCAGTCCAAGGCGATGTCGCGCGTCGCATCTATCGGCCCGGTGACATAGCTTCCCATCGGCGTGACCGGTGGTTTGGGCGCGGCAGGTGTGGCCTTGCGGTCCTCTTTTGCCTTGGCATTGCGGCGCTTTTCCACATCCGACATCAGCGCGGCGATCTTTTCCTTGTCACGGGCCTGGGGTGGCTTGGCTGTGATCTGGGTGATCGGAATGGCCGAGGCGCGGGCAAGGTCGGCAACAAGCTGGTGATAGGCCTCGGTCTGCTTCAACTCGGCCAGGCGCGCCTCGGCCCGGTCAATGGCCGCATGGTGCAGGCGGTTCAGCACCGGATCCCGCAGCAGTTCCGCCATGATCGCATTGCGACGATCCGTGTAGCGCAGCATCGTGTCATCGCGCACCTCGTTACGGTCCTGCAGTGCCCAGTAATCGGAATTGTACTTGTCCTTCTTGTTGTTGACGTTTCCGCGCATCTTGCGAATGGCGTAGCTGTCCACCGATTTCACGGCATAGTGGTTGAGCTGTACCCAATCATACCCCACTGTCCGGGTGATCGACCGCCAGCCGCGGAACTTGAAGTAATCCTCCATCTCGCGGCCGGAACCGGTCAGCCATTTGACCGTGTCCGGAAAGCCCGTGTCGATGTGGCGGTTCTTCATCTTGGGGCGGTGGATGCCCAGCTTCCAGTAATCCGGATCGAAGGTGAACAGGGTCTTGACGCCCCAGCCCTTGTTCCACATCGGGGGCGCGGCGAGAAGATATTGTTCGGTGACAGGCGCGCGCGACCATTCGACCACGCCGCCCGATCCGAAGATGCGCCATGTTACCACGATTCCATTGGCCCCCTGCGCCTTGGCGGCGGCGATGAGGTCGTCCAGAGTGCCGTTGCCATAGCGGATGGACAGGAATTCATCGGCATCGAAGACCATCACCCAGTCGCTTTTGCAGACCACGGGTTCGACCTGCGCATGGTTCAGGGCACTGGGCTGCGGGCGGAGGCCTTCGGGAATGACATTGCGCCGGTGATGGGCGAGGCCCAGCTCCTCGAGCCGGATGAGCATGTCGTCCGTCCCATCCGAACAATCGTTGGTATAGACCACGAGATCGGTGAAACCGACGGCAAGATGATGGGCTACCCATTCGATCACGAAGGGCCCTTCATCCTTCATCATCGAAACGGCCGTGACTTGCCCGTGCGGGCTGATGTGGCGCTTCAGGCCAAAGGGAACGCTGCCCCACAGGTCGGACGCCCCGCGCGGCTTCTTTGCCTTGCGCTCCGCCTTCATCTTCGACCCTTGCACAATTCCTACTCCGCCGTGATGCCCTGTTGTCGCAGCGGGCGTCAAGCATGCACCTGAGACCTGCACATGCTGGACCGGGCAGGCGTGACATCCTAGCATGCCCGAAGTCACGAGTGTTCAGAGTACCGCCATGCCAACCCAGTTCAACACGGCTATCCAGCGAAAGCTTTCCAATTTGCTGACCGGCGAGGCGACACCACAAAGATTGAACACGGCGCTGCGGCAACTGGCCAAATGGCGGGCGCAGCTTCTGGAACGACAACTGGTCGAACGGTCGGGCGACAGGGTGTTGTCGGGGCCGTTCAAGGGGATGCTCTATCCGATCCGAACCTCGGAAGGGTCGCGCAATCCGCGTCTGATCGGCAGTTACGAGGCCAGCCTCGCGCCCGTGATCGAAGAGATTGTCGCGCAGGCCTATGACAGGGTGGTCGATATCGGTTCGGCCGAGGGCTATTATGCGGTGGGATTGGCCTTGCGGATGCCCGCCGCCCAGGTGATCGCCCGTGACACGGATGCGAAGGCGCGAGTCGCCTGTGCCGAACTGGCCCGGATGAACGGCGTGCAGCAGAGGGTTTCCATCGGAGATGGCGTGGCACATGCCGATCTGGCTGGCATGATCCGGGGCAGAACGGTCATTGTATGTGATATTGAAGGGGCCGAGGAACACCTTCTTGACCCTGGGATCGCGCCAGAATTGGCGGCAGCGGATATTCTGGTCGAGGTGCATGAGGGGATGAAGCCCGGTCTCATCGCGCTTTTGTCGCAGCGATTTCAGGCAACGCATGACATCCGCCGCATCGAACGTCGGCTTGATGACAGTGGCCTGCCGGCATGGACAGACGGGTTGGCTGACCTTGATCGGCTGCTGCTTCTGTGGGAGTGGCGCTCGACGCCGACACCCTGGCTCTGGATGCGGCAGAGGGCGGCGTGATGTCTGATGCCGGTCGCAATGCGGCCATCTGGTTCGCGCCGGATGGTTTCGACCCCGCGAAAGGCGTGAACGGGCGCAGGATGGCCGGTGACAGCTTTCTGCGCGGCTGGTTCCGCCATGCGGAGGTGTCGGAATGGCTGGCCCTGACGCACGGGCCGGGGGATGCGCAGACCTTTCGCGATCTGGCCGAAGCGGCCAATCCCGGCGCCACGGTGCGTGTGGAGCGGCTGGAGAATGCCCGCGCCATGGCGCCCGTTGGCACGATGTTCATTTCCGGCCCAAATTTTGCGACCGAGGCATGGCGGCGCAGCCTTTGGGGCATGGCGGCCTATTCGATCTGCGGCATCACGCATACCGTTTCCACAAAGGCGGTGATGGAGGGGGTCTGGCATCTGCGGACGGCCCCGCAGGCGGAGTGGGATGCCATCATCTGCACCTCAAATGCGGTCAGGGCGTCGGTCGAAGTGCAGATGGACCTGATCGACGATTTCCTGCGGCACCGCTTTCAGGGTGATCTGCCGCCCCGGCCGCAATTGCCCGTCATTCCCCTTGGTGTGGATTGCGGTGCCTTCCGCCCTGATCCGAAGGCGGGCGTGGCGCTGCGTTCCGAATTGGGGATTTCCGAGGATGACAGCGTTGCACTGATCGTCGCACGACTGAGCCCGCATGAGAAATTTGATCCCCTTCCTGTCTATCTTGCCTTGCAAGGCGCCCAGGCCGGGGCGGGGCGCCGCTTGCATCTGATCCTCTATGGCGACTTCCCCGACAGCTATTCGAAGCGCATCTTCATGGCCCCTGCGCGCGAAGTCATGCCTGATGTCACCCTCCACCATCTTCCCCACGCCGGGGCGGAGCGGCGTCTGGCTGCCCTTTCGGCTGCGGAGATGTTCCTGTTTCCCATCGACAACCTTCAGGAAAGCTTCGGGATCGCGCCGGTCGAGGCAATGGCGGCCGGACTTCCGATCGTGGCGTCGGATTGGGACGGGATCCGCGATACGGTTGACGGCGGGGCAGGCATCCGCATTCCCACTACAGGCGCCCGCCCCGAACATGTGACAGCAACGGGCCTGCGGTATCAGGGCGGCACCGACAATTACATTCAATATCTGAGCCAGATGTCGGCCGTCACGCAGCTTGACATCGGCGCAATGGCAGAGGCCGTGCGCAGCCTTGTGTCGAATGCGGATCTGCGGGCCCGCATGGGGGCGGCAGGCCAGGCGCGAGCACGGGCATTGTTCGACTGGCAGGTCGTGGTCCCGGCCATGCAGGATCTGTTCGCCGAACTGGATGCCCTGCGCCGCCGGGTCGATCTGGCGCGATTTGCGCCGATCAATCCCGCGAACCTGCCGGTTGCGCCATCTCCGATGAAGCTGTTTGGGGCATTTCCGACCCGGCACCTGCCCGCCACCGCGCGGTTTCTCTGGACGGGGGCGAACCCCGTGCCGGTCGCACGGATGCTGGCCTTGCGCGACTATCCCGTGACGCGGCGCACCTTCGAGAGCCCCGAGATCATCCAAGCCGTCGCTGCGCGCCTGGCCGCGCGGAATGCGGCCAGCGCCGCGGAGCTGGCGGCCGATCTGAAAACCTCTGCCCTTCGCGTGGAGCGTTGCCTTCTGTGGCTGATGAAATACGACTATGTCGAAACGGAGGAGCCATGACCCGGACCATCCTCGTCACCGGCGCAGGCAGCGGCATCGGGCGTGCCACGGCGCGTGCCTTTCTTGCAGCGGGCTGGCAGGTGGCCCTTATGGGGCGGCGCGAGGCCGCGCTGTTCGAGACCGCCGCAGGGGCGGAGGTGCTGATCCTGCCCGCTGATGTCGGACAACCCGATCAGGTGGAAAGGGCCTTTGCCCGTCTGGCGCAGGAATGGGGCAGGCTGGACGTCCTGTTCAACAATGCAGGCATCTCGGTCAAGGCCGCGCCGATCGACGAGATCCCGGTCGAGGACTGGCTGCGCCTCTGCCAGACCAATATCACCGGCATGTTTCTCTGCGCGCGTGCCGCATTCGGACTGATGCGCCGGCAGGCGCCGCAGGGAGGGCGGATCATCAATAACGGGTCCATCTCGGCCCATGCGCCACGCCCCGGGTCGGCCCCCTATACCACGTCGAAACACGCCGTGACCGGTTTGACCAAGACGCTTGCCCTCGATGGGCGGGCCTTTGATATTGCCTGTGGGCAGATCGACATTGGCAATGCCCTGACGGAGATGGCTGCGGCCTTTCCGAAAGGCGTGCCGCAGGCGGATGGGTCCATCCGGCCGGAACCGGTGATGGATGTGGCGCATGTCGCCCAGGCCGTGCTTCACATGGCGGAATTGCCGCTTTCGGCCAATATCCCCTTCCTGACCATCATGGCCCGGGACATGCCCTTTGTCGGGCGCGGCTGATCAGGCTTCGCGGCAGAACATGTCATAGACCAGCGCAATCGTGCGGCTGACCTTGGGATCCTGGATCGAATAATAGATCGCCTTGCCTTCGCGACGGCAATTGACCAGACCCTCGAGGCGCAGCCGGGCAAGCTGCTGGCTGACGGCGGCCTGCCGGCTGTCGAGCAGGCGTTCCAGTTCCGTCACCGATTTCTCGCCCGCAGAGAGATGGCACAGGATCATGAGGCGTCCTTCATGGGACAGAGCCTTCAGGAAGGCCGCTGCCGCCGTTGCACGCACCATCATTTCATCGACAGCCAATTCCGCGCAGCCATCCTCGGCGACGGCTTCCAGTTCGGCTTGCGGTACCTGCATCTGCATGATCTGCTCCATCACTTCGCGCGCCCCGTGCCTTATCACAGTCCGACCGCGCATGCGATACGGAGGAGTCGCGACTGCGCCGTGACAGGCAATTTCCCGTCAGATGTGAACGCAAACTGCCGAATGGAAGGGCAAGTCGCGGGGCTATCGCCATAATTCTTTCCTGACGCAGGGGCGCGTTCCGAGGCGGGCTTTCCACCCCGGGTTTCACCGCGATGCCCAGGGCGCGTCGCGGCAGGCTGCGGAATGTCGGCCATGCGCGTGCCCGGTTCGGAACATGCGGTCTAATCTGCGGTCGACTCAGCTGGGATGGACGACATGACCCGACCCCTTTCTGCCTTTACCGCGCCCGGCCGTTTCTGGCGTGGCAACCTGCACACACATTCCACCCGGTCGGACGGCGTTCTGCCGCCTGAGGAAGTCTGCCGTCGCTATCGGGCGGAAGGGTATGATTTCCTTGCGCTGACCGACCATTTCGTCGGGCTTTGGGATTATCCGATCGTGGATACCGTGCCCTATCGCAGCGCCGGTTTCACCACGATCCTTGGTGCGGAACTGCATTCGGGCGCGATGGCGAATGGCGAGTTGTGGCATATCCTAGCTGTCGGTCTGCCGCCGGATTTTGCACCGTCGAACAGCCCCGATTTCGTGCCGCAGGCGGATCAGGAAAGCGCGGCGGACATCGCCGCGCGGGCCGTCGCTGCGGGGGCGTTCGTGGCCATTGCGCACCCGCAATGGTCGGGCCTGACGTTGGCGGATGCGCGGGCGGTGACGGCGGCCCATGCGGTTGAGATCTACAACCATGGCTGCGCCACGGGCTGCGACCGGGCGGATGGCTTTGCCATTGCGGACCTGCTGCTCAGCGAAGGGCGCAGGCTGACGATGATTGCGACGGATGACGCGCATTTTTCCGAGCCGGACCATTTCGGCGGATGGGTCATGGTGAAGGCAGAGGCGAACGAGCCTGACGCCCTTCTGGCGGCGCTGAAGCGGGGGGATTTCTATTCCTCGCAAGGCCCCGAGTTGCGCGATGTGCGGATCGAGGGCGATGTCGTTGTGGTCGAAAGCTCTGCCGTGGCTTCGGTGATCGTGCAGGGCTGGGGCACAGGGGCGAAGGGGGTTCATGGGCATTCCATGACCCGGACGGAGGTGCCGCTGGCGCGGTTGCTGAACAGCCCTTGGCTGCGCGTGACTGTGATCGACGCGGCGGGAAAGCGGGCATGGTCGAACCCGTTCTGGCGCACGGTGGAGGGCGGCAATCCCCGGACCTGAGGTCGGACCGGGGGGCTTTGCGCCCCCCGGACCCCCCGCAGGATATTTTGACAGAAGAGATACGGGCGCGGCGGGGAATGGCGGCTTTCGGCGTTGGGCAAAGCTCGTGCCGAAGGCGAAGGGAGGCGCGGAACGCCCCCCTTTCCGGTTCAGTTCCCAAGGATGCCCGGCAGACGCAGGTTCATCGCCCGGGCGTGATCCAGCGCGATGTCATAGCCTGCATCGGCATGGCGCATGACGCCGGTGGCCGGGTCGTTCCACAGCACGTTGTTCAGGCGACGCGCCGCGTCATCCGTGCCGTCGGCGACGACGACCATGCCGGAATGCTGCGAAAAACCCATGCCCACCCCGCCGCCATGGTGGAGCGAGACCCAGGTCGCGCCGGACGCCGTGTTCAGCAGCGCGTTGAGAAGCGGCCAGTCGGAGACGGCGTCGGAGCCGTCCTTCATCGCCTCGGTTTCCCGGTTGGGCGAGGCGACGGAGCCTGAGTCCAGATGGTCGCGCCCGATGACGACGGGGGCTTTCAGTTCGCCCGATTTCACCATGTCGTTGAACATCAGCCCCGCGCGGTGCCGGTCGCCGAGGCCGATCCAGCAGATGCGGGCGGGCAGGCCCTGAAAGGCGATGCGGTCCTGCGCCATGTCGAGCCAGCGGTGGAGGTGGGCATTGTCGGGGAAAAGCCGTTTCATCGCGCGGTCGGTGGCGAAGATGTCTTCGGGATCGCCCGACAGCGCGCACCAGCGGAAGGGGCCGATCCCCTTGCAGAAGAGCGGGCGGATATAGGCGGGGACAAAGCCGGGGAAGGCGAAGGCGTTGTCCAGCCCCTCATCCTGCGCGACCTGCCGGATGTTGTTGCCATAGTCCAGCGTCGGCACCCCGGCGTTCCAGAAGTCCACCATCGCGGCCACATGCGCGCGCATGGAGGCGCGGGCCGCCTTTTCGACGGCTTTCGGGTCGGTCTCCTGTCTTGCGCGCCATTCGGCGGTGGTCCAGCCCGTGGGGCAATAGCCGTGCAGGGGATCGTGGGCCGAGGTCTGGTCGGTGACGATATCCGGCCGTGGACCGCCTGCCTTCATACGGGCCACAAGTTCGGGGAAGATTTCGGCGGCGTTGCCCAGAAGGCCCACGGATTTCGCCTCGCCCTTCGCCGTCCAATCCGCGATCAGGGCGAGGGCTTCATCCAGCGTGTGCGCTTTCGCGTCCAGGTATCTGGTGCGAATGCGAAAATCTATGCGGGTCTCGTCAACTTCCACGGCGAGGCAGCAGGCCCCGGCCATCACGGCGGCAAGGGGCTGTGCGCCGCCCATGCCGCCCAGACCCCCGGTCAGGATCCAGCGCCCGGTCAGATTGCCGCCGTAATGCTGGCGGCCTGCTTCGGCGAAGGTCTCATAGGTGCCCTGGACGATGCCCTGGGTGCCGATATAGATCCAGGACCCGGCGGTCATCTGGCCATACATGGCAAGGCCGCGCTTATCGAGTTCGTTGAAATGGTCCCAGGTCGCCCAATGGGGCACTAGGTTCGAGTTCGCAATCAGGACGCGGGGGGCATCCTTGTGGGTGCGAAAAACGCCCACCGGTTTGCCGGATTGCACCAGCAGGGTTTCGTCATCGTTCAGGGTTTTCAGCGTGGCGACGATACGGTCGAAGTCCTCCCATGTGCGGGCCGCCCGCCCGATGCCGCCATAGACGACCAGTTCATGCGGGTTCTCGGCCACGTCGGGGTGCAGGTTGTTCATCAGCATCCGCATCGGTGCCTCGGTCAGCCAGCTTTTGGCGGTGATCTCGGGGCCGGTCGGGGGGTATATGTCGCGAAGGTTGTGGCGCTTGTTCATGGAGTTCACCGTTCAGAGCTTGGGAAGCGATACAGCGGCGGCCCGGGCCAGGGCGCCTGCGGCGACAAGGCGGGCTGCGGTTTCAAGATCGGGCGCGAGGTAGCGGTCTTCGCCCAGTGTGGCGACGTCCTCCCGCAGCCGCGCGAGGATGGCTTGCAGCGGAGAGGAGGTCTTCAGCGGCGCGCGGAATTCGACGCCCTGCGCGGCACAGAGCGCCTCGACCCCCAGAATGCGGGACAGGTTCGCATTCATCCGCATCAGGCGCCGCGCACCATGGGCGGCCATGCTGACGTGATCCTCCTGATTGGCGGAGGTGGGGGTGGAATCGGTGACGGTCGGATGGGCGAGGTGTTTGTTTTCGCTCATCAGCGCGGCGGTGGTGACTTCGGCGATCATCAGGCCGGAGTTCAGGCCGGGGTTCGGGGTCAGGAAGGGCGGCAGATCGAAGGAGAGGGTGGGGTCCACCATCAAGGCCACGCGGCGCTGGGCTATCGCGCCGATCTCGCTGATGGCAAGGGCGATCATGTCGGCGGCAAATCCCACGGGTTCGGCATGGAAGTTCCCGCCCGAGACGATCTGGCCATCATCCAGGACAAGCGGGTTGTCAGTCGCGGCATTCGCTTCGATTTCAAGGGTTTGCGCAGCCTGGCGCAGAATGTCCATAGCTGCCCCCGTCACTTGCGGTTGGCAGCGGATGCAGTAGGGATCCTGCACGCGGGTATCGCCGTCGCGGTGGCTTTCGCGGATTTCCGACCCGTCAAGGAGGGCGCGCATCGTGGCGGCGGCCTCGATCTGGCCGGCATGGCCGCGCAGGCTGTGGATCTGCGGGTGGAGGGGTGCGGTCGAGCCCATGATCGCATCGGTTGACAGGGCCGAGACGGCCAGCGCCGCCTGCGCGTTGGACCAGGCATCGAACAACCCGGCCAGCGCATAGGCCGTGCTGAACTGGGTACCGTTGATCAGGGCAAGGCCCTCTTTCGGGCCGAGCGTGACCGGAGAAAGTCCAACAGCAGCAAGGGCTTCTGCGCCGGTCTTGATCTTGCCCGCCACCTCTGCCTCGCCTGCGCCGATCATCACGGCGGTCATATGCGCAAGGGGGGCGAGATCGCCAGACGCGCCCACGGAACCCTGCGCCGGAATGACAGGGGTAACGCCGTGGGCGAGCATGCCTTCGATCAGCGCCACAACCTCCCACCGCACGCCCGAGGCGCCCCGGCCGAGGGACAGGAGTTTGAGCGCCATCATCAGGCGGGCCACTTCGCGAGGCATTGGATCGCCCACGCCGCAGCAATGCGAGAGGATGAGATTGCGTTGCAGCGTCGCGGTGTCCTTGGCCGCGATCTTGAGCGAGGCAAGTTTGCCGAAGCCGGTGTTCACCCCATAGACGGCCGCACCGCCGGCCGCAGCGGTGGCGATGCGTTCGGCCGCGGCCTCGACCCCCGCGCGGGCGGTGGGGGCGAGGCGGGCGGCGGTGCCGCTGCGGTAGAGGCGCTCCAGCTGAGCCAGCGTCGTTTGCCCGGGGATCAGGATTTCAGGCGTCAAGGTGGCCTCCGAAAATGCGGGTGTGCAGGGCCTCGGCCCCGATGCGATAGGACAACTCGGCCGGGTGGGTGGCATCCCACAGGCAGAGATCGGCGCGCTGGCCGGGGGCGAGCGTGCCTCGATCATCAAGGCCAAGGGCGCGGGCGGCGTGGGCTGTGGTGCCAAGGAGCGCCTCTTGCGGGGTCAGGCGGAACAGGGTGCAGGCCATGTTCATGGCGAGCGGCAGCGAGGTCATGGGCGAGGAACCCGGATTGCAGTCGGTGGCGACCGCCATAGGCACGGCTGCGGCGCGTAGGGCGGCGACAGGGGGCATTCGCGTTTCGCGCAGGGTGTAGAAAGCCCCCGGCAGGAGGGTGGCGACAGTGCCCGACAGGGCCATGTCGGCGATACCTTCGGGGGAGAGATATTCGAGATGGTCGGCGGACAGCGCGGCATGGCGTGCGGCCAGAGAGGCGCCGCCCTGGTCGGAGAGCTGTTCGGCATGCAGCTTTACCCGCACCCCTAGGGCGCGGGCGACGGTGAAGAGGCGATCCACCTGAGCCGGGGAGAAGGCGATGGTTTCGCAGAAGGCATCCACCGCATCCACGAGACCCAGCGCCACCGCCTCGCGCAGCGAGGGGATGGCGATGTCTTCGATGTAATCATCTGCATGGCCGGCAAAGTCCGGGGGTATGGCATGGGCGGCGAGGTGCGTGGTGTGGATGGCGACGGGGCGCAGCGCGGCCAGGCGGCGGGCGGCGCGGAGCATCTTCAGTTCATCCTCTACCGTCAGCCCATAGCCGGATTTCACCTCGACCGTCGTCGCACCCTGACGGATCATCGCGTCAAGGCGGGGCAAGGCCTGGGCGACAAGGTCATCTTCCGTCGCCGCCCGCGTGGCGGTGACGGTGGACAGGATGCCGCCGCCTGCACGGGCGATCTGTTCGTAGCTGGCCCCTTGCAGGCGCTGTTCGAATTCGCCCGCGCGATGGCCGCCAAAGACGATGTGGGTATGCGCGTCGATCAGGCCGGGGGTCAGGAGCCGGCCTTGGAAATCAAGCGCCTGATGGCCGGAAGGTGCATCAAGGCGCGGGCCGATCCAGGCGATGCGACAGCCTTCGATCAGGAGGGCGGCGTCGGGGATCAGGCCGTAGCCGCCCGTCATCGTGGCCGCCGTGATGCCGGTGAGGAGAATCGCCATGGCCCTTGCCTTATGTCTGCGCTTGGTTTTATTATGTCTATACATAATGACGATTGTCAAGCGAGGGGCCGATGCAGATCCATGCCGATTGGGCGTTGTTGCCGGGGGGGTGGGCGCGCGATGTTGCGCTGCGGATCGAGGGCGGGCGTATTGCCAGCGTCGCCCCGGGGGCGCAGTGGCGTGCCGGGTTGCGGGTCGGCTGCCTGCTGCCTGCGCCGGTCAACCTGCATTCGCATGCCTTTCAGCGGGCGATGGCGGGCATGACGGAACGGCGCAGCGCCGGGCAGGACAGTTTCTGGACCTGGCGAAGCCTGATGTACCGCTTTCTGGACCGGCTGACGCCGGAGGATGTGGAAGCCATCGCCGCGCAGGTGATGGTGGAGATGGCAGAGGCCGGTTACGCGGCTGTGGCGGAGTTCCACTATCTGCACCACCAACCCGGAGGCGTGCCTTACGCCAACCTTGCAGAAATGTCTGAACGGATCGTCAACGCGGCGGAGGAAACCGGGTTCGGTTTGACGCTGCTGCCCGTTGTGTATCAGCGGGGCGGCTGTGACGGGCGGGCGCTGGGGCCGGGGCAGGTGCGGTTCGGCAATGACCCGGATCGGTTTGCGGCGTTGTGGCAGGGGGCGGCGGCGGCGGTGGCGCGATTGCCGGATGGGATGACAGGGGTTGCCCCGCATTCCCTGCGCGCGGTCGATGCGGCGGGTTTGCGGATGGCCTCAGGGCTGGCACCTGACGCGCCGATCCACGTTCATTTGGCCGAGCAAGTTGCGGAAGTGGATGAGGTTTTGGCCCATCTTGGCGCGCGTCCGGTGGAGTGGCTTCTGGCGAATGCGGGCGTGGATGGCCGCTGGTGCCCGATCCATTGCACGCAGATGACGGAAGCCGAGACATTGGCGCTGGCGCAGTCCGGCGCGGTGGCGGGGCTGTGCCCGATTACCGAGGCCAATCTGGGCGATGGCATCTTCGACGGCGTGCGCTTTGTCGGTGCGGGTGGGCGCTGGGGGGTGGGGTCGGATTCCAACGTGCGGATCAGCCTGTCCGAGGAATTGCGGCTGCTGGAATATTCACAGCGTCTGCGCGACCGGGGGCGGGCGATGCTGGCCGAGGGGGACCGGTCCACGGGGCGCGTGCTGTGGGATGGGGCGGTGCAAGGGGGGGCGCAGGCGGCGGGGCGGGCGTCTGGCGTGATCGCCGAGGGCGCGGTGGCAGACCTGGTGGCGCTGGACATGGAGAACCTGCATCTGGAGGGGCGCGCGGGGGACGAGATCCTTGATGCCTTTGTTTTTGCAGGAAATGACGAGTTGGTGGGCGAGGTCTGGTCGGGCGGGCGGCATATCGTGCAGGGCGGGCGGCATGTGGCGCGGGATGCCGTGGCGGCGCGCTTCCGGGCGGTGATGCGCGACTTGCGGGAGCGGATGTGATGGCCGGGTGGGAGGATGTGCGGGCCGAGGTGCTGCGCCGCATCCGGGCGCGGGACTGGCCGCCGGGGGCGGTGATCCCGGGCGAGGAGGCCTTGGCGGCGGAGTTCGGGGTGGCGCGGGCGACGGTGAACCGGGCGCTGCGCGATCTGGCGGAGGCAGGGCTTCTGGAGCGGCGGAGAAAGGCAGGAACGCGGGTGGCGCGGTTGCCGGTGCGCAAGGCGACGCTGGATATTCCTATTATACGCCAAGAGGTTGAGGCGCGAGGTGAAAGTTATGGCCACCGCGTTCTGGCACAGCGGATGGCGGCGGTTCCCTTGGCTGTGGCGCTGCGCATGGGGGTGGCGGAGGGGGTGCCGCTGTTGTTTCTGGAGACGTTGCATCTGGCGGGCGGGCGGCCCTTCGCGCATGAGGTGCGCTGGCTTAACCCTGCGGTATTGCCTGGGGGTGTAGTTCCTGATTTCGGACGTGTGAGCGCAAATGAATGGCTGGTGCAGAACGTCGCCTATGCCACGGGGGACATTGCATTTTCTGCCGAAGCAGCAAGCGCGGGGGAGGCGGCGGCGCTGGGGCTGCCTGCCGGTGCGCCGGTCTTTGTGACCGAGCGGATGACCTGGGCGGCGGAGGCGCCGATCACCTTTGTCCGGCTGCTGCATGGGCCGGGATACCGGCTGCGGACAATGTTGTGACGGAAGTGCTGCAAGCTGTGCAGCAAACTGTGCATACGGCTGTGCATACAAATCCGCGCACAGAAGTGGCCGTTTCCCCGGTAATGGTGCGCGCCTAGCGGCCCGATAGGCGGCGTTGCAGGAGGCGGTGCAGGCGGCGGTGCAGCGGCGTGACGCGGTGGCGGAGGTGGACGGCGGCATAGACCGGCTGGCGCAGGACGGGGGCATCCGTCACCTCGCGGAACCGGCCGGTGGCGAGCATCTGGGTGGCGGTGCGTTCCAGCACATAGCCCGCGCCGCCCATGGCGAGAAGCAGCGAGGCCACGGTGGCGCTTTGCCCGACCGAGACGGGGGCAGAGGCGAATTCCGGCGTCAATTCGCGATGCATGGCTTCGAACATCGGAGAAAAATGGGCGAAGATGAAGGTCTGGGGGTCCACCTCGGCGCGGCGGTCGGTGTCGGTGCTGACCATGCGGTAAGTGACGTCGCCCAGTTCCGAGAAGTGCAGGTCGGGGTGGGGTTTGGGCGAATACATCACCGCGAAGTCGAGGATGCCGGTCAACACATCGGCGCACATCTGATTGGAATAGTCGGGTTCGATGTAGAAGGCGGTATCGGGCAGGGCGCGGCGGAAATCGGCGATCCATTCGCCGATATGCTGGGCGGCGAGATCGTTCTGGATGCCGAGGCGGACCAGATGGGCGGCGCGGTCGGGCACCTGTATCCGGCGGCGCGCCTCGTGCCATTCGTGGCGGAGGGCGCGGGCATGGGGTTCGAAGCGCCCGCCTTCGGTGGTGAGGTCGGTGCCCGCGCGGGAGCGGGTGAAGAGCTTGGCCCCCAGCGCCTGTTCCAGCGCGGCGATGCGGGCGGACACGGTGGATTGCGTGATGCCGAGGCGTTCCGCGCTGCGATTGAAGCTGCGGGTTTCGCAGAGGTCGAGGAAGGTTTCCAGAAGGTCGATCTGCATGGGGAAGCCCGGGGCGGCCTAATCGGATTTTCCGATCAATAGGCAGGTTCGGGGCGAATTGAAAGGGCGGGGTTTGGCTGTCATCCTGCCGCGCGAATGACGGGACGGCGGAGGACGTGATGGCAGGGTTTCCCACGAGCGCGCGGGTGGTGATCATCGGTGGGGGCGCGGTGGGGGCGTCATCGCTGTATCACCTGGCAAAGGCGGGGTGGACGGATTGCGTTCTGCTGGAGAAGAACGAATTGACGGCCGGGTCCACCTGGCATGCGGCGGGCAATGTGCCGACCTTTTCGTCAAGCTGGTCGATCATGAACATGCAGCGCTATTCGGCGGAACTGTATCGCGGCCTTGGCGCGGCGGTGGATTATCCGATGAACTATCACGTCACCGGGTCGGTGCGCCTGGGCCATTCGAAGGAGCGTTTGCAGGAGTTCAAGCGCGTGGTGGGGATGGGGCGGTATCAGGGGATGGATCTGAACATCCTTGGTCCGGATGAGATCAAGTCGCGCTATCCGTTCCTTGAGACGCATGACCTGACCGGGGCTTTGTACGACCCCTATGATGGCGACATTGATCCTGCGCAGTTGACGCAGGCGCTGGCCAAAGGCGCGCGGCAGATGGGGGCGCGGATCGAGCGGTTCTGTCCGGCGACGGGCGTGCGGCGGGAAGGTGACGAATGGGTGGTGGAAACGCCGAAGGGCGAGATCCGCTGCGAGATCGTGGTGAATGCGGCCGGATACTATGCCCGCGAGGTTGCCAAGATGTTCGGGCGCGATCTGCCGATGATGGTGATGAGCCATCAATACATGCTGTTCGACACGATCCCGGAGCTGGAGTCGTGGTCCAAGGCGGCGGGGGCCAAGCTGCCGCTGCTGCGGGATGTGGATTCGAGCTATTACCTGCGGCAGGAGAAATACGGTTTCAATCTTGGGCCATATGAGGGCAATTGCCGCGCCCATTGGGCGACGCCCGACGATCCGATGCCGGAGGATTTTTCGTTCCAACTGTTCCCCGACGACCTGGAGCGGTTGGAATGGCATATCAATGACGCCATGGCGCGGGTGCCTTTGCTGGCGCAGGCCAATCTGACCAAGGTGATCAACGGGCCGATCCCCTATACCCCTGATGGCAACCCATTGATCGGGCCTATGCCGGGGGTGCCGAATGCGTTCGAAGCCTGTGTCTTCACCTTTGGGATTTGCCAGGCGGGCGGCGCGGGCAAGGTGCTGGCGGAATGGGTGACGGAGGGGGCGACGGAATGGGACATGTGGTCCTGCGATCCGCGCCGGTTCACCGGGTTTGAGGATGAAGATTACTGCGTGAAGAAGGGGATGGAGGTGTATGGGCATGAATATGCCATCCATTTCCCGCATCATGCCTGGCCCGAGGGGCGGGGGAAGAAGCTGTCGGCGGTGCATGACAGGGTGGCGGCGATGGGCGCGCAGTTCGGGCCGTATAATGGCTGGGAACGGGCGTTGTGGTATGCGCGGCCGGGGGATGACACGTCCGAGGACGCCCAGCGGACATGGGACCGGGAGGGGCCGTGGTTCGGCGCGGTGCGCGAGGAGTGCCTCGCGGTGCGGGATGCCTGCGGCATCCTTGACCTGCCCGGATTCTCGCGATTCCGCGTGACGGGCGCGGGTGTGGTGGCGTGGCTGTCGGCGCAGATCACGGGGAAAGTGCCGGGCGTGGGGCGGCTGGGGCTGGCCTATTTCGCGGATGAAAAGGGGCGGATCGTCACCGAGATGTCGGTTGCGCGTCTGGGCGAGGATGACGTGCTGCTGATTACGGCGGCGACCGCGCAGATGCATGACAAGGAGTGGCTGTTGTCCACTCTGCCTGCCGGGTTGGCGTTGGTGGATGAGACGGAAGGCTGGTCCACGCAGATCCTGACCGGGCCTTTGGCGCGGGATGTGCTGGTGGCGGCGGGGGCAGAGGCCGACCTGGGCAAGGGCTGGCTGACCTGGCAGGAGGGGCGGATCGCGGGGCGCGGCGTGTTCCTGATGCGGGTGAGCTTTGCAGGCGAATTGGGCTGGGAGATTCATTCCCGCGTCGCGGATACGGCAGCGGTCTTTGACGCGGCGATGGCGGCGGGGCGGCCCTTGGGGCTGCGGCCGTTCGGGATGTTCGCGCTGAATTCCCTGCGGGTGGAAAAGGGATATCGGGCGTGGAAGGGCGATCTGTCCACCGATTACACCGTGTTGCAGGGCGGGCTGGAGCGGTTTGTCGATTGGGGCAAGGAGTTCCGTGGCAAGGCGGCGCTGGCGGCGGAGAAGCAGCGCGGCGTGACGAAGCGGTTCGTCACGCTGACCGTGGAGGCGGGGGACTGTGACCCGCCCTACATGAGCACGCTGTGGCATGACGGTGCGGTCGTGGGGGAAACCACAAGCGGCTATTTCGGGCATCGGGTGGGCAAGGTGGTGGCGCTGGGTATGTTGCGCGCCGATCTGGCCGCGCCGGGGACCGCGGTCGAGGTGGAGATCTTCGGGGAGCGGTTCCCGGCGGTGGTCTGCGAAGATCAGCCCTTGTGGGATGCGAAGAACGAGCGGTTGCGCGCGTGATCGAGTGCGGGACCGGGGGCCAGCCCCCGGACCCCCGGGATATTTGAACAGAGAAGAGAGCAGGGTCATGGCGGCAATACCGGCGAAGGCGCGGGCGGTGGTGATCGGGGGCGGCGTGTCGGGCTGTTCGGTGGCCTATCATCTGGCCAAGGCCGGGTGGACAGATGTGGTGCTGCTGGAGCGCAAGCAGTTGACATCCGGGACCACGTGGCATGCAGCGGGGCTGATCGGGCAGTTGCGCGGATCGGCCAACATGACGCGGTTGGCGAAGTATTCGGCGGATCTTTACGTCAAGCTTGAGGCCGAGACGGGTGTGGCCACGGGGATGCGGCAGGTGGGCAGCATCTCGGTCGCGCTGACCGAACATCGGCGCGAGGAATTGCTGCGGCAGGCGACGGTGGCGCGCATCTTCGGGGTGGATGTGGCGGAGATTTCGCCAAGCGAAGTCAAGGCGATGTATCCGCATCTGAACGTGTCGGACGTAGTGGGGGCGGTGCATCTGCCGCTGGATGGGCAATGCGACCCGGCGAATATTGCCATGGCGCTGGCCAAGGGCGCGCGGATGCGCGGGGCGCAGATCTTCGAGCATACGAAGGTGACGGGGGTGCGTCAGGCGGGGGGCCGCGTGACGGGGGTGGAGTATGTGAACGCGGAAGGCGAGCCGGGATTCATCGCAGCCGATGTGGTGGTGAATTGCGGGGGGATGTGGGGGCGCGATCTGGCGGCGCAATCGGGGGTGACGCTGCCGTTGCATGCCTGCGAGCATTTCTACCTGATCACCGAGCCGGTGGAGGGGTTGGGCCATCTGCCGGTGCTGCGGGTGCCGGATGAATGCGCCTATTACAAATCCGATGCGGGCAAGATGATGATTGGCGCCTTTGAGCCGAAGGCGAAGCCCTGGGGCATGGGGGGCATCCGCGAGGATTTCATGTTCGACACGCTGCCCGAGGATTGGGAGCATTTCATGCCCATCCTTGAGGCGGCGACGAACCGGATGCCTTTGTTCCAGACGGCGGGGATTCATACGTTCTTCAACGGCCCCGAGAGTTTCACGCCGGATGACCGCTATTACCTTGGCGAGGCGCCGGAACTGGGCGGGTATTGGATCGCGGCGGGGTATAACTCCGTGGGCATCGCGGGATCGGGCGGGGCGGGGATGGCGCTGGCGTCCTGGATCACGGAAGGGGAGCCGCCCTTTGACCTTTGGGAGGTGGATATCCGCCGGGCGCAGCCGTTCCAGCGGAACCGGGCTTACCTCAAGGAGCGGGTGAGCGAGACGCTGGGGCTGCTTTATGCCGATCACTTCCCCTATCGGCAGGTGGTGACGTCGCGCGGGGTCAGGCGGTCACCGATCCATGAGCATCTGAAGGCACGGGGCGCGGTGTTTGGCGAGGTGGCTGGGTGGGAGCGCGCGAACTGGTTCGCGCGCCCCGGGCAGGAGCGGGAGTATCACTATAGCTGGAAGCGGCAGAACTGGTTCGAGAACCAGAAGGCCGAGCATCTGGCGGTGCGGACCGGGGTGGGCCTGTTCGACATGACGTCATTCGGGAAGATCCGGGTGGAGGGGCGCGATGCATGCGCCTTTCTCAACCGCGTGTGTTCAGCGGAGGTGGACGTGGCCCCGGGGCGGATCGTCTATACGATGTTCCTGAACGACCGCGGCGGGATCGAGGCGGACTTGACCGTCACGCGCCTGTCGGAGACAGCCTATCTGCTGGTGGTGCCGGGGGCGACCTTGCAGCGCAATCTGGCCTGGCTCAGGCGCTGTCTGGGGGAGGAGTTCGCGGTCATCACCGATGTGACGGCGGGCGAGTCCGTCCTGTGCGTGATGGGGCCGAAGGCGCGCGATCTGATGGCGCGGGTCAGCCCGGACGATTTTTCCAACGCGGAGCATCCGTTCGGGACGGCGCGCGAGGTGGAGGTGGGTATGGGGATCGCCCGCGCGCATCGCGTGACATATGTGGGCGAGCTGGGTTGGGAGCTGTATGTGAGCGCCGACCAGACGGCGCATGTCTTCGAGGCGCTGGAGGCGGCGGGCGAGGGGCTGGGCCTGACGTTGTGCGGTTTGCATACGCTGGATTCCTGCCGGATCGAGAAGGCCTATCGCCATTGGGGCCATGACATTACCGACGAGGATCATGTGCTGGAGGCGGGGCTTGGCTTCAGCGTTTCCAAGAAGAAGGCGGCCTTTCTGGGCCGCGAGGCGGTGTTGCGGAAGGCCGAGGCAGGGCTTGCGCGCCGGATGGTGCAGTTCCGCATGGAAGACCCCGAGGTGATGCTGTTCCACAATGAGGCGATCGTGCGGGATGGCCGGATCGTGGGACCGGTGACGAGCGGGAATTACGGCCATTTCCTCGGCGGCGCGATTGGCATGGGCTATGTGCCCTGCGCGGGGGAGAGCGAGGCGGAGGTTCTGGCCTCGACCTATGAGATCGAGGTGGCGGGGGTGCGGCATCGGGCCGTGGCGTCGCTGGTGCCGATGCACGATCCGAAATCGGAGCGGGTGCGGATGTGAGCCGAGCGCCGGGGGGCCGTTCGGCCCCCCGGATCCCCCTCGTGCGCGCGACCACGGGCGTGGCGCGGGCCGGAGAAGGGGAAAGATGGGTATTTGGGCCAAGATGAAGGGGCTTGCGAAATGAGCGATATTGGCGAGGTGTGCGAACCGACGCGGCGGGTTTCGGGGCGGTCCGGTGGTCGGTCGGCGCGCGTGGCGATGCGGGCCGCCCCTTTGGCCGACAATGTGCGGCCCGTCCGGGGGGGGATGCCCGGGGGCCAGTACAAGCCGCTGACCGAGGCGGGGATGGCGAAGATCCATGCCTCGGCCCTTGAGGCGCTGGAGGTGATCGGGCTTTCCCAGGCGCCGAAATCCGGGGTGGAGATCCTGACCGGGGCGGGGGCGGTGCTGGGGGATGACGGGCGCATCCGGTTTCCCCGCGCGCTGGTGGAGGACATGCTGGCGGTGGCGGCGCGCAACATCACGCTGTACGCGCGGGATCCGAAGCATGACCTGCATCTGACCGGCACCAATGTGCATTTCGGCACGGCGGGGGCGGCGGTGCATATCGTGGACCCGATCACGCTGGAGTATCGGGATTCCACCGCGCAGGACCTGTATGACGGGGCGCGGCTGGTGGACAATCTGGACAACATCCATTTCTACCAGCGCACCATGGTCTGCCGCGATGTGGTGGACAATCGCGAGATGGACCTGAACACGCTCTATGCCTGCCTTGCGGGCACGAAGAAGCATGTGGGCACCAGTTTCAGCGATCCGTCCCATGTCGCGGATTGCTTTGACATGCTCTACATGGTGGCGGGTGGTGAGGAGAAATGGGTCGAGCGGCCCTTTGTTTCGAACTCCAACTGTTTCGTCGTGCCGCCGATGAAGTTTGCCGAAGAATCCTGCATCACGATGGAGGATTGCATCCGGCGCGGCATGCCCATGCTTCTGTTGAGCGCGGGGCAGGCGGGGGCGACGGCGCCGGCGCCGATCGCGCTGACCATCGTGCAGGCGGTGGCAGAGTGCCTGGCGGGTGTGGTCTATGTGAACGCGATCAAGAAGGGCGCTCCGGCGATCTTTGGCACCTGGCCCTTTGTCAGCGATCTGCGCACCGGGGCGATGAGCGGCGGATCGGCCGAGCAGGCGCTGCTGACGGCGGGTTGCGCGCAGATGCACCGGTTCTATGACCTGCCCGGGGGGGCAGCGTCGGGGATTTCCGACAGCAAGCTGCCCGACATGCAGGCCGGGTGGGAGCAGGGGATCACCAATTCGCTGGCGGGTCTTGCGGGCCTGAACATGTGCTATGAGGCGGTGGGGATGCATGCCTCGCTTCTGGGCTTCTGTCTGGAGAGCCTGGTTCTGGGCGATGACCTTCTGGGGCAGGCAATGCGGCTGGTGCGCGGGATCGACGTGACGGAGGATTCCACCAGCATCGAGGCGATGAAGGAGGTCTGTCTGGGCGGGCCGGGGCACTACCTTGGGTCGGATCAGACGCTGAGCCTGATGCAGACGGAATATGTCTATCCCAAGGTGGGCAACCGCATGAGCCCGAAGGAATGGAACGAAGCGGGGAAACCCTTGTTGCTGGACACTGCGATCCGGCGCAAGAATGACATCCTGTCCAAGGCCGGTTGCGTGGTCGATCCCGAGATCGACGCTGCCATCCGGGCGCGGTTCAACATCTATTTCCGGTGAGGGAACAATGACCTACGCGAACCTTTCCAAGTTCTACATCAACGGTGAATGGGTGGCGCCCCTGGGTAGAACGACCATGGGGGTGGAGAATCCCGCGACCGAAGAGATCGTGGCGAAGGTGGCGCTGGGGTCGGTTGCGGATGCCGACCGGGCCATTCTGGCGGCGCGGGCGGCGTTTGACGGCTTTTCCACATGGAAGGCGGCAGACCGGATCGCGCTGCTGGAGGCGATCCTGGCCGAATACAACAAGCGCTATGAGGAATTCGCGGTTGCGATGAGCACCGAGATGGGCGCGCCGATGGCCTGGGCGCGCGAGGCGCAGGCCTGGGCGGGGCAGGTGCATATCGAGAGCACGATCAGGGCCGCGAAGGACTTCCACTGGGAAGAGATGCGCGGCGATACCCTTCTGATCCGTGAAGGGATCGGGGTTTGCGCGCTGATCACGCCGTGGAACTGGCCGATGAACCAGATCGCCTGCAAGGTGGCCCCGGCAATTGCCGCGGGCTGCACGATGGTGCTGAAACCGTCGGAGATTGCGCCCCTGTCGGGGGTTCTGTTTGCCGAAGTGTGCCATGCGGCGGGGGTGCCTGCGGGCGTGTTCAACATGGTGAACGGCACCGGGCCTGAGGTCGGGGCGCGGATGTCGGCCCATCCAGAGGTGGACATGGTGTCCTTTACCGGATCGACCCGCGCCGGCACGGCGGTTGCAGCAGCCGCCGCGCCGACGGTGAAGCGTGTGGCGCAGGAACTGGGGGGCAAGTCGGCCAACATCATCCTTCCGACGGCGGATCTTGAGGCGGCGGTGAAGGGCGGCGTCGAAGGGTGCTTCGGCAATACGGGACAATCCTGCGATGCGCCCACACGGATGTTCGTGCCGATGGGGCGGATGGACGAGGCGCTGGCCGTGGCGAAAGCGGCGGCGGAGACCGTTGTCGTGGGCGACCCGAACGACCCGGCCGTGACGATGGGGCCGCTGATTTCCAAGCTGCAATTCGACAAGGTGCAGGGTCTGATCCAGAAGGGGATCGACGAAGGGGCGACGCTGGTGACGGGTGGTATTGGCCGGCCTGCGGGGGTGAACCGGGGCTGGTTCGCGCGGCCCACCGTCTTTGGCCATGTGACGAATGACATGACCATCGCGCGGGAGGAAATCTTTGGCCCTGTCCTTTCGGTGATCGGCTACGAGACGGTGGATGACGCCGTGGCAATGGCAAATGACACCGTCTATGGCCTTGCCGCCTATGTGCAGGGGCCGACGCCCGAGGCGATTGCCGTGGCGCGGCGGCTCCGGGCGGGGCAGATCAGCCTGAACTATCCGGCCTGGGACACGTTCGCGCCCTTCGGGGGCTACAAGCAATCGGGCAATGGCCGCGAATATGCCGATTGGGGCATCCACGACTTCTGCGAGGTCAAGGCCATCGTGGGGCATGGGGCGGGAGCTGTGGGCGCATGAGATACGGCTATGTGGGCCTGGGCAACCTGGGCGGGCATCTCGCGGCGAGCCTGATCCGGGCGGGATACAAGGTTGTGGTCCATGACCGCGACTTGGCGCTGGCAGAGCGGCATCGCGAGATGGGGGCCATGGTTGCGGACAGTGCGGCAGAGGTGGCGGCGCTGTCGGATCATGTCTTCACCTGCCTGCCCTCGCCTGAGGTGTCTGAGACGGTGCTGGCGCAGATGATGACCGCGATGAAGCCCGGCGCGACCTGGATCGAGAATTCGACGCTGGGGCGGGATGACATCCTGCGGCTGGCGGGTCTGGCGCGGGCCGGCGGCGTTCGGATGCTGGAGGCCCCGGTGACGGGAGGGGTGCATCTGGCGGCACGGGGCGAGATCACGGTTCTGGCGGCAGGTGACGCCGACCTGTTCGAGATGCACAAGCCGGCGCTCGAGGCGATCGGCAATCGCATCTTCCACATGGGGCCGCTGGGCAGTGCGGCGATCATCAAGGTGATCACCAACATGCTGGCTTTCATCCATCTGGTGGCGGATGGCGAGGCGCTGATGCTGGCCAAACGGGGCGGGCTGGACCTGAAAACCGCATGGGAGGCGATTGCCGCCTCGTCCGGCACGTCATTCGTGCATGAGACTGAGGGGCAACTGATCCTGAACGGCAGCTATGACATTGCCTTTTCGATGGATCTTGCGCTGAAGGATCTGGGCTTTGCCATGGGGTTCGGGCGCGAATTCGGGGTGCCGCTGGACCTGGCCGCGATCACAAGCCAGACCTTCCTGAAGGGCAAGGCGGTCTATGGGGGGGGCGCCCAATCCACACAGATCGTGAAACTGCTGGAGGATGCGCTGGGCACGGATCTGCGGGCGGAAGGCTTTCCGGCGCGGCTGGAATAGCCCCGCTCTTCTCTGCGGGCAGTATCCTCTGGGGGTCAGCCAGCGCTGCGCCATCGGTTCAGCCCGATGGCTGACGGGGGCGAAGCGCCGCCGGGGACTTGTGCGCTTTGCCACAACCGGGGTTGCATTCCCGCTTGAGTCGGGAAAGGTTCGGCCCAAAGGAGACCTGCCCCATGACGATCCGCAATGACGACGACCGCCGCTTTGCCGAATTGCTGCACCATCGCAGCGCCCGATTGGCGCAGGGCGATCCGCTGTCCCCGCCTCTGGTAAGCGCCGCAACCTATCATCTGCCGCGGGCGGATGTGGGGGGCTTTGTCTATGGCCGGACATCCATGCCGACCTGGGAGGAGCTGGAAGCGCAATTGGCGGTGCTGGAAGGCGCGCCCTGCGTGAGCTTTCCATCGGGCATGGCGGCGATCTCTGCCGCATTGATTGCGGCCCTGGTGCCGGGGCGAAGGGTGGTGCTGCCATCGGATGGCTATTACACGGTGCGGCTCTTTGCGGATCAGTTCCTGAAATCCTTCGGCGTGACCGTGGATTACGTGCCGACGCTGCAGATGGGCGTGGCCGATTTCACGGATGCGGGCATCGTGTATCTGGAGACGCCGTCGAATCCCGGGCTGGACGTCTGCGACATCGCCGCCGTGGCTGCGCGGGCCCATGCTGCGGGGGCGGTGGTGATCGTGGACAACACCACGATGACAGCGGTTCTGCAGCGGCCGCTCGACCTTGGGGCCGATCTGGTTGTCGCGGCCGATACCAAGGCACCGGGGGGGCATTCGGATCTGCTCTTCGGCCATGTGGCGGGTCACGATGCCGCGCTGATGGCGCGTGTGCGGGACTGGCGAAAGCTGTCGGGTGCGGTGCCGGGGGCCTTCGAGGCCTGGCTCGTGCATCGGGGGATGGAGACGCTGGAGGTGCGCCTGTCACGGATGTGTGCCAATGCGCAGGTGGTGGCAGAGCGGCTGGCGGTGCATCCTAAGGTGCGTGCGTTGCGCTATCCCGGCCTGCCGGGAGACCCCTCTCATGCCGTGACGGCGGCCCAGGCGCGCGGTTTCGGTTTCCTGATCGGGATGACGCTGGACAGCGCGGATATGGCGGAGCGGTTCCTCGAAGCCTGTCCCTTTCTTGCGCGCACAACTTCCTTCGGGGCGACACATTCCGCCGGGGAACGGCGGGCACGCTGGGGCGACGCGGTGCCGGAGGGGTTCTTGCGCCTCTCGATCGGGATCGAACCTGTCGAGCCGCTCTGGGAGGGGATCCGCGCGGCGCTGGACGAGGTGTGAGAACGGAAAATTCTTCTGCGAAGAATTTTCCCGGGACGATTTTTCTCCGAAAAATCGGGGCCTTCGATGAAGGCCCATGAGAGGAAATTTTTCGTCGAAAAATTTCCGCCTGCGGGCGATCAGATGTTGGTCCAGCCGCCGTCGATGCTGATGGCCTGGCCTGTCAGGAAGGCGGATTCGTCCGACGCCAGATAGACCGCCAGATGGGCGATCTCTTCCGGCTGGCCGATACGGCCCATCGGCTGGCGCGCAATGAAGGCGGCGCGGGCGGCGGCATAGTCACCGGTGTCGCGCAGGCGTTGCTCCAGCGAGGGGGATTCGACCGTGGCGGGGCAGATCGCGTTGCAGCGGATGCCGCGTGTCACGTAATCGGCGGCGATGGATTTGGTGATGCCGATGACGGCGGCCTTGGTCGCGCCATAGACGAAGCGGTTGGGCGCGGCGATGATCGACGACGCGACCGAGGCGATGTTGACGATGGACCCGCCGCCCTGTTCCAGCATGCCGGGCAGGAAGGCGCGGGTGACGCGGTAGAGGGATTTGACGTTCAGATCAAAGGAGAAGTCGAAATCCTTCTCTTCGCAGTCGAGGATGGTGCCGTGGTGGACGAAACCTGCGCAATTGAAGAGAATGTCCACAGGTCCGGTGGCTTGGGCGAGGGCTGTCACGGCAGCGGCATCGGTCACATCGAGGCGGTGCGCCTCGATCCCCTCGTCCCGCAGCGCCTCGACCGCCTTCGTGCTGATGTCGGTGGCGATGACGCGTGCGCCTTCGGCGCGGAAGGCGCGGGCCGTTGCCAGGCCGATGCCCGCGCCGGAGGCGGTGCAGAAGGCGGTTTTTCCCGACAGGCGCATCGCTGGTGTCTCCCCCCTTGATCCGTCAGGCGGCAGTCAAGCGGATGCGCGCTGCGGGGGCAAGCGCAAACTGACATGTTAGTCTGATCAGAGCTGATCCAGGATACGGGCGGCTTCGGCGCGCGGGTCCACGAGTTTTGCGCGATCCTCGCCGGGGTGGAAACGCGCCCGGGTGGCCGTGGGCATGGGGGCGGGACGCGCGATCACGATGCGTGGGCCGTGGCGGGCGCTTTCATCGCCCCAGGCCCGGGCCAGCGCGATCTGTGCGGCCTTGGTCGCGCCATAGGCACCATGGAATTTCACGCCGCCCTTCGGATCGTCGAAGAACAGGGCCGCACCTGCGGGTGCAGCGCGCAGCAGGGGATCGACGAGCGGGATCAGCAAGCCGGTGGCGCGGGTATTTATGGCGATGGATTTCTCCCAATCCTTCGCATCGAGGCTTGGCATGGGGGAAAGGGGCGCGGCGTGGATCGCGGCATGGACCCACAGGTCGAGATGGCCCCAGCGATCATGAACGCTGCGGCAGAGATGGCGCATGGCATCGTCATTCGTGATGTCCATGGGGGCAAGGGTCAGGCCGCCGGTTCCGGGGAGGCCTGCCGATTTCACGCGATCATCCAGTTCCTCGAGCCCGCCCACGGTGCGGGCGACGGCCACGACATGCCAGCCGCGCAGCGCCAGTTGTTCGGCCATGGCGGCGCCAAGGCCGCGAGAGGCGCCGGTGACGAGGGCGATCTTCTGGGTCATGGGGATGGTCTTCCTTGCGGTGGCGGGACCGGGGGTTTCACACCCCCGGACCCCCGTGGGATATTTGAACAGAGAAGAGCGGGCAGGGTCCGGGCAGGAAGGTGGCTACTCGGCGGCCTTCATCTGGAAGCCTTCCTCGATCTTGTCCGAGGGGGCGACGGGGTAGTCGCCTGAGAAGCAGGCATCGCAATAGCGCGGATTGGCGGCATCGCGACCCGTGGCTTCGCCAGCGGCGCGGTAGAGGCCGTGAAGCGAGATGAATTTCAGGCTGTCCACGCCGATCCAGTCGCGCATCTCGTCTTCCGACATGGTGGCGGCGAGGAGTTTCTCGCGTTCGGGGGTGTCCACGCCATAGAAGCAGGGCCAGGCGGTGGGGGGGGAGGCGATGCGGAAATGCACCTCTGCGGCGCCGGCATCGAGGATCATGTCCTTGATCTTGCGGCTGGTGGTGCCGCGCACGACCGAGTCATCCACGAGGATCACCCGCTTGCCCTGGATCAGGGCGCGGTTGACGTTGAGTTTCAGCCGCACGCCCATGTTGCGGATCTGTTCGGTGGGTTCGATGAAGGTGCGGCCCATATACTGGTTGCGCGTGATGCCAAGGCCGAAGGGGATGCCGGACTCTGCCGCAAAGCCGATGGCGGCGGGGGTGCCGGAATCGGGGACGGGGCAGACGAGATCGGCCTCGACCGGCGCTTCGCGGGCCAGTTCCACGCCGATCTGGCGGCGGGTTTCATAGACCGAGCGGCCGCCGAGGATCGAGTCGGGGCGCGAGAAATAGACGTGTTCGAAGATGCAGAAGCGCGATTTGGCGGGAGAGAAGGGGCGGAAGCTTTCCACCTTGTTGTTCTCGATCACCACCATCTCGCCGGGGTCGATTTCGCGGATGAAGTCGGCGCCGATGATGTCGAGCGCACAGGTTTCCGACGACAGGGCCCAGCCGTGATCGCCGATCCGGCCGAGGACGAGGGGGCGGACGCCCAAGGGATCGCGCACGCCGATCAGTTTGGTGCGTGTCATGGCGACGACGGAGAAGGCGCCTTCGACACGACGCAGCGCATCCTTGATGCGTTCGGGGATCGTCTTCTGGATCGACCGCGCCATCAGGTGGATGATGCATTCGCTGTCGGATGAGGATTGGAAGATCGAGCCGCGTTCGATCAGTTCGCGGCGCAGCGCCGAGGCATTGGTGAGGTTGCCGTTATGGGCGATGGCCGCGCCGCCCATGGAAAATTCGCCGAAGAAGGGTTGCACGTCGCGGATGGCGGTCGCGCCCTTGGAGCCTGCGGTTGAATAGCGCACATGGCCGATGGCCAATTCCCCGGGCAGGGTGGCCATGACATCGGCCTTGGTGAAATTGTCGCGGACATAGCCGAAGCGGCGGGCGGAGTTGAAACCCTGTTCGGGGTCATAAGAGACGATGCCGCCCGCCTCTTGTCCGCGATGCTGGAGAGCGTGCAGGCCGAGGGCCACGAAATTCGCCGCATCGGCCACGCCGATCACGCCGAACACACCGCATTCCTCCTTCAATTTGTCATCATCGAAGGGATGGGCGAGGAAGGGGCGCATGGGGCCTCCGAATCCGGGGTCAGGGTGTGCGCATGATCTAGTGCTTTGTCATGGCGCTGTCACGCCCCCTTTGCCGCGCCGCGGCGGTGCAGGGGCGCACAGAGGTGGCGCGCGGTCAGCCGGAGGTGGAGGGGGCGGTTTCGGCCGGGGCGGCATCGCCCACGCAGACCTGTGTCAGGTCGTTGTAGCGGGCGACGATCCAGCCGGGAGCATCCGAAGGCATCTGCGCATCGAGATTGTCCTGGAAGGAGGCGAAAACCTTTGCGGAGCGGCTGTTGTCCACCATCGGGATCGCCTCGGCGGCGACGGCGCGGTCATAGACGAGGAAGGCAACGGCGACGAGGAGGACGCCGCGCACCACGCCGAAGAGGAACCCGAGCCCCTGATCCAGCCCGCCAAGGGCGGTGCGGTGGATGGCTGACGACAGGAGCGGCGTGAAGAGCGAGGCCACGATCAGGGCCGCTGCAAAGACTGCGGCGAAGGCCGCGATCACCGACAATTCGCAGCTGTCGCCGAGGAATTCGCCCACGACGGGCAATTCGCGGACCAGGGGCTGCACCGGTGCGGCGAAGATGAAGGCCACCACGGCGGCCCCGAGCCAGCCGACGATGGCCATGGCTTCGCGCACGAAGCCGCGGCTATAGGCGAGGATCGCCGATAGCACGATGACGCCGGCGACCACCGCGTCGATCAGGGTGAAACCTTCCATCTGCCGTCCTGCTCCTGTCCTGCCGGGGCGTCAGCCTGCCCCGAACATCTCGCCCACGAAGGCCGTGAGGTCGGGCATCTGACGCACCCGCATCCCCGTATCCGCCCCGATCTTGGAGCGGTCCGGCGCAATCGCCTGTGAGAAACCAAGTTTCGAGGCTTCTTTCAACCTGTTTTCCGTCTGCCCCACGGGGCGGAGCGCGCCGGAGAGGGAGATTTCGCCGAAAAGCACCATGTCGGGCGGCAGCGCCACGTCTTCGCGCGCCGACAGAAGGGCGGCGGCGACGGCGAGGTCGGCGGCGGGTTCGGAGACACGCATGCCGCCTGCGACGTTGAGAAAGACGTCAAGACCCGCGAAGGGGATGCCGCAGCGCGCCTCGAGCACGGCGAGGATGGTGGAGAGGCGGCCCGAGTCGAGGCCCACGACGGTGCGGCGCGGGGTGCCGAGGTTGGAGGGGGCGACGAGGGCCTGGATTTCGGTGAGGACGGGCCTTGTGCCTTCTATCCCAGCAAAGACGGCGGAGCCGGGGGTTGTCTGGCCACGATCGGACAGGAAGAGGGCGGAGGGGTTGCTGACCTGGGCAAGACCGTCGCCGGTCATCTCAAAGACGCCGATTTCGTCGGCGGGGCCGAAGCGGTTCTTCACCGCGCGCAGGATGCGGAACTGGTGGCCGCGTTCGCCTTCGAAATAGAGGACGGTATCGACCATATGCTCCACCACGCGGGGGCCGGCGATCTGGCCTTCCTTGGTGACGTGGCCCACGAGGATGACGGCCACGCCGCGCCGTTTGGCGAAGGTGACAAGCTCGTGCGCTGCCGCGCGGACCTGTGAGACGGAGCCGGGGGCGGCTTCGACCGTGTCGAGCCACATGGTCTGGATCGAGTCGATGACGGCGAGGTGGGGGCGTTGGGCATCGAGCGTGGTCAGGATGTCGCGCAGTGCGGTTTCCGCGCCGAGGGCGACGGGGGCGTCGGAGAGGCCCAGACGTTGGGCGCGCATGCGGACCTGGGCGGAGGCCTCTTCGCCCGAGATATAAAGGCATTTGAGGCCGCGCCGGGCGAAGCTGGCGGTGGCTTGCAGGAGGAGCGTGGATTTGCCGATGCCGGGATCGCCGCCGACGAGGATGGCAGAAGCGGGGACGAGGCCGCCGCCAAGGACGCGGTCCAGCTCATCCATGCCCGATGCCGCGCGGGGGGGCGGAGCTTCTTCGGTGGCGAGGTCGGTGAGGGGGATGGTTTTGCCCTTGGCGCCCAGCGATTTGGGGCCGGTGGAGAGGGGGGCCTCTTCCACGATGGAATTCCACGCCCCGCAGGCATCGCATTTGCCCGCCCATTTGCGGTGGACTGCCCCGCAGGCGGTGCAGGTGAAGGCGGGGGCGGATTTGCTCATGCCGTTTTCGTAGCGGTTGGGGGCAGGGGGTTCAAGCGCGGTGACGGTGCGAGAGGATCAGGGAAAGGCCCACGCAGCCGGTGAAGAGCCACAGGCCCCAGGCGGTTTCGACGGTGGCAAGGCCGGTGCTTTTGGCCAGCACGATGTAGAGGGCGATGAGAAAGACATCGGTCATGGCAAGGCGGCCCATCAGGCGGAGGGCGGGCAGGGTGCGCGGGGAGAGGAGGCCGAAGTCGAGGAGAGCGAGGCCCAGAACCTTGGCATAGGGCGCGAAGAGGGCGAGGAAGCTGACCAGCAGGGCAAGCGCGGGATCGACGCGCCAGAGCGTTTGCAGGCCGGAGACGACCGAAATTTCCGCCAGACCGAACATCGGGAGCAGGCCTGCGCGCAGCAGCGGTGCGAACCACGCGATGGGGAACAGCACCAGCAGCGACAGGTTCAGAAGGACGGGCGTGCGCATGGCTGCATTGGGGGCCATGCGCCGCATCGGCGCAAGGCCCTTTGTGCCGGGTCACTTGGCCGGTTTGGGCAGTTGCACGACGGTTGTTTCGCGCGGGTCGTCATTTTCCAGCGCATAGCCGATCTGGGGGAGGATTTCGCGCAGGTCAGCCTCCAGTCGCTTGATCTGCTGTTCGGCCTGCCGTTCCTCGGCCTCGATATCCGTGAGCCAGCGGCGCAGCTCGTCGGTGGTCCTGCGGGCGATGGTGATGCGGTCGGTGAGCGCCTGCACCTCTTCCTGGCGCTGTTGCAGGAAGGCGCGGGCGCGGGCGACGCGATCATCGGAATAGGTGCGGGCAAGGTCACGGGTGGTATAGCTCATCTCGGCGGCGAGTTGCAGCAGTTCGGGTTCCAGATGGGCAAGGTCGGGATGTTCGCGCAGATGGGCGAGGCGGGCGCGGACGGCATCGAATTCGCCGGATAGGGCGAAGACCCCCGCACGGTCGGCGGCATGGGCGAGGCGGTAGGCCTGGGCCACATCGGCCAGCCCAATGGCAAAGTTGCGGTGGCTGCGTTCGAGGCGGGCCATGCGGGCATTGGCGGGGAGGAAGAGGCAGAGGAGAAGCAGCAGCGCGGTCAGGCCGAGTTGCAGCCACATGCCCGCATCGGGCAGGGCCGCATCACCGAAGGCGAGGGCGAGGCTGGGCCAGGGCAGGTGGCCGAGGCTGGCCATGATGGTGGCCCCCAGCAGGGCGAGGGTGACAAGGATCACAAGGCCATGGGCGGCGGATTGCAGCGCGCTCAGGGCAACGCGCAGGTTGCCGATCAGGACGGGGGACATCAGGGTACTCACACACTCTTTACCTTGGGGCACAGGCAAGCGCAGGGGCGGGAGATTCGGCAAATGGTTTTGTGATTCTCTGTTCCAAGGGTGAACAGTGGCACGACGGGCGGGTGATTGTATCGCGATGGGCGACAATCACGCCAGCACAAGCACCGCGATGGCGCAGGCGGGCAGCACCCAGAGAAGGGTTCCCACGATCCAGTGGCCCCAGATCGGGGCGGGCCACTCGCCCAGCACATGCCGCGCCCAGGCCCAGACGAGCCAGAGCCAGCAGAGCATCGAGAAGACGAGGCTGATCTGTTGCGCCTCGGCCAAAGCGGGCCGCCAGGGGAAGACCAGCCAGAGGCAGAAGGCGCAGGCGAAGAGGGCGAGGGATCCGGCCCCTTCGACGCGCTGGCGCCACCCGGCGAGGGCGGCCACGGCGATCGTTGCGGGGACGGCGGCGACAAGGCCGCGGATCAGGCCGGAGGCGGACAGGATGGCGAGGGCCTGTTCCGCGGCAGCCTCCATCAGCGCACCGCGGCGATGGGGCCGGTGGCGCGGCCGTGGATGAATTGCTGGACGCATGGGTCGGGCGTGGTGTCGAGATCGGCGATGGGGCCGGTCCACTGGATCACGCCGTCATGCAGCATGGCGACGCGGTCGGCGATGGCGCGGACCGAGGACATGTCATGCGTGATGGTCATGGCGGTGGCGCCCATCTCTGTCACGATTTCGCGGATCAGGTCATTGATGACGCCGGCCATGATCGGGTCAAGCCCGGTGGTGGGTTCGTCGAAGAAGATGATCTCCGGCTCTGCGGCTATGGCGCGGGCAAGGCCCACGCGTTTCTGCATGCCACCCGACAGTTCGGCGGGGAAGAGGTCTGCGGTTTCGGGCTTGAGCCCGACGCGGCGCAGTTTTTCGATGGCGATTTCGCGCGCTTCGGATTTGGGGCGTTTGCCCGCGCCGCGCATCAGGCGGAAGGCCACGTTTTCCCAGACGCGGAGGCTGTCGAACAGCGCGCCGCCCTGGAACAGCATCCCGAAACGGGCGAGGAAGGCATCGCGGTCGCCCTTGGTGACATCCTGCCCGTCGAGCGTGATGGTGCCGCCGTCATGGCGCACAAGGCCGAGGATGCATTTCAGAAGGACCGATTTTCCGGTGCCCGAGCCGCCGATGATGACCATGCTCTGACCCGAAGGAATGGTCAGGTTCACCCCGCGCAGGACGCGGTTCCGGCCGAATGTCTTGGTGACGCCCTGAAGGTCTATCATGCGGAGAAGAACAGTTCGGTGAGGATGTAATTGGTGGCAAGGATCAGGACCGACGCCCCCACCACGGCGGATTTCGTGGCAGCCCCCACGCCCTGCGCGCCACGGCCGGAATTCATGCCGTGATAGCAGCCCATCAGCGCCACGATGAAGCCGAAGGCGGCGCCTTTCCAGAGGCCGGAGACGACATCCCAGCTTTCAAGGAAGTCATGGGTGTTTTGCAGATATGTGGTGGAGTTGAAGCCCAGCCGGTTCACGCCGACCAGCCAGCCGCCCGCGATGCCGATGGCATCGCCCACGCCCACCAGCACCGGCACGGCCAGTGTGGCCGCCAGAACGCGCGGGACGGCGAGGTATTTGATCGGGTTGGTGGAGAGGGTCGTGAGGGCGTCGATCTGCTCGGTCACTTTCATCGTGCCGATTTCGGCGGCGATGGAGGAGGCGACACGGGCCGCGACCATCAGGCCCCCGAGGACGGGGCCAAGCTCGCGCACCATGCCGATGGCGACGATGGAGGGAACGACCGCCTCGGCATTGAAGCGGGCACCGCCGGAGTAGATCTGAAGCGCCAGTGCGCCGCCCGTGAAGACGGCGGTCAGGCCCACGACGGGCAGCGAGAACCAGCCGATCTGCAGGAGCGCCTGGCCGAATTCGCGCGGATAGAAGGGCGGGCGGAAGAGGTGGCTGATCACCTGCGCGGCAAAGAGCGCCACGCGGCCGATGGCGGCAAGCGCAGCCAGAACCGGCCGACCTATGGCGGCGAGGGGCGCGGTGAGGGCCGTCATGCCTGCCCCCCCTGCCGCGTGACGTAGCGGCGCGCGTAGCGGGGGCCGAGCGAGGTGAGAATTTCATAGCCGATGGTGCCCGCGATGGCGGCGAGGTCGTCCACGCCCTGATGTGGGCCAAGGATGTCGAGGCTGCGGGGCACGGCGGGCAGATCGGTGATGTCGGCGGTGATCAGATCCATCGACACCCTTCCGATCAGGGGAACAGGCGTGGCGCCATCCCAGAGCCGGGCCTTGCCGGAGAGCGTGCGCAACAGGCCATCGGCATAGCCTGCGGAGAGCGTGGCCACGACCGTGGCGCGGCTGGCTGTCCAGCCGCAGGCATAGCCCACGGTTTCGCCCGGGGCGACGTCACGGGTCTGGATCACGGGCAGAGACAGGGTGATGGCAGGATGGGCCTGTGCATAGGGCTTGCCACCATAGAGGCCGACGCCGGGGCGGGTGAGGTCGAAATGATAGTCTGGACCGAGGAGGATGCCGCCCGTCGCCGCGAAGGACCGTGGAATGCCCAGCCCATCGGTCATCGCGTGGAAGTTCGCCAGTTGCATGGCGTTCATCGGATGGTCGGGTTCATCGGCGCAGGCGAGGTGCGACATCAGGAGTTCCGGTCCTGCCGCCAGCACGAGGGGGGCCACCGCCTGCCATTCGGCGGCTTCCATGCCAAGCCGGTTCATGCCGGTGTCAAGCTGGATGCCAAAGGGGTGGCCGGGAAGCGATTCCAGATGCCGCGTGACCTGTTGGATCGAGTTCAGCATCGGTGTCAGGTCGAGATCGTGGATCATCTCGGTATCGCCCGCCATATGGCCGCCCAATATAGCGATCTGCGGACCGGGGCCGAGCACCTGACGCAGGGCAGCGCCTTCTTCGGCCACGGCGACGAAAAAGCGGCGCGCGCCTGCGCGGGCGAGCGCGGGGCCGGTGCGACTGATGCCGGTGCCATAGGCATCGGCCTTCACGACGGCGGCGGTCTGGGTGCCGGGGACGGAAAGACGGTCCAGCGCGCGCCAGTTGGCGGCAATGGCGTCGAGGTCGATGGAGAGCGTTGCTGTGGCCATGGTCCGGGGGTTTTCGGCAGGGGCGGGGGCGGGGTCAAGGGAATTCTGGTGGCGGGCGCATCACGGGGTGGCGAGGCGTGATCTTGCGGTGCGCTTGCGCGCAAGCCGTTCCTGTCGCCTGCGCGCGGATGCGCTTCGGCTCCGCGGTCAGGGGACGTTCCGTCCCCTCTGTCCGTGCGCTGCGCGCCCGGCCATTCACCCCTGGAGGGTATTTATCGCCAAGATGAAGGGGCGGGGCAGGCGGATCAGTCGCGGACGCCCGCCATGGCGCGGTCGAGATGGACATAGCCGCCATCGACAAACAGCCATTGACCCGTGGTATGGCCTGCGCGTGGCGACAGGGTGAAGACGACGGTATCGGCCATTTCGGTATCCAGCGTCATGCGCTGGCCCAGCGGGATGCGGCGGGTGATTTCGGCCAGTTTCTCGGCGCGGTTCGGGAAGGTGTCGAGCCAGGCGTCATACATGGGGGTGAGCACCTCGGCCGGGATGACGGCATTGACGCGCACGCCATGGGGGGCGAAGGCGGCAGCCCATTCGCGGGTAAGGCCCAGTTGCGCCGCCTTGGCGGCGACATAGGCGGAGGTGGAGCCCTGACCGGTGACGCCGGTCTTGGAGGAGATGTTGACGATCGCGCCCTGCTGCGCCTTGAGGTCGTCCTGCAGGAGATGGACAAGGGTGTAGTAATGGATCAGGTTCTGGTCGAGCGAGGCCCGGAATGCGGCGGGGCCTGCGTCGAGGCCCACGCCATCATTGGTGCCGGCGTTGTTGACAAGCCCATAGACCTGCCCCCAGTGGGTACGAACCTCGTCCAAGGCGCGGCGGATTTCATCATCACGGGCGAGGTCCACGACCACGAAGCCCGCCTTGGGGTGCAGGGCGGTGAGGGCGGCCATGAAGGCCGCATCAGGTGCGCGGCGGGCGAGGATAACGGGGATAGCGCCTTCTTCGGCGAGGCGGCGGCTGATCGCGCCGCCGATCCCCTGGCCGCCGCCGGTGACGATGACGACCATGTCCTTCAGATACAGGTCCATGGTGCGCCTCAGTAGCCGCCGCCATCGCCCTGCCAGGGCTGGGCGAGGTTGCCGAAACGGGTGAAGCGGCCTTCGAAGGACAGTTCCACCGTGCCGATGGGACCGTGACGCTGTTTGCCGATGATGACCTCGGCCTTGCCATGGACGCGGTTCATCTTGTCCAGCCATTCGGGGAAGCGGGGATCATCCTCGGTCGGTTTGAGGCGTTCGTGATAGTATTCGTCGCGATAGACGAACATGACGACATCGGCATCCTGCTCGATGGAGCCGGACTCGCGCAGGTCCGACAGTTGCGGCCGCTTGTCATCGCGCGATTCCACGGTTCGGGACAACTGCGACAGGGCCACGACGGGGATGTTGAGTTCCTTGGCGATGGCCTTCAGGCCTTGGGTGATTTCCGACACTTCCTGCACGCGGTTGCCTTCGCCCTTGGACGTGCCTTTCAGAAGCTGAAGATAGTCCACCATCAGCACATCAAGGCCGTGGGTGCGTTTCAGGCGGCGGGCACGGGCGGCGACCTGGCTGATGGGCAGGGCGGGCGTGTCGTCGATGTAGAGCGGGCAGGATTCGAGCGATTTGGCTGCATCGACGAAGCGGCGGAATTCCACCTCGGTCATGTCGCCGCGGCGGATCTGTTCGGAGGGCACTTCGGACGCCTCGGACAGGATGCGGGCGGCGAGTTGTTCGCTGCTCATTTCCAGCGAGAAGAAGCCGACGACGCCGCCATCCACCGCGCCTTCGCTGCCATCCTGCGTGCGGCCCCGGCGATAGGCCTTGGCGATGTTGAAGGCGATGTTGGTGGCGAGCGAGGTTTTCCCCATGGAGGGGCGTCCGGCGAGGATGAGAAGGTCGGACGGGTGCAGACCGCCAAGCTTGCGATCAAGGTCCACCAGACCGGTGGAGATGCCGGCAAGGCCGCCGCCGCGCTGATAGGCGGCGTTGGCGGAGTTCACCGCCTCGGTCGTGGCGCGCAGGAAGGAGACGAAGCCGCGCTGGGCGGTGCCCTGTTCGCCAAGCTTGTAGAGATGCTGTTCGGCCTCGGTGATCTGGTCGCGGGGTTCGGAGGCGATATCGACCTTGGCTGCCCTGGCCGCGATGTCGCGGCCGAGCGAGATGAGTTCGCGCCGGACCGCCAGATCATAGATCATCTGCGCATAGTCGCGCGCCGCGAAGGCCGAGATCGCGGCCCCCGCAAGGCGGACAAGATAGGCGGGGCCGCCCAGCTCTTTCAGCCCGTCGTCATCCTCGAAGAAGGGTTTGAGGGTGACGGGTGAGGCAAGGGCGTTCTTCTGGATGCGTGCGGCGGTCTTTTCAAAGATGCGCTGATGGACGGGATCGAAGAAGTGATCGGCTTTCACCAGGCTGGAGATGCGGTCATAGACGTCGTTATTGGTGAGGATCGCGCCCAGAAGCTGTTGTTCGGCCTCGATATTATGGGGCAGCGCCTCCGGTTCGGCCTGCGGGGCGGCCGGGAGGGCGGGACGGAGCGTCGCGATTTCGGTCATGTCTGCCTCGGTTCTGATCTGCCGGGGTCGTCTGTGCCCCGGTTCGGCCCGCCGGAACAGGCGGGAACAACCCTGTGGATAATACCCGGGCGAGTCGATGCCCCGGGCAATCAACCTACCACATGTTGCGGGCCTTGTCCGCTGCAGCCCCATTTGCGCATGGGTCCAGCCCCCCTGAGGGTGAGTCCTGCACAAAGCATCCACAGGCCCGCCCACAGGAAATTTTACCGCGCGTTCAGGAATACGCGGGCTTTGGCGATCAGGCCCCGGTCCGGGCCGCCTGCCAGGCGCGTGGGTCGTGCAGAAAGGTCTCGACCTCGGCCAGGGTGGCGGTATCGAAGGCCCCGCTGTCGCGCGCTTCGGCCAGAACATCCCACCATGTGCAAAGGTGGTGCAGCGCCACGCCATGATCGGCAAGGCGCTGGGTCGTTTCGGGGAAGATGCCGTAATAGAAGATCACGGCCGTATGCGCGCAAGCCGCACCGGTTTCGCGGATGGCATCGACAAAGGAGAGCTTCGAGCCGCCATCGGTGGTGAGGTCTTCCACCAGAAGCACCCGCTGCCCTTCGGTCATGGCGCCTTCGATGCGGGCGTTGCGGCCATATCCCTTGGGCTTCTTGCGGACATAGGTCATCGGCAAGGCCATGCGTTCGGCCACCAGCGCGGCAAAGGGGATTCCTGCGGTTTCGCCGCCAGCGATGTTGTCGAACGCCTCGAACCCCGCTTCGCGCATGACCGTGACCGTGAGGAAATCCATCAGCGTGGACCGGATGCGCGGGTAGCTGATCAGTTTGCGGCAGTCGATATAGGTGGGCGAGGGCAGGCCGGAGGCAAGCGTGAAGGGGGTTTCCGCATTGAAATGAACGGCCCGGATCTCCAGCAGGGCGCGGGCGGTGAGGCGGGCGATTTCCTCTTTCGGGGGGAAGGCTGTCGGGATCATGGGCGGTTCCTGTCGGCAGGCCCGGAAATCTTTCGCCGAAAGATTTCCTGGGCGGGGGCGAAGAATTTTCGCCGAAAATTCTTCGGCGCGGGGTGGGGGCGGAAAATTTTCGGCGAAAATTTTTCCGCGGGATCAGGCATCCACATGCCAATGGACGGGAAAGCCGGGGTCAAAGACAGTGACGGGCCCCGCTTCGGTGAAGATCTTTGCGGGCCATTGCGCAGCCTCGCCCCGCCGCAGGGTAAGGGTATTCTCGTTCGGCGGCAGGCCATAGAAGCGGGGGCCGTTCAGGCTGGCGAAGGCCTCCAGACGGTCGAGCGCTTCTTCTTCTTCGAAGACATGGGCGAGAAGCTGCATCGTGTTGGTGGCGGTGAAGCATCCGGCACAGCCGCAGGCATGTTCCTTCAGCGCATCGACATGCGGCGCGCTGTCGGTGCCCAGAAAGAAACGGCCCTCCCCCGAAGTGGCCGCCGCACGCAGGGCGAGGCGGTGCTTTTCCCGTTTGGCGACCGGAAGGCAGTAGTAATGCGGCTTGATCCCGCCCACGAGGATGTGGTTGCGGTTGATGATCAGGTGATGGGTGGTGATCGTGGCCCCAAGGCCATCGCCGCCTGCACGGGCATAGGCGACGCCCTCTTCCGTCGTGATGTGTTCCATGACGACACGCAGACCGGGGATGCGGCGGCGCAGGGGATCCAGAACGGTGTCGATGAACGCGGCCTCGCGGTCGAAGATGTCGACCTCGGGCGTCGTCACCTCGCCATGCACACAAAGGGGCAGGCCGATTTCGGCCATGCGTTCCAGAACGGATGTGACGCGAGACAGGTCGCGCACGCCGCCATGGGAGTTTGTTGTGGCGCCCGCAGGGTAGAGTTTCACCGCCTTGACAAGACCCGACGCATGCGCGGCCGCGACATCGGCAGGATCGGTGTCTTCGGTCAGATAGAGCGTCATCAGCGGTTCGAAGGTCATCCCCTCGGGCAGGGCGGCGAGGATGCGGTCGCGGTAGGCGGCGGCCTGTGCGCCGGTCACCACCGGCGGCACGAGGTTGGGCATGATGATGGCACGGGCGAAATGGCGCGCGCTTTCCGGGAGCACGCCCTTGAGCATCGCACCATCGCGCAGGTGCAGGTGCCAATCATCGGGGCGGCGGAGGGTGAGGCTTTCGGTCATGTCCTGCGCCTAGCGCAACGCAGGCGCGCTTTCCAGCACAGAATGGCGCGAAAGGGCGCTTCGGCCTGTTCTGCACGGCGGTTGGGCAGTCACGGGCAGATGGCGCGGTGATCGGTCAGTCGCGGATGTCTTCGCCTTCGCCGGGGGATTCATCAAGGGGGCCGCCCATGGTTGTGCTCGGAGGCAGGCCAAGCCGCGCTTCGAGTTCCTGCATCTTGCGGCGGTAGCGCGGACCGCCGAGGCGCTGCACCACCGACCGACAGACCATCAGGGCCAGCCTTGGCCGTTGCGCCAGTTCCACCTTGCGCAGGATCGTGCGCAGATAGGGCGAGAAGCGGCGGCGGATGCGCCAGAGACGGGCAAAGGAGACAGGGTCGAGCCGCGCCTCGCAGGCTGCTGTGAGGAGCGCGGGAAGAAGGCCTGTGTTTTCGATCGCGCTTTCGATCGAATCGCCGAAATGCCGTGCGGGCAATGGCGTGACCCAATCGGCACGGAACAGGGCAGCGTGCATCGCGTTCTCGGGCATCTGCGGATCGTAGATGACAAAGACCCGCGCCGCACCTTCGGTCATGTCGGGGGCATAGCCGTAACGGGACGAGAAATCGAGCCGACGCAGCGCCGTGCTGCGCTGGTCCCAGCCTGCGACGGCGGGGTCAAGCGTGGCGCGCGGGCTGATGGCGAGGACTGTCGCCCCCGGCGCGCAGACGCAATAGGCGCAGGCCGCGTAGCCCGCATCGCCAGCACCATAGAAAAGGACGCGGTCGAAATCCTCGAAGAAGGCTTCGTCCACCAGCCGGTCAAAATAGCCCCAGACAGCGGGATCGCGGAACCAGGTTTCGCCGTCGCAGATCACGGTCAGATGCGACCAGCCGTTTGCCACGGCCACATCGCGGCCAAAGGGCATCTGCCCCTTGCGCGCAAGGATCCGGTCGAGCGATTCGAAGGAGACGAGGAGGATCGGGCCATCATCGTGAAAATAGGCCCAATGGCGTTTTCCCAGCGGTTCGAAATAGCCTTCCTCGGCGCAGAGCTCTTCGATCCAGGCGAACCATGCCTCGCGCTTCAGCGGAGCCCCGGCTGTGGCCGGGGCTGACGGTGCCGGGTCGCGGTCCATGTCCGGAACATCGCCTGCGGCGCGGTCGTTCATTGCGGGTCGCCTTCTCTGCTCGGGTCGGTCGCGGGCGTGTCCCGGACTCGGTCCTTTGGTATTTCGCCTGCCGTTCTAGCGAAGGCAAACGGCAAGTTTGTGGCATGAAGCGCGCCGAAGCGGGCATTTGGAAAGCCGTTCGGTGGCGTTGCGGGCGGATTTCCGCGGATCGCGGGGTCAGGTCCCCGGCAGGGGATGGGTCAGCGCATGGGTCCAGATCAGCCGCGCCTCATCCGCCGTCAGGCGACGGGTGGGCGGGGTCATCAGGAGGCGGCCGAAGAGCGCCCGATACCGTTCATCGCGCATCAGTTGCAGAAAACGCGCGCGCCGCCAGTCGAAGGCGGCGCGATGAAGCCCCGCCAGCGTGACATCGGCCAAAAGCTCTTCCCGCAACGGGCGGCTGTCCAGCGCGAGGATCGTCTGATCTTCGGCATCGCAGAGGTTGCGATCCACCCAATAACCGAGGTCGAAGGCCGAGGCGTCGCGATTGGCGCGGCCGCGGTCGGCCTTGACGAGATAGCCCTCCATCGAACCGAGCGCGTAGTGGTTGAGTTGTGCCAGACGGTATTGAGGCTGCCCGAGCGGCGAGAAGATCCGCAGCGGCCCGCCCGGCAGAGAGCGACCGGCGCTGTCGAACCAGCGCTGGCGATCCGTGATCTGACCCTTGGGGCGATGCACCCCGGGCTGACCGAAGCGGCCATCATTGCGGTAGAGGGTCTTGAACATCACCGCACGCCATGGCCAGTCAAGCGGATCGGGGGCCGCGCGGGTGAAGGTCGATGTCATGGGCGCATCGGTGAGCCCCACCACGCCGGCATTGCCGAACATGCGCCAGGTCAGGGTGATCGCATCGGCTTCTGGCAGGGCGGTGAGAAGGTCGGGAATGCGGCGGCGGCCCACATGGATGTTCACGAATTCGTCGATGTCGAGGACAAGGATCCAGTCCGCCGATCTTGCAAGCGGATGGGCGGCGGCAGCTTTCAGCGCGTGCCATTGTGCGCCCTTTTCATGCGGCCCGTCATTGCGCAGGTGGACAAGCCAGCCCATCTGCGCCAGCCGGTCCAGCATGAGATCCGTGCCATCGGTGCAATCGTTGGAAAAGGCAAGGATGTCGGTGATCCCCGCGGCACGATGATGGGCCAGCCATTCGAGCAGGAAACTGCCCTCGTTCCGCACGGTGAGGATTGCAAGCACACGCATGTTGACAGCGATAGCATGGGCGGCGGGGGGATGGGAACGCCCCCCTCCATTGGTCGCATGTGGGGGTGTGGCCGCTTGACCGCGCCCGGGGGTGGGGCCAAGCATGGGGGGGTGGCAGAACCGGCCCCGGAAGAGCAGGAGAGTGTGGTGAAGGATTTGCCTCTGTCCATTGATGCGGTGCAGTCGCTTCTGGCGGCGCAGGGTTATGTAGCGTCGCGGGCGCTGTCCACGGTGGTCTTTCTTGCGCTGCGGCTGGGGCGGCCGTTGTTTCTGGAGGGCGAAGCCGGGGTCGGCAAGACCGAGATCGCAAAGGTTCTGGCTGCGGCACTGGGACGACGGCTGATCCGGCTGCAATGCCATGAGGGGATGGATGCGGCGCAGGCCGTTTATGAATGGAATTTCGCCGCGCAGATGATCGCCATTCGCACCGCCGAGGCGGGCGGAGGCGCGGATGCGCAGGCCCTGCGGACGGAGCTGTTCACCGAGGATTATCTGATCGAGCGGCCGCTTCTGGCCGCCATGCGCCCGCAGACCGGAGGAGCGCCGGTTCTGCTGATCGACGAACTGGATCGCAGCGACGAACCCTTCGAGGCCTTCCTCCTCGAGGCGCTGTCGGATTTTCAGGTCACGATCCCGGAACTGGGCACGGTGCGGGCGGCCGAGCCGCCCATCGTGATCCTGACCTCGAACCGCACGCGTGAGGTGCATGACGCGCTGAAGCGGCGCTGCCTTTATCACTGGGTGGACTATCCTGGCTTCGAACGGGAACTGGAAATCCTGCAGGCCCGCGCGCCGGAGGCGCAGGAGCGGCTCAGCCGCGAGGTGGTGGCCTTCGTGCAGCGCCTGCGGTCAGAGGATCTGTTCAAGAAGCCAGGTGTGGCCGAAACCATCGACTGGGCGAAATGCCTGCTGGCGCTGGACGTGATCCAGCTCTCGCCCGAAGTGATCGCCGATACACTGGGTGCGATCCTGAAATATCAGGACGACATCCAGAAGATCCAGGGGTCCGAGGCGAAGAAACTTCTGGACGAGGTGAAGAAGGGTTTGGTCTTCACGTGACATCGCCCCTTCATCTTGGCCCAAATACCCAAATTCCGCGGCCTGACATGGGGGATGCCGCAGGGTTGTCGCGGCAGGAAGGGCGGGGGTCGCATGAGCACGCATGATCCTGCCCTGCCTGAAAATGGCCGTCTGTCGCATAACATCGCGCATTTCGCCCGCGCCCTGCGTCGTGCGGGCCTGCCCATCGGGCCGGGGCGGGTGATTGATGCGATCCGGGCGGTCGAGGCGGCGGGGTTCACCGAGCGGGCGGACTTCTACTGGACGCTGCATGCCTGTTTCGTCAGCCGCCCGGAACAGCGGGCGGTGTTCGAACAGGTGTTCCGTCTCTACTGGCGTGATCCGCAGTTTCTGGAACAGATGATGACGCTTCTTCTGCCCGCCGTGCGCGGGGTGCAGGAGGACCGGCCCGCCTCTGCCGCGGAAAAGCGGGCGGCGGAGGCCTTGCTGGACGGGCAGAACATCGAGCCGCCCCCGCGCGATGCGGATGGGCCGGCGGGTGAGGATCGCATCGACATCGACGCCTCGGCGACGATGTCGCAGGAAGAGCGCCTCAGGACGCTGGATTTCGAGTTGATGAGCCTGGCCGAGGTGGCGGAAGCGCGGCGCATGCTGGCGCGTCTTTCGCTGCCGGTGCGCCCGCTCTTGACCCGGCGCATGGTGGCAGACCTTGCCGGACGACGGATCGACGGGCGGCGCACGCTGCGGGCGGCCGTGCGGCAGGGTGGTGAGGTGACGGAACTGGCGCGCAAGTCGGCCGGGCAGCGCTGGCCAAATCTCGTGGTGCTTTGCGACATTTCGGGGTCGATGAGCCAGTATTCGCGACTGGTGTTGCATTTCGTCCATGCCGTGGCCAACCGAAAGGGGCAGGGCTGGGCGCGGGTGCATGCCTTCACATTCGGCACGCGGCTGACCAATATCACGCGCCACCTGCGCAACCGCGACGTCGATGCCGCGCTCAAGGCGGCGGGGGCCGAGGCGCAGGACTGGTCGGGGGGCACGCGGATCGGGGCCTGTCTGCGAGCCTTCAATCGCGACTGGTCGCGTCGCGTGCTGGGGCAGGGGGCGGTGGTTCTGTTGATCACCGACGGGCTGGACCGGGATGACACGGGTGCCCTGGCGGCCGAGATGGAGCGGCTGCACCTGTCCTGTCGCCGGCTGATCTGGCTCAACCCGCTCTTGCGCTGGGAAGGTTTCGCGCCACGTGCGAGCGGGATCCGGGCGATGCTGCCGCATGTGGACAGTTTTCGCGCGGGCCATTGCATCGCGTCGCTGGAGGCGCTGGGGCAGGCGATCTCCGAGGCGCGGGATACGGGCGAGAAGGCGCGGCTGATGGCGATGATCGCTGCGGATTAGGCGGTGGACTGCCGATTCCACGGGCGGGCGTTGCGCGTGATATCGCATAACAGGGCGAAAAACGTGCATTTGTGGGGGGCTGCTCCCAGATCTGTGGAGCATCAATTGGAAGGATGTTGCGTATGAAAAGGCTTTTGATCTCGACCACGGCCCTGTCGGTGGCGCTGACCCAGATCGCGCCTGTGCCGCTCATGGCCCAGACCATGACCGAAGACGGCAGCATCATCGGGACAGATGGCACGGTGCTGTGCCAAGGCGGCGGCGAGACGCCGTGCGATCTGGATGCGGTGATGCAGGAGCTGGCCACGCAAGCGGCGGCGGCGGCTGCGGCACAGGCCGAGGCTGAGGCAGCGGCAGTGGCTGCGGCAGAGGCGGAAGCGGCCGCCCAGGCAGAGGCCGAAGCGGCGGCTGCGGCAGCGATTGCGGCGCAGCAGCAAGCCGAGGCGGAAGCCGCGGCAGCGGCACAGGCCGAAGCTGAGGCTGCGGCGGCAGCGGCAGCGGCGGAGGCGGAAGCGGCTGCTCAGGCCGAGGCCGAAGCGGCGGCTGCGGAAGCGGCGGCAGCGGCACAGGCCGAGGCTGAGGCGGCGGCAGCGGCTGCGGCAGAAGCGGAAGCGGCCGCCCAGGCAGAGGTCGAAGCGGCTGCTGCGGCAGCGATTGCGGCGCAACAGGAAGCAGAGGCGGCCGCTGCCGCCGAAGCAGCTGCGGCGGCAGAGGCTGCAACGCAGGAGATTCCGGTCGAGGAGGCCGTGACCGGGGAAGCCCCGGCTGAGGCGGTTGCGACGGAGGAGGTTGTGCCCGAGGAGGCCCCGGCTGAGGCGGTTGCGACCGGGGAGGTTGTGCCCGAGGAGGCCCCGGCTGAAGCGGTTGCGACCGAGGAGGTGGTGCCCGAGGAGGCTGTGACCGGGGAGTCCCCGGCTATGGTCGCGGTGGAGGCCGTGACCGACCCTGCCGTGCTGGTGGACCCTGCCGCACCCGAGGCCCCGACGGAGGAAGCGGTCGAAACGCTGAGCAACCTTCTTGCCGCGTCTGAGGGCGTTTCGCCCGAAGCGATGGGCGAGGCTGCGGCGCTGGCGCCAGTCGAGGTGATCGAGGGTCAGCCGGTCCAGATCACTGCTGCGCCCGATGCGACGAATGTCATCGTGCAGGAGATCACCGAGGAAACCGCGCGCTCTTCGGCTGAGGATTTCGCGGCCCCGGCCTCGGCCAATCTTGCGGCGGCGGCGGCGGCAGCGGCTGCGTCGAACAAGGATCGCGGGCTGACCGATCTGCAGAAGTTCGGCCTTGTGGCGCTGGGCGCGCTGGCCGTGGGGGCGATCATCAACGCCAATCAGGACCGCGTCGTGGCCAATACCGGCGACCGGGTCGTGGTGCAGCGCGGCAATGGCGACTATTACCTGTATCGCGACGATGACACCTTGCTGCGCCGCCCCGGATCGAACGTGCGGACCGAAACCTTCCGCGACGGATCGACCCGTACCATCGTGGAGCGGGGCGACGGCACGCAGGTCGTCACGATCCGCGACGCCACGGGGCGCGTGTTGCGCCGTGCGACCTATGACAGCCTTGGCCGTGAGATCATCCTGATTGACGACCGCTATCCCGAAGAGCGCATCAATGTGGCGACGCTGCCGCAGCCGCGCGGGCGCGTGATCAGCCTGTCCACCTCTGAGGGGGATGCGCTGCTGCGGGCGCGGATGGCGGCGCTGGATGCCCAGCAACTGGGCCGAACCTTCAGCCTGCGTCAGATCCGCGACGTGCCGGAAGTGCGCAAACTGGCTGCGATGGTTGATGTGAACAACATCACCTTCGACACCGGATCGGCAGCGATCCGGCCGGAACAGGCAGAATCGCTCGCCTCGCTTGGCCGCTTCATGCAGGCGCTGATCCGCGAGAACCCGAACGAGATGTTCCTGATCGAGGGGCATACCGATGCGGTCGGTCCGGCATCGCTGAACCTGACGCTGTCGGATCGGCGGGCGGAAAGCGTGGCTCTGGCGCTGACCGAGTATTTCGACGTGCCGCCGGAGAACCTTGTGGTGCAGGGCTATGGCGAGTCGGATCTGCGGATCAACACGCAGGAGGCCGAGCGTCAGAACCGCCGTGTCGCGGTTCGGATCATCACGCCGTTGCTGCGGAGCGCGCAGATCCGCTGATCGGCGGAACCCTGGCGAAAAGGTTGCGTGCCGTGGGTCGGATGACCCACGGCACGTTCCATTTCGGCAGGTGCTGCACGGGCATCCTGTCGCAGTTGCCTACAGCGCGCGGAAGTCCTGCCGTCTATGAAGGCATGACCGCAACCGCCCTGTCCCCTGCTGCGCCCCTCTTCGCCCCGCTTTCTGCGGCGGGCTTGCGCGGATTTCTGCGGGGCACGCGGTTGATGACGGTGGACGGTCCGATGCCGGTCGAGGAGATCGCGCCGGGCGAGGCGGTGCTGGATCCGGAGGGGCGGCCGCATTTCGTGCTGTGGCAGGGTGGATGCGACCTGCATCCCGCGTCAGGGCGGGCGGATGATCCTTCCCTGCCGGTGCGGATCGCGGCCAATGCCTTTGGTCCGGGCCTGCCGCGGCGCGACCTGTTTCTGTCACAACAGCATCGGGTGCAGGTCGAAACTGCGGCGGGCCTTTTGACCGCACGGGCGGGCAGTCTGCGGCCGCCGATGGCGCAGATTGTGCCGATGGCGGGCAAGATCAGCTATCACGCCGTGGTGACGCGCAATCCCTGCCTGCTGATGGCCGAGAACCTGCCTTGCGAAAGCCTGCGGCCCGAGGGGCGCGAAGGGATGACGGCCCCGTCCGATCCTTGCGTCGCATCGCTGGGCGTCGGGACGGGGTGGGCGGGCGCTTTGCGCAAACCGGCACGGGATGATCTGGCGCAGGATGTGGCTCACGACCCGATCATCGCTCTGCGACCCTGATCCCACCTTTTGCCAGTGGCGCGGAAGGCGCGGGCAGCGCATGATCGGCGCGATGGAGGTGCCGATGAGCCAGAGAGAGGTGCAGACTGCCGGACGCAGCGTGCATGACAGCATTCCCGAGATTGCGCTGGACTGGCACCGCGACGGGCGCGGGGCGGTGCTCGCCACGGTGATCGAGACCTGGGGTTCGGCGCCGCGGCAGGCGGGCAGCCAATTGGTGATTTCAGGGGCGGGTGAGATCATGGGGTCCGTCTCGGGCGGTTGTGTCGAGGGGGCGGTGGTCACAGAGGCGCTGGCGGCGCTGGAGGATCGGCGGTCGCGGGTGCTGACCTTTGGGGTCAGCGACGAGACGGCCTTTGCCGTGGGGCTGGCCTGCGGCGGCACGATCCGGGTGCTGGTGGAGCCGGTGGGCGACGGCGCGGAGGCCTTGTCCGAGGCGATGCTGGCCGATCTGGTGGCGGCGCGGGCGGCGCGGCAGGCAGTCGGGGTGGCCGTGCGAATCGAAGGGTGGACGCGGGCGCTGATCCGACCCGGGGCGGAGTCGAAGGTCGATGCCCGATTCCGTGCCGACCGGTCGGGAATGGAGGAGGACGGACGCTTCATCGCCATCCATAACCCGCCTCTGCGTCTGATCGTGGTGGGGGCGGTGCATATTGCGCAGGCGCTTTTGCAGATGGCGCGGATCTGCGGCTACGACTGCACGCTGATCGACCCACGGTCGGCCTTCGGATCGGCGGATCGGTTTCCGGGGGAGCGGATCGTGGAGGACTGGCCGGACGAGGCGCTGGAGGCGCTGGCCCCCGATGCGCGAACGGCCATCGTGACGCTGACCCATGACACCAAACTGGACGATCCGGCGATCCGCGTGGCGCTGCGGTCGGATGTGTTCTACCTGGGATGTCTGGGGTCCACCCGGACCCATGCGAAAAGGGTGGAGCGGCTGATGGCCGCGGGCCATTCCGAGGCCGAGATTGCGCGCATCCATGCGCCGGTCGGGCTGGACATCGGGGCGAAGAGCCCTGCCGAGATCGCGGTTTCGGTGATGGCCCAGATCACCGCCAGCTTGCGGAAGGGGTGAGCGGTGTTCTTCGGCGAGGTGGTGCTGGAGGCGGCAGAGGGGGCGGTGCTGGCCCATTCCGAGGCGGTGCCGGGCGGGCGCATCCGCAAGGGTGTGGTGCTGGGCCCGGGCGAGATTGCGGCCTTGCGGGCGGCAGGGCTTGGCTCTGTGACCGTGGCGCGGATGGAAGAGGGCGATGTGGGCGAGGATGCCGCTGCCGCGCGGCTGGCGGCGGCGCTGGTGCCTGATCCCGCAAGGCAGGGGTTGCGCTTGGGGGATGCCTTTACGGGGCGGGTGAACCTGAATGCGACAGGGCCGGGAATCGTGGATCTGGATGCGGCGGCGATCCACCGGATGAACCTGATCCATCCGGCGATCACCCTGGCGACATTGGCGCCCTTTCACCGTGTGGGGGCAGGCACGCTGACAGGAACGGTCAAGATCATCGCCTACGGCGTGCCGGAGGTGGCGCTGGAGGCGGCCTGTGCGGCGGCGCGCGCGGCGATCCGGGTGCGGCCGGTGGTCTTGCGCGATGCAGGGCTGGTGCTGACCGATGCGCCGGGGGTGGAGGCAAAGCTGGCGGACAAGGGGCGTCGGGCGATCGAGGGGCGGCTGCGCGCCCTGGGGATGCGGCTGGCGGCAGTGGCGACGGTGCCGCATGAGGTGGGGGCGATCGCGCAGGCGCTGCGCGGATTGCCCGGCGACCTGGCGCTGATCCTGACGGGGACGGCGACATCGGACCTGATGGACACCGCACCGCAGGCGGTGCGGGCGGCGGGGGGCGAGGTGTTTCGCTTCGGGATGCCGGTCGATCCGGGGAACCTGCTGTTTCATGGCGCGCAGGCGGGGCGGCCGGTGATCGGCCTGCCGGGCTGTGCCCGTTCGCCGGCGCTGAACGGGGCGGATTGGGTGCTGGAGCGTTATGCCTGCGGGATGGCCGTCAGCGACGGCGACATTGCCGCCATGGGGGTGGGGGGGCTTTTGAAGGAGATCCCCCTGCGTCCGCAACTGCGCGAACCGGGATAGGGGTTCGAATTTCCTGCGAAAATTCGGGGCGTTGCGGGGGTGTTCCGCCGCTGGGAATGCCGTGTCGGGACGAATTTCCTGCGACAATTCGGTGGCGGGTGACGCGAAAGGCAAAAGGGCGCGTCCTTGACGCGCCCCCGTCGGAATGGTGCAGCGATCTGGCGGCCTTATTTCGGACCGATCATCATGACCATCTGGCGGCCTTCAAGCCGCGGCATGGATTCCACCTTGCCGTGATCCACCACATCGGCAGCCACGCGGTTGAGCAGTTCCAGACCGAGATCCTGGTGCGCCATTTCCCTGCCGCGGAAGCGCAAGGTGACCTTCACCTTGTCGCCTTCTTCGAGGAATTTCAGCACCGAGCGCATCTTCACGTCATAGTCATGCTTGTCGGTGCCCGGGCGGAACTTGATTTCCTTGATCTCGATGATCTTCTGCTTTTTCCGCGCCTCGGCCTCGCGCTTCTGCTGTTCATACTTGAACTTGCCGAAGTCCATGATCTTGCAGACTGGGGGTTCCGCGTTCGGGCTGATCTCGACCAGGTCGAGGCCTGCTTCTTCGGCCATGGCAAGTGCGCGCGCGGGTGTGACAACCCCGATGTTTTCGCCATCGGCGCCGATCAGGCGGATTTCGGGGGAACGGATACGTTCGTTCACGCGGGGGCCCGTCTCGCGCTGCGGAGGGGCGTTGTGGGGTCTGCGGGCTATGGTGGTGGTCCTTCTGCGGTTCCGGTCTGCGCGCAATCTAATCGGCGGTGGTGGCTCTTTCAACGGGAATCGCCTTGGGCGCAAGGCCAAAGCGGGCGCGCGGCGGGGCATGAAGCTGCAGGTTCGCGGTGGGGCCGGACGTTAAGGGGTTCAAATCCCGGGGCGAAAGGTCCATATGGGCGAGATATCCGGAGGTGACTCCGGCAATAGGAGACAGAAGATGAACAAAAATGTCCTGATTGGCCTTGCGGTCGTCATTCTGGCCGGGCTTGGCTACTACCAGTTCAGCTATGTGCCGGCACAGCGTGCCGCAGAAGAAGCTGCCGCCGCGGCCGCTGCCGCAGCCGCAGCCGAAGAAGCGGCTGCCGCCGCTGCGGCGGAAGCCGAAGCTGCTGCTGCTGCCGAGGCGGAAGCGGCAGCTGCCGCCGCCGCAGAGGCCGAAGCTGCCGCTGCCGCAGCGGCGCAAGCCGTGACGGAGGCCGCCCAAGGCGCAGCCGAGGCTGTTGGGGAAGCGGCGAGCGATGCGGCCGATGCCGTGGCCGAAGGTGCGGCGAACCTGGCGGCCGGTGCCGCCGAAGGCGCGGCCAATGTGCAGGCGGAAGCCGCTGCGGCGCTGGATCCGGCCAATTTTGATGTGGCGCGCATTTCGGCGCTGATTGATGCGGCGCAGCTTGATACCACGACCAAGACCACGCTGAAATCGGCAGTCGAGGCGGCGGCGAGCAGCCCGGAGCTGATCGAGCCTGCGATTGCCCAGGTGCGGCAGGCGCTGGGTCTGTGATGCTGATGCGTGCGGGTGGGGGCCGAGCTGCCCCTGCCCGGACGCCCGCCCCGTGGCGAACGTCGCCGGGGGTATTTTTGCCAAGGTGAAATGACAAGGGCCGCGCGGGATGACCGGCGCGGCCCTTTTCTTTGGGTGGCTTCGGGGATCAGATGCCGTCGCCGACGAAGGCCTTTTCCACCACGAATTGCTGCGGATCGGAATTCGCGCCCTCAGTCAGGCCGAAATCTTCGAGGATCTTCTTCACGTCGATATTGAAGGCTAGGCTGCCGCAGACCATGGCGCGGTCTTCTTCCCGGTTCATGGGCGGCAGGCCAAGATCGGCGAAGACCTTTCCGGAGGTCAGGTTGTCGGTGACGCGGCCCATATGGTGGAACGGTTCGCGCGTGGTGGTGGGGTAGTAGAGGAGCTTGTCGCCCACCAATTCGCCGATCAGCGGGTCATCCTTCAGGCTTTCCACCAGTTGGCGGCCATAGTCCAGTTCGGCCACCTCGCGGCAGGTGTGCATCATGATGACCTGATCGTATTTCTCGTAGGTTTCCGGTTCGCGCATCAGGCTGGCGAAGGGGGCGATGCCGGTGCCGGTGGCGAGGAACCAGAGCCGTTTGCCGGGCAGGAGCGCGTCATGGACCAGCGTGCCCACGGGTTTGGGGCGCAGGATGATCTCATCCCCCGGCTGGATGTGTTGCAGCTTTGATGTCAGAGGGCCGTCGGGCACCTTGATCGAATAGAATTCCAGTTCCTCATCCCAGGCGGGCGAGGCGATGGAATAGGCGCGCAACAGCGGTTTGCCGTTGTCGCCCATAAGGCCGATCATCACGAATTCGCCCGAGCGGAAGCGCAAGCTGCGCGGCCGCGTGACGCGGAAAGAGAACAGCCGGTCTGTCCAGTGGGTGACTTGCGTCACCGTCTGGGCATCTGGCAGGTGCGGCTTGGCTGTCGCGGTGTTGGGGGCATCCATGGTGGCACTCTGTTCGGTCATGGCGTTCGGGTCCGGCATAAAGGAGGGCGGGCCGCGCCGCTAGGGCGCGGGGCGTCGCAGGGGAGGGGTGTGGCGGATCAGGCGCGCAGGCGGGTCTGGTAGTCATGCGCGCGCCAGTCGGCGCGGAAGGCCCATTGATCGGCGGGCTGGCGGGCCGCGAGATCGTCGGGGATTTCCACCTCGTCAAAGCCGACGCGGCGGATCATGGCATATTGGTCGGCAATCACCGGACCCAGCGCGCGCAAGCGGCCCGCGTAACCCATCATTCGCAGGCGGCGCGCGATGGTGAAGGCGCGGCCGTCGTTGAAGGCGGGGAAGGCCACGCGGATCAGGGAGAGGCCATCCAGATGGGGGCGCAATGCCTCGGGGTCGTCGGTGTTGGACAGGTCCACCGCGCCCTGGTGGGTGGCGATGTCGGCCAGTGCCACGAAAGGGGCGTTCCAGTCTTCGGCTGCAAAGCCGGTATCGGTGACGATCACGGTCATGCCGCGTTCTCCTTGGCGATGTCTGCGGACGGGACACGGACGGGCTTGCCGTCGATGAAATGGATGCCGCATTCGGTTTTCTGGCTGCCGCGCCAGCGGCCCGAGCGGGGGTCTTCGCCGGGTTTGACGGGGCTTGTGCATGGGGCGCAGCCGATGGAAGGGTAGCCCCTGGCCACCAGCGGGTGCCGGGGCAGGCGGTTTTCGACCATGTATTCCTCAAGATCCTCGCGGCCCCAATGGGCGAGCGGGTTGACCTTGATACGGCGGTCGCCTTCGGCTTCGAAGAATTCCACCTGTTCGCGGGTGGCACCCTGATAGCGTTTGCGCCCCGTGATCCAGCCGTCGAAATCGGCCAGCGCGCGTTCCAGCGGTTCGACCTTGCGGACACCGCAGCAGGCATCGGTGTTGAACTGGTGCAGGGTTCCGTCCGGGTCTTCGAAATTCACGCGGGCGGGGTTGGCGCGGATCGTGCGGATGTCGCAGAGCGCCAGCTTTTCGGCCAGCTCGCGCTGATAATCCAGCGTTTCCTGAAACAGCATCCGCGTGTCGATGAACAGCACCGGGGTTTCCGGCGCGATGACCGAGACGAGGTGCAGAAGCACCACGGATTCCGCCCCGAAGGAGGACACCAGCGCGACCTTGCCAAGGTCGGCATCCTTGAGCGCGTGTTCCAGAACCGCGGTTGCGCCGTGGTGCTTGTACCGTGCGTTCAGGGTTGCGACGCGGGTTGCAACATTGCCTTCGGGCGTGGATGTGTCACGCGGCATCCTGTGCGCCTTCCTCATCATAGAGCGCGGCCTTGAAGGGGCCGATCCCGGTGCGGCGGAAGCATTCGAGGAAGGTTTCCTCGGGCGCTTGCCGCACCGCCAGATAGGCGCGCACGATGCGTTCGATGGCGGGAACGATCTCATCATAGGCGAAGCCGGGGCCGGTCTTTTCGCCGATGACGGCGGTTTCCGTGCCGTCGCCGCCGAGCGTGATCTGGTAGTTCTCCACCCCTGCGCGATCCAGGCCCAGAATGCCGATATGGCCCACATGGTGATGGCCGCAGGCGTTGATGCAGCCCGAAATCTTGATCTTGAGCGGGCCGATGTCGTGTTCCAGCTTCAACTCATCGAAGCGCATGGCGATCTGTTGCGCCACGGGGATGGAGCGGGCGGTGGCCAGGGCGCAGTAATCCATGCCGGGGCAGGCGATGATGTCGGAGATCAGGCCGACATTAGCCGTGCCGAGGCCTGCCTTGACCAGCGCGGCGTGCAGCGCGGGCAGGTCGGATTTGTGGACATGCGGCAGGATGACGTTCTGTTCGTGGCTGATGCGGATTTCCGAATGGCCATAGCGTTCGGCCAGATCGGCGATCAAGCGCATCTGATCGGCCGTTGCATCGCCGGGGGTTTCGCCATGTGCCTTCAGGCTGATCGTCACGATGGCGTATTGGGCGTTGCGATGGGCATGCAGGTTCGTATCGGCCCAGGACCGGAAGGTCGGGTCGGCGCTGTAGAAGGCGTCATAGGCATCGGTGGGCGCGTTGCGGAAGGCGGGCGGGGCGAAGGCCGCTTCGATTTCTGCCAGCAACTTCTGGTCGTTGCCGCCGAAAAGCGGGCGCAGTTCGGCGAAACGCTCTTCAATCAGGCGGGTGATTTCCGCCGCGCCCGTCTCATGCACGGTGATCTTGATGCGGGCCTTGTACTTGTTATCGCGGCGACCGAGCGTGTTGTAGACGCTGAGCACGGCTTCGACATAAGGCAGCAGGTCGGCCTTGGGCAGGAAGTCGCGCACCGTGTGGGCGATCATGGGCGTGCGGCCAAGGCCACCGCCCACCATCACCTCGAACCCCGGCTCGCCTGCGGCGTTGCGGACCATGCGCAGGCCTATGTCATGCGCGCGGGTCACGGCGCGGTCATTCGGGCTGCCGGTGATGGCGATCTTGAACTTGCGGGGCAGGAACTGGAATTCCGGGTGGTCGGTGGACCATTGCCGCAGAAGCTCGGCCACGGGGCGGGGGTCTTCGATCTCATCCGCAGCGGCACCGGCGAAATGGTCGGCGGTGACGTTCCGCACGCAGTTGCCCGAGGTCTGGATGGCGTGCATGCCCACATCGGCCAGGGCCTGGAGCATCTTCGGCACGTCTTCCAGCTTTGGCCAGTTGAATTGAATGTTCTGGCGGGTGGTGAAGTGGCCATAACCCTTGTCCCATTCTTGCGCGATATGGGCCAGTTGCCGCATCTGGCGGGGGTTGATCGTGCCATAGGGGATCGCCACGCGCAGCATGTAGGCGTGCAGTTGCAGATAAAGGCCGTTCATCAGGCGCAGGGGGCGGAATTCTTCTTCGGTCAGCGACCCATCCAGCCGACGTTCCACCTGTTGCGTGAACTGGGCGACACGTTCGCGGACGAAAGCCTCATCGAATTCGGAATAGCTGTACATCTGGCTGCCCTCAGTTCGCGTAATCGGCTTGTTTGCCGTGATTGTAGTTCGAGGGGCCGCGGGTGCGGAATTCCTCGCGGAAATGGGTGGGTTCGGGGCCGTTCGGGCCAGCTTTTGCATCGGCCAGATAGGCGCCCACGACCACCAGTTTCTGCGCCGTGGCGTGCAGCAAGCGCATCTGGGCGTGCGCTTCATCCTCGATCAGTTCCGCCTCATGGTGGAAGGGGGACCAGCGGTCATCGGCGGTGAGATAGACGACATCGCCTTCGCGCAGGCGGTTGGCGGTGACAACCTTGGGGGTGAAGCGGCGGCTCATGCGGTGGCTTCCTTCAATGCGGAGAGGGCCGCGCGGGCGCGGCGGGGGGCAAGGCCATACAGCAGGACGGCGGGGCCGTTGGCCTGTGCGACAGCGTCGGGCAGGGTGGCGAGGGTGGCGGCGATCACGCGCTGATTGGCGCGCGAGACGTTTTCGACAATGGCCACAGGGGTTTCCGGGGCCGCGCCATGCATCATCAGGCGGCCCTGGATGAAGCGGGCGGATTTCTTGCCCATGTAGATGGCGGCCACTTCGCCGGGGCGGGCCATGCCACGCCAGTCCTGTTCGGCGAAGCCTTCCATGTCATGTCCTGTCACGATCCGCAGCGCGCCGTTGCGGCCACGCTTCGTCAGGCTTTGGCCGATATTGGCCGCGGCCACACTGGCCGAAGTGAGGCCGGGCAGGATGGCAAAGGACAGACCCGCCGCTTCCAGCGCGTCCATTTCTTCATCCAGACGGCCGAAAATGCCGCAATCGCCGCCCTTGAGGCGGACGATGCGCGCGCCGGTCATGGCTTGGGCCACGAGGGTGGCGTTGATGGTTGTCTGGGTGGTGGAGGGGCCAAAGCCCTCTTTGCCCACGTCGATGCGGGTGACATGGGGCGGGATCAGGGCCATCACCTCATCCCCAACCAGCCGATCATGGATCACCACATCAGCCTGTTGCAGCGCGCGGTAGGCGCCCAGCGTCAGATGGGCAGCCGCACCTGGCCCTGCGCCGACGAAGGTGACGGCGACGGGGGCAGGGGCGAAATGGGGCAGGTCGGTCATGGCGGGCGTCCCAGATTTGCTGTGTGGAATATAGGATATTTTCCCGGTTTGGGGCCAGTCGCCCTTGCAGATAAGAACGTTTGTTCCGATAATGCGGCCAGATGGAACGTGTTTCCGGCAAATGGGGGAAATCGCGAATGGCGGTCCGGCTGGATGATATGGACAGGAAAATCCTTGCGGAGTTGCAGGCGGATTCCGAGCAATCGCTGGATGAGATCGCGCGGAAAGTGGGGTCTTCCAAGACGCCGGTGTGGAACCGCATCCGCCGGATGAAGGAGGCGGGGGTGATCACCCGCCAGACCGCCATTCTGGACCCCGAGGCGCTGGGGCTGGAGGCGTGTTTCTTCGTGCTGATCCGCACCAGCGAGCATGAGGCGGAATGGCAGCGCAAGTTCCTGAAGGCGCTGCGCGAGCGGCCCGAGGTGATGGAGGCGCACCGATTGGCAGGGGATATTGATTATATCCTGAAGGTGCGGGTGCAGAATGCGCGGGCCTATGACACCTTTTATCAGGCGCTGATTTCCGAGGTGCGGATTTACAACGTGACCGCGCTGTTGAGCATGGAAGAGATCAAGGCGACGACGGTTCTGCCGGTTTAGGGCGGCGGGGTGAACCCTGCCCTACCGGGCAAGGTGCAGGGCCCGCAGGCCGTGGAAGTGATAGACATCGGCATATTCTGGCGGCTGCGCGAGGCGTAAGGTCGGCAGGCGGTCGAACAGGATGGGCAGGGCGATCTGCAGTTCCAACCGCGCGAGCGGTGCGCCGACGCAGAAATGCAGGCCCGCGCCGAAGGTGGCGTGGGGCTTGGCCACCCGGTCGGGAAGGAAGCGGTTCGGATGGTCCCACGGGCCGGGATCGCGGTTCGCAGCAGCGAGCAGCAGGCCCACCCGATCGCCGCGCTGGAAGCTGTGACCCATCACCTCCACCTCCTCATAGGCCCAGCGGGTGAAGAGGTGCAGGGCGGGATCGTAGCGGAGAATCTCCTCGACAGTGCCCTCGATCCGGTCGGGGGAAAGGGCAGTGGCGGGGGTGTGCGTCTCAAGCAGAGTCTTGACCCCGTTGCCGATGGTGTGGACCGTCGCCTCATGCCCCGCGTTCAAGAGCAGGATGCAGGTGGAGATCAATTCATCCGTGGTCAGCCGGTCGCCTTCAGCCTCGGCTGCGATCAGGTGGGTGATCAGGTCGTCGCGCGGATCGGCGCGGCGGGCGGCGATGTAGCCGCGCAGGAATTCGACGAAATCGGTGGTGGCGGCGATGGCACGATCCTCCATCGCGGGGGTGCGGTTCGCCATGTACATGGCGACCATCGCGTTGGACCAGCGGAGGAGGTCGTCTGACATTTCTTCCGGCACGCCGAGCAGACGGGCGATGACGATGACGGGCAGTTTCTGGGCGAAGGTCGGCAGCAGGTCGAAATCGCCCGGGGGGAGGGCGTCGATCAGTTCATGCGAAAGATGGGTGATTTCGGGGGCCAGTGCGGCGATGCGGCGCGAGGTGAAGGCGCGCAGGACGAGGCCGCGCAGGCGGGTGTGGCGGGGGGGCTCCAGTTCCAGCATCGAATGCGCCTCGACCGCGTAGAAGGGCGCGAGGTGATCGGGGATCGGGGGCGCGGATTCGGGCGGGGCTTCGCGGCCAAAGCGGCGGTCGCGCAGGATGGTGTTCACTGCGGCGGCGTTTGGGGTGCAGGTCAGGTTGTAATCGACCCAATGGAAGAAGGGGCCTGTCGCGCGGGCGCGGTCATAGAAGGGATAGGGGTTCTGGACAAAGGCGGGATCGGTGGGGGATTGGGACAGGTGTTGCATGGTCTTGTTCTTAAAGGGATGCAGCGGGGGATCAGCGGCGGGGCAGGGCGATCAGCCCTTGTGCCACCAGCACGCCCAAGGCGACAAGGGCGGCGCCGAGCGCCTGAATCCAGCTCCAGGTTCCGCCGAGCGCCAGCATGAACACCATCACATAGAACGGTGTCAGGTTGATGTGCAGCGAGGACATGGCGATGCCGAGGCGGCCCACCGCCACGATCCAGAGCAACTGGCTGATGGCGAGGCCGCCGATGCCATAGACGGTGAGGGCGGCGAATTCGGTCACGCCGAAGGCCGACAGGTTGGGGCCGGGAAGGCCAAGGCCGGTGCCGATCAGGGCGAAGGCGGTGCCAGCGATGGCCGCGCCGCAGACGGTGAGGCTGGTGGAACCAAGGGGGCTGAGCCCCGGCAGCGCGGTGACAGTCCAGCGCGAGGCGAGGGTGAAGGTGATGACCGAGGCAAGGCAGAACAGCGCGCCGATGCCGAAGCTGAGGCCGCCGTCGAAATTGCCTGCCGCAAGGATGCCGCCGACGATGGAAAGGATCAGGCCTGCGATGATTCCACGGGTCAGTTTGCGCCCGTCGAAGAGGATTTCCAGCGTCATCCCGATCAGCGGCATGGCCGAAGAGACCACGGCGGCCATGACGGCAGAGGTTCGGGTTTGTCCGAAGACGAGGAACAGCGCCCCGAGCGCGAGAAGCGAGCCCACCATGATGCCCCGCATCCAGTTGGCTTGACGCAGGGTCTGCGTGCCTTCGACCAGCCACCAGATCGGCAAGAGGAAGGCGGCGGCCATGATCATCCGCCCGGCATTCAGCAGAAGGGGTGGCAGGGGCGCGGGGTCGGCGCGGATCAGCACTTCGGCAGCGGGCAGGGCGGCGGCCCAGATCAGCATGGAGGCCATGCAGATGAGGTTGGCCGAAAGGGGGGATCGGGCGGGGGAAAGGGCGGTCATGGAATGTCCTGAATCACCCTGTCACGATCCCCCGGCGCGGCGCGGCGGGCTGTTCCGGGGGCGACGTGATAGGGCGCGATCAGGCGGCGGAGAGGGCGGCGACAATGGCGCCGAAATCGGCGGCCTTGAGGCTGGCGCCGCCGACCAGCGCACCATCGACATGGGGGATGGCGAAGATTTCCTTGGCATTTGAGGGCTTTACCGACCCGCCATAGAGCAGGCGGACGCCTGCGGCCTGCGTCCCGATGCGGGCGGTGAGGCGGGTGCGGAGGAAGGCGTGGACTTCGGCGATTTCGTCGAGGGTGGGGGTGCGGCCGGTGCCGATGGCCCAGACGGGCTCGTAGGCCACCACCAGTTGCGCGGCGGTGGCGTCGGCAGGGACGGAGCCGTGAAGCTGGGTGCCGACGACATCGAGGGTGCGGCCAGCGTCACGCTCGGCCTCGGTTTCGCCGATGCAGACGATGGCGATGAGGCCTGCGCGGATGGCTGCTTCGGCCTTGGCCAGAACCTGCGCGTCGGTTTCACCGTGGTCGGTGCGGCGTTCGGAATGGCCGAGGATCACGTGGGAAGCCCCTGAATCCACAAGCATTTCTGCCGAGATGTCGCCGGTATGCGCGCCGGAGGATTTCGCATGGCAATCCTGCCCGCCGACGCGGATCGCGGTGCCGCGCGCCAGATCGGCCATGCGCGCAATCAGTGTGGCGGGCGGGCAGAGGAGCACGTCGCAGGCGGGGTTGGGATGGGCCTGGGCGAGGGCGGAAACTTCTGACAGGGCGGCCTGTGTTCCGTTCATCTTCCAGTTGCCTGCGGCGAGTTTCTTCATCCTGTCCTCCGGGCGTTTTGTTGGGGAACAGGGTTACGGGGAAAGGGAGGGCGGGAAAAGGGGGGATGCGCCGTTTGTTCAGCAGCGCAGTGCAGGAACGCGTGCAGACGGGCGTGCATACAAATGCGCGCACAGAAGCGGGCTGAACCGCCCGTTATGTGCATCATTGTGAAGGGTCTGAGGCGACGGGAAAGGCCCCGGATCAGGTCCGGGGTGCGGGTGGCCGGCCTCAGGCGGCGGGCTGATCCTTGAACTTGATCGACTCGCCGCAACCGCAGGCTTCGGCCACGTTGGGGTTGTTGAAGCGGAAGCCGGATTCGAGGAGCGAGGTCTGATAGTCGATCTCGGTTCCAAAGAGGAACATCTGCGCCATGGGCGCGATCATCACGCGGGCGCCGTCCTGTTCGATCACCTCATCCATTGGGTTGATGTCGGTGACGTAGTCCATGGTGTATTCCATGCCCGCGCAGCCGCCCTTCTTCACGCCGATCCGCAGGCCGGTGCTGCCCTGCTTTTCCATCAACCGGGTGATCTGCCGGATGGCGGCGGGGGTGAGGGTTACGGCCTGCTTGCCGGGGATGCCGAACATGGGTGTTCTCCTTGTCGGCTATAACCTAAGGCGAAAAGTCAGGAATTCCAAGAGGCGGCAGCGTCTGAAGCAAGGCCAGCGTTGCGAAGGCCGAAATCATGGCCCAGGCGAAAGAGGCGAGGGTGCCGATGATGACGTATTCCGAGAGTTTGGCCTCTTCCCGCACGGTGCCGAAGCGCAAGACGGATTTTGCAGCGATGAGAAAGCCGATCCCTTCGGGCAGGCCGCCGAGGATCATCAGGAAGATCAGCCCGCGTTCAAGCTGGCCAATGGCACGGCCGCCATTGGGCAGGCCGTCAAGGCGGATCAGCGCGGTCCAGGGGGCCATGAGGAGGCCGATGGCATGCCCCCCGGCGCGGATGGTCCAGATCGCACCTGCGGTGAGGACGAAGAGGGCGGGGAGCGCGGATTGTCCGGCCCAGAGGCCGGAGCCGAAGATGTTGGGGACGAGGGCAGCGGTGGCGATGAGGGTGACGCCGTGGGCGGCCTGATCGAGCGCGAAGGCGGTGGCGTTCTGGCGGGGCAGGGCAAGCTTGCCTGCGTCGATCATTGCATGGGCGGCGGCAAGGGCGAAAAGCGCGGGGTGCAGGCTGCCGGTGGCGGCGATGGCCGTGCCCAGCACCAGGGCGATATGAGCGGCGAACCACAGGGGGTTGCGCTTGTTCGCGACTATGCGGTCGGGTTGGGCCACGAAATCGGCGGTGACATGGGCGAGGAGGAGAGCGGCGAGGGTTTCAGTCATCGGTGATGCCCGCGCCGTCCCACGCCTCCCACAGGTGGAGGGTGGGCATCCATGCGGTGATGCCAGAGCCGGCAAGGCGGGAGGCCCAGGCCTGTCGGGTGAGGCCCATCATCGCGGCCCATTCTTCTTGCGTGCGTTCGACGGGATCGAGGTATTCCGCGACGACGGCGGCTTGGCCGCGTGTCCAGCGGGCGGAATGCCAGGCCGCGAGGGGGATAGTGGCCGCAATCCACGGGGGCAGGCCGGTGCCGCCGGAGACGGCCCAGTTGCGGCTGCGCGGCATGGCGTCGAGGGCGCGACCGGAGCGGATGAAGGCGGGGCCCAGTGCGGCAGAGAGGTCGCCTGCGGGCAGGCGGCGCACTGTGCCGAAGCCGATGGCGAGGCGGGTGGAGAGGCCCGTATCGGCGGCGGCGAGGGCGGCGGTCAGGTAGAGGGCGACGCGCAGGGCGCGGCCGGGGTGGGTGAGCAGCACCTGCCAGCCGTCGCCACGGAAGCGCGTGAAGTGCAGGTCATCGGCTGCCCAGCCCTGTGCAGCGCGTTCAAGGGCGGACATGGCCGCCTCCAGCCTGCTGTCGGACAGGGTGGTGGAGGCGACAAGGTCGCCTGTGATGACAGCGTGAACGGCGGTGGTGGGTTGCAAGATGTGGCCCATGCATCAGGTTCATGCAAATGAAAACCTTTGCATCAGCCGAATGCAAGAAGAAATTCTTGCGTTACATGAAGCCCAGTTCGAGGCGGGCTTCATCGGACATCATGTCCATGCCCCAGGGCGGATCGAAGGTCATCTTGACGTTCACCGATTTGACCCCGGCCAGCGGCTCTACGGCATCCGACACCCAACCCGGCATTTCGCCTGCGACGGGGCAGCCGGGGGCGGTGAGGGTCATGGTGATATCGACGTCATTCTCGGGCGAGATGTCGATGGTATAGACAAGGCCCAGGTCGAAGATATTGACCGGAATTTCCGGGTCGAACACGGTGCGGCAGGCCTCCACCACATTGTCATAGAGCGGATGGTCGGTGCTGGAGGGCGCGATCAGTGGGGCGCCTTCGATCTTTTCCACAGAGGTCATGGCGGTTCCGGGTGGTTTGTTGAGTGAATATATAGGGAATCCGGGGGCCGAGGTCCAGTGCAGGAAAAAGGGCGCGTCCCTTGCGGGACGCGCCCCTTGATCCGGCGCTTGCGCGGCCTGGCGGCAGATGGCAACGGATCAGAACGGAATTTCGTCATCCATGTCGCTGCGCCCGCCTGCGGGCGCGCTGCTGCCGCTGCTGCGTGCGCCGCCCGAATAGCCGCCGCCGCCGCTGCCGCCACCCTGATAATCGTCATATCCGCCATAATCGCCGCCGCCCGATGCGGCACCGCCACCGCCGCCACCGCCATCCCGCCCGTCAAGCAGGGTCAGTTCCCCGCGATAGGGGCGCAGGACGATTTCGGTGGTATAGCGATCCTGCCCGCTCTGATCCTGCCATTTGCGGGTTTCGAGCGCGCCTTCGATATAGACCTTCGATCCCTTGCGCAGATACTGCTCGGCGATCTTGGCGAGCGGTTCGGAGAAGATCGCCACCGAATGCCATTCGGTGCGTTCCTTGCGTTCGCCGGAGTTGCGGTCACGCCAGGTTTCCGACGTGGCGATGCGCAGGTTCACCACCTTGCCGCCGTTCTGGAAGCTGCGCACCTCGGGATCGCGGCCGAGATTGCCCACGATGATGACCTTGTTGACGGACCCTGCCATGGCGTTCTCTCTCCGATTCTCTGTCTTTGCGGAGGCTAGCCTCCGGCTGGTTAACAAAAGCCTATAGCGGGACGGGGACGAAGCCGCAATCGCAGGCAGGTGGCATCTGCACCTTTGGGGGTAGAGCGGGGGGCGTGGGTACCTTTGCGACCCGGGTTCGATTGGCGATGCGGAACGGGCGGGGCATGTGGTGGCCACCCGGCGCCGTTCTGTTGCCGTGTCGGGCCAACCAGATGGGAGCAGATGAGATGATCCGTAAACTGACCGCTGTCGCGCTTGTCCTGACGTCGCTGGCCGCCCCGGCCGCCTTTGCCGATGAGGGCAAGGTGGATGCCGCCGTGCAGGAGAAGTTGACCGCGCAGCTTGTGGCCGAGGGCTATGACGTGCGCCAGTTCAAGGCCGAGGACGGGCTGATCGAGGTCTATGTCGTGAAGGACGGCAAGATGGAAGAGTTGTGGTTCGATGCCAGCCTGACGCGGGTTGCGCATGAGGAAGGCGAGGAAGGCTGATCCGGAAGGGGCGAAACGGGGGCCGGGCGCATCGCGTGCGCACGGCCCCGTTGCAGGCGTCAGGCATGAGGACAGGATCGTGACGATGCGGGTGAAGGTGTGGGATCCGGTGGTTCGGCTGTTTCACTGGGGGCTGGTTGCGGCCTTCGCGGCCAATGTCCTTGTGACCGCCCCGGGCAAGACGGCGCATCAATGGGTGGGATATGCGGTGGCGGGGCTGATCGCGCTGCGGCTGGTCTGGGGGTTTGTCGGCACGCGCCATGCGCGTTTCGCCGGTTTCCTGCCGCGGTCGGGGGCGGTCGTCGGGCAGTTGACCGACATCGCGACAGGGCGGCGGCGGGTGCATGAGGGGCATTCGCCGCTGGGCACGCTGATGATCGTCAACCTGCTGCTGACAATGGCGGGGCTTGCCATATCGGGCCATGCGATGACCACCTTGATGTTCTTCGGTGTGGAATGGGTGGAAGAGGTTCACGAGGTGCTGGTCGTCTGGGCCGAGATTTCGGTTGCCGCGCATGTGCTGGCCGTGGTGGTGGAAAGCCGCAGGCTGGGCGTCAATCTTCCGAAATCCATGGTGACGGGCTACAAGACCTTGCCGTGACCTTGCAGAGGTGGACCCCGTCATGACGGAACAGGACGACTCGACCCGGGATATCGCGCGACCCGGGCCGCGCGGGCCGCGGATGCTGATGGCGCTGATCGCCTTTCAGGTGCTGTGTTCGGCGTTCTTCGTTCTGGACATCATCGAGGATTTCGCCGCAGGCGATGCCGTGTTGACGCATATGCTGCCGGAACTGGGGGCGACGGTCGGGCTGTTTGTGGGGCTGGCCTTCGAGGTGCGGGCGCTGATGCATCTGTTGCGGCGGCAAGCGGTGATGGAGAAATCCCTGGGCGTGGCGGCCGGTGCGCTGGCGGAGCTGATGGAGGATTACTTTCGCGAATGGGGGCTGACGCCCGCGGAGGCGGATGTGGCGGCCTTTACCATCAAGGGATGTTCCATCGCCGAGATCGCCGAGATGCGCGGATCGGCGGAAGGCACGGTCAAGACCCATCTGAACGCCATCTATCGCAAGGCCGGGGTGCAGGGGCGGGGGCAATTGGTGAGCGTGCTGATAGAGGATCTGTTGAACGCACCCCTTGTCTCGCAGGAGGGCGCGACACAGGCGCGGGCCGCGGGTCCGGCATGAAGGCTCTGGCCAAGCGGGGGGGTGATCCTGTAGGGTTTCGCCGGTTGGTTCACAGGGATGGTTCATGCGACGCTTTGCCTTTGGTTCCCTGATCGCTGTCTGGGCGGTGCTGCCTGCTGGCACGGCGCTGGCGGAAGGGCTGACGCTGTCGGGTTCGGGCATGTCGCGCATGGCCATTTTCGAACGGCAGAAAGACCTGCTGGATGGGCGATTGGCCAAGCAGTATTCCGGGTCGGAGCGCCTGAAACCCAAGAGCGAGCGCAACACGGACGAGGGGCCGTTGCCCGCGTTCAGGGGCAATTACAAGGGCGAGTATCTTGAGGTCGCGAAGGCGGCGGCGCGCAAGCACAACATTCCCGAGGATCTGTTCCTGCGTCTGGTGCAGCAGGAAAGCGGCTGGAATGCGGGCGCGGTCAGCCCCAAGGGCGCGACGGGCCTTGCACAGTTGATGCCGGATACGGCGCGGCTTTTGCGGGTGGATATCAACAACCCGAAAGAGAACCTCGAAGGCGGCGCGCGCTATCTGCGGATGATGTATGACCGGTTCGGGTCGTGGCGGTTGGCTCTTGCGGCCTATAATGCCGGGCCGATGGCGGTGGAGACGCATGACGGCATTCCGCCCTATGCCGAAACCCAGAACTATGTGAAGGCCATTCTGGGCTGATTGCGCCGTCGTCGCCCGTTCCGTACCCTGACCTGCCAACCCTGCGCGTGACGCGGCACCCGGGCATCAGGCTCGACTATTTCACCCGGTTGAAATGCCATTCCGGCGCGAATTCGCCATAGGCCTGCGGGCCGGAGTAGAAGATGTTCAGTTCGGTCGGGGAGCAGGAGAATTCCGCCTCCATCGACTCGGCATAGCCGACTTCGGCCAGTTGCGTTTCGTAATAGCCGTTGCGCACCTCGATATCCATGGCGGTGGCGGCATTGGTTTCGCAGTAGTGCAGCGTCTGGCCCGAGGTGCTCCAGACGCCCTGGTCCTCGCCCTCGCCGGTGACGTTGACATAGGTCAGCAGGTCCTTCCCCTCTTCGCTGCCCTTGGTGATGATCGTGGCGCCCACCTCGAACCCTTTGAGCACCCAGCGTGCCTTGCCTTCGGCGGATATTTCCAGATGGACGGAGCCGTTGGCATAGTCCCAGTCGATTCCGCTGCCATCGGTGCGGGCGGCGAGCCAGGCGAGATGGTCCTGATCGCGCAGCTTCCAGGTTCCTGCCAGACATTTGGCACGTTCGGGCAAGGTGGTGCATTCGAAGCAGGGTTCGTGCTTCATCACGTCGAGATCGTAGCCGCCCGAAGGCGCGAAGCTGTTATCGACGAAGCGGGCGACGACAAGCTTGACCACATCTTCGCAGAAGGAGGGCCGCACCTCTTCGGGCAGGTCCTCCCAGCCGCCGCCGCCTTCCTGCCGTGCCTTCAGGGTGACGCCGGTGATGAGGTAGTAATTGCCTTGCGTGATATGGAGGGCGGCGGCGTCGATGGTGCCGGGAACGGTGGGCAGGGTTATGGTGCCGGTATCCTCGAAAAGCTCAGGCTCGCCGAGGGGGAGGGGGGCGAAGCTGTATCCGTCGGGGGTGGAAATGGTGCCATCAACGGCCTGGGTGACAAAACGATCCAGCGTATCGACCCCTATTCCATCCTTGATGGCGTCGATCTGGCCATCTTCGAACACCGCGTCTTGCAGGGACAGCATCAGCGACCCGATCTGGGCTGCGCCGCCTTCGGACCAGAGGAAGGCGAAGAAGGGGGCAGAGCCGTAGTTCATGTGGTGCAGCGGCGTCGTGCGGATGCCGGCAAAGGCCTGACCCGCCTGATCCCATGCAAGCGGGGTCGGGCGTACGAGACCAGCCATGAACAGCGACTGGCCGCGCACCCACCAATTGCGCACCTCGGGTGGGATGTCGGACATGTGCTTCTTGTAGGTGGCGCCCTGCACGCAGCGGAAGAGCCGCACGAGCAGGCTGAATTCGGCCCCCTCAAGCGACATGTCGGCGATGCTGGCGGTATCGACCCGCAGGAAGCATTCGCCCGGCACGCCTTCGGGCAGGACATCCACCGAGGATTGGCCGAAATTGGTGCTGTCGAAGGCCCCGGCGCCCTGGTCCACATCGGCGATCAGGAATGTCGCATGGGGAAAGCGCAGGCCCATCGCATCGGCCTTGGCGGCCCAGGTCTGATAGCCCTTCACTGCCGTCAGAACCGCATTGACGCCCTGATCGTCATGCGGGGCAGAGGGCAGGCCCTTGTGGCGGACGGCGCGGATGATCGCCTCGCCCGAGGGGAGGGCGAGCACTTCGGAGGTGATGACCTTGCAGTCGAAGGGTGTGGCATCCTTCAATTCCACGATGTCGCGAAAGAGGGCGCCGGAGCAGTCGATCACGCCTGCCCTGATCGGGGTTGAGAAAAGAAAGCCAGCGGAAAGAATGGCGAGAAAAATGCGCAACATCGGAAAACTCGCATGACCTGACGAGAAAGCTGCCAGAGCTGCGCGTGCCGTGCAACGATTCGGGCCTGGACCTATTCCGCGGCGATCTTGATGACCGGCTCCATCCTGGCGAAAACCTCGTCCGGCAGGTGGCATTTGATCTGATGCCCGCCCTCCAGCATGCGCACTGGCGGCACCTCACGGTCGCAGAGCCCGCCTGGCACCTGGGACTTCCAGCGGCAGCGCGTCTGGAACGGGCAGCCGGGGGGCGGGTTGACGGCAGAGGGGATGTCGCCTTCCAGCACGATGCGCTGCTTTTGCACGCGGGTATCGGCGATGGGGACGGCGGACAGCAGCGCCTCGGTATAGGGGTGGTAGGGCGGCTGGAACACCTGATCGGTGGTGCCCATTTCGACGACATGGCCCAGATACATGACCATCACGCGGTCTGACAGGTAGCGCACGATGGACAGGTCGTGGCTGATGAAGAGAAGCGTCGTCTTGTTCTTGCGCTGAATGTCCATCAAGAGGTCGGTGACGGCGGCCTGAACCGAGACGTCGAGCGCGGAGACGGGTTCATCGGCCACCACCACCTTGGCCCCGCCCGCGAAGGCGCGGGCGATGCCGACGCGCTGTTTCTGGCCACCGGAGAGCTGGCGCGGCATGCGGTCGGCAAAGGCGCGGGGGAGTTTGACGAGGTCGAGAAGTTCCAGCATGCGGGCGTGGCGTTCCGCATCCGAGTTGCCGAACTGGAAGATTTCCAGCGCGCGGATGATCTGGCGGCCCACGGTCGAGGAGGGGTTGAGCGTGTCGAAGGGGTTCTGGAACACCATCTGAAGTTTCGAGATGGTGCCGGTGTCGCGCATCTGGATGGGCGTGTTCTGGACGTTTTCGTCAAACAGCATGATCTGGCCGGAGGTCGCGGTTTCCAGACCCATCAGCACCTTGGCGAAGGTGGATTTGCCGCAGCCGGATTCGCCCACGATGGCGAGGGTTTCGCCTTCATGCGCCTCGAAGGACAGGGTTTCATTGGCCTTCACGACCTTGCCCACGCCGCCGCCGAAGGCGGAGCCGGAGACGGAATAGTATTTCTTGAGATCGTCGAGTTTCAGAACGACGCGACCGACTTCGGTCTTTTGCGTGACCTTGGCGGCGGCGAGTGGGGCGTTCCAGTCGATCTCGGTCGATCGGATGCAGCGGGTTTCGTGCCGGTCGTCGCCCGGCACCTGCACCATCGGGATGTCCTGCGCGTTGCAGCGGCCATCGACGAAATAGTCGCAGCGCGGGCCGAAATTGCAGCCGGGGGGGCGTTCATGCGGCAGCGGGAAGTTGCCGGGGATGGCCACGAGGGGGCGGGAGTTCTTGTCGGCCCCCGGCAGCGGGATGGAGCGGAAGAGCGCCTGCGTATAGGGGTGGCGCATCTTGTCGAACACCTCTTCGACATTGCCGGTTTCCACCGCCTCGCCGGAATACATCACGCAGAGCCTGTCGCAGACATCGAGGACGAGGCCGAGGTTGTGGCTGATGAACAGCATCGAGGTGCCGTACTTCTCGCCCAGTTCCTTGACCAGATCGACGATGCCCGCCTCGACCGTCACGTCGAGGGCGGTGGTGGGTTCATCGAGGATCAGGAGCGCGGGTTTTGACATCAGCGCCATGGCGATGACGATGCGCTGCTGCTGGCCGCCCGAAAGCTGGTGGGGGTAGGCGTTGATGATGCGGTCGGGGTCGGGCAGGCGGACATCGGCCACGATCTGGCGGGCGAGTTTCCAGGCGGCATCCTTTGCCATGCCCTGATGGATCATCGGCACCTCGGCCAGTTGCGCGCCGATCTTCATGGCCGGGTTCAGCGAGGCCATCGGTTCCTGATAGATCATGGCGATTTCCGAGCCGCGGATCTTGCGAAGCTCTTCATCTTCCATATTCGTCAGGTCGCGGCCCTTGAAGCGGATGGAGCCGCCCGTGATACGGCCGTTCTTGCCCAGGTAGCGCATGACGGCCAGCGCCACGGTGGATTTGCCGCAGCCGGATTCGCCCACGAGACCCATCGCCTCGCCGGCCATGACGGTGCAGGAGAAATCCATCACGGCGGGAATCTCGCGCAGGCGGGTGAAGAAGGAGATCGAGAGGTTCTCAATCTCCAGGATGGGTTTGGACGGGTCCCAAGGAGTATCGGTCATTCTGGCCTCGCGCTTTTGGCTGGCTGCGGGACCGGGGGTTTCACACCCCCGGACCCCCGTGGGATATTTTTGCAGAGAAGATGAGGGGGTCGGTCATGGGATCAGTCCTTCATGCTTTCTTCGCGCAGGCCGTCGGCGAGCAGGTTGAGGCCGAGGACGAGCGACATGAGCGCGAAGGCGGGAACGACCGCCGGGTGGGGGGCGATGGCGAGGAGGCGGCGGCCATAGTTGATGGTGCTGCCCCAGTCGGGGGATTCGGGGGTGACGCCCAGGCCGAAGAAGCCGAGGGTGCCGAGCAGGATGGTGGTGTAGCCGATCCGCAGGCAGAAATCGACGATCAGGGGCCCGCGCGCATTGGGCAGAATCTCCCACAGCATGATGTACCAGGGGCCTTCGCCCCGGGTCTGGCCTGCGGCGACGTAGTCGCGGGTCTTGATGTCCATGACCATGCCGCGGACGATGCGGAACACGCCGGGGGAGTTCACGAACACGACCGAGACGAAGACGTTGAGCATGTTCGGGTCCATCGACCAGACGCCCAAGGGATCGGCGTTGAAGGCGAGGCCGGAATAGGCCCAGAGGCCGAAGAGAAGGGTGAGGCCCACATAGAGGTTGCGCTTCGCGGGCGTGGTGAAGAAGCGCGAGTTGAAGAGGATGGTCAGGAAGATGACCGGGAAGATGAAGAGGATCGCAGCCAGCACGATGGGGATGCCGGTCACGCGAATTTCCGGTGTGACGAGCAGGTAGAAGAGCAGGATCACCGGGAAGGCGAGGACGAGGTTGGACAGGAAGCTGATCGTGGTGTCGAGGCGGCCACCGAGATAGCCTGCGGGCAGACCCAGCGTGATGCCCACCATGAAGGCGATGACGGTGGCGGCGGGGGCGATCTTCAGCACCTCGCGCGCGCCCATGATCATGCGGCTGAACACGTCGCGGGCGAGATGGTCGCCGCCGAGGAGGTAATAGGGATAGGCGCCTTCGGCCGGGTTGGCGAGGGGGGCGCCGGGGGCGATGTTCTTCATCCCCGAAAGCTGGGCCAGGGGATCATGGGTGATGATCCAGCCTGCGAACAGGGCGGTGAACACCCAGAACATCACCAGTCCGAAGCCGATCATGCCGACAGGGCTGTCGAAGATGCGCCCATAGAGGCCGAGGCGGCGCTTGAACCGCATCGACAGCGCGAAGGTGACGATCAGCGCCACCCAGACCGGCAGAAGCTGTGCCGCGATGCGCAGGAGGATGGCGCCCCAGGAGAGTGCGTCTTGCATGCTGGCTCCTTAGGCGAGGCGGATGCGCGGGTTGAGGAAGACGTAGCCGATGTCGGAGATGAGCTGCGTCAGCAGCACGACGAACACGGCGACGACCGAACAGGCGAGAAGGGTGTCGATGTCGTTGTTGCCCGCGGCCTGCACGAGCGTCCAGCCGAAGCCCTTGTAGTTGAAGAGGGTTTCCACGATGACCACGCCGTTCAGGAGCCAGGGGAATTGCAGCATGATCACCGTGAAGGGGGCGATCAGCGCGTTTCGCAGGGCGTGGCGCATGACGACCTGGCGGAAGCCCACGCCCTTGAGCCGGGCGGTGCGGATATATTGCTGGGTCATCACCTCGGTCATGGAGGCGCGGGTCATGCGGGCGATGTAGCCGATGCCGTAAAGCGCGATGGTCATGACGGGGAGGAAGAAGTTCCAGAAGGTGATCTTGTCCATGGCGCTGGTGGCGGTGCCCGGGAAGAGCGTCTTGCCGGAGATCCAGCCCGCTTCGGCGAGGATCGGCGAGATGCCCGCCGTGGCCGAGGCCAGAAGCGCGATCAGGATGACGCCCGAGACATATTCCGGCGTGGCCGTGGTGGTGATGGCGAAGGTGGAAAGCACGCGGTCGGTCCGGCTGCCTTCGCGCATGCCGGACAGGACGCCGAGGATGAGGGATGAGGGCACCATGACGATCATGACCCAGAGCATCAGCCAGCCGGTGGCGCCGAGCGAGCGGGCCAGCACTTCGGACACGGGTTGCTTGAAGACAGTGGAGAAGCCCCAGTTGCCTTGCAGGATGCCGCAATAGCGGGGTGCGGTGGCGGGATCCTGACCCGCCGCGATGCAGCGGCCGCGGGTGGTGCCATTCTCTTCGGTCAGGGTCCATCCGGGCATCACGCCGAGCCACTGGCCGTAACGGACAAAGACCGATCCGCCAAAGCCGTTGCGATCCAGCCAGCTTGCCACCTCGTCATCCGACATGCGGACAGAGGCCTCGGATTTTGCCAGTTTCTCGAGGTTCGGGGGCAGGTTCGTCATGTAGAAAACGATGAAGGTGAGCGCGATCGCGGTCAGGATCATGACGCCGATGCGTCGCAGCACGAACATGAGCATGGCTCATCCTTTCCCTGTCTTGGGACCGAAGGCGAGGGTCGCGGAGACGGTGTGGCCGAAGCGGCCGCGCGGGCGACCGGATTGCGTCAGGCTGTGGGAACGCGCGCGGGGAAGGGTCCCGCGCGCGTTGATCGGGATGGCGACCGTCAGGCCGAGATCGACCACTTGTAGTGGTGGTGTTCGAAGGTGGCGTGCATGTCGGCCCCCTTCACCTTGGGGTCGAAGTGACGGTAGATCGAGCGCCAGTAGGGCTGCACCAGAACGCCCTGTTCCTGCATGATCTCTTCCAGACGCTTCATCACCTGAGACCGGGCATCGGCATCGGCGATGGAGAGCGCCTTGGCCAGTTCGGCATCGAATTCCGCATTGGTGAAGGCGGCTTCGTTCCAGGCTTCGCCCGAGCGATAGGCGAGGGCGAGGATCTGGACGCCGAGCGGACGCATGTTCCATTCGGTCGCCGAGAACGGATATTTCAGCCAGTCGTTCCAGAAGGTGGACCCGGGAAGCACGGTGCGCTTGATCTTCAGGCCTGCATCGCGGATCTGGGCGGCGACGGCGTCGCAGGTTGCGGCCTGCCAGCTGTCATCGAGCGAGATGAGTTCAAATTCGAAATCGCCCATGCCCGCATCGCGCACCTGCTGCGCGCCGGCAGCCGGATCGGTGACGACCGGGGGCAGCGCGTAGTATTCGGGGTGGATCGGGCAGACATGGTGGTTTTCCGCCACGGTGCCGAGGTTCGAGTAGCCCAGTTCGAGGACGACGTTGTTGTCCACGCATTTGATCAGGCCGGTGCGGACGTTGACGTCCTTGTATTCGTCCGCCAGCTGGTTGAAGCGGACGGCGAGGGTGGCCGCGGTGACGGCTTCGGACTTGGTCCAGCCCAGCGCATCGAATTGTTCGATGAATTCGCCGGTGGATTGGTAGGTGACGTCGATTTCACCGGCGGCGGCGGCGTTCACCTCGGCCGAAGGGTCGGTGCCGAGGTCGGTATATTCGATCCGGTCCAGATACGGGCCGCCATAGACGGCGGTGCCCCACCAGCTGTGGTTGGTGTTCTTGACCAGATGCGCGCGAACGCCGACTTCCACCGTTTCGGGCAGGTAGGGGCCGGTGCCGGGGGTCTGCGTCGGGTCGCCGTTTTCATAGGATTTGTGCACCACGGCGGCCGGATAATCGGCGAGGCCCGCGATGAGGCTGACGTCAGGCGCGCTGAGCGAGAGCTTTACCGTCAGGGGATCGACAACGGTGACGGCGCCTTCGCGCAGGGTCTTGGCTTCGGCATCGACAAGGTTGGTGATGCGGCCGGGCATCGAGTTGCCCTCGACCGAACCATCGCCCCAACGCTGGAAGTTGTGCAGCACGTCATCGGCGGTGAAATCGTCGCCATTGTTCCACTTGACGCCCGGGCGGACCCGGAGGGTGTATTCGGTGGCGTCGTCATTGGCTTCCCACGATTCCAGCAGCATGCCGCGGATGGAGCCGTCATTGTTGTATTCGACGAGGTATTCCAGCCAGCCGCGGGTGACGTTGGCGATCTGCGACCAGTCGGCCGTGCGCGGGTCTTTCAGCGCCTTGATCTCCATTGACATGCGCAGCGTGCCGCCTTCGGTGGGTGCATCCTGTGCAAGCGCGGGGGCATCCATGCCGATCAACGTGTAGGCGGCAGCGGCCGACACACCCAGCGCCGTGGTGCGGGCCAGGAATTCGCGGCGCGACAGGCGGCCCTGACGGACCTCTGCGGCATACATTTCGGCCGCCGGGTGCAGAATGGCGGTCTCGGTGGTGTCTTTCATTTCGGTCTCCCTGAACTGGCTGTCGTCTTGTTCTTTTTTATGTCGGTTTCGCGCCCCGGTTGATCCGGCCCCGAAGCGGGGATTGTCCAGTCAGGACGATCACATGGCCGAGGATTTGGCCAGGGACTGGACAGGCCGGGGTGGCAGGCGCGCGCACCGCGTATCCACCATAGCGCATCTTTTTCGGCGTTCCGTCAACGCTTGGATTCGTCTGTTCAAGGCCGAATAGCGACATGAGGCTGACGATTTCAGACCGTGCCGGTCTGTGCAACCCGAAAGTCAGCCCCGAGGTTCGGAGATGGGGTCACACCGAGCGGCGGAATTCGGTCGGAGACTTGCCGGTGAGGTGCTGGAAGGCGCGGGTGAAATAGGCCGCCGAAGTGAAGCCGAGGCTGGCACCGATTTCACCCACGGGCATGCGGGTTTCGGCCAGAAGGCGGCGTGCCTCGAAGATGCGGCGATCTTGCAGCAGCGTGATGGCGGACCGCCCGCAGGCCTGGCGGCAGCAGCGCGACAGGTGGGTGGGTGTCACCCCCAGTGCGGCGGCGAAGTCGCCAACGCCCGCGCCGGTGCGGAAGTCGCGTTCGATCAGCGCAGTATAGCGGGCGACAAGGCGGCGGGCGGCATCGGGCTTGGTCTGTTCCGGTGCGGCCTTGGCGACCTGCCGTTCCAGCCAGACGCCAAGAAGGCCCATGTAGTGCCGGGTGGCGCGTTCATGGGCGGGGCTGTCGGAGTTCATTTCGCGCAGGATCATGTCGAAGATGACATTCGCCTCCTGCTGGGCATGCACCTCGCGGATACGCAGGATCTGTGGGGTAGAGGGCAGGGGAATGCCGCAATCCTTGCCGAAGAAGATGGCATTGCCAAAGACCTGCGGGCCGACCTCGAACCCGTGCATGACGCCTGCGGGGATGAACACGGCATTATGCGCCGTGTAGCCGCGCGTGACGCCCGCCACGGTGATGCGACCCTGACCCTTGGTGAACCACAGAAGCAGGGGCTCCGAGATGGCGCGCATCGCCTCGACCCGCCAGCGGCCACCGGCAGCAAGGCGTGGAATTGCGACCAGACGGGGCTCCCCACCGGTCGCACCTAATGTGGCCGCAATCTGGGTCGCAGTCTGCGCCGCAGTCTGGTTTTCGTCTTGCGTCACTTGGACAATCACCCCGAAGTTGAGGAACCATAGCCTTGCTATCGCAACGAACCCAAGCAAAAAAATGGCAATAGCATGGAGTTATCCACAAGGCTTTCGATACCTGTTGATAACCGGGATTTGTTGCTTCTGTGCGTCACTTCGCTGGAACGTCGGCGGCCTCGGCCCGGGCGCTGTCAGGGCAGGATGAGGCTCTGCCAGGCGCCCATGCGGGAGCGAAACCAGGTGCGCTGTCGTTTGGCATATTGGCGCGAAGCGGTCTTGGCGGCAGCGATCGCATCGGCAAGGGGCATCTCGCCGCGCAGATGCGCAATGAGCTCGGGCGCGCCTATGGCGCGGGAGGAGGGAAGCGCGGGGTTCCAGTCGGGCAGGGCGGCGCGGGCCTCGTCCAGCGCACCGGCCGCGATCATCTGGTCGAAGCGGCGGTCGATGCGGGCGTTGAGCCAATCGACATCGGGGCGGAGGACCAGTGCCTCGGCGCGGGACAGGGGCAGGAGGGGTGCGGCGGTCTCATCCTGCCAGGCGGCGAGGCCGCGCCCGGTGGCGGCCTGCACTTCCCAGGCGCGCTGGATGCGGGCGGGGTTCTGCCTGTCGATCCGGGCGGCGGTGGCGGGGTCGAGTTCGGCAAGCAGGGCCTGCGGCCCCTCGGCGGCGCGGCGGCGGTCGGCCTCGGCCCGGATGGCGGGGGGCGTGGGGGGGATGTCGGCCAGCCCTTCGGTGAGGGCAGAGAGATAGAGGCCGGTGCCGCCCACGATGACGACGGGGCGGGACAGCAGCGGCGTGACGTCACGGAGCCAATGACCTACGGAATAGGGCGTGCTGCGGCCCACATGGCCGTAGAGGGCGTGGGACAGGGTGGCCTCGTCTTGCGCTGTGGGGCGGGCGGTGAGGATGCGCCAGCAGGCATAGACCTGAAGCGCATCGGCATTGACGATCACGCGCCCGTCGCGGGCGGCGAGGTCCATGGCCAGCGCCGATTTGCCGCTGGCGGTGGGGCCGGCGATGAGGATGGGCGCTTCGCGCGAGAGGAGCGACAGGTTCCATCCCAATGGTCGTGGTCCTTTCCCGGCCAGCGCCGGAGGGTGCGGGGCAACGGTGCAGGGTCGAGCCGGGGAGGAGGCCGGGGAGGGTGGGCACCCGCCCCGGGGCGCGGCGGACAATCGGCTGCCCGGCCTGCCGTTCCCGGTTGAACCCGCCGCGCTTTTCATACATTTTGCGCCGCAGTCCAACCGATTTAACACCAGACGGGGTTTTTCATGTCCAAACCGGGCCTTGACGCAGCGGTCACTTACAGCCGCGTGATGCTCAAGATTTCCGGCGAGGCGCTGATGGGGGATCAGGGTTTCGGCCTCCATCCACCCACCGTGCAGCGCATCGCGCGCGAGGTGAAATCGGTGCATGATCTGGGTGTCGAGATCTGCATGGTGATCGGCGGGGGGAACATCTTCCGCGGTCTGGCCGGTTCGGCGCAGGGGATGGAGCGGACGACGGCGGATTACATGGGGATGCTGGCCACGGTGATGAACGCGCTGGCGATGCAGTCGGCGCTGGAGCAGGTGGGGGTGTTCACCCGCGTGATCAGCGCGATTCCGATGGATCAGGTCTGTGAGCCCTATATCCGCCGCCGTGCGGTGCGGCACCTTGAGAAGAAACGGGTCTGCATCTTTGCGGCGGGTACGGGAAACCCCTATTTCACCACCGATACGGCGGCCACGCTGCGCGCCAACGAGATGGCCTGTCAGGCGATCTTCAAGGGCACCAAGGTGGACGGGGTCTATGACAAGGATCCTAAGAAGCACGCCGACGCCAAACGCTATGACACGGTCAGCTATGATGAATGCCTTGCCAAGCATCTGGGGGTGATGGATGCCTCGGCCATCGCGCTGGCGCGCGACAACAACCTGCCGATCATCGTCTTTTCGCTGGATGAGCCGGGCGGGTTCCGGGGCATCCTGAGCGGGCAGGGCACCTATACGCGCGTGCAGGGCTGACCCCGCATGGCGGGCAGGAGGCCCGCCATTCTGGGTGTTCCGTTGCGGTAAGGCTCTGGTATAGAGCAACGAACGGCCCCGGTCCCGGATGTGGGCGCGGGCCGGAGAAGGAAGGAAGACCACATGTCGGCTGACGATCTCGACATCGACCTTGATGCCATCCAGCGGCGGATGGATGGCGCGATGAATGCGCTCAAGACGGAATTCGCCTCGCTCCGCACGGGGCGGGCCTCGGCGCAGATGCTGGAACCCATTCAGGTGGATGCCTATGGGCAGATGACGCCGATCAACCAGCTGGGCACCGTGAACGTGCCCGAGCCGCGGATGGTGGTGATCAATGTCTGGGACAAGGGCATGATCGCCAAGATCGAGAAGGCGATCCGCGAAAGCGGTCTGGGGATCAATCCGGTGACGGACGGGCCGCTGATCCGTCTGCCGATCCCGGAACTGAACGAGCAGCGCCGCAAGGAATTGACCAAGGTCGCGGCGCAATATGCCGAAAGCGCCAAGGTGGCGATCCGCAACGTGCGGCGCGACGGGATGGACCAGATCAAGAAGGCTAAGGCGGCGGGCATGTCGGAGGACGACCAGAAGATGTGGTCGGACGAGGTGCAGGAGCTGACCGACAAGGCGATCGCCGCCGTGGACAAGCAGCTTGAACAGAAGCAGGCGGAAATCATGCAGGTCTGACACGGTGCGGGCGGGGCGTGGGGCCCCGTCTGGCGGTGTCTGGGGGAGCAGGGCTTGGGAACAGGCAACATCAGCGATCCGAAGCGTCTGCCCCGCCCCGCGGAGCATGTGGCGATCATCATGGATGGCAATGGCCGCTGGGCCACATCGCGCGGGTGGCCCCGGCTTGTCGGCCACCGGCGCGGGGCCGAGCGCGTGCGCGAGATCGTGCGTGCCTGCCCCGATCTGGGCATCCGCTGGCTGACGATCTATGCCTTTTCGACCGAGAACTGGAAGCGGTCCACCGAAGAGGTGCTGGGTCTGATGGCGATCTTTGCCCGCTATATCGAGCGTGAGGCGGATCGGCTGTCGGTAGAGGGGGTGCGGCTGCGATTCATCGGGGATCGCACGCGGCTGGACCCGAAACTGCAGAAGATGATGGCCGGGATCGAGGCGCGGACGGCGCAGGGCTCGCGGCTCAATCTGACGGTGGCGATAAATTACGGCGGGCGGGACGAGATCGTCCGCACGATGCAGGCCATCGCGCGGGATGTGGCGGCGGGCGCATTGGCGCCCGGGGCGGTCACGGAGGCGCTGATTTCGGCAAGGCTGGACACGGGCGATCTGCCCGACCCGGATCTGGTGATCCGCACCAGCGGCGAGACGCGGACATCGAATTTCCTGCCCTGGCAGGCGGCCTATGCGGAATATGAGTTCACCGCGACCCTGTGGCCGGATTTCACCGCGCAGGAACTGGCCACGATCGTCGGGGCCTTCGGCAATCGAGAGCGCCGCTTTGGCGGCGTGGCGGGCGCATGACGGGTGGAAACGGGGATACCGGCCCCGGCACAGAGGCGAGGCCGGAGCGGGCGGGGCGCGTCGCGGATGGGCAGGTGGCCGGCCCTCAGGTCGAGACCGAGGATTACAAGCCGCCCGAGCCGAACCTTGCCGCCGTGATCGGGCGCTGGGACGACCTGCGCCCGCGCGTGGTGTCGGCCATCGTGATGGTCGCGATTGGCGCGGCAGAGATCTGGCTGGGCGGTCTGTCCTTTTCCGTGCTGATCGTGCTGCTGACATCGGGGATGATCTGGGAATTGGCGCAGATGACGGCGCCTGCGCAGAAGAACCGCCCGCTGGTGCTTTGGGCCGTGGCGGCGGGGGCGCTGGCGGCGGCGCTGATCCTGCGGTCCGATCTGGCGGCGGCGTTTCTTATGGTGCCATCGCTGGCGCTCGCGCTGACTCCGCGCCGGGACCGGCAGATTGCCGCGATCTATGCGGCGGCGATCATGGTCGCGGGTTACGGGTTGGTCGAGTTCCGCGAGGAGTCGGGTTCTACCGGCATCCTTTGGCTGGTGATCATCGTGATCACCTCGGATGTGCTGGGCTATTTCGTGGGCCGCTATGTCGGGGGGCCGAAGTTCTGGCCGAAGATCAGCCCGAAGAAGACATGGTCTGGCACTGTGGCGGGCTGGATCGGGGCGGCAGCGGTGGGCCTGTGCTTTGTAATGGCGGGCCTCGGGGGCTGGGTGCTGGTGGTGCTTTCGCCCCTGGTCGCGCTGGCGGGGCAGTTGGGCGATATCGTGGAAAGCTGGCTGAAGCGGCGGGCGGGGGTGAAGGACAGCTCGCACCTGATCCCCGGGCATGGCGGGCTGCTGGACCGGTTCGATGCGTTGATCGGGGCGACGGTTCTGGTCATGATTCTGGGCCTGTTCGTCAAGGACCTTCCGATCGGCTGAGATGACCATGCGTTCGATTTCCATATTCGGGGCGACGGGCTCCATCGGGGAGAGCACCTTCGACCTGATCCGACGCGCGGGCGGGCCTGCGGCCTTTCGCACGGTGGCGGTGACGGGCGCGCGCAATGTGGCGCGGCTGGCCGAGATGGCGCGGGACTTGCGGGCCGAGGTCGCGGTGACGGCGGACGAGGCGCTGCTGCCCGCGTTGCGGGACGCGCTGGCGGGTTCGGGGATCGAGGCGGCGGCGGGGGCGGCGGCGATTGCCGAAGCCGCGGACCGGCCGGCCGACTGGGTGATGAGCGGGATCGTGGGCGCGGCGGGGCTGGTGCCGGGATTGCGCGCGTTGCGGCATGGGCGCTGCCTAGCCCTGGCCAACAAGGAAAGCCTTGTGACGGCGGGGGAGTTGCTTCTGTCCACCGCGCGGGCGCATGGCGCGACGATCCTGCCGGTGGACAGCGAACATTCGGCGGTGTTCCAGGCGCTGACGGGCGAGGATGCGGGCGCGGTGGAGCGGGTGATCATCACCGCATCGGGCGGGCCGTTCCGCGACTGGCCGCTGGAGCGGCTGGCGGCGGCGACGGTGGCCGAGGCGAAGGCGCATCCGAACTGGTCGATGGGCAACCGCATCAGCATCGATTCCGCGTCGATGTTCAACAAGGCGCTGGAACTGATCGAGACGCGGGAATTCTTTGGCTTCGATCCGGCGATGATCGAGGTGCTGGTGCATCCGCAAAGCATCGTGCATGCGCTGGTGGGGTTCCGCGATGGCGGGGTGATGGCGCATCTGGGGCCTGCGGACATGCGCCATGCGATCGGCTTTGCGCTGCACTGGCCGGAGCGGGGCCATGTGCCGGTGGAGCGGCTGGATCTGGCGCGGCTGGGCAGCCTGACCTTCGAGGCGCCGGATGACCGGCGCTTTCCGGCGCTGCGGCTGGCGCGCGAGGTGATGGCGTTGCGCGGCCTGTCGGGCGCGGCCTTCAACGCGGCCAAGGAGATTGCGCTGGATCACTTCATGGCGGGCGAGATCGGTTTTCTGGACATGGCGGCGGTGGTCGAGGACACGCTGGAGCGGCTATCGGCGGAAACGGCGCTGACGGCGCCTGTCGGGCAGCTTGAAGACGTGCTGGCGATGGACCATCTGGCAAGGACGAGGGCCGGGGAACTGGCCCGGAAACGCAAAGAGGGTGGGCGCGCGTGGAACTGATCAACCTGATCCCGAGCTTCGGCGGATTTGCCTATACGGTTCTGGCCTTCGTGCTGGCGCTGTCGATCATCGTCTTCGTGCATGAATACGGGCATTACATCGTGGGCCGCTGGTCGGGCATCCATGCCGAGGTGTTCTCGCTGGGTTTCGGGCCGGTGATCTGGTCGCGGGCGGACCGGCGCGGGACGCGCTGGCAGATCGCGGCGCTGCCCCTGGGCGGGTATGTGAAATTCTTCGGCGATTCCAACGCGGCTTCGGCGGGGCATGTCGAGGAACTGGGCGGGCTGACAGCGGAACAGCGCCGCGCCACCATGCATGGCGCACCGCTCTGGGCGCGCACGGCGACGGTGGCGGCGGGGCCGGTGTTCAACTTCATCCTGTCGATTGCCGTCTTTGCCGGGATATTCCTGTGGTCGGGCGTGGCGACCGATGCGCCGACGGTCGGCGCGGTGAAGCCGGTGCCGGGGATTGCCGCCAGCCTGCAACCGGGAGACCGGATCGTGGCGCTGGGTGGGCAGGAGACGCCGGATTTCCCGGCCTTCATGGCGGCGGCTGCGGCGCTGCCGGCCGAGGCGGAAACCACATGGCGCGTGGAGCGCGGCGGACAGGTGGTGGAGGTGACGGATTCGCATCCGCTGCCGCCCCTGGTGGAAACGGTGGCCCCGGATTCGGCGGCGCAGGTGGCGGGCGTTCGGGCGGGCGATATCGTGACGGCGGTGGATGGCGTGCCGGTGACGACCTTCGCGCAGCTGCGCGAACAGGTGGGGGCGTCGGATGGCGGGCCGCTGGAACTGTCGCTTCTGCGCGGGGGCGAGGACATCACGCTGGTGATGCAACCGCGCCGGGTGGACCTGCCGCTTGCCAGTGGCGGGTTCGAGACACGCTGGCTGATCGGGTTGACGGGGGGGCTGTATTTCGAGCCGGAAACCCGGCGACCGGGGCTGGTGGAAAGCATCGGACTGGGGGCCACGCAAAGCTGGGACATCGCGACCACGTCGCTTTCGGGGCTGTGGCACATGATCACGGGGGCGATTTCCTCGTGCAACCTGCGCGGGCCGATCGGCATTGCGGAAACCTCCGGTGCCGCGGCGAGTGCGGGGATCACGAATTTCATCTGGTTCATTGCCATGCTTTCCACGGCGGTCGGGATGATGAACCTCTTTCCCGTGCCGGTGCTGGATGGCGGGCATCTGGTGTTTTACGCCTATGAAGCGGTGACGGGAAAGCCGCCGACCGCAAAGGCCCTGCGCGTGCTCATGTCGATCGGGCTGGCCGCGATCCTGACCCTCATGGTCTTTGCCCTGAGCAACGATCTGTTCTGCCCCTGAGCCGGCCCCTGAGGCGGCCCCTGAGGCGGACGGGAGGGGGGCGCAGCACCAGCAAGGCGCGTGCCAGTTTCCCGCCCGTCCCGAAACTGCCGGGAGGGGGCCAAACTCGCGCCACATTCCGACCCTAGCCCTGATCCAGCACACAAGGGCCGGAGGTTGGATCATGCAAAGTTTGAACAAGGGCTATCGCGGCCTTTCCCTGATCATGGTGTTGAATTCGGACCGCATCTTCACGGTCGGGACGATGGTGGCGGGATTGCTGGCCGGCGCCTTTGTAGGTTCGTCGCTTATGGGTCACTGAAATCTGTCAAAATGGCCTCAGCCTTTTGACAAGTCCTGCGCTTCCGAGTAGTCAAAGCACAAGACTTTGTTAACGGCGGGGCCAGGGCGATGCGGAACACGACAGGGGCGTTCAGGGCGGCGTTCGACACGCAAACGACCTTTGGGAAGCGTTCCAAGACGGGGTTTTTTCGCCCGGCGCTGATCGCCCTTTTCCTTTCCAGTGCAGCTATTTCCGGGCCGTTCCTCACGCAGGCGCTGGCGCAGAGCTACAGCTTTTCCAGCGTGCGGGTCGAGGGCAATCGCGCCATCGAGGCCGCGACGATCGTGGCTTATGCCGGAATCGGGCGGGGCGAGACAGTGTCGGCGGCGCGGCTGAACGACGCCTATCAGGGAATCGTCAATTCCGGCCTTTTCGAATCCGTCGAACTGATCCCGCAGGGTGGCACCCTGCTGATCCGGGTGGTCGAATACCCGATGATCAACATCGTGAACTTCGAGGGCAATTCCCGTCTGGATGATGAGGAACTGGCCGGGATCGCGAAATCCAAGGGGCGCTTCGTCTATTCCCCGTCGCAGGCAGAACAGGATGCGGCGAACATCGCCGAGGCCTATCGCCAGCGCGGGCGGATCGCCGCGACGGTGGAGCCGCGCATCATCCGGCGTGACGGCAATCGGGTCGATCTGGTGTTCGAGATCACCGAGGGCCGCGTCGCGGAAATCGAGCGGCTGTCCTTTGTCGGCAACCGTGCCTTCAGCGACCGCCGTCTGAGGCAGGTGCTGGAGACCAAACAGGCGGGCCTGCTGCGCCAGATCATCCAGCGCGATACCTTCATTGCCGAGCGGCTGGAGCTGGACAAGCAGTTGCTGCGCGACTTCTATCTGGCGCGCGGCTATGCCGATGTGCAGGTTCTGGATGCCACGTCGGATGTGGCGCGGGAACGTGATGCCTTCTTCGTGACCATCACGATCCGCGAGGGCCAGCAGTTCCGGATCGGGAAAGTGTCCACGGTATCGGAGATCGAAGGGCTGAACGCGGCGGAATTCGCCGCCGTGCAGCGCATCCGCCCGGGCGAGGTCTGGTCGCCTGCGCTGATCGACAACAATATCGCGCGCATGGAAAATCTGGCGCTGCGCAAGGGGTTGAACTTTGTGCGGGTCGATCCGCGCATCACCCGCGATGAGCGGGGTGGCGTGCTGGATGTGGAATTCGCCATCGTGCGGGGGCAGCGCATCTTTGTCGAGCGCATCGACATCGAGGGCAACACCACGACGCTGGATCAGGTGGTGCGCCGCCAGTTCCGCACCGTGGAAGGCGATCCGCTGAACGCCCGGGAAATCCGCCAGTCGGCCGAACGCATCCGGGCGCTTGGATTCTTTGCCGATGCGCGGGTCAATGCCGAGCCGGGGAGCGGCCCCGATCAGGTGATCGTCAATGTCGATGTGGAAGAACAACCGACCGGATCGCTGACCTTTGGTGCAAGCTATGGTGTGTCCAGCGGCGTGGGCTTCAACGTGGGTCTGAACGAGCGGAACTTCCTGGGTCGGGGTCAGGCCCTGGGCATTTCGCTGACTTCGGGCACCGATGCGTCTGAAGGCAGTTTCTCGTTCCGCGAACCGGCTTTCCTGGGACGGGATGTGGCGCTGAAATTCGGCGTGTCTTACCGGGAGTCGGATAACGAAAATTCCTCGACCTATGACACGCGGGTTGCGCGCCTGTCGCCTGCGCTGGAATTCCCGATCGGCGAGTTGAGCCGGCTGGAAGTGCGCTATACCTATCAGGACAGCAAGATCAGCAATACGCCCGCCACGGCATCGGAAATCATCCGTCTGGAAGATGCGCAGGGCGCCGTTTCGACCAGCGCCATCGGCTATACCTACAGCTATGATACCCGCATCAGCGGCTTGAACCCGCGTGGCGGGATCCTGCTGCGCTTTGGTCAGGATTTCGCAGGGCTGGGCGGGGACAGCAAATATATCCAGACCAACGTTCTGGCCCTGGCCGAGACGCGCATCCGGCAGGAAGAGGTGACGCTGCGCGCCATCTTTGAAGGCGGGATGATCAACAGCCTGGGCGGCACGAACAGCCGGATCACCGAACGCTATTTCGGCAATGGCAAGATCCGCGGCTTCGAGCCGGGCGGGATCGGCCCGCGCGAATTGGGGGCCGGGGCGGATAACGAGGCGTTGGGCGGCAACATGTTCGCCGTGGCACGCTTCGAGGCCGATTTCCCGCTTGGCCTGCCCGAGGAATACGGGATCACCGGGGGGCTGTTCCTGGATGTCGGGTCGGTCTGGAGCCTGGATAACGTCAATGGCGGTCTGCTGGGCGCGGATCTGGTGGACGATTCGATGAACCTGCGGTCTGCCATCGGTTTCTCGATCTTCTGGCAGACGCCGGTGGGTCCGCTGCGGCTGAACTTCTCGACCCCGCTGATCAAGGAAAGCTATGACCTTGAGCAGAACTTCGACCTGACGGTTTCGACCACCTTCTGATGCCGCGCGGGCTGGCCAGAGGCTGGGGGACGGCGGGTCTTGTGGCGCTGATGCTCTGGGCTGCCGTGCCGTCCCTGGCGCAGGAGCTGGAGGTGCCGCGCGCGCCTGTGCTGATGTTGGATCGGAACCGCCTTTTCACGGAATCGGCCTTCGGCCGCGCGGCCGAGGCGCGTTTCCAGGCGGACAGCAAGGTGCTGATTTCCGAGAACCTGCGTCTGGAACAGGCGCTGGAATCGGAGGAGCGCAACCTGACCGACCAGCGTGCCACGCTGGACCCCGAGACGTTCCAGACGCTGGCGCAGGAATTCGATGCCAAGACCGAGGCCATCCGCGCCGCGCAGGACGCCAAGTCGCGGGCCATCACCTCGCAGCGCGAGGCGGACAGGCAGCGGTTTCTGCAGGCCGCCGTGCCCGTGCTGGGCGAACTGATGCGTGACAGCGGGGCGGTGGCGATCTTCGACAAGGATATGGTCATCCTGTCCCTGCGGGGTGTCGATATCACGGATGAGGCCATCGCCCGGATTGATGCCACCTTGGGGGATGGAGCGAACCTTCCGGACCTGCCCGCCGATCCGTCCGGCGCCGTGCTGCCTGCACCGGCCATGCCCTTGCCGGACGTTGGGGAAAACGGGGGCGAGGCCCCCGGCGCGGCGACCCCCTGATTGGCGGATGCTTGTTTCGGTGAATTCAAGTTGCTAGTCACCAACGGGTGCCCGGAAGCGGCACCTGTCCAGGAGAACCAGATGACCGACAGCGCCGTCACCTTTGCCGACCTTGCCCTGATCCAGCGGATCATTCCCCATCGCTATCCCTTCCTGCTGGTGGACAAGGTGCGCGACATCGTGGTGAACGAGAGCTGCGTCGGCATCAAGAACGTCACGGTGAACGAACCGCAGTTCACCGGCCATTTCCCCGGCATGCCGATCTTTCCGGGTGTGATGATCATCGAGGCCATGGCCCAGACCAGCGGGATCCTTGTGGGCCTGTCGATGGACCTGGTGGACAAGAATGCCAATGTCTTCTTCATGGGGGTGGACGGGGTGAAATTCCGCCGCAAGGTGGTGCCGGGTGACGTGCTGGAATTGCATGTGAAGGCGCTGCGCGGCGGTGGCCGGGTCTGGAAATTCGAGGGCCGCGCCATCGTGGACGGGGAGTTGGCCTGCGAGGCCACCTTCATGGCCATGTTCGACGTGCCGAAGGCGTGACGCGGATGACCATTCACCCCGAGGCGCGCATCCATCCGTCATCCGTCATCGAACCCGGCGCGGTGATCGGCGCGGGCTGCGAGATCGGCCCGTTCTCGGTGATCGGCCCGGATGTGGTGCTGCATGACCGCGTGGTGGTGAAGAGCCATGCCGTGGTGACGGGGCGAACGGAGATCGGCGAGGAGACGGTGATCTTTCCCTTTGCCACTGTGGGCGAGGTGCCGCAGGACCTGAAATACAAGGGCGAGAAGACCCGTCTGGTGGTGGGCAAACGCTGCCGCATCCGCGAGGGGGCGACGCTGAACCTTGGCACCGAAGGCGGCGGCGGCGTCACCACCGTGGGCGATGATGTGCTGATCATGACGGGCGCGCATGTGGGCCATGATGCCCATATCGGCGACCGGGTGATCCTTGTGAACAACGTGGCCATCGCGGGGCATTGCGTGCTGGGCGATGATGTGATCGTGGGCGGGCTGTCCGGCGTGCATCAATGGGTGCGGATCGGACAGGGCGCGATCATCGGCGCGGTCACGATGGTGACGAATGATGTGATCCCCTATGGTCTGGTGCAGGCCCCGCGCGGTGAGTTGGACGGGCTGAACCTTGTAGGCCTGAAGCGGCGCGGCGTGGAGCGGGCCGAGATCACGGCGCTGCGGGCAGCCTATCAGATGCTGGCGCAGGGCGAGGGGACGTTCCTGGATCGGGCGCGGCGGCTGTCTGAGGAAACCGACAGCCTGCATGTGCGCGAGGTGACGGATTTCATCCTGTCGGCCTCGGACCGGTCTTTCCTGACGCCGAAATGACGCGGACGGCGATCATCGCAGGCGCGGGCGGCCTGCCTGCGGCGCTGGTGGCGGCGATGGGCGCGCGGCCCTTTGTGGCGGCGCTGGAGGGATTTGCGCCCAGGGGCGTGGTGCCGGACCTGACCTTCCGGGTGGAGCGGTTGGTGCCCTTTTTGCGGCGGCTGGCGGAGGAGGGGGTGGAGCAGGTCTGTTTCGCGGGCGCGGTGCAGCGGCCCCGGCTGGACCCGGCTTTGTTCGACCCCGACACCGCGACGATGGTGCCGCGCCTTCTGGCGGCCATGGGGCAGGGCGACGATGCCACGCTGCGCGAGGTGCTGGCGATTTTCGAAGAGGCGGGTTTCGCGCTGGTAGGCGTGCAGGATATTGCGCCTGCGCTGGTGCCGGGGGCCGGCGTGCTGTGCGGGGCGGTGACAGACCGCGACCGCGCAGATGCCGCCCGCGCGGCCGCCATTGTGGCGGCGCTGGGAAGCGTGGATGTGGGGCAGGGCGCGGTGGTGCAGCAGGGGCTGTGCCTGGCCGTAGAGGCGCTGCCGGGCACGGATGCGATGCTGGCCGGGGTGGCGGCGATCCCCTCGGCCTTGCGTCCGGCAGGGGCGCGGGGGCTGTTCTTCAAGGCTCCGAAGCCCGCGCAGGACCGGCGCATCGACCTGCCCGCGCTGGGGGTGGAGACGGTGCGCCGCGCGGCGGCGGCCAATCTTGGCGGTATCGCCTGGGAAGCAGGTGGCGTGATCTGCCTCGACCTTCCCGCGATGGTGGCAGAGGCCGAGGCGGCGGGACTGTTCCTTTGGGCGCGGGAGCCATGAGGATCTTCCTCGTCGCCGGGGAACCCTCGGGCGACCGTCTGGGGGCGGCGCTGATGGCGGGGCTCAAGTCCTTGGCGCCCGGAGTGGAATTCGCGGGCGTGGCCGGACCCTTGATGCAGGCGCAAGGGATGGGGTCGCTGTTCCCCATGGAAGAGCTATCGGTGATGGGGATTGCCGAGGTGCTGCCGAAGTATTTCCACCTCAGGCGGCGTATCCGCGAGGTGGCAGAGGCGGTGATCGCCAGCGATGCGGCGGCGCTGGTCACGATCGACAGCCCCGATTTCGGGCTGCGGGTGGCGGCCCTGGTGAAGGCGGCGCGGCCTGCGCTGCGGACGATCCACTACGTCGCCCCGTCGGTCTGGGCGTGGAGACCGGGGCGGGCGGCCCGGATGGCGCGGCATGTGGATCATGTGCTGGCCCTGTTGCCCTTCGAGCCGCCCCTCATGCGGGCGGCAGGCATGACCTGTGATTTCGTGGGGCATCCGGTGGTGGCCGAGCCCGAGGCAACGGCGGCAGAGCGCGCGGCATGGGAGGGCGATGGTCCGCTGATACTGGCGCTGCCCGGATCGCGGTGGGGCGAGGTGACGCGTCTGATGCCGGTGCTGGGCGAGGTGGTTGGGCGCCTTGCCGCACGGCATCCGGGGCTGCGCGTGGCGCTGCCCACGGTGCGCAGCGTGGCGGGGTTGGTCGGGGAACTGGCCGCAGACTGGCCTGTGACGCCGAAGATCGTGGAGGAGGCGGGGGCAAAGCGCGGGGCGTTTGCCATGGCTGATGTGGCCGTTGCGGCATCCGGAACGGTGTCGCTTGAACTTGCGGCAGCCGGCTGTCCGATGGTGATTGCCTATGACATGCATCCCTTGACACTGTGGCTCATGCGACGCGCGGCACTGGTCGATACGGTCACGCTGGTCAATCTGGTCAGCGAGACGCGTGTGGTGCCGGAATTCATAGGTGATCGGTGTCGGGCTGACCTGATAGCACCCGCGGTTGAGGGCTTGCTTGCCGATCCGTCGCCCCAGGACATGGCGATGGCCGTCACGATGGACCGGCTTGGCCGGGGTGGAGAACCGCCCGGCCTGCGGGCGGCGCGGTCGGTGCTTTCTGTTCTGTGAGATCTGCGGGCGCGCCACGATTTTTCCTGATAAATCTTGGCGCAGCGTCAGGAAAACTTTCCGAGGGAAAGTTTTCGTGCCTGCATGCCTGAAATTTTCCAGTGGAAAATTTCAGGCTGCGCGACCCTTCCAGATCCAGCCGCCGCCGAAGACGCGGGTGCTGTCGGGTCCGTAGAAGACGCAGGCCTGGCCTGCGCTGACCCCATCCTCGGGGTGCAGCAGTTCCACCTCGGCCTCGGTCGCCGAAAGAGGGCGAAGGACGGCCGGGCGCGGCGGGCGCGTGGAACGGACCTTGACGTCGAGGAGCCATTCCGGACGGCTGTCGAAGGGGGCATCGCCCAGCCAGTTGATTTCGCGCAAGGGGACGATCCGGGTGGACAGCGCCTCTTTCGGGCCAACGATCACGCGTCGGGTGTCGGGGTCGAGTTTCACCACATAAAGGGGATCGCCCAAACCGCCGATGCCAAGACCTTTGCGCTGACCGATGGTGTAATGGATCACGCCGCGATGCTGGCCCAGCACCTGCCCGGACAGATCGACGATGTCACCGGGGTCTGCCGCGCCGGGGCGCAGCTTTTCGATCACGGCGGCATAGTTGCCGTTCGGGACAAAGCAGATGTCCTGGCTGTCGGGCTTGTCGGCCACGGGCAGGCCGTAGCGGGCGGCCAGCGCGCGGGTTTCGGCCTTTGAGGCAAGGTGGCCCAAGGGGAAGCGCAGATAGGAAAGCTGTTCGGCCGTGGTGGAGAACAGGAAATAGCTCTGGTCGCGGGCGGGGTCCGTGGCCATGTGCAATTCCGGACCCATCGCCCCCATCTTGCGCTGGATGTAATGGCCGGTGGCCATGCAATCGGCATCAAGGTCCTTGGCGGTGGCGAGCAGATCCTTGAACTTTACACGCTCATTGCAGCGGATGCAGGGGACCGGGGTCGCCCCGGCGAGGTAGGCATCGGCGAAGTCCTCGATCACAGCTTCGCGGAAGGTGTTCTCGTAATCGAGGACGTAATGCGGAAAGCCCATCGTTTCGGCCACGCGGCGGGCATCGTGGATGTCGCGGCCCGCGCAGCAGGCCCCCTTCTTCGCCAGGGCCGCGCCGTGATCATAAAGTTGCAGGGTGACGCCCACGACATCATAGCCCTGTTCGGCCAGCATGGCGGCCACGACCGATGAGTCGACTCCGCCCGACATGGCGACGACGACGCGCGTATCTGCAGGGGCTTTCGGCAGGCCCAGGGAGTTGAGCGGTTGATCAAGCGGCATGGGACGCGGGCTTTCGGCGTGGGAAGGCCGTTGCAATACAGGATTTTGCGGCAGGGGCACAAGAGGGGCCGGGCACAACAGCAGGAAGCCGCCTCGCGTTCAGCAAGGCTTAAGAAACTGGCGCGATAGTGCGGCCAGAGCGAAGGAGTCCTGCCCATGTATATCAAGCGCGTATCCGGCCCGCGCCATGTGACGCTGCCCGATGGAACACTGCTGACGCGGGCCGACCTGCCGCCCGCCGATACGCGGCGGTGGGTGGCGCGGCGCAAGGCGGTCGTGGTGCAGGCGGTGACACATGGGCTGATCCCGCGGGAGGAGGCGTTGGAACGCTATGGCCTTACGGATGAGGAATTCGGGCTTTGGGAGGCGGCCATCCGCAGCCATGGCGAGGCGGCGTTGCGCGTCACGAAGATCCAGCAGTATCGTCAATTTTAAGTTGTCTTTGTTGCAAATGCTGGCATAGTAACCTTTGTTTAACGAGTGGTCTGCAAAGTCGTCTCAAGGCGACCTTACGGAGAGTAAATATGCGAGTACTTCTGGTAGAAGACGATCCCGCGACGTCGCGGAGCATCGAGTTGATGCTGACACATGCCAATCTGAACGTCTATTGCACCGATCTGGGCGAGGACGGGATAGATCTGGCGAAACTCTATGATTACGATCTTATCCTTCTGGATCTGAACCTGCCCGACATGAGCGGGCATGAGGTTCTGCGCCAGTTGCGCATGGCCAGGATCGAGACGCCCATCCTGATCCTGTCGGGGTCTGACGACACCGACAACAAGATCAGGGGATTCGGTTTCGGAGCCGATGATTACATGACCAAGCCCTTCCACCGCGAGGAACTGATCGCGCGGATCCATGCGATCATCCGCCGGTCGAAAGGGCATTCGCAATCCATCATCCGCACCGGTCAGGTGAATGTGAATCTGGATGCGAAATCGGTCGATGTCGGTGGCAAGAGCGTGCATCTGACCGGGAAGGAGTATCAGATCCTGGAACTCCTCAGCCTGCGCAAGGGCACGACGCTGACCAAGGAGATGTTCCTGAACCATCTCTATGGCGGGATGGACGAGCCGGAGTTGAAGATCATCGACGTCTTCATCTGCAAGCTGCGCAAGAAGCTGGCCGAGGCGACAGGGGGCGAGAACTATATCGAAACCGTCTGGGGCCGCGGCTATGTGATGCGCGACCCGGTGCCGGAAGTTGCCCATCGCCGCGTGGCCATCGCTGCGGCAAGCTGAACGGCGAAGGCTGGACTGTCCCGTGGTCGCCCCCTAAACCTTTTGGGGGCGATCATTTGGGGGTGATATGGCCGCGGAAAAGGATGTGGACCTGCTGAGCGAGGCTGAGGCAGAGGCAGAACTTGCCCGGCTTGCCGCAGAACTCGCCGCTGCGAATGCGGCCTATCACACACTGGACGCGCCCGAAATTTCGGATGCGGCATACGATCACCTGAAACGCCGCAATGCGGCGATCGAGGCGCGATTTCCCCATCTGATGCGGCCCGACAGCCCGACGGAACAGGTGGGCGGGGCGCTGGGTGAAGGCTTTGGCCAGATCCGTCACGCGGTGCGGATGCTGTCCCTGGCCAATGCCTTCGAGGATGAGGAAGTGGTGGATTTCGATTCCCGTGTGCGCGCCTTTCTTGGGGCGACCGGGGGCATGGCTTATACTGCCGAACCGAAGATCGACGGTCTGTCGCTCTCGTTGCGCTATGAAGCCGGGGTTCTGGTGCAGGCAGCGACGCGGGGCGATGGGGAGGTCGGCGAGAATGTCACCGAAAACGCGCGAACCATCGCCGACATTCCGCACAGGGTGGAGGGCGCGCCGGATGTGATGGAGGTCCGGGGCGAGGTCTATATGTCCCATGCCGATTTCGCCGCGCTGAATGCGCGGCAGGCGACCGCGGGGGACAAGGTCTTTGCCAATCCGCGCAACGCGGCCGCGGGTTCGTTGCGGCAGCTTGATCCCACGATCACGGCGGCGCGGCCGCTCAGGTTCTTTGCCTATGCCTGGGGGGCGTTGTCGGAGCCTCTGGCTGCGACGCAATTCGAGGCAATCGCACGGTTTGAAGCCCTGGGGTTTCAGACAAACCCCCTGACCCGACGTTGCGCCGGCCTGGCGGAGATGCTGGAGCATTACCGGCGGATCGAGGCGATGCGCGCCAGTCTGGGCTATGACATCGACGGCGTGGTCTACAAGGTGGACGATCTGGCGCTTCAGGCGCGGCTCGGGTTCCGGTCAAGCACGCCCCGCTGGGCCATCGCACACAAGTTTCCGGCCGAACTGGCCTGGACCCGGCTGGAGGCCATCGACATTCAGGTGGGCCGGACGGGGGCGCTGTCGCCCGTCGCGCGGCTGGCGCCGGTGACGGTGGGGGGCGTGGTCGTGTCCAACGCCACCCTGCACAATGAGGATTACATCGCCGGACGCAACAGCAAGGGCGAACCGATCCGGGGTGGCAAGGATATCCGGGTGGGGGATTGGGTTCAGGTCTATCGCGCGGGGGATGTGATCCCGAAGGTGGCGGATGTGGACCTGGCACGCAGGCCCGAGGGGGCGGAGCCTTACGTCTTTCCCCATCGCTGCCCGGAATGCGGATCGGATGCGGTGCGCGAGGAAGGGGATTCGGTGCGCCGCTGCACGGGCGGGCTGATCTGCCCCGCGCAGGCGGTGGAGCGGCTGGTGCATTTCGTATCGCGCGCGGCCTTCGATATTGAAGGTCTGGGGCGCAAGCAGGTGGAGATGTTCTTTGCCGATGACATTCTGCCGGTGAAGGAGCCTGCGGATATCTTTACCCTTGCCGCAAGAGATGCCGCCAACCATTTGCAGAAGTTGAAGAATCGCGACGGGTTCGGCGAGAAGTCGGTCGCCAACCTCTGGGCCGCGATCGAGGAGCGGCGGCGGATTCCGCTGGCGCGGCTGATCTTTGCGCTGGGGATGCGGCATGTGGGCGAGGTGGCGGCGCAGGATCTGGCGCGCCATTACGGATCGTGGGACGCGCTGGCGGCGGCGGTCGATCTGGCGCGGCCGGCCGCGCTGGCTCATCGCGCTGCGGATGAGGCGGAACTGGAGGAACGGGCGGCGGCGGCGGCCGAGGGGCGGCGGGCGCGCCTGAAGGAGGTGCGGGATCGCGCGGTGGCGGCGCTGGACGTGCCAGAGGCGGCGCAGGCGGCCTGGGCGGAACTGATCACGGGCGATGGCATCGGGCCCGTGCTGGCGCTGTCCTTGTCGGACACGCTGGCGAACCCGGAGGAGCGGGCGTCGATCGACCGGCTGGTCGATCAGCTGGAGGTGCTGCCCCCCGAGGCAAGGGCGACGGAATCGCCCGTGGCCGGGCTGACGGTGGTCTTTACCGGCAGCCTGGAAAAGATGACGCGGGCCGAGGCCAAGGCGCGGGCCGAGGCGCTGGGGGCAAAGGTGGCGGGGTCGGTCAGTGCCAAGACCGACCTGCTGGTCGCAGGCCCGGGCGCGGGGTCGAAGGCGAAGGATGCGGAACGGCTGGGCGTGCGGATGATCGACGAGGACGCGTGGCTCGCCCTCATCGGGGATGCATGAGCCGGCCGGTCGAGCTTTTCCCGCTTTTTGCGGGGCTGGAAACGCTGGAGGGCGTGGGAGAAAAGACGGCGCAGGCCTTCGCCGGGCTGGGGGTGGAGCGCCCCAAGGATCTGCTGTTCCTGCTGCCGCATTCGGGCGTGGATCGGGCGCGGAAGGCATCGGTGCGCGAGGTCGTGCCACCTTGCGTGGTGACGGTGGAGGTGGAGGTTGGCGCGCATTTCCCGCCGCGCGTGAAGGGCAAGCCCTATCGCGTGCTGGTGCGGGATCAGGCGCTGGAATTCGCGCTGGTCTTTTTTCACGCGCGGGGGGATTTCCTGCAGCGCCTGCTGCCGACCGGGCAGCGGCGGCTGATTTCGGGCAGGGTGGAACTCTTCGACGGGGTGGCGCAGATGGTGCATCCCGATCATGTGCTGCGGCCGGAAGAGGCGGCGGAGTTGCCGCTGTTCGAACCTGTCTATCCCCTGACGGCGGGGGTGACGCAAAAGCTGGTGGCCAAGGCGGTTGCGGGGGCCTTGAAGCGCGCGCCTGACCTGCCGGAATGGATCGACGGCCCCCTGCTGGCGCGCGAGGGTTGGCCGTCCTGGCGCGTGGCCTTGCAGGCGGTGCATGGGCCGGCGGGGGCGGCGGACCTGGCCCCCACCCACCCGGCGCGGGCGCGGTTGGCCTATGACGAATTGCTGGCGCATCAACTGACGCTGGCGCTGGCGCGGGCGACGTTGCGCAAGCAGAAGGGGTTGCCGACGGTGGGTGATGGGCGGTTGCGGGCCAAGGTGGTGGCGGGGCTGCCCTATGCGCTGACCGGGGCGCAGGCGCGGGCGGTGACGGAAATCGCGGGCGATATGGAGGGCCCGTTCCGCATGAACCGGCTGCTGCAGGGCGATGTGGGGGCGGGCAAGACGCTGGTGGCGTTCCTCGCGCTGTTGATCGCGGTGGAGGCGGGCGGGCAGGGCGTGATGATGGCGCCCACGGAAATTCTGGCGCGGCAGCATTTCGAAGGGTTGGCCCCGCTGGCGGCAGCGGCGGGGGTGCGGCTGGAGTTGCTGACGGGGCGTGACAAGGGGGCAGAGCGGGCGGCCAAGCTGCGCGATCTGGCCGAGGGGCGGATTGCGGTGCTCGTCGGCACCCATGCGGTGTTCCAGCGGGATGTGCAGTTTGCCGACCTGCGGTTGGCGGTGGTGGATGAGCAGCACCGTTTCGGCGTGGCGCAGCGGATGGAACTGGGCGCCAAGGGGGTGGCGACCGATACGCTGGTGATGACCGCGACGCCGATCCCGCGGTCGTTGGCGCTGGCGACCTATGGCGATATGGATGTGTCGGTGCTGGATGAAAAGCCGCCGGGGCGGAAGCCGATCCGCACGGCGCTGGTCTCCACCCTGCGTATGGAGGAGGTGGTGGCGCATCTTTCCCAGGCTGTGGCCGAAGGGCGGCAGGCCTATTGGGTGTGCCCGCTGGTCGAGGATTCGGAGGTGCTGGACTATGCCAGCGCCGAGGCGCGGTTTCAGCACCTGCGCGCGGCCTTGGGCGATGGCGTGGTGGGTATGGTCCACGGCCAGATGCCGCCCGCCGAGAAGGATGCCGCAATGGCGCGGTTCGTGGCAGGGGCGACGAAGGTGCTGGTCGCGACGACGGTGATCGAGGTCGGGGTGAATGTGCCCAATGCCAGCATCATGGTGATCGAGCGGGCCGAAACCTTTGGTCTGGCGCAATTGCACCAGTTGCGGGGGCGGGTGGGGCGGGGGGCGGCGGAGTCGACCTGCCTGCTGATGTATCAGGCCCCGCTGAGCGATGGGGCCGAACGGCGGTTGAAGGTGTTGCGCGACACCGAGGACGGGTTCCGCATCGCGGAGGAAGACCTTGCGATGCGCGGGGCGGGCGATCTGATCGGGACGGCGCAATCGGGGCTGCCGCGGTTCCGCGTGGCGGATCTGGAACGGCAGGGCGCACTGATGGCGATTGCGCAGAGCGATGCGCGGCGGCTGCTGGCGGATGATCCGGGGCTGGAAGGCGCGCGGGGGAAGGCGGCGCGCATGCTGCTCTGGCTTTTGGATCAGGACCGGGCGATCCGGCTGATCGGGGTCGGCTAGGCGCTGGCCGGTCGCGGCGGCGGGGGCTGCGTCCGGCCCCGGTTCGGCGGCATCTGCGACGACTGTTTTCGAGGCTGTCCACCCCGTCACCATCCCTGGCCCAATCATCAGGAGAGGGGTTGTTCTTGATATGATCCCAAATGTTCCTAAAAAGTTCTTTACATGCCGTGCCAGGTGTGAGAACAATGTGGCAACAAAGCATGGAGGCGACAATGCTGACTGAAATGAAGGACATTCTCTCCCGCTCGCGTGCCACGGTGATCGAGGATCTGGTCGGCGTGGTCGCGCTGTTCTCCATGCTGGTGCTGGCGCTGCACCTGTTTTCTGCCTGAGGTTTCTGCCTGCGCTCGGTTCTTGCGCGTCTGTCCCCAAGCGACGCCGGATGGCTGCCCTGCCTGTCCGACTTGAACGAACGCCACTGCCGCCGCCGTCGCAGGACGTGCGGCGGTTTTTTCATGTCGAAGCCGGATGCGGGATGGCGACACCCGGGGGCCTTGCCCCCGGACCCCCAGGGTATTTGTCGCCAAGATGAAGCCGCGGACGAAGGGAGGAACGGTTCAGCCGGCTGCGCGCGCCTTTGCCGCCTCATCCATCGCGGCGAGCGTGGCGTCGAGGGCGAGCAGGATCGAGGCGTGGCGATTGGCATAGTCGCGGGCGGGAAGCAGAACCTCCAGCCCGTCGAAAGGGGCAGCAGGGACGGGGCCAGAGCGTTTGAGCATGGCTTCCAGTTCAGCGCGCGCACGGGCCACCTCTTCCCGCGTGCGGCCGATCATGGCGCGGCCGCTGATCGAGGCAGAGGCCTGACCGAGGGCGCAGGCCTTTACGTCCTGTGCATAGGTGGCGATGCGGTCTCCTGCCATCGTGAGGTCAACCGTCACGGTAGATCCGCACAGGGGTGAACGCTTGCGGGCCGTCCCATCCGGGGCAGGCAGGCGGCCATGATGCGGGATGTCGGCCGCGAGTGCGAGGATGCGGCCCGAATAGAGCTTGACCAGATCGCTGTCGCTCATGGCTTTTCCTTTTGCGTCATCGCCTTTAGATAGACCCCTCTGCCGCCCCTGCCAAGGAGAGGACCGATGTCCTTTGACCCTGCAAGCCTAAAGTATGACGCCAACGGCTTGATCCCCTGCATCGCGCAGGATCACGCCACTGGCGAGGTGCTGATGATGGCATGGATGACGGCCGAGGCAGTGGTGCGGACGCTGGAGACCGGACGCGTGACCTATTGGAGCCGCTCGCGCGGTGCCTTCTGGGTGAAAGGCGAGACGTCGGGGCATACCCAGCGGCTGATCGAATTGCGTGTGGATTGCGACCGGGATGCGCTGCTGGCGCTGGTGGCGCAGGAGGGGCCGGCCTGCCACACGAACCGGCGATCCTGTTTCTATACGGCAGTGCGGGATGGCGGCGAGGTGGTGATCTCGGACCCGCTTGTCTAGATCAGCCCGACCATGCGGCGGATGTCCTGCGGCGTGGCCCCCTCGGCGCGGAACTTTGCTATGGCGCGCGCATCGTCGCGCTTTGCCAGTCGCTTGCCGTGATCATCGCGGATCAGGCGGTGGTGGTGATAGATCGGGGTGGGCAGGCCGAAGAGATGCTGAAGGATCACCTGCACGGGGGTGAAGTCCAGAAGGTCTTCGCCCCGGATGACATGGGTGATGCCCTGATCCGCGTCATCAAAGGCAGAGGCGAGGAAATAGGCCACGATATCCTCGCCCTTGCGCGACAGGACGACATCGCCGATGTCGCGCAGGGCGCGGTCGGGGTCGATGGTGTGGTGGCCGGGATGGGAGGGGCCGGTTTCCGCAAAGCCCAGGTCGCGGCCTGCCAGCGCCTCCAGAGCGGCGGCAAGGTTCAGGCGGACCGCATCTTCGGGGCGCCTGTCTGCCATCGGGCGATGGCGGCAGGTGCCCGGATAGACATGGAAGGCGACACCTTCCTGCGGGGCCGACAGGGCGGCGCGGATGTCGGACCGCGTGCAGGAACAGGGATAGAGCAGGCCGCGTTCGCCAAGGAATTCAAGGCGGGTGTTGTAGGTGGCGATGTGGTCTGCCTGCCGGTGGATCGGCCCATCCCATGCAAGGCCAAGCCAGTGCAGATCGGTCTGGATCAGCGCGTCAAATTCGGCGCGGCAGCGGTCGAGATCGGTGTCTTCCATCCGCAACAGGAATTCCCCGCCTGCGGCGCGGGCCATGTCATGAGCGAGGATGGCGGAATAGGCATGGCCCAGATGAAGCGGGCCGGTGGGGGAAGGAGCAAAGCGGGTGCGGAACATCACTGTGCGGCGTGGGTGGAAGCTGTCCGCTGATCGGCGAGCCAGCGGAGGAAGCTGTCCTTGGCGCGGTCGGTATAGGCCTTGTAGCGATCCTTGCGCCCCTTGCGGCCACCCTTGGCATCAATCGGGGGGAAGAGGCCGAAGTTGACGTTCATCGGCTGGAAGGTCTTGGCATCCGCCCCGCCGGTGATGTGGGTGATCAGCGCACCCATGGCCGTCTCTGGTGGCGGCGGAGGCAGGTCGTGGCCAAGGATTTCGGCGGCCGCCATGCGACCGGCCAGCAGGCCCATGGCGGCGGATTCGACATAGCCTTCCACCCCTGTCACCTGCCCGGCAAAGCGGATGTTGGGGCGGGATTTCAGGCGCATCCGGGCATCGAGCAAGGTGGGCGAGTTGATGAATGTGTTTCGGTGTATGCCGCCCAGGCGCGCGAATGAGGCATTCTCCAGCCCCGGAATCATCTTGAAAACAGAGGTTTGCGCGCCGTACTTCATCTTTGTCTGGAAGCCTACGATGTTGTAGAGCGTGCCCAGCTTGTTATCGCGGCGCAGTTGGACCACGGCATAGGGTTTCACATCCGGGCGGTGCGGGTTGGTCAGGCCCACGGGTTTCATCGGGCCGAAACGCAGGGTTTCGCGGCCGCGTTCGGCCATCACCTCGATCGGCAGACAGCCATCGAAGTAACCTGCGGTCTCACCTTCGTGGAATTCGGTCTTTTCGGCGGCGAGCAGCGCGTCGATGAAGGCCTCATACTGGGCGCGGTCCATCGGACAGTTCATGTAGGCGGTCTGTTCTTCGACTGTCTCGCCCTTGTCATAGCGCGACTGCATCCAGGCGACCGACATGTCCACCGTGTCGGCATAGACGATGGGGGCGATGGCATCGAAGAAGGCAAGGCTGTCGGCCCCCGTCGCGGCACGGATGCTTTCGGCCAGCGCGGTGGAGGTGAGCGGGCCGGTCGCAATGATCCATTGCCCGGTTTCGGGCAGGTCGCGGATTTCGCCTGCGGCGACCGTGATCAGCGGGTGATTGCAGATGGCGCGAGTCACGGCTTCGGCAAAGGGGTCGCGGTCCACGGCAAGGGCCCCGCCTGCCGGCAGGCGATGGGCGCGGGCGGTGGCCATGATCAGGCCATCGGCGGCGCCCATTTCCCAATGAAGCAGGCCGACGGCGTTGCGTTCATCATCATCGGAGCGGAAGGAATTGGAACAGACCATCTCGGCCAGGCTGCCGGTGCGATGGGCGAAGGTGCCGACCTGCGGGCGCATTTCGTGCAGGATGACAGGCACGCCCATTTGCGCGGCCTGCCATGCGGCCTCGGCCCCGGCCATGCCGCCGCCGATGATGTGAAGTGGTTCTGTCATGGTCAGGGATTTAGGCGGTTTGGTGGAAATAGAAAAGGGCCGAGGCGGCTGTGCGCCCCGACCCGTTTCGTGTGCAGGCTGGATCAGGCCTTGTCGAGCGCGAAGCGACCGGGGCCGTGAATGGCGAACATCAGCAGGCCGCCGGCAATGGCGAGGTTCTTGAGGAACATGGCCATCTGCATCTGATCGGCCGGGGCGAAGTGGTAGAGAAGGCCCGCCACGACGCAGAAGGCCGCGGTGGCGAGTGCCGTCACGCGGGTCTGGTAGCCGATGATCAGCAGGATGCCGACCGCGACTTCGAAGATGACCGCGGGCCAGGCGAGGAAAGCCGGCAGGCCGCCCGAGGCGACATAGCCGGAGAAACCGGCGACATCGCCGGTCTTGCCGAGGCCGGCCAGGAGGAAGAGAAGTCCGATGAGGACGCGGCCCACCAGCGGGCCGAAAGTGGCAAGTGCTTGCATTCTTGTGGGTTCCTGTCCCTGTGATTGCTATGCCCGGCGCCGGGGCGCGGGATGCCGCTTTTATATCGTGGCGGAACGGGGCGCCAAAGAGAGGTGCGCGCAATGCCGCTGTGCGTGGATGCACCGATCAGCGGCGCAGACGATCCCGGCACTCTTGAACGAAGGCGACCGGGTCGTCCGGGCTGATCCCGAGTGCCGCGAGTTTCAGGAAGAATCCCGGGGCCGGCAGCCCTGCGTTTAGCCGCCCTTCCAGAAGGGCGGCGCGCTGGGGGCGGCCCGTGGCGGCATCCGCCTCCATCAGCCGTTCCAGCGCATCGGTCAGGTCGGCCACGCGCCAGCCCAGGTCGCGGGCCAGCGCGCCATAGGTTATGGTCTGCCCGCTGGCCGCAAGGGCGGCCAGCCGTTCTTCAAGCCGTGTCATCGCCCTGTTCGGCCACGCGGGCGACGGAGACCACCTCTTCATCGGTGGCGACGTTGAACACCTTCACACCCCCGGCAGAACGCGAGCGGAAGCTGATCTGATCCACCGGCACCCGGATCGACTGACCGGTCGAGGTGGCCAGCATGATCTGATCCGACATCTCGACCGGGAAGGAGGCCACAAGCTTGCCGCCCCGCATGGCGCCATCCATCGCCTTCACGCCCATGCCGCCACGTCCGCGCACCGGATAATCGTGGCTGGAGGACAGCTTGCCCGATCCGCCTGCGGTGATGGTAAGGATCAGATCCTCGGCGGCCGACATCTCGGCGTAGCGTTCGGTGGAAAGCTGGCCTGCGGTGACGGTTTCTTCATCTTCATCGGCTTCGGCCTCATCCTCTACGGCGCCGGCCATCAGACGGCGCTGCCGCAGATAGGCGGCGCGTTCTTCGGGGCTGGCCTCGAAGTGCCGGATGATCGCCATGGAGACCACCTTGTCGCCTGCGGCGAGGCGAATACCGCGCACGCCCGTCGATCCGCGGGATTTGAACACGCGGATATCGGTCGTGGGGAAGCGGATGGCACGGCCGCCTGCGGTGACGAGCATCACGTCGTCGTTTTCATCAGCAATCGCCGCGTTCACGAGGAACACGCCTTCCGGCAGTTTCATCGCGATCTTGCCGTTGCGCATCACATTGGTGAAATCGGACAGGTCGTTCTGACGCACGTCGCCATCGGAGGTGGCAAAGACGATCTGGAGGCTCTCCCATTCCGCCTCGGGCACATCCACCGGCATCAGCGCGGCGATGGAAACGCCGGTGGCGATGGGCAGGATGTTGACGATGGCCTTGCCCTTGGCGGTGCGGCCCGCCAGGGGCAGGCGCCATGTCTTCATCTTGTAAACCATGCCGTCGGTCGTGAAGAACAGAAGCGGCGTATGGGTGTTGGCGACGAAGAGGGTGGTGACGACATCGTCTTCCTTGGTCTGCATCGAGGCCAGACCCTTGCCGCCCCGGTTCTGCGCCCGGAATTCGGCGAGCGGTGTGCGCTTGATGTAGCCGCCCGAGGTGATGGTGACGACCATATCCTCGCGCTCGATGAGGTCTTCATCGTCCATGTCGCCCGACCAGTCCTGAATCTCGGTGCGGCGGGGAACGGCGAAGAGGGCGCGCACTTCGCGCAGCTCGTCGGAGATGATGCCCATGATCCGGTCGCGCGAGGACAGGATGTCCAGATAATCCTTTATCTTTGCAGCCAGTTCTTCAAGTTCGTCGGTCACTTCCTTGACGCCGAGCGCGGTCAGGCGTTGCAGGCGCAGATCGAGGATGGCGCGGGCCTGCGCCTCGGACAGGTTGTAGGTGCCGTCTGCGTTGATCGTGTGGCTGGGGTCGTCGATCAGGCGGATGTAATCGGCGATGTCCTGGGCGGGCCAGCGGCGCGTCATCAGCTTTTCGCGCGCCTCGGCGGCGTCGGCGCTGGCGCGGATGGTGCGGACCACCTCATCCACGTTCGACACGGCAACGGCCAGACCGCAGAGGATATGGCTGCGTTCGCGCGCCTTGCGCAGTTCGAACGCCGTGCGGCGGGCGACAACTTCTTCGCGGAAGGTAATGAAATGCGTAAGAAAATCGCGCAAGGTCAGTTGCTCGGGCCGACCGCCGTTCAGGGCCAGCATGTTGCAGCCGAAGGAGGTTTGCATCGGCGTGAAGCGGTAGAGCTGGTTCAGCACGACATCGGGCGTTGCGTCGCGCTTCAGTTCGATCACCACGCGCACGCCGATCCGGTCGGATTCATCGGCAACGTGGGAGATGCCCTCGATCTTCTTGTCGCGCACCATCTCGGCGATGATCTCGATCATCCGCGCCTTGTTCACCTGATAGGGCACTTCGTCGATGATGATGGCAAAGCGGTCCTTGCGGATTTCCTCGACCCTTGTTTTTGCACGGATAATCACGCTGCCCCGGCCTTCGAGATAGGCCTTGCGCGCGCCGGAGCGGCCCAGGATCACGCCGCCCGTCGGGAAATCCGGGGCGGGGATGATGTCCATGAGCGCCTCGGTCGAGAGGTCGGGATTTTCGATCAGCGCCAATGTGCCGTCGATCACCTCGCCCAGGTTATGCGGCGGGATGTTGGTGGCCATGCCGACGGCGATGCCGCCTGCGCCATTGACGAGCATGTTCGGGAAACGGGCGGGAAGGACCGTGGGTTCGCGATCCTTGCCGTCGTAATTGTCCTGAAACTCGACCGTTTCCTTGTCGATATCGGCCAGAAGAAAGGCGGCGGGCTTGTCCATCCGCACTTCGGTGTAACGCATGGCAGCGGCGGCGTCGCCGTCCATGGAGCCGAAATTTCCTTGTCCATCAAGGAGTTTCAGTGACATGCTGAAAGGCTGTGCCATGCGGACGAGGGCATCATAGATCGCGCTGTCGCCGTGGGGGTGGTATTTTCCCATCGTGTCGCCCACGGGACGGGCGGATTTGCGATAGGGTTTGTCATGGGTGTTGCCGGATTCCTGCATCGCGAAAAGAATGCGGCGATGGACCGGTTTCAACCCGTCGCGCAGATCGGGGATCGCGCGGGAGACGATCACGCTCATGGCGTAATCGAGATAGGCGGTCTTCATCTCTTCGGTGATGGACCGCTGCGGCCCTGCCCAGGTGGATTTCGGGGCGGAATCTTCTGCGTTTTCAGGGGTTTCGGGCGTGTCGCTCACGTGAACCTTGGCCTTCCTGCGGGGATGCTACATCTTGTTGGGCGAGACCTTACACCATCCCGTATCTGGGGTGCAATGCAGGATGGCATCCCCATCTGGCAGCCAGCGCGGGAGAGTGACAACATATTGAAATCGTTGCCAGAAAAACCGAATCGCGGCACCCTTTTCCGGGGGGGCAAGCAAGGAGGTGCGCATGACTGTGACCCGTGACCGCAGCGAGACCGAACTGATGCTGAGGGGATATGGCCTGACAACGGCGGAATTCTTCTATCGGATGCCGGATTATCGCAATGTTCTCAATACCTTCGTCTGGCAGCACTATGATCTGGCACCCGATTATCCCGAATTGTTCAGGTTCATCGAGTTCTGGCAGGAAAAGATCGAGGGACCGCTGCATTCGGTCCGGTTCACGCATCGCAAGCTGATCAGTCCGGGCGAGTGGCGCAACGTGGTGGGCGAGTTCCGGTTGCATTGAGGGCGGCGGTCGGGTGAAGGCCAGCCCGTCGGCCGCGCGTTCAGCACGGCGTGCAGCCGCGCAGTGCAGACGGGCGTATGCACGCGGCGCGCTGTCGGTTTGTGATCTGGTCATGTTCGGTCTGGCGGCGGCCCCCGGGGGCCAGCCCCCGGACCCCCGGGGTATTTTTGCCAAGATGAAGGGGATGGGATGCAGGGGCCGGGGTTTTCCCCGACAGACGCCCTATGCGGCGCGCAGGAGCATGCCGAACAGGTCGCGCGGATCGTCGGGATCGGCGATCATGTCGAGGTCTTCGTAGAGGCCCGTCTCTGCCAGTTTGGAGCGGATGTAGTTCAGGGCCGAGAAATCCTCGATCGCGAAGCCGACGCTGTCGAAGAGCGTGACTTGGGATGCATGGGTGCGGCCTGCGGTCTGGCCTGCGATGACCTGCCAGAGTTCCGTGACGGGATGATCGGGGGCAAGCTGCTGGATTTCGCCCTCGACCCGGGTCTGGGGCGGGTATTCCACGAAGATGGCGGACCGGGTGAGGATGTCGCGATGCAGTTCCGTCTTGCCGGGGCAATCGCCGCCCACGCCGTTGATGTGCACGCCCGAGCCGACCATGTTGTCGGTCAGGATGGTGGCGTTGGTCTTGTCGGCGGTGACGGTGGTGATGATCTGCGCCCCGAGGATCGCCTCTTCCGCTGTGCGGCAGGCGGTGACGTTCAGGCCATAGCCTGTCAGGTTGCGGGCGCATTTCAGCGTGGCGGCGGGGTCGATGTCGTATAGCCGCAGATCGGTGAGGCCGCAGACGGCCTTGAAGGCCAGCGCCTGGAATTCGGCCTGCGCGCCATTGCCGATGAGCGCCATAGTGGTGGCCCCCTGGGGGGCAAGCCATTTGGCGGCCATTGCGCTGGTGGCGGCGGTGCGGAGTGCGGTGAGGATGGTCATTTCCGACAGCAGCACCGGATAGCCGGTTTCCACATCGGCCAGCAGGCCGAAGGCGGTGACGGTTTGCAACCCGCGCTTCATGTTGGAGGGGTGGCCGTTCACGTATTTGAAGCCGTAGGTTTCGCCATCCGAGGTGGGCATGAGTTCGATCACGCCGACATCGGAATGGGAGGCGATGCGCGGCGTCTTGTCGAACTGGCCCCAGCGCAGGAAATCGGCCTCGATCGCGGTGGCGAGGTCGGTCAGCACCCGTTCGATGCCGATATGATGGACGAGTTTCATCATCCGATCGACGGAGACGAAGGGAACGAGGTTCAGTTTTTCGGAAGCGTTCAGCATCACATATGGCCTCGGGTTGGGCGGTCGAACACCTTGCGCCCCATGAGGGAGGCGACAAGATCGACCATCAGCCGCGCGGTGCGGCCGCGTTCATCCAGGAAGGGGTTCAACTCGACGAGGTCGAGCGAGGTGACGAGGGCGGATTCGTGGAGGAGTTCCATCACCAGATGCGCCTCGCGGAACGTCGTGCCGCCCGGGACGGTGGTGCCGACGGCGGGGGCGATGGACGGATCGAGGAAATCCACATCCAGCGAGACATGCAGCATCCCGCCGGCCGCGCGGACAGAGGCCAGGAAGGCGCGCAGGGGGGCGATGATGCCCTGCTCATCCAGCACGCGCATGTCGTTGATGGCGATGTCATGGGTCAGCAGGGCCGCATGTTCGGCAGGGTCCACCGAGCGGATGCCGTAAAGGCAGATGTTCTGCGGCGGGATCGGGTGCGGGAAGGGGGGGAAGGCGTCGAACCCGTCGCGGCCCGCGATATAGGCGACGGGCGTGCCGTGCAGGTTGCCCGAGGTGGTGGTCATCGGGGTGTGGAAATCGGAATGTGCGTCGAGCCAGAGCAGGAAGAGGGGGCGGGATTGCCGCTTGGCATGGGCGGCGGCGCCCGCGACGGTGCCGAGGGCGAGGGAATGGTCGCCGCCCAGGATGATGGGCAGGCCGCCCTGCGACAGGGCGTCATCGACGCGGTCCGACAGGATTTCGGTCCAGCCCACGGTTTCCGCGAGGGAATGGACGGCGGGGTTGGGGCAGGTCGCGGGCCTGAGGTCGGGCAGGGCGACATCGCCCCAGTCTTCGACGCCATGGCCCAGATCGCGGATCGCGCGGGCAAGGCCCGCCACGCGATAGGCGGCAGGACCCATGAGGCAGCCCGGGTAACGCTGGCCGGAATCGATGGGCGCGCCGATGAGGATGGTGTTGGACATGGTTTGGCTCCTTGGCTGGCAGGGTCTTTCCGGCTTGCGGCGAATTCTAGCGTTGTTATGGTCGATCTGGATAGGGTTTTGACCGAAACGGCGGAGTTTCTGGCCATGATGGACGAGGTGGATCAGCGGCTGGTGGCGGAATTGCGCCGCGACGGGCGGGCGGCGCTGTCGGAACTGGCGGATCGGCTGGGCCTGAGCCGGGCGACAGTGCGGGCGCGGATGGAACGGCTGACGGCGAAGGGCGAGATTGCCGGCTTCACCGTGCTCACACGGGCGGATGTGAGCGCATCCCCCGTGCGGGCGCTGATGATGATCGGGATCGAGGGGCGGGGTGGCGAGAAGATCATGGCGCGGCTGGGCGGCCTGCCGCAGGTGCAGGCGGTGCATTCGACGAATGGGCGGTGGGATGTGATCGTGGAACTGGGGACGCAGACGCTTCTGGAACTGGACGAGACGATCCACCGCATCCGCGCGATGGAGGGGGTGACGGTGTCGGAGACGAACCTGCTTCTGTCCACGCGCAAGGCGGGGCGGCGGTAGAGGCGCCCCCACCCCCGGCCCCTTGCCCGTATCGGGGAGGGGGGAGGGCACCTTCAGGCGACCGGGGGGATGGGTGGGTGACAGTGGGTTTTGGGTATTTTGGCCAAGGTGAAGGGGCGGGTGCGGGTATTCCTGATCAAGCCTGCGTCAGGTCATGGGCCGGGGCTGCGACTGTGGGGCGCAGGGGCATTTAACTGAGCCGGGAATGCGCCTATGGTTGGCGGCAACAAACGGGGGGGCCGCGATGATCGTGGAGCTTGGGCATTTCGCGCTGATCCTGGCGCTGGCGGTGGCGGTGATCCAGTCCATCGTGCCGCTGGTGGGCGCAGAGCGGCGCAATGCGGCCTGGATGGCGGTGGGCGATCCGGCAGCAGTGGTGCAGTTCCTGCTGGTGGGCTTTTCCTTTGCGGCGCTGACCTATGCCTTTGTGGTGTCGGACTTTTCGCTGTCGCTGGTGGTGAGCAATTCGCACACGCTGAAGCCGATGCTGTACAAGATCTCTGGCGTCTGGGGGAACCATGAAGGGTCGCTCCTGCTGTGGGTGCTGATCCTGGCGCTGTTCGGGGCCTGTGCGGTGTGGTTCGGGGGGAACCTGCCGCCGCAGTTGAAGGCGCGGGTGCTGGCGGTGCAGGGGATGATCGGGGTGGCGTTCCTGCTGTTCATGCTGCTGACGTCGAACCCCTTCCTGCGGCTGGCGGTGCCGCCTCTGGATGGGCAGGATCTGAACCCCTTGTTGCAGGACCCGGGCTTGGCCTTCCATCCGCCGTTCCTGTACCTCGGCTATGTCGGGCTTTCGATGTCCTTCTCTTTCGCGGTGGCCGCGTTGATCGAGGGGCGGGTGGATGCGGCCTGGGGGCGGTGGGTGCGGCCCTGGACGCTGGCGGCCTGGGTGTTTCTGACCATCGGCATCGCGCTGGGGTCATGGTGGGCCTATTACGAGCTGGGCTGGGGCGGGTTCTGGTTCTGGGACCCGGTGGAGAATGCGTCCTTCATGCCCTGGCTGATCGCGGCGGCGCTTCTGCATTCGGCCATCGTGGTGGAGAAGCGCGAGAGTTTGAAGGCCTGGACGATCCTCTTGGCGATCCTGGCCTTCGGCTTTTCGCTGGTGGGCACCTTCATCGTGCGGTCGGGGGTGATCACGTCGGTCCATGCCTTTGCCAATGATCCCGAGCGGGGGGTGTTCATCCTGATGATCCTCGGGGTGTTCATGGGCGGGGCGCTGACGCTGTTCGCCGCGCGGGCGGGGGTTCTGGAGGCGAAGGGCGTGTTCGGCATGGTCAGCCGCGAAAGCGCGCTGGTGGCAAACAATATCCTGCTGGCGGTATCGGCCTTTGTGGTGTTCTTCGGCACGATCTGGCCGCTGGTGGCGGAGATGCTGTTCGACCGGAAGCTGAGTGTGGGGGAGCCGTTCTTCAACGCGGCGTTTTCGCCTTTCGTGGTGGCGCTGGCGATGATCCTGCCCTTGGGTGCGATGATGCCGTGGAAACGCGGCGACGGGGTGCGGACGATGCGGCCCCTCTGGCCGGTGCTGGTGCTGGCGGTGGCGCTGGGGGCGCTGGCCTGGGCGATGCAGACCGGGCGGACGGCGCTGGGGCCGGTGGGGGTGATCCTGGGTGTCTGGGTTCTGGGCGGCGCGCTGGTGGATCTGTGGGCGCGGACGGGGCGTGGGGCGCTGGCGGGCCGCGCGGCGCGGCTGGCGCGCCTGCCGCGGGCGGATTGGGGCAAGGCGGTGGCGCATGGTGGCCTTGGCATCACGATCTTTGCCGTATCCGCCATGCTGGCCTGGAAGACCGAGGATATTCGCGTGGTGATGCCGGGGGGCAGCTACGCGCTTGGCCCCTATGAAGTGACGCTGGTCGAGGTGCGCGAGGTTCCGGGGCCGAATTACCGATCCACCATGGCCGAGATGCGCGTGACGCGGGGCGGGGCGGAGGTGGCAACGCTGTTCCCGGAGAAGCGCATCTATCCGGTGGCAGGGATGCCCACGACCGAGGCCGCGATCGACTATGGCTTCCTGCGCGACATCTATCTGGTGATCGGTGATCCGCAGGACAACGGCGGCTGGGCGGTGCGGTCCTACATCGAGCCCTTTGCCAACTGGCTGTGGGGCGGCTGCCTGCTGATGGCGCTGGGCGGTGTGCTGAGCCTGACGGACCGGAGGTATCGCGTGGCGGCTGGCGCGCGGCGCGCGCCTGCGGCCGGGGTGCCAGCGGAATGAGGCGCGTCGTGCGAGGCGGGTTGAAACCCGCCCTACTGATACTGGCGCTTTTGGCTGCACCGCCCGTGCTGGCGGTGCAACCGGATGAGATGCTGGCCGATCCGGTGCTGGAAGAGCGGGCGCGGGCGCTGTCCAAGGGGTTGCGCTGTCTGGTCTGCCGCAACGAGAATATCGACGACAGCGATGCGCAACTGGCGCGCGACCTGCGCATCCTGCTGCGTGAGCGGCTGGTGGCGGGCGATACGGATGCCGAGGCGGTGGGCTTTCTTGTGGACCGTTATGGCGAATATGTCCTGCTGAACCCGCCGGCGACGGGGGTGAATATCCTGTTGTGGGTGGCGGGGCCGGTGATGCTCCTGGCCGGGGTGGGAATTGCCTTCGTGACGTTCCGTCGGCGCAATGCCGCGGCCGTCGATGCGCTGAGCGAGGCCGAGCGGGCGCGTTTGGCGGAAATCCTCAAGGAGTGACGCACGGTCGGTCTTTCGGTTTTGCCGTGGCGGCCATTAGGCTGCGGGCAGAAGAGGGGGCATGACATGGATTTCGAGACGATCACCGTGAGCGAGGAAGGCGGGGTGGCGACGATCACCCTGAATCGGCCCGAGGTGATGAATGCGCTGTCCTCGCGGATGCGGGGCGAGATGCTGGCGGCAATCCGGGATGTGCAGGGGCGGGCGCGCTGCATCGTGTTGACGGGGGCGGGGCGGGCCTTCTGTTCCGGGCAGGACCTGCAGGATGCGATGGCCTTGGGCCAGACCGATCTGGGCCGTATCCTGGCCGAGGAATACGAGCCGCTGCTGACGGCGATCTATGACTGCCCGGTGCCGACCATCGCGGCGGTGAACGGGGCGGCGGCGGGGGCGGGGGCCAATCTGGCGCTGGCCTGCGATGTGGTGATCGCCTGCGACAGCGCAAGCTTCATCCAGGCCTTCACGCGGATCGGGCTGATCCCCGATGCGGGGGGCACCTATTGGCTGCCGCGTCAGGTGGGGATGGCGCGGGCGATGGGGGCGGCCCTCTTTGCCGAGAGGATCAGCGCGCGGCAGGCCGCCGATTGGGGGATGATCTGGGAAGCGGTGGCCGATGATGGCTTTGCCACCCATGTTGGCGCGCGGGCGGCGGCCCTGGCCGCAGGGCCGACCATGGCCTATCGGTTGGTGAAGGAGGCGCTGCGGGCCAGCCCCGGGAACGGGCTTGCGGCGCAGCTTGCGCTGGAGGCGCGGTTGCAGAGCGCGGCCGGTGCGACGGCGGATTTCCGCGAAGGGGTGGCGGCGTTTCTGGAGAAACGCCCGGCGCGGTTTCAGGGGCGCTAGGGCGTGGTGCTGCCGCTTGTGCGGCGGGGACGCGTGGGCGGCTGTGGCGGATCGACCGGCTGTTACAGGAGATTTACCCTAACCGCATTGTCCTGAACGGGAACTGGCCCCATCTATGGCACGAGGGGGGTCGAAGCGCAGATGGCGATTCGACGGTCGTTCGGGAGCGGTGATGCGGGATTGGCTGAAGGGTCTGGGGCGGATGCGGGCGGCGCTGGAAGGCAACCGCACGTTGCGCCCGGTTGCCCATTGGCTGCGGTCGCCCGCGATCTGGCATGTGAGCCGCCGCAGCGTTTCGCGGGGGGTGGCGCTGGGGCTGTTCTGTTCCTTTCTGGTGCCGGTCGGACAGATCTTTCTGGCGGCGGTTCTGGCGGTGTTCCTGCGCGCCAATCTGATCGTGGCAAGCGTCTCGACGCTGGCCGTGAACCCCCTGACGCTGACGCCGGTCTATCTGCTGGCCTGGCGGACGGGGCGGGCGATCCTGGGCCCCGCGGCCGAGATCCGCGAGGCGCTGGAGGATGAGCCGGTGGCAGGCAGTTTCCTGAGCGGGTTGTCGGATGCCTCGCTGCATACGGCGGCGGGACTGGGCATCTTTGCCGTGGGATCGGCGGTGCTGGGGTATCTGCTGGTGCACCTGGTGTGGTGGGTGACGACGCGGGTGAAACTGCGCCAACGGCAGGCGCGTCAACGGCGCGCGGCGCAGGGCGAAATCTGACGCAGATTTCGCAACGGTTTCTGACGCAGAAACCGGGTGCCTGACGGCACCATGCTCCCGGTCGTCATGTCGTGCCTGCGGCGAAGCCGCAGCGGAATTTGCGTCAAATTCCGTGCCGATTTCTGTGTCAGAAATCGCCTTGCCGTCAGGCCCCGCGCGACAGGGCCGCCACGCCCGTGCGGGCAATCTCGCGCAGGCCGAGGGGCCGCATCAGCTCGGCGAAGGCGTCGATCTTTTCCGGCGTGCCCGTCATCTCGAAGACGAAGCTTTCCAGCGTTGAGTCGACCACATTGGCGCGGAAGATTTCGGCAAGACGCAGGGCCTCGATCCGCGCCTCGCCCTTGCCTGCGACCTTGAACAGCGCAAGCTCGCGCTGCACGGCGGGGCCTTCGGCGGTGAGGTCGTGGACTTCGTAAACCGAAACGATGCGGCCCAGTTGCGCCTCGATCTGGTCGATCACGGCGGGGGTGCCGGAGGTGACGATGGTGATGCGCGAGCGGTGGCCGGTGTGATCCACCTCGGCCACGGTCAGGCTGTCGATATTGTAGCCGCGGCCCGAGAAGAGGCCGATCACGCGGGCCAGAACGCCGGGTTCGTTTTCGACGATCACCGCAAGGGTGTGGCTTTCGATGACCTGGCTGTGATGGTCGCGCAGGTCATAGGCGGAATGGCTGGTGGAGCCTCGTTTGATGTTGAGCGCGGACATCCGTCACTCCCTTCCTTGTCTGTCATGGGTGGTGCTGCGGGGGGGGGGGGGCGGTGGCCCCCCCGGTGCGATCAGGGTCAGACCAGTACCGCGCCCTTTGCGCCGATGACGCCCTGGGTATCGGCCTCGCCCAGGAGCATTTCGTTGTGCGGCTTTCCGCTCGGGATCATGGGGAAGCAGTTTTCGTGCTTTTCCACGAGGCAATCAAAGATCACCGGCCCATCGTAGCGGATCATTTCCATGATCGCGTCGTCGAGGTCTTTCGGGTCTTGGCACTTGATGCCCTTGCAGCCGAAAGCCTCGGCCAGTTTCACGAAATCGGGGAGCGATTCCGACCAGGAATGCGAATAGCGTTCGCCGTGCAGCAACTCCTGCCACTGGCGCACCATGCCGAGGCGTTCGTTGTTCAGGATGAACTGCTTCACGGGCGCGCGGAACTGCATCGCGGTGCCCATTTCCTGCATGTTCATCAGCCAGGATGCCTCACCCGCCACGTTGATCACCAGCGCGTCGGGGTGGGCGATCTGCACGCCGATGGAGGCGGGCAGGCCATAGCCCATCGTGCCGAGGCCGCCCGATGTCATCCAGCGGTTGGGGTCTTCAAAGCCCAGGAATTGCGCGGCCCACATTTGGTGCTGGCCCACCTCGGTGGTGATGTAGCGGTCCATGCCCTTGGTCAGCGCCTCGAGCCGTTGCAGGGCGTGCTGCGGCTTGATGGTCTTTTCACTGTTCTTGAAGGACAGGCAGTTGACGGCGCGCCATTCGTCGATCTGCTTCCACCATTTCGCGAGGCCCGCCTTGTTGACCTTTGACCCGCGTTCCTTCCAGAGGCGCAGGACATCGGCGAGCACTTGGCCCACATCGCCGAGGATCGGCACATCGACGCGGATCACCTTGTTGATCGAGGAGGGGTCGATGTCGATATGCGCTTTCCGCGAATGGGGTGAGAAATCCTTGACGCGGCCGGTGATGCGGTCGTCGAAGCGGGCGCCCACGTTGATCATCAGGTCGCAGCCATGCATGGCGAGGTTGGCCTCGTAGAGGCCATGCATCCCCAGCATCCCCAGCCAGTTCTTGCCCGAGGCCGGATAGGCACCGAGGCCCATGAGCGTGGAGGTGATGGGGAAATCCGTGGCAGCGGTCAGTTCGCGCAGGAGGCGGCTCGCCTCCGGCCCGGAATTGATCACGCCGCCGCCGGTGTAGAGGATCGGGCGTTCGGCGGTCTCCATCATCTCGACCAGACGCAGGATCTGGTCGGGGTCGCCCTTAAGGCGGGGCTGGTAATGCTGCACGCGGGTCTTGTCGCGCGGCGTGTAGTCGGCGGTGGCGAATTGCACGTCCTTGGGAATGTCGATCAGCACCGGTCCGGGGCGGCCCGAGGTGGCGACGTGGAAGGCCTGATGGATGGTTTCGGACAGTTTCGCCGTGTCCTTCACCAGCCAGTTGTGTTTCGTGCAAGGCCGCGTGATGCCCACGGTATCGGCCTCTTGAAACCCGTCGGTGCCGATCATGAAGGTGGGAACCTGGCCGGTGAGGACCACGAGCGGGATCGAATCCATCAGCGCATCGACAAGGCCCGTCACGGCATTCGTCGCGCCGGGGCCGGAGGTGACAAGGACCACGCCGGGCTTGCCGGTGGACCGGGCATAGCCTTCGGCCATGTGGACCGCGCCCTGTTCGTGGCGCACGAGGATGTGGCGGATGTCGTTCTGCTGGAAGATTTCGTCATAGATCGGCAGCACGGCCCCGCCGGGATAGCCGAACACGACCTCGACCCCCTGTTCCTTCAGGGCCTGCACCACCATCTTCGCGCCGCTCATCTGCCTGGTCATCGTCTTTCATCCTTCCGCCGGGCGAACGCCCCTTCATCGCGCAACAAAAAGCCCCCGGGTTTCGATCCGGGGGCGCATGGGTGCCATATGGCCAGCGTTACCGCCCCATGCGCCATCGTCCTACAAGTACGAGAATGCCGGACATCTCCGATCCCCCTGTTGTGGTGGCGGACACTAGGGCGGGGAAAAAGGGGCGTCAACAGCAAAAGCGGGCCTAAAGTGTCGCAAGGGGTGCGAAATTTGTAACTTACTTGCCCGTTTTGTGCTCCCTGCGCAATGAATGGAAAATTCCGCAGGATCGCACAGTCGATCTGCCCCGGTGAGTCGCCTTTTCGGGTGGCGGAGGGGACGGTTTCGCTTATCTAGCGCGGGGAAGGGGCCCGTCCGGTGCGGCCCCGCTGTCGAAAAGGGGTGTGTCGATGAAGCTTTACTATTCTCCCGGTGCCTGTTCGCTGGCCTCGCATATCGTGCTGGAGGAAAGCGGGGCGGATTACACGGTCGAGCGGGCCGATATTCGCGCGAAGAAAACCGAGACGGGCGGTGATTTCACCGCGATCAGCCCGCGCGGTGCGGTGCCGGTTCTGGTGCTGGACGATGGCGAGGTGCTGACCGAGGGCGTGGCGATCATGCAATATGTGGCCGACAGCGTGACGCCGGGCAAGCTGCCCGCGGCTGGCTCGCTGGCGCGGGCGCGGTTGCAGGAGGCGCTGAATTTCGTCTCGACCGAGGTGCACAAGACCTATTCGCCCTTCTTCCGGGGGCTGGAGGGTGCGGCGAAGGAGGCGCAGATCGCGCTTCTGAACAGCCGGCTGGCGCTGGTCGAGGCGCGGCTGGCGGATGGGCGGGACTATCTGCTGGGGGCGGATTTCACCCCGGCCGACGCCTATCTGTTCACCGTGACCAACTGGTCCAAGGGCATCGGGCATGATCTTTCGGCCTTTCCCCGGCTTGAGGCGATGCGGGCGCGGATCGCGGCGCGGCCTGCGGTGCAGGCGGCGATGCGGGCGGAAGGGCTGTTGAAGTAAGACCGTTCTGCCGAACGGCAAAAGGCCCGCGCGGGGCGCAAGCGCGGGCCTTTTGCATGGGCCGGAGGTGGCGGTCAGATCAGGGCGACATAGCCGCCATAGGCGGCGAGCAGAAGCAGCCCGGCAATACGCGGCAGGCCACCCAGAACGAAGGCGAGCACCGTCAGACCGATGGCCGTGCCCGATACCCAGAGCATATCGTTCGTGGCAAAGCGGGGATCGGCCGGGATCGGCAGGATCAGCGCGGTGATGCCCAGAATGCTGAAGATGTTGAAGATGTTGGAGCCGACCACGTTGCCGACCGCAATCTCGGTCTGTTTGCGGAAGGCGGCGATGACGGAGGTGGCAAGCTCGGGCAGCGAGGTGCCGATGGCGACGATGGTCAGGCCGATCACCGCCTCGGATATGCCGAAGGCGCGGGCGATCTGGGTGGAGCTGTCCACCAGAAGGCGCGCCCCGATCACCAGGACGACAAGGCCGCCCAATGTCATGGCCCAGGCCTTCCATTGCGGGATGTCGCCGAGGGTGGCTTCATCCTCTTCGACCTTGCCGGTGAGGAAGGCGGTGGTGAGGAAGATCACGAGGCCCGCCACGAGGATCGCGCCTTCGACGCGGGTGATGCTGCCATCGAGCAGCATCCACCAGAGCATGGCGGTGGCGGCAAGCATGAAGCCCAGATCGCGCCAGATCTGGCGCACGGGGATGAGCAGGGGCGCGATTGCGGCGGATACGCCGAGGATGAGCAGGATATTGGCGATGTTGGAGCCAAGGACATTGCCGATGGCGATGGCGGGTTGGCCGGCCATGGCGGCCTGGATCGAGACCAGAAGTTCGGGGGCGGATGTGCCGAAGCCCACGATGGTGAGGCCGATCACCATGGGCGAGAGGTTGAAATGCCGCGCCACGGCAGAGGCGCCGCGCACCAGATACTCACCACCGAAAAACAGGGCAACAAGGCCCAGCACGAAAAGCAGATAGGTCATTCCTTACCCCAGATGGTCATGCACCGCCCGCCCCAGATCGGGTGTGCTGGCGGTGGAACAAGGGGGTGGGGGGTAAAAAACGCGGCTTCGGCGGGGTTTTGCCGGGGCGCCGTGGCGCGGGGGACACGCTGCGGCAGGCCGGAGGGGGAACGGGGTCAGGCGGGCTGGATCAGATCCCAGCGGTTGCCGAAGGGATCGCGCCAGACCGCGACGATGCCATAGGGTTCCGTGCGCGGCGCTTCCTCGAAGATCACGCCTTGCGCGGTCATGCGGGCGTGGTCGCGGGCGAAATCATCGGTTTCCAGAAACAGCCAGACGCGTCCGGCCCCCTGCGCGCCGATCGCGGACTGCTGTGCAGCGCCTTCGGCGCGGGCGAGGATGAGACGGCAGCCGCCGCCCGGCGGTTCGACCGAGACCCATCGCTTGTGGCCTTCATCCAGATCGGCAACGAGGCGAAAGCCGAGGGTGCCGACAAAGAAGGCGATGGCGCTGTCGTAATCCGGGACGATAAGGGAGAGGCCCGCAAGCCGGCTGCCGCCCATGGATCAGATGTCGCGCGGGGTGCGGGTTTCGGGCAGCGAGATGCGCGCCACCTGTTCGGCGATGGGATCGACCGATAGGGGGTGGAGTTCGGCCTTGTGGTCGGCGGGATCGCCGATGTCCTGCCAGCGCCCGCCCTTGTAGATTTCCAGCGCCGAGAAGCCCGCCTTGTAGCCCATCTTGCGGCTGCCCGGCACCCAGTAGCCGAGATAGACGTAGGGCAGCCCCGCCTCGCGCGCGATGGCGATATGGTCGAGGATCAGGTAGGTGCCCAGCGACAGATCGGCGAGATCGGGGTCATAGAAGCTGTAGACCATCGACAGCCCGTCATCGAACACGTCGGTCAGGCAGACGGCGGCCAGCGGGCGGCCGGTTTCGCCCGGGCCTGCGGGCCGCGTATATTCGATCACGCGGGATTTGATCGGTGTTTCCTCGATCATCGCGGCGAATTCGAAGATGTCCATGTCGGCCATGCCGCCATCGGCGTGACGGGTGTCGAGATAGCGGCGGAAGAGCGAGAACTGATCCTCGGTCGCCCAGGGGCTGCTGGCGTTGCGGCGCAGGTCTTCGCATTTCTTCAGCACGCGGCGCTGGGTGCGGCGGGGCTGGAAGTCGGCCACACGGATGCGGGCAGAGAGGCAGGCCGAACATTCCGCGCAGGAGGGGCGGTAAAGCACGTTCTGGCTGCGCCGGAAGCCCTGTTTCGACAGGGTGTCGTTCAGCTTCTGCGCGTGTTCCCCCTGCAGCGCGGTGAAAAGCTTCCGCTCCATCCGGCCCTCGAGATAGGGGCAGGGCTGGGGGGCCGTCACATAGAACTGGGGCGCGATGGGAAGGGTGTGGCGCATCTTTGGAGACTGTCCGGAACAGCGACAACCCTAGCAAGGGTGTTTGTCGCCGCCAAGCCGGGAATCCGGCAGGATGCGGGCGATTTTTGCCGATTTTCGGGGAAAAGTCGGAGCCGGTGACGGAAGGGGCAGAACGGCCCCCCGGGCGGGGCCGTTCGGGCCTCTTCCCCGCCGCCGGATCAGGCGGCGCGGTTGATGGCGACGGAGCCGATGACCATGTCGGTCAGGCCCTGGCCACGGCGGCTGACGATCATCAGCGCGACCGACAGGATCTGCGGCAGGACGAAGGCCATCGACAGCGAATAGCCGAGCGTATGCACGAAGGCGGTGGCGGCGTCGAAGCGCTGGCCATAGCGATCGAGGAACTGGATCGACATGAGCCGCATGCCCCAGGTCGCGGAATTGCCCGAGAGCGTGACCCAGCGGTAGAGAAAACCCACCGCCAGCCAGACCAGCGGCAGGATGAAGAGCGCCGTCAGCGCCGTGACGATGGCCACCAGGGCCACGATCAGGGTGACGAAGATCGTGTCGATGACCCAGGCGATGCCGCGCTTCAGGGCGACGCCGCTGTAGAAATCGGCATGGCGGTCGGGGTCGGGCTGGGCGTGGATCAGGCTGTCGGTCATCATCGGGCTGCTTCCGGCATGGACAGGGAAAAGGTGGCCCTTGCGGGCCACCGGATCAAGGGATCAGGCGTCGGCGGGCGGTGCCGTCTCTGCCGCGGGGCGCGGGCTGCGGGCGCGGTCTTCCATGAAGGCGTCGAATTCCTGCTTGTCCTTGGCTTCGCGCAGACGGTTGAGGAAGCCTTCGAAAGCGGCCTGCTCTTCTTCGAGGCGGCGCAGGGTTTCGGCCTTGTAGGCGTCAAAGGCGCTGTTGCCCGAGGAGGCATAGACGCGATGCGCCCCCCATTCGGTACGGCGGGACTTGCGGCAGGTGGATCCGAACATTTCCTTGCTCCAGCGGTTGGTGGCGAACATGTAGGCCATGAGGGCGAGGCCCACGGGCCAGAAGAAGATGAAGCCCAGCACCATGGCGGTGATCCAGGCCTTGCGGCCGTGGCCGTCAAGCCAGGCCTCGGCCCGACGCGGCCAGGTGAGGAGGCCGCCCGGAATGCGGGACGGCGCGCGGGGGGCGGCGGAGGGATAGGTGTTCATCGGCGGTCTCCCGTTGAATTTGGATGTGAAGCTCTTTCACATTTCGGAAGATGAGGGGTGGGCAGGGCGCGTTCAAGGGGGGATGTTAAAATAATTCACATAAGGTTTCTGGCGCGGTCGCCGTGATACTGCGGCGCGCGGGCGGGTGCCCGCGCAAGGCTTTTCTCCCCACCCGCGCCTTCCGGCGCGTGCGGGGCCCCGTTTGGGGGCGTTCCGCCCCCTCTTGGCGCGGTGCGCCAATTCACCCCTGGAGGGTATTTGCGGCCAAGGTGAAGAGGCGGGTCAGGCGGTGAAGGAAGCGAGAGTGGCGCCGGTGATGCGGTGCAGGTCGGCGGGCGCGATGGGGAAGATGTGGCGTGGTGTGCCGGCCGCGGCCCAGATCAGCGGAAATTCCATCAGGCGCGGGTCGAACCATGTGGGCAGGGGTGTGAGATGGCCGACCGGAGCCACGCCGCCGATGGCGAAGCCTGTCACCTCGCGCACGGTGTTGATGTCGGCGCGGGCCATGGTTTCGCCTGCAATGGCGGCGGCCCGGGCCGGATCGACCTGATTGCCGCCTGCGGTGAGGAAGAGGTAGAGCCGCCCGCTGGTTGCCCCTGCGAAGAGGATGGATTTGGCGATCTGGTCGATGGTGACGCCGGCCGCTTCGGCCGCCTGGGCGGCGGTGCGGGTTTCGGCAGGCATCTCGAGCGGCGCGATGGAGAGGCCCGCGGCATGCAGGGCGGCGGTGACGCGGGCGAGGCTCTTGCTCATGTCGGGGGCTCCGGTTTTGCGTGGGTGATGTAGCCGTCCCGCAGAGGTGGGGCAACCGGAAACGGTCTTGGTGGCGGGATGCGTTGACCGCGTGCGGGGCGCGGCGCATGTTGGGTGGATCATGACCCATGCCGCCTTTGCCGCCCGCCTGCGCCGTTCCCCCATCGCCTTTGATCGCGACGCCGCGGCCGATACCGGCCGCGCCTTTGCCGACCTGCCGCCCGAGGTGGCGGGGCTGATGTCAGCCACGGCGGGATGCAGCCCCTTTCTGAAGGGGCTGATGTTGCGGGAGGGCGACTGGCTGCGCGCGGCGCTGGCAGAGGCGCCGGAGCGGGCGCTGGAGGCGTTGCTGGCCGCGCCGGAGGGGGCCGAGGGCGCAGAGGCGCTGGGGGTGGCCTTGCGTGTGGCCAAGCGGCGGGCGGCGCTGTTGACGGCGCTGTGCGATCTGGGCGGGGTCTGGACGCTGGAGGCGGTGACGGGGGCGCTGACGCGGCTGGCGGATCGGGCGGTGCATCTGGGCATCCGGGCGCTTGTCGCCGAGGAGATCCGGCGCGGCAAGCTGCCCGGTGCGGCGCCGGAGGATGCCGCGACCGGGGCGGGGATGGTGGCGCTTGCGATGGGGAAGATGGGGGCGGGGGAGTTGAACTATTCCTCCGACATCGACCTGATCTGCCTGTTCGACGATGCCCGCTACGGCGATCAGGCGGGCGAGGCGCGGGCGGCCTTCATCCGGGTGACGCGCAAGCTGGCGGCGCTTCTGTCGGACCAGACGGCGGAGGGCTATGTGTTCCGCACCGATCTGCGTCTGCGGCCCGATGCGGCGGTGACGCCGGTCTGCATCTCGATGTCGGCGGCGGAAAGCTATTACGAAAGTGTCGGTCGGACCTGGGAACGGGCCGCCTATATCAAGGCGCGGCCCTGCGGCGGCGATCTTGCGGCGGGCGAGCGGTTCCTGCGCGCGCTGGTGCCTTTCGTCTGGCGCAAGCATCTGGATTTCGCCGCGATCCAGGATGCCCATGACATGCGGCTGCGCATCCGCGAGCATCGGCAGTTGAACCGGCCCCTGACGGTGGAGGGGCACAACATGAAGCTGGGGCAGGGCGGGATACGGGAGATCGAGTTCTTTACCCAGACGCGGCAGTTGATCGCGGGCGGGCGCGACCCGGACCTGCGCGACCGCACGACGGTGGGCGGGCTGGCGGCACTGGCGGCGAAGGGGTGGATTCCGGGCGATGTCGCGGCGGAGCTGACAGGGCTTTACCGTGCCCATCGCGAGGTGGAGCACCGCTTGCAGATGGTGGGGGATGCCCAGACCCATGACCTGCCGGTGACGGCAGAGGGTGTGGCGCGGATCGCGGCCTTCTGCGGCGAGACGGAGGCGGGGTTCCGGGCGGGGCTTCTGGACCGGCTGGCGCGGGTGGATGCCCTGACAGAGGGGTTCTTTGCCCCCGGAGAGGTGGAGGCGCTGCCCGCGCTTTCGGACCAGGCGCGCGGGATCGTGGAGGGCTGGAGCCACTATCCGGCGCTGCGGAGCGAGCGGGCGCAGGCGATCTTTCGCCGGCTGCGCCCGGCGTTCCTGAAACGGCTGATGCGGGCGGCGAACCCCGATGAGGCGCTGTTGGCGCTGGACGGGTTTCTGGCGGGCCTGCCGGCCGGGGTGCAGCTTTTCGCGCTGTTCGAGGCCAATCCGGCCCTGATCGACCTGATCATCGACGTGGCGGGCACCGCACCGGAGCTGGCGCGCTATCTGTCGCGCAATGCGGGCGTGCTGGATGCGGTGATCGGGGGGGCGTTCTTCGCGCCATGGCCGGGGGTGGGGCCGCTGGTGCAGGCGATCGGCCATGCCATGGCCGAGACGCCGGATTACGAGCGCAAGCTGGATGCGGCGCGGCGGGTGCTGAAGGAATGGCATTTCCGGGTGGGGGTGCATCACCTGCGGGGGCTGGTCGATGCCTTCGAGGCGGGCAAGCAATATGCCGATCTGGCCGAGGCGGTGATCGGGGCGCTGTGGCCGGTGGTGGTGGAGGAATTCGCGCGCAGGCACGGACCGATGCCGGGGCGCGGGGCGGTGGTGATCGGGATGGGGTCGCTGGGTGCGGCGCGGCTGAATGCGGGATCGGATCTGGACCTGATCGTCATTTATGACGCCCAAGGGGTGGAAATGTCGGAAGGCCCGCGTCCGCTGGCGACGCGGGCCTATTTTGCGCGGTTGACCCAGGCCCTGGTGACGGCGCTGACGGCGCAGATGGCGGAGGGGCGTCTTTACGAGGTGGACATGCGGCTGCGTCCCAGCGGGCGGGGCGGGCCGGTGGCGACCTCGATCCAGTCCTTCACCGGCTATCAGGAGACCGAGGCCTGGACCTGGGAGCATCTGGCACTGACGCGGGCGCGCGCCCTTGCGGGGGCGGCGGACCTGATGGCGGAGGTGGAGGCCTTTCGTCGCGCGCTGATCGCGGCCAAGGGGCAGGGGGCGGGCGTGCGGCACGATGTTGCGGAGATGCGGGCGCGGCTGGCGCAGGCGAAGCCGGCGCGCGGGCTGTGGGAGGCGAAGAACGGCCCTGGACGGATGATGGATGTGGAACTTGTGGCGCAGATGGCGGCCCTGTTGACCGGATCGCCCGCGCGCGGGGTGGAGCGGCAGATCGAGGCGGGGCGAAAGGGCGCGATCCTGTCGGATTCCGACGCGACGGTGCTGCTTGGGGCCTACAGGTTGATGTGGCATGTGCAGGCCGGGACGCGGCTGATCACGTCGGAGACGCTGGACCCGGCGACCCTGGGCGAAGGGGGGCGGGCCTTTCTCTTGCGTGAGACGGGCGAGGCGAGCGAAGCGGCGCTGACGGAGCGGCTGGAACGGATGGCGGGGCAGGCGGCGGCGGTGATCGCGGCCCGATTGGGCGGGGACGCGCAGGGGGCGGGGCATGGGGAGACGAGCGGTGCTGTTGAATGAGGCAGACCCGAAGGGGTTGGTGCGGGAGAGCTATCGGATCGACGGGATCACGGTCGGGGAGTGCCGGTCGATCTTTGTGGACTGGGCGCTGAGCCTGCCGGTGGATGCGCCGATGAAGGATGCCCTGCGGGCACTGATCGCGGAATATGCGCAAGATGCGCCGGAACATCCGATGTCGAAGGTGCTGGCGGAGGGGTTGACGGCCCCGGATGCCCCCAGGCGGCGCGGCGGCCGCGCGGCGCGGGTGGGCGGGGCCTAGGCGATTTTTGACGCAAAAAGCGCTTATCCGCGGGCGGCGGCCTCGAGCGCGGGGCCGTCGAGCTTGATCATGTCCATCATCGCCTCGGTCACGCGGGCGGCCTGGACGGCGTCGGCGGATTGCAGGAGGCGCAGCAGGCTGCGCGGGATGATCTGCCAGGACACGCCGAAGCGATCCACCAGCCAGCCACAGCGCTGGGCCTGGCCGCCCTGAAGGAGGGCATGCCACAGGAGATCGACTTCGGCCTGGGTGTCGAGATGCACCTCGATCGAGGCGGAGGGGGAGAGCTTGTAATGCGGCCCGCCGTTCAGGAAGCTGTAGCGTTGCCCGAGCAGCGACAGATGCACGAGGAAGGCCCCCGGGCCGCCGCGCCGGGGAAAGACCTGGATGATCTTCGATCCGGGCAGAAGTGTGATGTAGGTTTCGGCGGCCTCTTCGGCCTGATCGTCGAACCAGAGGCAGGTCTGGATGCTGGGTCCGGTCATCGGCGCGCTTCCCCCCCATAGGCTGCACCGGGACAGTGTGCATGGGGCCGGCGGGTCAGGCAAGCCTGCGATGGCGGTGGATCAGGCGCGCAGGGCGCGCGCCTCGGCGGCAAGGCGGGTGATCGCGCCCCAGTCGCCCTTGGCCATCGCCTCTTTCGGGGCGACCCAGGAGCCGCCGACGCAGAGGATGTTCCCGAGCGACAGGTAGTCGCGGGCATTTGCCAGGCTGATGCCGCCGGTCGGGCAGAAGCGCACCTGCGGGATGGGGGAGCCGATGGATCTGAGGAAGGCCGCGCCGCCCGATTGTTCGGCGGGGAAGAACTTCTGCACCGTGTAGCCGCGTTCGAGCAGGACCATGACCTCGGTCGCCGTGACCGCGCCGGGGAGGAGGGGGAGGCCCTCATCCTCGCAGGCCTTGATCAGGCTTTCGGTCGCGCCCGGGCTGACACCGAAAGTGGCACCCGCGCGTTTCGCGGCTTTCACATCGGCGGGCGCGAGGAGCGTGCCCGCGCCCACGGTGCCACCTTCGACATCGGCCATGGCGCGGATGGCATCCAGCGCGACGGGTGTGCGCAGCGTCACCTCCAGTGCGGGCAGGCCGCCTGCGACCAGCGCCCGGGCAAGGGGGGCGGCATGGGCCAGATCGTCGATCACCAGCACGGGAACGACGGGGGCAAGCTGGCAGACCTTGAGGGCGGCGGCGGACTGTTCGGCGGGGGTCATGGGAACCTCTGGCGTTGGGGAGGGGCTGCGGGGGGAGGGCGGCAGGAGGGGCGGCGGGCCCCGGGGGTTTTGCACCCCCGGACCCCCGCAGGATATTTGCAGCAGAGAAGAAGGGACAGCCCCCTGTGGAAGGATCGTCACACGACGACGGCACCCCCGGTTTCGGCGGGGCCGACGGTGCGGCGGAAGGCGGCGAAAAGCTCGCGCCCGATGCCGAATGCGTTGGCGGACAGATCTGCGGTGACGGGGGGGCGGCTGTCGAAATCGGGGGCGAGCACGGTGAGCGTGCCTGCCGTGGCATCGAGGCGGATGATGTCGCCGTCGCGCAGGCGGGCGAGCGGGCCGCCGGTGGCCGCCTCGGGCGAGACATGGATGGCGGCGGGCACCTTGCCGGAGGCGCCGGACATGCGGCCATCGGTGACGAGCGCCACTTTCAGCCCGCGCTCCTGCAGGACGGACAGTGTCGGCGTGAGCGAGTGAAGTTCAGGCATGCCATTGGCCTGCGGGCCCTGGAAGCGGACGACGACCACGCAATCAGAGGTGAATTCCCCGCGCTTGAAGGCGGCCTTCACATCGTTCTGGTCGTGGAAGATGCGGGCGGGGGCTTCGATCACATGGCGTTCCGGGGCGACGGCAGAGACCTTGATCACGCCCCGGCCCAGATTGCCGGTGAGTTGCTTGAGGCCACCCGTCGGCTGGAACGGATCGGCGGCGGGGCGGAGGATCCTGTCGTTGAGGCTTTCCTTCGCGCCGTCTTCCCAATGCAGCTTGCCATCCTTCAGCCTGGGTTCCTGGCGGTAGAGGGAAAGGCCGTCGCCTGCGACGGTCTTTGCATCGGGGTGGAGAAGGCCTGCATCGAGGAGCTGGCCGATCATGTAGGAGAGGCCGCCCGCGGCATGGAAATGGTTCACGTCGGCCAGGCCGTTCGGATAGACCTTGGCCATGAGCGGCACGGCCTCCGAGATGTCGGCAAAATCCTGCAGGTCGAGGATCACGCCCGAGGCACGTGCCATGGCAGGCAGGTGCAGCACGAGGTTGGTGGAGCCGCCCGTGGCCATGAGGCCGACGAGACCGTTCACATAGGCACGTTCGTCGAGGATCTCGCCCACCGGGCGGTAGTCGTTGCCGAGCGCCGTGATCTGGGCCGCGCGTTCGACGGCGGCCGTGGTCAGCGCCTCGCGCAGGGGCGTGCCGGGGTTCACGAAGGAGGCGCCGGGAAGGTGGAGCCCCATGAATTCCATCAGCATCTGGTTGGTGTTGGCGGTGCCGTAGAAGGTGCAGGTGCCGGGGCCGTGGTAGGAGGCCATCTCGGCCGCCATGAGTTGATCACGCCCGATCTCGCCTGCGGCATAGGCGTTGCGCACCTTTGCCTTTTCGTCATTGGGCAGGCCCGAGGTCATGGGGCCTGCGGGGACGAAGATCGACGGGACATGGCCGAAGGCGCCGGCCGCGATGATCAGGCCGGGGACGATCTTGTCGCAGACGCCCAGATACAGGGCGGCGTCGAAGGTGTTGTGGGACATGGCAACACCTGCCGCCAGCGCGATCACATCGCGCGAGAAGAGCGACAGTTCCATCCCCGGCTGGCCCTGGGTCACGCCGTCGCACATGGCGGGCACCCCGCCAGCGACCTGTGCCGTGGCCCCCGCCTTGCGGGCGGCATCGCGGATGAGGTTGGGGTAGGATTCGAACGGCTGATGGGCCGAGAGCATGTCGTTATAGGCGGTGACGATGCCGATATTGGGGCTGCGACCCGCGACGAGGGCGTCCTTGTCGTCCCCCATTGCGGCGTAGGCATGGGCCTGGTTGCCGCAGGCGAGATGGGCGCGGGCGGGGCCGTCCTGCGCGGCGCGGGCGAGCCGTTCCAGATAGGCGCCCCGGCTGTCGGCCGAGCGGGCGCGGATACGGTCCGTGACGCGGGCGATGACGGGGTTCAGCGACATGGGGGCGACTCCTCTGGCAGCGGCTGGCGGCAGGGTAACAGATTCCGTTAGCGCTAACAACCTGATCGCTGGCCGACTCATGCGAAGGCGGGTGGGCCGGCGCCCCGGCAGCTTCTTGCGCGAGCGTATAAGAGTGTTGCCGTGAATGTTGCGAAAATGGCGATTGTGTCGGGGATTGTTTCCGAAACACGACTAAACCCTGAAAAGGTTCAGCCGTTAACCAAATTCGGCCATAATCGATTCGCATACCTCCAGCCAGTGCAATGGGCAGGAGCCCGGAGGTATGGAATGAACGGTATCATGAAATTCGCGGCGCTGGCCCTGGCGATGGCGCTTTCGGCCTGTGTCAGCAGCGAACCGGCCAGCCGCAGCGTTTCCAACGATCCGCTGACGCTGGCCTCGAGCAGCGGCGCGGCGACGTCGAATGGCGCGGCACGGGTTGTGGCCCCGCTTTACACGGTCAGGGATGTGCAGATCGCGGTGCCGCGGTCGTTGCGGGTGTCGGAGGCCAACGGCTATTATCCGATGGCCGATATCGTCTGGCGCGGCGACCCGATGGGCGATCGGCATCAGCAGATTGCCGCAATCTTCCAGGCGGCGGCAGAGCGTGCGACGTCAACGATGGCAGGCCCCCGTCAGGCGATCCTGTCGCTGGAGGTGGTGCGTTTCCACGGCGTGACGGAACGGACGCGCTACACGGTGGGCGGCACGCATAACATGGTCTTTACGCTGACGGTGCGCGATGCGGCCACCGGGGCGGTGATCGACGGGCCGCGCCGGGTGGAGGCGAATGCCAAGGCTGCCGGTGGGCAGGCGGCGATTGCGGAAGAGCAGGCAGGCCGCACGCAGAAGGTGGTGGTGACGGAGAAGCTGGTGGAAACGCTGCGGCGCGAGTTGTCGGGCACGGTGACGGATCCGGCGCTGGTGGCACGGGCGACGCAGAACCCGGCCCAACCGGTGATCGCCACGCGCTGACACTTTCCCAATCGGGCAGGAACGGGTAAGGGGAGGGCATGATGTCCTCCCCTTCTTCCATTTCCGATGAAGCGCCCCATGGCGGGCTACCCGTGGTGCGGCTCAGACCCAAGGCCGAGGCGCGGGCGATCCGGCACGGTTTCCCTTGGGTCTATGCCGATGAGCTGGTGATGGACCGGCGCACGGGCAACATCCCACCCGGCGCGCTGGCCGTGCTGGAGGATGGCGAGCGGCGGGCGCTGGGTCTGGTCACGGTGAACGTGAAATCCAAGATCGTGGCCCGGATGCTGGACCGCGATCCGGGCGCGGTGGTGGATGAGGCGTGGTTCGCCGCGCGTCTGGGCCGTGCGCTGGAATTGCGGGAGCGGCTGTTCGATGCGCCCTTCTATCGGCTGGTCCATGCCGAGGCGGACGGGCTGCCCGGCGTGGTGATCGACCGGTTTGGCGATGTGGCGGTGGTGCAGCCCAACGCGGCCTGGGCCGAGATGCTGCTTGGTCCGCTGGTTGCGGCGCTGCGGTCGGTCACGGGCGTGACGACGGTGGTCAAGAACGGCACGGGGCGGTCGCGGGGTCTGGAAGGGCTGGCGGAAGAGACGGAGGTTCTGTGCGGCGATGTCGCGGGGCCGGTGGCGGTGCCGATGAACGGGGCCACCTATCTGGCCGATGTGACGGGCGGGCAGAAAACGGGGCTGTTCTATGATCAGCGTCCGAACCATGCCTTTGCCGCGCGTCTGGCGCGCGGGGCGCGGGTGCTGGATGTGTTCACACATGTCGGCGGATTCGCCCTGGCCGCGCTGGCGGGTGGGGCGGAAAGCGCGCTTGCGGTGGACGCCTCCGGTCCGGCCCTGGCGCTGGCCGAGGCGGGAGCGCGGGCCACGGGTGTGGCGGATCGGTTCGACACACGGCAGGGCGATGCCTTTGCCGTGCTGGAGGCCTTGGGGGGCGAGGGCGCGCGGTTCGATCTGGTGATCTGTGACCCGCCGGCCTTTGCGCCCGCGAAGCCTGCGCTGGAGGCGGGTTTGCGCGCCTATGAGCGGATCGCACGGCTGGCGGCGCCCCTGGTGGCGCCGGGGGGCTATCTGGTGCTGTGTTCCTGTTCGCATGCCGCCGATCTGGCGGCGTTTCGCAACGCATCCGCGCGCGGGATCGGGCGCGGGGGGCGGCGGGGGCAGTTGTTGCACACGGGCTTTGCGGGACCGGATCATCCGATGCTGCCGCAACTGGCCGAAAGCGGATACCTCAAATCCCTGTTCTTCCGTCTGGATTGATGCGCGCGGTTCTGGATGCCTGCGTGCTTTATCCGCCTGTGCTGCGGGATCTGCTTCTGGGCATGGCGGAGGCGGGGCTTTACGAGCCGCGCTGGTCGGAGCGTATCCTCGAGGAATGGGCGCGGGCCACGGTGAAGCTGGGACCGGGGGCCGAGGCACAGGCGCGTGGCGTGGCGGCGGTGATGCGCGAGGTGTTTCCCCGTGCGATGGTACCGCCCGCACCGGGGGTGGAGGCACGGCTGGTGCTGCCAGATGACAATGACCGGCATGTGCTGGCCGTGGCTGTGGCAGGGCATGCCGATGCCATCGTCACCTTCAACGCACAGGATTTCCCGCGCCATGTGCTGGCGGGCGAAGGCGTGGCGCGGCGCGACCCTGACGGGTTCCTGTGGGAGTTGTGGTCGGGTGATCCGGCCAAGGCGGGGCGGGTGATCGCCCATGTGCATGGGCGGGCCGAGGAGATGGCGGGGGGGCCTGTGTCGCTGAAGGCCTTGCTCAAGCGCGCGTCGCTGCCGCGACTGGCCAAGGCCGTGACGGCGGATCAGGCGGCCCCGGATCAGGCAGGCTGAAGCCAGCGGCGTTCGTTCGCCTCGATCATCGCGATGCGGTCGGCGCTGGAGGGGTGGGACAGAAGCCACGCGGGCATGTCGCCCCGGTTCGCCTTTGTCATGGCATCCAGCTTGCGAAACAGCGATTTCTGCGGACCCGTCCCGATGCCGGATTTCAGGAGCAGCGCCGTGGCATAGGCATCGGCCTCATATTCATCGCGCTGCGACAGACGGGCGGCGAGGGCGGCGGAAATGAGGTTGGCGATCCAGAAGCCGATGAAAGGCAGGAAGCGGTTCAGCACGGCGGAGAGGACGACAAACACCGCGTTCTGACCGGTGAAGTCGATCATCCGCCTGCGGGTATGGCCGAGGGCGACATGGCCCAGTTCATGGGCGATCACGGCGGCCAATTCCTCGGCCGTCACCTCGCCGCGCATCTTGCGGTTGAGGAACCCCCGCGTCAGGAAGATGCGCCCATCGGGGGCGGCAAGGCCGTTGACGGGTTCCACCTCGAACACATGGACGGGAATGGCGGGAACATCCAGCGCCGCGGCCATGCGGTCGGCCAGACGCGTGATGGCGGGATCGGTCAGCGGGCGCGATTGCTCATCCAGCATCTTCCCCGTCCGCCAGACGGAAAAGCGATACATCATCAGCGCATAGGCGATGGCGATGAGGGTGGGGATGATCAGCGCGGCCATGTCTGGAATATGGGGGGAAATCGGCGCAGGGGAAGGGGGTGGGAGCGGCGATCAGGGCGGCGGGGAGGGGCCGTCCGGCCTGTCGTCCGACCTATCCTCTTCCGCGTGGTCGCCGTGGCGGCCGAGCAGATGCCACAGCACGACGGCCACCGCACCCGCAGCGATGGCGGCGACAAGGTTGCCAAGCGCCGATCCCAGCGCCTCGAGATCGCCGGAAAAGCTGTAGCCGAGCCCGATATAGATGGAGACCCAGACACAGGCCCCGGCGGCGGCAGGCAGGGTGAAGCCCAGCCAGTTGATCCGCGCCGCGCCTGCGGCGAAGTTCATGTAGGGCGCCAGCGGCGAGGTCATCCAGCGCGACAGGAAGAGCGCGGGGAGGCGGCGCTTTTCGAGCCAGGCCACCGCGCGGCGCAGCAGCGCGGCGCTGCGGCGGCGCCGCGACAGGCGCTGCAGAACGCGCGGGCCGAGACCGCGCCCGATCCAGTAGCCGCCCTGGTCCCCGAGAAGCGCCCCGGCCATCGCCCCGATCCACAGGGGCAGGGCGTCCAGATCGCCCGCCGCCGCAAAGGCCCCCGCCGCCAGCATCACGAGCGACGCCGGTATCGGCAGGGCGAGGCAGGCCAGCAGATTGGCCAGCGCCAGCAGCACCGCCCCCCATTCCGGCACAAGGGCAAGCAGGGTTTCGGTCATTCCGCGGCGTCCCGCGTATCGACAGCGGCCTGAACCGCGTCGATCAGGTCGATCACCGATACCCCCTGTTCGCGGGCGATGGTGTAGAGCGGCTGGCGCAGATCATCGCGATCGGTGGTGGAAAGGATCACCTTCAGATCATCGCGGTCGATGTCATAGGTGCGCGCGATGTAGCGCGGGGTCATCCAGCCCGCCACGGGCTGTTCGGCGCGGTAGGAGAGCGTGACGGCAAACAGGATCGCCCGCCCGCCGAAGAACAGCGTCGCCGCCAGCGCCAGCGCGAAGGCCAGCGTCAGGGCAGGGCTTTTGCGCCAGAGCCTGCGGATCATCTGAGTTCCCTTATCCCGCGCGCGATGCCTTCGAGTGTCATCGGAACCATGCGGTTTGAAAAGATGTCGCGGATCAGGCGGGTGGATTGGGTATATTGCCAATGCGCCTCGGGCATCGGGTTGATCCACAGGTGGCGGGGCCATTGCTGGCAGGCGCGTTCCAGCCAGACCTTGCCGGGTTCCGGGTTCCAGTGTTCATTCGCGCCGCCCGCGTGGAGGATTTCGTAGGGCGACATGCTGGCATCGCCCACGAAGATGCATTTCCAATCGGGGCCATAGGTGCGCAAGAGTTCCATCGTCGGGGTCTGGTCGTCCCAGCGGCGGCGATTGTCGCGCCAGACGCCTTCGTACAGGCAATTGTGGAAATAGAAGGGGGCGAGGTGCTTGAATTCCGACCGGGCGGCGGAAAACAACTCTTCCAGCACCTTTACATAGGGGTCCATCGACCCGCCGATATCGAGGAACAGCAGCACCTTCACGGCGTTGCGCCGTTCGGGGCGGGTTTGCACATCCAGCCAGCCGTGATCGGCGGTGGCGCGGATGGTGCCTTCCAGATCCAGCTCATCCGCCGCACCTTCGCGCGCCCAGCGGCGCAGGCGGCGCAGGGCCACCTTGATGTTGCGGGTGCCAAGCTCCACCCCGTCATCGAGATTGCGGAACTCGCGCCTGTCCCAGACCTTGACCGCGCGCTGGTGGCGGCCCTGATCCTGCCCGATGCGCACGCCTTCGGGGTTGTAGCCATAGGCGCCAAAGGGCGAGGTGCCCGCCGTGCCCACCCATTTCGATCCGCCCTGGTGGCGGCCCTTCTGTTCGGCCAGTCGCTTGCGCAGCGTGTCCATCAGCGCCTCGAAGCCACCAAGGGCTGCGACCTGCGCGCGTTCCTCGGCGGTCATATGGCGTTCGGCCAGCTTTTCCAGCCAGTCGCGGGGCAGGTCGATGGCATCCAGAACCTGATCGGCGCTGATCGCCTCAAGCCCGTTGAAGGCGGCCGCGAAGGCGCGGTCGAAGCGGTCCAGATGGCGTTCATCCTTGACCATCACCAGGCGGGCGAGGTGATAGAAGCCGTCCACGTCATAGGTGACAAGGCCGGCTGACATGCCTTCCAGAAAGGCGAGGTATTCGCGCAAGGAGACCGGCACGCCTTCCTGCCTGAGCTTCTGGAAGAAGGGCAGGAACATGCCGCCCCCTTACACCATGCGTTCGATCATCAGTGTCAGGAACAGGCCCAGAAGCGCGAAGGCGATGCCGAAGCCTGCGCCATATTGCAGCGCGTCCAGCCGTTTGCCGCCCGATTTCAGCGCCTTGCGCGCACCATAGGCCGCACCCAGAACCAGCCCCGCGATCACGATCATGCCTGCCTTACCCCTGTCTCCATTTCGGTCGGGGCAGGGGAGGCCTGCCCGTCTCAGCCGCTGCGGCCCGATGCGGCAAGCCCCGCAATGTCGGATTGCCGTGCCCGGACCATCGCATCCGTGCCGAACCCATAGCGCGCCCAGCCCAGACTGTCGAGACGGGCCGCCTCGGCCAGATCGGGGCGGCCAAGGGCGGTATGCGCCTCGGCGCGGATCATCAGGAGCGTGGCCAGAAGGGCGGCATTTTCGGCCCGGCGCACCACCGGGATGGCGCGGTCGGTCAGGGCCATCGCCTCGGGGAAGCGGCCCTGGGCGAGCGCGAAGGCGGCAAGTTGCATATCGACATGGGCGGAACGGATGTCGCCCCCGGGCAGGCGCTGCCAGATGCGCTGCGCCTGCAAGAAGGCGCGGCTGGCGGCGGCCATGTCGCTGCCGACCTGGGCACGGCCGAGCGCGAACCATGAGAACGCGAGGCGGTTGTCCTGCCAGCCCTGCGCCTGTGCGATGGACAGCATCCGCTCCGCCGCGCGCTTGCGCGCCCCATCGGACCCGCGCGGTCCGATGGCGGTTTCCACCGCGTCGATCCAGGCGCGGGGCGCCATGTTGGTGCCCCCGGCGCTGGCGCGGCCTTCGCCGGCCGGGTTCAGGCGGGCAAGGATCGCGGGCAGGCGCGCGGCCACCTCGGCGCGCGACATGCCGGGGCGCAATGCGGGGTCGTAATGGACACGCAGCACCAGCATGTCGAAGCCGGTCAGCGTGGTGTGGAAATTGTCGTCGTTGAACACGCTGTCGGGCAGGCGGTACAGGTCGTTCAGCGGCCCCACGGCCTGGGCCAGTTCCTCATGCAGGCAGTCACGCACCTCTTGCGGCGAGGTGTCGGAGGGCACGATGATCCCCACCCGGTCACGGATGGTGACGGTGGCCCAGTCCACCAGCGCCGATCCGCGCGCGGCGCGATATTCGGCCAGCGACGACACGCGCGGCACCACGAAGCACGACGCCGAAGGCACGAGCCGCCGCATGGTGGCGCGGGGCTGGAAGTCGATGGTGATGGAGGCCGGGGCGCCAGGCGCGGCGGCGCGGATGTCGATACCCGCCTCGGCCCGCATCCGGGCCAGGGCGCGGGAAAGATCGGGCGGGGCGGTCGCCGGGACGTCCCCGGTCATGGCGACGGTGATCGGCCCCTCGAAGCGCGACAGCGCGGGCAGCGCCCGTCCGCTTTCCAGCAGGAATTCCAGATCAAGTATGTCACGCGCAATATCGGCGTTGCTGCGGTTGGCGACAGGGGCTGCCTGCGGCGGGAAAGCCTGCAACGGGGGCAGGGCGGTGCCTGCCATCGCCGGTGCGGGGCGGTTCATCGTCACTTGTGCGACAGGCGCGGGCGCGCAGGCGGAAAGGATCACGGAGAGGGCCGCAAAGGCCATGGACATGCGCATGAGTGGCAGCTCTGCTTTCTTTTTTACCAAGGGGTCTTGCGACCCGACCAACACCGGAACCCGCCCCAAGGGCTGCGGTTCCGTCACCCCGGTCCCGCTGACGCCCCCGCGTCACCAGACCGGAACCGTTCCGACAGCCCTGCCCACCTGCCCCCCGCACAGCGCCCGCCAGACCCGCGCAGCACGGGGATAGGGACAGGCTTTCGCACAAGGAAACAGACACAAGCACACCATCGACTACAGGAACGGATGCCCCCAAGAAGATATTAGCGAGTGTCGTTATGAGGGCGCTGCCGTGTCAATTCCGGGAAAAGTCCGAGACAAAGGTCGGACTACCGGTCGCGTTGCGGGAGGTGGGGAACACCGCATCTGCGCCGCAGCCACACGAAAAGTTTCAAAATATGTCAGAAATCGGTCAGTCCGTGATCCAATGATGGCAAAACTGCGGCCAAGTTGCGGCAAATGCGGGACGATTCGTCCTAGCGCGCGTTGCGGCCGAGGAAGGCAAGTTTCTCAAAAAGATGAACGTCCTGTTCGTTCTTCAGAAGCGCGCCATGCAGGCGCGGCAGGGCGGGCCCGCCTTCCCGGCGCAGATCCTCGGGTGACAGGTCTTCGGCCAGAAGGAGGCGCAGCCAGTCCAGCACTTCGGAGGTGGAGGGTTTCTTCTTTAGCCCCGGCACCTCGCGCAATTCGTAGAACTGCGTCAGCGCGGCGGTCAGGAGCGCGGGTTTGATGCCGGGGAAATGCACCTCGACGATGGCGCGCATCGTGTCGATGTCGGGGAAGCGGATATAGTGAAAGAAGCAGCGCCGCAGAAAGGCGTCGGGGAGGTCTTTTTCATTGTTCGAGGTGATGATCACCACAGGGCGATGCGCGGCGCGGATGGTTTCGCCCGTCTCGTAGACGTGAAATTCCATCCGGTCGAGTTCCTGAAGCAGATCGTTCGGAAATTCGATGTCGGCCTTGTCGATCTCGTCGATCAGCAGGACCACGCGGGAGGGCGCCTCGAAGGCCTGCCAGAGCTTGCCCTTGCGGATGTAGTTGCGCACGTCGTTGACGCGGGCATCGCCCAACTGGCTGTCGCGCAGGCGCGAGACGGCATCGTATTCGTAAAGCCCCTGCTGCGCCTTGGTCGTGGATTTCACATGCCATTCGATGAGCGGCATTTCCAGCGCCTGCGCCACCTGCCGCGCCAGTTCCGTCTTGCCGGTGCCGGGTTCGCCCTTCACCAGAAGCGGGCGTTGCAGCGTGACGGCGGCATTGACCGCAAGCGTCAGGTCATCGGTTGCGACATAGCCGGAGGTTGAGGAAAACTTCATCTCTTCTCGCAATACGATGGGCTGGGCAGGGGGCGGGCTGGGCCGGACCCTATCGCCCGCGCATTTCCATCGCAACTGCTAGTGACAATCCCCCGGGGATGGTCTAGATGCACCGCCAACAGGAGCGCGCCATGCAAGCAGACCCCCTGTCGGCGCGGTCCGACCAGACGGAGAAAGCAGTGATGAAGGCTGAAGTTTTTCTTCCTGATGATTACCGACCGGCGGAAGACGAGCCGTTCATGAACGACCGGCAGCTGGAATATTTCCGGCGCAAGCTGCTGAACTGGAAGAGCGAGCTTCTGGAACAATCGGCCGAGACGATCGACAACCTTCAGGAATCCGCGCGCAATGTGCCCGATATCGCGGATCGCGCCAGCGAAGAGACCGACCGCGCGCTGGAACTGCGCACCCGCGACCGTCAGCGCAAGCTCGTGGCCAAGATCGACGCCGCGCTGCGGCGGATCGAGAGCGGCGAATACGGCTATTGCGAGATGACGGGCGAACCGATCAGCCTGAAGCGGCTGGATGCGCGCCCCATCGCCACGATGACGCTGGAAGCCCAGGAAAAGCACGAGCGGCGCGAAAGGGTGCACCGCGACGACTGATCGCGGTTGCGGGTCTTGCGGCCCGCGCCCGAGCGGCAGAGAGTGGCGCCGGATCTTCTGGATCCGGCGTTTTCGTTTTGGGGGCGAAGGATGAGCCTGATCGGGCGGCCGGTAACGGTGCTGGGCGCGGGCGTGGCGGGGCTGGCGGTGGCGCGGGCGCTCGCGTTGCGCGGGGCGCAGGTGACGGTTCTGGAACAGGCCGATGCCATCCGGGAGGTGGGCGCAGGCCTACAGATCAGCCCGAATGGCGCGGCGGTGCTGGCGGCGCTGGGGCTGGCCCCGGCGCTGGAGGCGGCATCGCTGCGGGCCGAGGCGGTGGTCCTGCGCGACGGGCTGGACGGGTCGACGGTGCTGCGGATGGATCTGGCACGGCTGCGACCGGGGCAGGGGTGGCATTTCATCCATCGGGCCGATCTGATCGCACTTCTGCGCGCGGGGGCCGAGGCGGCCGGGGTTGAGGTGCGGCTCTTGCAGCGCGCAGAGACGGTGGACCTGTCGGGCGACCGGCCACGCGTGACCCTGGCGCAGGGCGCCACAGTCGAGCCGGGGCTGCTGATCGGGGCGGATGGCCTGCATTCGCCCGTGCGCATGGCGATGAACGGGCAGGTGGCGCCGTTCTTCACCCATCAGGTTGCCTGGCGTGCGGTGGTGCCGAATGACGCGGGCAGTCCGGTGGAGGCCGAGGTGCATATGGGGCCGGGGCGACATCTGGTCAGCTATCCGCTGCGTGGCGGGGCCTGGCGCAACATCGTGGCGGTGGAAGAGCGGCAGCGCTGGGTGGAAGAGGGGTGGTCGCTGCGCGACGATCCGATGGAGTTGCGGGTTGCCTTCGCGGACTTTGCCCCGCGGGTGCGCGGCTGGCTGGAGCGGGTGGAGGATGTCTGGCTCTGGGGCCTGTTCCGCCACACGGTGGCGGCGGTCTGGGGCCGGGTTCTGCCACAGGGTTCGGCGGCGATTCTGGGCGATGCGGCGCATCCGACGCTGCCCTTTCTGGCGCAGGGGGCGAATATGGCGCTGGAGGATGCCTGGGTGCTGGCGGCATCCCTGGCAGGGCATGACGGCGATGTCGCGGCGCTGACGGCCTATCAATCCGCGCGCGCATCCCGCGCCGCGCGGATCGTGGCGGCGGCTGATGCCAATGCGCGCAACTACCACCTCCGGGGGCCGCGTCGCGTTCTGGCCCATGCCGCGCTGCGCATGGCGGGGCGCGTGGCGCCGGGGGCGGCCCTCAAGCGGTTCGACTGGCTTTATGGCCTTGACGTCACCGCGGGGTGACGGGCGGCGGATTTGGGTATTTGGGCCAAGATGAAGGGGCTGACTGTGCCTTGATGCACGGGCGGCAGGTCAGGCGGCCAGTTCCACCCAGACCGGCACATGATCCGACGGCTTCTCGCCGCCGCGCGTGGCCTTGTCGATCCCGGCCTCCTGCAGAAGATCGGCGCATTGCGGCGACAGGAGCAGGTGGTCGATCCGGATGCCGTTGTTCCGTTCCCAGGCGCCGGCCTGATAATCCCAGAACGAATACTGGCCTGGGCGCGGATCGCGGGCGCGAAAGGCATCTGTCAGGCCGAGATGGAGAAAGCGGCGGAAGGCGGCACGGGTTTCGGGCAGGAACAGCGCATCCTCGGCCCAGGCGGCGGGCTTCGCGGCATCCTCGGGCTGCGGGATGACGTTGTAATCGCCGCAGAAGGCAAGCGGTTCCTCGGTCGCCAGCAGATCGCGGATGCGCGCTTCCATCCGGGCCATCCAGGCAAGCTTGTAGTCGTATTTCGGCCCCGGCGCCGGGTTGCCGTTGGGCAGGTAGAGGCCGCAGACGCGCACGGCGCGGGCAGGGCCGATCACGGTGGCCTCGATCCAGCGGGCCTGTTCGTCGGACGCATCCCCCGGCAGGCCGCGCGTCACATCCTCGAGCGGGAGGCGCGACAGGATCGCCACCCCGTTGAAGGACTTCTGGCCGTGGGTTTCGACGCGATAGCCCATGTCTTCAAAGAGTTCCCGGGGGAAGCCCTCGTCCACCGACTTGATTTCCTGCAGGCAGACGACATCGGGTTTCGCTTCGCGCAGCCAGGCGGGCAGCGCCTCGATCCGCGCCTTGATGCCGTTGATGTTGAAGGTGGCGAGTTTCATGCGCGTCTCCCTGTCGCCCCGTTCTAGGGCCGGGGGGCGCGGCGCACAAGTCAGGCCGTGGCGGGAAGGCGCACGCGCGCGGCGGCGAGCCAGAGCATGTCAAGCCGGTGCAGTTCGGCGGGATCGAAGCGGTCTGCCTCTTCCCAGTAGCGGCCCGAGGGGACGCGGTAGCCCAGGTCATCCTCGCGCCGCAGGGCCTGATCGGCGAGGCGGATGTCGAAGGGCAGGGGGCGGGCAAGACCCGCGCGGTCGCGCGGCAGGCGCGGGAAGATCAGGCGCGACGGGCCGAAGGAGAGGTTCACCATGGCACAGCCCTCCATCGCGGCCAGGATCATCAGCCGTGCGGATTTCGCCTCGAGGCTTTGCAGCGTGATGTCGGGGCGCAGGGGATCGGCGGTGCCGGTGCCGTAGAAATGCGTCTGCCCCTTGGGGTAATGCATGTCGCAGCCGAAAGCGGCGATGACACGCGGCGACAGGGCGTGCAGCGCCCAATAGGCGGCGGTGAAGGCCATGGTGCCACCGGCATAGACAAAGCCGCCGAAGGCATTCTGGGCGGGCACGAAATCCTCTTGCGTGACGGCACGCTGACCGGGGCCGGGGGCGGGGCGGCGCTCTTCGGGGTAATCCCAGGGATAGATGTGATGCGTCCAGTCGGGGCGCACGGCATGGGCGTTGTTGATCGCCACCACATGATCGAAGGGCGCGCGCGGCCAGAGGGCCGCGTCTGTCACCATCGGGCCGGAGCCGAGCATCAGGACACAGGTCATCGAAATCTCCACCATCTCGGGGCAGAGGGTAGAGCAAGTCGGCGCCGGGGCGAGGAAAAAACGAAGGGCCCTGCCGTCAGATCGAGAAGGAGGTGCCGCAGCCGCAGGAGGATGTGGCATTCGGGTTTTCGATCACGAAACGCGCGCCGATCAGTTCCTCGGTATAGTCGATGACCGCATTCTGCAGGAAGGGCAGGGAGACGGCATCGACGAGCACCTTCGCACCGCCCTGTTCCAGCACCAGATCATCGGCGGCCGGATCGTCCAGCCGGATGTCGTATTGAAAGCCCGAGCAGCCGCCCCCTTCCACCGCGACGCGGAGCGCCTTCTGTTCGCCCGTCGCCTCGCAGATTTCCTTGAGCCGGGCAAAGGCGCGGTCGGTCACTTTCGGGGGAAGGGTCAGGTCCATGGCGGAATCCGGTTTCCTTGTTGGATCACCAGCATATAGGATGGCGGAAAGGCTTCAACAAGAACAGGCAGACCTGCGTGACACTCGCCCCCTATGCCTGCCTGCCCGATCAATCGCGCGGGCGGCTTTATCCGGAACGCATGTCATCCTTCCGGTCGCCGTTCCAGCGCGACCGGGACCGGATCATCCATTCCAGCGCCTTCCGCCGCCTGAAGCACAAGACGCAGGTCTTCGTGGAACATGAGGGCGATTACTACCGCACCCGCCTGACCCATTCGATCGAGGTGGCGCAGGTTGCGCGCACGATTTCGGGCGTGCTGGGGCTGAACACCGATCTGGCCGAGGCCATCGCTCTGGCGCATGACCTGGGGCACACCCCATTCGGGCACACCGGGGAGGATGCCCTCGGCGCCTTGATGGAACCCTTTGGCGGGTTCGATCACAACGCGCAGGCCCTGCGGATCGTGACGCGGCTGGAGCGGCACTATGCCGATTTCGACGGGCTGAACCTGACCTGGGAGGCACTGGAAGGCATCGCCAAGCACAATGGACCGGTGCGCGGGCCGAATGCCGACAAGAAGCATGACGGACCCTTGCCCTATGCGCTGGCCGAGGTGGATGCCGCCTGGGAACTGGAACTGGCGACCCATGCCAGCGCAGAGGCGCAGGTGGCGGCGATTGCCGATGACGTGGCCTATTCGCACCATGACCTGCATGATGGCCTGCGGTCGGGGCTGTTCACGGAAGATGACCTGATGGAACTGCCCGTCACGGGGCCGGCCTTCGAGGAGGTGGATCGTCTTTATCCCGGGCTGGAGAAGATGCGGCGCCGGCATGAGGCGCTGCGCCGCGTCTTTGGCCGGATGGTCGAGGATGTGATCGCGGTGGCGCAGAATCGCCTGACCGCGGCGCAACCCCGGTCGGTGGAGGATGTTCGCCATCTGGGCACGACCGTCATCCGCTTTTCCAAGCCGCTCTATCAGGAACTGAAGGCGATCCGGTCCTTTCTGTTCCATCGCATGTATCGCGCGCCCTCGGTCATGGCCGAGCGGGCCAAGGTGACGCGGGTGGTCAACGACCTGTTTCCGCTGTTCATGGAACGGCCCGATCTGCTGCCGGCCGAATGGCGTGCCGATATCGAGGCGGCGCAGGATGAGGTGACGCTGGCACGGATCGTGGCGGATTACGTGGCCGGGATGACGGACCGTTTCGCCATTCAGGAACATGCCCGACTGACGGGGGAAAGCGCATGAGGGCGGCGGGTCTGGTCCTGCTGGCCCTGCTGGCGGCCATGCCCGCGCGCGCCGATCTGCTGGTCGAGGGAGAGGATCGGCGCGAGATCGGCTTTTCCGTGGTGGAGGGCAAGCCCATGCTGCCCGTGGCGGTGGACGGGCGCGCAGGCGTGATGATGTTTGACATCGGCACGCCGTCGGTGGCGTTTCTGAACCGTGGCGCGGTTGACCTGCCGCAGGGGCAAGAGGTGGCGCGGGGTTTCGCGGCCTCGGGCCAGGAAATCGTGGTGCAGCTGCATCCGGCACCCGACCTTGCCCTGGCCGGGCAGGCGCTGGCTTTGCCCGAACGGGTGCAGAGCGGCGATTTCGGCTTTGCCGAGGGGGTGTTCGGCGCGGATTTCCTGGGCTTCATCGGCCTGCCTGCCGTGCAGGACCATATGGTTATGCTGGATTATGGCCGCGCGATGCTGACTGTTTTCCGGGTGGACGGGACGGGGGATACGGTCCCGCCCGCCCCTGCGGCGAAAGAGGTGATCGCGGAGCTGGATTTCCTGCTCTTTCCCGAAGAACTGCCCCTGAGCGTAGGCCGGATCGGCGAGCTGGCCATCCAGATCAGCTTTGACAGCGGCGACAGCGGCACGGTCTATCTGCGTCCGGGCACCCGGGCACGGCTTCTGGCGGCAGGCCATCTGGCGATGGGGGCAAACGGGTTGTGGGAACTGTCAGGGCTGACCCTGGGCGCGGGCGGGGCGCTGATTGCGCCCACGCCGGTTGCGATGATCGAGGCCGGATCGCCGGATGACAAGCGCAACAGGGGCCAGCCGGACGAACTGCGGCTGGGCGCGGCCTTTTTCGCCGAACATCCGACGCTGTGGAACTTTCCGGCCCGCAGGTTGATGATCCTGCATCCCGATGCTGCAATCCTGCGCGGGGCTGCCGGATCAGAGTGACCTGCGGAAGGCCGCGATCCAGACCATCGCCAACAGAATGGACAGGATCACGTTCCACCCGGCCATCGAGATGCCGAACATCGACCATGCGATCTCGTCGCAGCGCACCACCGCGCCCACGACGATATCGGGATTGAGCAGATCGGCGGTGGAAATGCCGCTGATCGACCCTGCGCTGCAGGAGGCCAGCCCTTCCCACCATTTCTGTTCGACGCCCACGTGATAGGCCCCGATCCCGGCACTGGTCAGCGCGGCCAGCGATCCGAGCAGGGGGAGCAGGCGGGCAAGCGGCCCGCGCGCCAGGATCAGCGCCAACACCCCGATGCCGATGGCCGCCGCATGGGGCCAGCGCTGCCAGAGGCACAACTGGCACGGCGCGAGGCCGCCCAGATATTGAAAGGCAAAGGCGGCGGCGAGCGTGGCCGCCGATCCCCCGGCCGCAATCAGGATGGCAAGGCTGCGGCGGTCGCTGGTCATCGGTTCCCTCCTGCGGATCGCGCGCAGAATGACCATCGCCGCGCGGAAGGCAAGCCGCGCCTACGGGAACGTGAAGCCGCGCGCAATCGCGCGGCAAGGCGCGTGCCGGATTTTGCACTTTGGCGGCTGTGGGCGCAGGTGCTAAGACTTGCGCCAGGGTCAGACAGGGGGCGGCGATGGAATGGCGCGGACGCCGGGGCAGCCGGAACATCGAGGATCGCCGCACTTCGGGCGGCGGCGGTGGGCGCGGGGCCGGGATCGGTGGGGCCGGGGTGATCGTCGTTCTGCTTCTGGGGTGGTTTCTGGGGGTGGATGTGACCCCGCTTCTGCAAGGGCAGCCGGGGGTGACGAGCGATGCCCCGACCGAACTGACGGCCGAGGATCGGGCGATGGGGGAATTCGTGTCGGTCACGCTGGCCGATACAGAAGAGGTCTGGGCGGCCCTGTTCCGTGAACAGTTGGGGCGGGATTATCGCCCTGCGACGCTGGTGCTTTTCAAGGGCTATACCCAATCGGCTTGCGGCGGCGCGTCCGAGGCGACGGGGCCGTTCTACTGCCCGACCGACCGCAAGGTCTATCTGGATACCGGGTTCTTCACGGTGCTGGATCAGCGCATGGGCGCGGGCGGCGATTTCGCCGCGGCTTACGTGATTGCACATGAGGTGGGCCACCATGTGCAGAACGAACTGGGCGTCCTTGCGGAAACCACGCGCCTCCGGCAGCAGGCCAGCGCGGTGCAGTCGAACGAGATTTCCGTGCGGGTGGAGTTGATGGCCGATTGCCTGGCCGGGGTCTGGGCGCATCAGGCGGCGGCGCGTTTCGGTTCCATCGAGCGCGGCGATGTCGAAGAGGCGATGAATGCGGCCGCCCGCATCGGCGATGACACGCTGCAACGCGAGGCGGGGCGGCGTCCGGTGCCCGACAGCTTTACCCACGGTTCCAGCGAGCAGCGCATGCGCTGGTTCCTGACGGGGCAGCAAAGCGGACAGATCGAGACCTGCGATACATTCGGCGTCGCGCGGCCCTGACCGCGCCGGTTCCTGCAAACGCGGCCTCACCTGCCGTTGACGCCGTCGCAACCAGCGGCTAGACCGCTCGCAGGTGGCCCGAGTGGCGGAATGGTAGACGCAGCGGATTCAAAATCCGTCGCCGCAAGGCATGTCGGTTCGAGTCCGACCTTGGGCACCACTTCATGACATTGAGCGCCGCATCTTGCGGCCGATCAGGCTGAGGCAGATCGCTTGCGTTGTTGCGGCATGCCAGCCCGGATGCGTTCAAGCAGGGCCGCCAGATCGTCAAAGACGATGGGTTTTGGCAGGTGGGCATCGAAGCCGGAGCGCAGATAGGCCCGGATATCCTCGGCCATCACATTGGCCGTGACGGCAATGGCGAGGGGGGGCGTGCCGGGGCGCGCGACGTCGATCCGGCGCAGGGCGTCAAGGGTTTCTACCCCGCCCATCTCGGGCATGTTTATGTCGATCAGATAGGCGTCGAAGCGCCCGAGATGGGCCTGTTCGATCGCCTCCGCGCCGCTGGGCACCATGACGGGCGCAGTTCCAAGTTCGATCAGGAAGGCTTCCAGAACCATTCGGTTGATCTCGTCATCATCGGCGCAGAGCAGACGCAGGGGCGCGGCACCGGCGACGGGACGGTGGGGGGTGGGGGCCGTCACGGGCAGGGGGGCCGGGGCGGCGATCACGGGCAGCGGCAGGGTCACTTCAACCCGGGTGCCGGCACCCTGTGCGCTATGCACCTCGACCGCGCCGCCCATCGCCTCGGCCAGCATCCTGACGATGCTCATGCCCAGCCCCGTGCCGCCGAACTGACGTGCCGTGCTCGCCGTTGCCTGGCGGAAGGGTTCGAAAAGGTGTCGCAACTGATCTGCGGTCATGCCGATCCCCGTGTCGGACACCCGCAGCCGGATCATGCCATCCCCGCCCGCGTCGATGACGACGCGCACTTCGCCTGCGGCGGTGAACTTCACGGAATTGGAAAGGATGTTGTGCAGGATCTGCTGCAAGCGCATGGGATCGCCCTGTCGCCAGGGGGCAAGTCCGGGGGCGACTTCAAGGTGCAGCGCCACCGGCTTGTCCGCGGCAAGGGCGCGGTATTGCGCCACCAGCCCGTCTGCCAGTTCCGGCAGGTTGAAGGCGATGACCTCCAGTTCCACGGCGCCATTCTCGAGCTTGGCGAAATCCAGCACGTCATCGACCACGGTTTTCAGAAGCGCCGCGGAACCTTGCAGATCGCGCAATGTCCGGGCGCCGTCTTCCCCCGCAACATGGCCCGCCAGCACCCGCGTCAGGCCCACGATCCCGTTCAGGGGCGTGCGCAATTCGTGGTTCATCTGGGAAAACAGGCGCGTGCGCTGAAGCAGCATCTGTTCGCTTTCGGCCTGGGCGCGGCGCAGATCGTCGCTCAGCGCGCTTTCCCGCAGGATGATCAGTGCAAAGCCGAAATAGAGCGATGCCGTCGCCAGCACGAAGGCAATCACGGATGAGGCAAGCACGAACCACTGCCCCGGCTGGGCGGCGCCCATAAGAACAAGGCGCACCCCGTAGGCGCAACCGATGATCAGAAAAGGTGCCGCCACCAGAAACCGGTTCCGGCGCGAAATGCCGGGCCCAAGTGTCGCGAGGCTGGCTGTCGCGGCAAGGCCCACGACGGCATTCACCACCGATGTGCTGATGATCAGAAGCTGCGCGCTCTGGAACAGTGCGGCCATGATCGCCTGACCCAGACAGAGCAGGCCCGCCACCGTCAGCACCGCACCCGGGTTCGGATGCGGGCGCAGGGATTCATGCAGCGACAGATAGGCAAAGACGATGCTGAAATGCGCCCCCGTGATGATCATCACGGCGCTGATCAGGAAGGACGCATCCTGCGACAGGAAGACGCCCATAGCCGACAGCGTCAGCGCCGCGAGGCTGGCCGCGAAAAGGTTCGCGGCCTTGCGGAACCGGTCCGTCCAGGCCCCGCGCAGAAAGGCCGCAAGGCAGGCGGCAAAGAACAGCAGAAGACAGGCGACCGCCACCAGCACGCGGATATCCACGGATGTCGTCATCAAGGCCCTACTTTCCGCGCATCTGCCCGAATCCGATCGGCATTGGCAGAGAACCGTGGCATTTTGATGCCGAGCCGGTCTCTCAAGCCGTGAAGGGCAAGTCCCGTGCCATGTCTGCCGGGCGCGCGAGCGGCTCAGCCTGCTTCTGGTGGCTGCGCCGCGCGCCAGGCGGCCCAGTCCTCGGGCGTGTCCAGATCGGTCGTCGCATGCCGGTCGGGCAGGGCGACTGGCCGCAGGCGGGCGCGATGGCGGGCGATCACGCTGCGCGCACCTTCATCCCCCTCCAGATGCAGCAATTCGGCGCGCAGATCGGGCGGGAAGCAGACAGGATGGCCCGGAGTGCCATCCGCAGCGGTGCCCCGCAGGATGGCCTCGGGCGCGCGGGCCCATTCCGCGATCAGATGGTTCAGATCGGCGGTGGTGATCTCTGGCAGATCAGCAAGCAGCAGGATCACGCCCATCCCATCCGGCAAGGCGGCAAGTCCGGCCTTCAGGCTGGCGGCCATGCCCTGCGCGGGGTCCGGCACGGTGACGGTTGCCACGCCAAGACCGGCGAGCGCCGCATCGCGCCGGGGCCGGTCGGGCGGCAGGGCCACAAGCACGGGCAGCCCTGTTCCCCGCGCCGCCTCTGCGATGCGGGCAATCTGCGGCACCCCATTCACCGGTTCCAGCAGCTTGTCGCCCCCGCGCATCCGCGACGACGCCCCGGCAGCAAGGATCAGGATCGAGGCCAGCATGCGGCGAACTTCGCAACCCGGCATCGCCGCGTCAAGCGATGCCGCCGCGTCCTGCTTCAGCTTGGCGAAAATACCCTCGGGTGGGTCCGGGAGGGCAGACAGCCCTCCCAGGGGTCAAGGCAGCGATGCGCCCCGACATGGGCGCCGGAGCGGGTCCGGGAGGGCGGGGCCCTCTCGGGTATCGGGGCGATGCTTCAGCCCCGCATCCTTGCACCGTTCCCATCCCAGAGCGGGGCGAGGTGAACGGTGGCCGCGCGGCGTTCGCCCAGAATCTCGATCTCGCAGGCCAGCCCATCCTCCGCCCGGTCGGCAGGCAGGAAGCCCATGGCGACGGACGTGCCGGTCCAGTGGCTGAACCCTCCGCTGGTGCAGAAGCCCACCACCGCGCCGTCCAGCCAGATCGGCTCCCAGGCCACGACATCGGCATCCGCTGCATCGACGACAAAGGACACCAGCCGCCGCTTCGGCCCAGCGGCCTTTTCCGCCGTGGCGGCCTCTTTCCCGATCCAGTCGGCATCCTTGTTCCAGCGGATGAACCGGTCCAGACCCGTCTCGCAGGGGGTGTAGTCGGGGCTGAACTCGCGGCCCCAGCTTCCGAACCACTTGTCCAGCCGCAAGGACATCATCGCCCGCATGCCAAAGGGGCGCAGGCCCAGATCCTTGCCCGCTGCCGTCAGCACGTCCCACAGATGGCGCACCGACATGTGGTCGGTAAAGATTTCAAAGCCCAGATCGCCGGTATAGCTGACGCGCTGGACGATGCAGTTGGCCATGCCGACGGTCATCCGGCGCACATCCATGAAGCGGAAGGCCTCTGCCGAAACATCCGCGCGGGTCACACGCGCCAGCAATTCCCGCGCCTTCGGCCCCGCGATCTGGAACCCGGACCGCGCGTCCGAGATGTTTTCCACCCGCACGCCATCCATCATGTTCATGTCGAACCAACGGGAATGCCAGCCCTGCGCGCCATAGCTGGCGGTCAGCTGGAATTCGGTTTCGGACAGGCAGGAGACGGTGAAATCCCCGATGATCTTGCCGGAATGCGCCAGCATCGGCGTCAGCGACAGGCGCCCCGGTTTCGGGATCAGGCCTGCCATGATCCGGTCCAGCCATTCGCGCGCATTGGGTCCGGTCACGCGATACTTGCCGAAATTCTGCACCTCGTTGATGCCCACGCCTTCGCGCACGGCCAATACCTCGGCCTTCGTGGCCTCCCAGGCGTTCGACCGGCGGAAGGTCGGCTCCTCATAGCGCGGCTCGCCGGGAAGGGCATGATAGTTCACCACTTCCAGCCCGTATTGCTGGCCCCAGACAGCGTTCATGCCGTCAAAGACCTCATACATGGGCGTGGTGCGGAAGGGGCGAGCGGCGGGGCGTTCCTCGTTCGGATAGCTGACCGAGAAGCGCATCTGGTAGTTCTCGATCACCTTCGGCACGGTATAGCCGGGGCTGGTCCAGCCGCCGAAACGCGCCACGTCAAAGCCGCGCGGATCCCGCTCCACCTCGCCGTGGATCATCCATTGCGCCAGCGCGAGGCCCATGCCGCCGCCCTGCGAAAAGCCTGCCATCACGGCGCAGGCGGACCAGTAGTTGCGCAGGCCCGGGACGGGGCCGATCAGCGGGTTGCCATCGGGGGCAAAGGTGAAGGGGCCGTGAATCACCCGCTTCACGCCCGACCGTTCCAGCACGGGGAAGCGGCGATAGGCGAAGTTGACGCTGTCCTCGATCTTGTCGAATTGTTCGTTCAAGAGTTCATGGCCGAAATCCCAGGGCGTGCCATCGACCGACCAGGGCTCGCAGGGTTTTTCGTAGAACCCGATGCACAGGCCGCGCCCTTCCTGCCGCAGATACGACTCCCCGCCTGGGTCCATCACATGCGGGAATTCGCGGCCCGATTTCAGGATGTCCATGATCTCGGGGATGTCATCGGTTACAAGATACTGGTGCGCCATGGGCAGAAGCGGCAGATAGACCCCCGCCATCGCCCAGATCTCGCGCGCCCACAATCCACCTGCGTTGACCAGATGTTCGGCGATGATGGTGCCTTTTTCCGTCACCACTTCCCAACTGCCGTCGGCGCGCGGGTTGGTTTCCAGCACGCGGTTGTGCAGCACGATCTCGGCCCCGCCCATGCGCGCGGCCTTGGCATAGGCATGGGTGGTGCCTGACGGGTCCAGGTGGCCATCCAGCGGATCATAAAGCGCGCCGATGATGCCTTCCAGGTTGACCATGCCATCGGTCAGCTTGTGAATCTCCTCGGGCCCCAGAATTTCCGTATCCAGCCCCATGTAGCGGTGCTTGGCCCGTTCGGCCTTGAGCATCTCGAACCGTGCCTGATTGTCGGCCAGCGTGATGCCGCCCACATGGTGCAACCCGCAGGACATGCCGGTGATCGCCTCCAACTCCTTGTAGAGCCGGATCGTATAGCCCTGCAGCGCCGCCATGTTGGTGTCGCCGTTCAGCGTGTGGAACCCCCCCGCTGCATGCCAGGTTGAGCCGGAGGTCAGCTCCGACCGTTCGACCAGCATCACATCTGACCAGCCCAGCTTGGTAAGATGGTAAAGGACCGAGCAGCCGACGACACCGCCGCCGATGACGAGGACACGCGTATGGGTTTTCATGGAAAGGGAACTCCGCTTCAGGACGTGTCGGCAGCTTGGCCGCAAGGCGTGCCACAAGGCATGTTGATATGCGACATGAACATGTCGGAAATCTTTCCAGGCCCGCCGGCTGATCGCGGCTTCTGCCCAGGCCCCTGCCAGACCTTTGGCAGGAACCTATACTTGCGCGGTAGAGGGCCCTTTTCCGGTAAAACCTTGCAACCGGTTGCCGTTCCTGTCGCGCATGGGTGGATTGTCGATTTTACGGGACAAGAACGATGCGTTTCAGGTGGAAAGTGACACTGGCCCTCTTGCTTGCGGGTCTAGTGCCGATGGCGGCCGTCATGAAGATGGAGGTCGATCGTCTGTCGGCCTTTTCCGAGAGAACCGTCAGGGAAGAGATCCAGACGGCCACGGAATTGCGGGGCGTTGCGGTAGAGCGGTATTTCGCGGGCCTGGTCGATCTGGCGTTGGGTCTGGCGGAGATGCCGGAAACCGCGATCGTTCTGGGCGATCTAGACGCGGCGGCGGATGAGTTGGGGGCGGATGGCACCGTGGTAGCCGACATGGCGGCGCTGGAGGCGCGCTATGCCCATCAGATGCAGAACACGCCGGGCGCAGACGCGGCGGACAAGGCGCGCTGGATGGCAGGTCTCGATTCGATGGGTCTGGCGCTGCAGCACCTCTATATCGGCAAGAACCGTGCGCAGGTCGGGCAAAAGCAGATGCTGAACGATGCGCGCGATGGCAGCCGCTATTCGCAGATCCACGCTCAGGTGCATCCCGTCTATCGAAAGTTCATGGAACGCAACGGGTTCTATGACATCCTGATCGCAGAACCGCATCAGGGGCGGGTGATCTATTCGGTTTACAAGGAACTGGATTTCGCCACCTCGCTTGTCGATGGGCCCTATTCGGATACGGGCGTCGGACGGGCGGTGCAGAAGCTGATCGCCTCTGGCGGGGCAGAGCCTTATCTGCTGACGGATTTCGAACCCTATGAGCCGTCCTTCAATGCCAAGGCCTTCTTCCTTCTCGTGCCGATCAAGGAACGGCGGAACCTGATCGGCGTGATGATCCTTCAGCTTCCGATAGATTTCGGCGCAGGCCTCCTGTCGCCCAGCGCCTTCGAGCATGAAACGATGGATGCCTATATCGTGGGCAAGGATTCGCTGCTGCGGTCCAAGCCGCGCTTTGCCGAGGTGTTCGACATGGATGCACCGGTGCTGAGCGACATCGCCGCCGCCGCCGTGCAGGGTGAGCGGGGCAGCATGGCGGCCCGCGACCATCGCGGCGCAGAGGTGATCGCGGCCTATCGCCCGCTGGATATTCCGGGGCTGGACTGGTCGATCATTTCCGAGGTGGACCGCGAAGAGGTGATGGCCGTGGCCGAGGCCGCCAAGGCATCGGCCATCCGCACCGGGGGGATCGTGACGGGTGTTGTCGTTCTCTGTGGTCTGCTTCTGTCGGTCTGGCTCTTGCGCCCGATCCGTGCGCTGGGGGCGGATCTGCAAGGGCAGGCGGCAGAGGTGATCGACACGCTCCGCGCTGCGGCGGTGCAGGCGCGGGGGGCGGCGGAAACGATGGCCTCCACCGCCGAAGAGACCAGTCGCCAGACCCATGAGGTCAGGGCCGGGGCCGAGTTGACGGCGGGTGACGTGGCCAGCGTTGCCTCGGCGGTGGAGGAGTTGTCGGCCTCCATCTCCGAAGTGGTGGGCGGCATTCGCCAGACCACCGATCTGGCCGGCAGTGCCGCCCTTCAGGCCGAGGACGCGGCGCGGCTTCTGGTGGAACTGGAACAGGTGGCGGGCCGGATCACCGGGATCGTGACGCTGATCAACGATGTCGCGAACCGAACGAACCTTCTGGCGCTGAACGCGGCGGTCGAGGCCAGCCATGCAGGCGCGGCCGGGCGTGGCTTTGCCGTGGTCGCCTCCGAGATTCGCAAACTGGCCGCGCAGACGACAGAGTCGACCGAGCAGATCTCGGGCGAGGTGAAATCCGTGCTGTCGGCGGTGCGCAGCAACGGCGAGGCGATCCGGACCATCGCGCAATCCATCGCGCAGGTGAACGATCAGGCACAGGGCATTTCCGCCTCGGCCAGTCAGCAGGGCATGGTCACACAGGACATCGCCGCGCGGATGGCGCAGACGGCGGGGCGGGTGTCGGAGTCCAGCGACAACCTTTCCGAGGTGCAGACCGCCTCGGAAAACGCAAATCGCGCGGCAGGCGATGTGCTGGGGGGTGTCCTTTCGGTCGAACGCGCCGCCGAGGCGATGGATGCCGCCTTGGCGCGGTTCGTCCTGCGGGTTCGCACGATCTGAAACGGTCGGGCATCATTGCCCGATGGACAGGCGAAAGGGGCGGCCGATGGGCCGCCCCTTCCGGCATCTCCAAAACGGTCACTTCTCGGGGATCAGGCCGCGCGGGCTGAAGCGCAAGACCAGAAGCAGGATCACGCCCATCGTCAGCAGGCGCATATGCTGGGCGCTGTCGATCAGATGCGCCTTGAGAGGCCCTTCCGACAGGCCCGCGACCAGCGCCCGCATCACGTTCGGCCCGAGGCTTTCCACGATCAGCCAGAGCCAGCCGATCAGCAGCCCCCCCAGCACCGCGCCCCAATTGTTGCCCGACCCGCCCACGATCACCATGACCCAGACCAGGAAGGTGAAGCGCAGGGGATTGTATTCCCCGGGCAGAAGCGCGCTGCCGATGGTCGTGTACATCGCGCCCGCGATGCCCACCACGGCTGACCCCAGGATGAACACCTGCAAATGCCGCGCCTTCACATCCTTGCCCATCGCGGCGGCCGAAACCTCGTTGTCGCGGATGGCACGCATCATGCGGCCCCAGGGGCTGTTCAGCGCCCTCTCCGACAGCCAGATCACCGCCAGAAGGACCGAGGTGAACAGCCCGATATACAGCAGCTTGACCACGATGGAGGAGGTGGTGACAGGATCAAAGCCCCAGCGCGTGGCCCAATCCACGAAGGCCGCCGATTGCTGCAGGTTCACCTCATAGGGAACAGGCCAGGGGCGCGGCAGGTCGATGATGTTCTTCACGCCGCGGGCGAGCCAGTCCTCGTTCTTCAGCACCGCCACGATGATCTCGGCGATGCCCAGCGTCGCGATGGCAAGATAGTCCGACCGCAGGCCAAGCGCGATCTTTCCGATGGCCCAGGCGGCGGCGGCGGCCAGCAGCCCGCCCACCGGCCAGGAGACCAGCGCAGGCAGGCCAAGGCCGCCCAGATTGCCGGCCGTGGCGGGATTGAACGCTTCGACCGCCGCAACCGAAGGGTCAAAGACCGCGCGGAACAGAAAGAACCCACCCACGCAGATCGCCAGCGTGACCAGCGTGCGCATCCGTCCCTGCGGCAGGCGGTTCCAGGCAAAGATCGCCACGGCGATGGAGGCCGCGCCAAGAAACAGACCGGCCAGGATGCCGGGCCCGCCTGCGGCCCAGCCTTCCGCCACGGGCCGGGCCGAAACCAGCACGACCGCCAGGCCGCCCAGCGCGGTAAAGCCCATGATGCCGGTATTGAACAGGCCGGCATAGCCCCACTGGATGTTCACCCCCAGCGCCATGATTGCCGACAGGATCGCGATGCTCAGGATCGACAGCGACAGGTTCCAGCTTTGCAACCAGCCGGTCAGGATGAACAGCAGGGCCACGCCTGCGAAAAGCGCAAGGTTCCGGGTCATACCGATTTCCCCTTGAACAGGCCGGTGGGCATGAAGATCAGCACAAGGATGAGGATGGCGAAGCTGACGGCGAATTTGTAATCCGTGCCCATCAGTTGCAGCAGCCCCTCGGGCGCCATGCTTTCCGGCACGAGATAGGTCACGACCCGCTTCCAGGCATAGGTCACCATCACCTCGGAAAAGGCGATGAGGAACCCGCCCGCAATCGCCCCGAGCGGGCTGCCAAGGCCACCCACGATGGCGGCGGCGAAGATCGGCAGCAGAAGCTGGAAATAGACGAAGGGACGAAAGCTCTTGTCCAGCCCGTAAAGGACACCCGCGATGGTGGCGAGCGCGGCGGCGATGATCCATGTCACGGCAACGACGCGGTCGGGGTTGATGCCCGACAGCAGCGCCAGATCCTCATTGTCCGAGAAGGCGCGCATGGATTTGCCGGTGCGCGTCTTCTGAAGGAACCAGAACAGAAGGCCCATGACCACCAGCGCGGTCACGACCGTCACCACCTGCGTGGTCTTGATGGCCAGCCCTTCGGCCAGTCCCGTCAACTCGCGGAACTCGCCCGCCGCGATGACGAAACGCCCGCCATCCACGAAGTTCTGGTCATCCACCCCGATGATCAGGCGGACGATGCCGTTCATCACGAACATCACGCCCAGCGACACCATGACAAGGATCACCGGCGCCGCCTTCTGTTTGCGGTAGAAGCGATAGACCACCCGGTCGGTGCCCAGAACGAACAGCGCGGTCACGGCAATGCCGAAGGGCAGGGCAAGCAGGGCGGTGGGCAGGACGCCAAAGGAAATGCCCATCGACTGGAACCACCAGGTGACAAGGATCGTCACCATCGTGCCAAAGGCCATGGTGTCGCCATGGGCAAAGTTGGAAAAGCGCAGGATGCCATAGATCAGCGTCACCCCCAGCGCCCCCAGCGCAAGCTGCGCGCCATAGGCGAGGGCCGGGACGAAGACGAAGTTGGCGAAAGCCACGAGGGCGTTGAGGATATCCATGTCAGCCCCCGAGGAAGGAACGGCGGACCTCCGGGTCGGCGAGCAGCGCCTTGCCGGTGTCGGTGAAACGGTTCGCGCCCTGCACAAGGACATAGCCCTTGTCGGCGATCTCCAGCGCCTGACGGGCATTCTGTTCCACCATCAGGATGGAAATGCCGGTGCGGGCCACCTCGATGATGCGGTCAAAGAGTTCATCCATCACGATGGGGCTCACACCCGCGGTGGGTTCGTCCAGCATCAGGACCTTGGGCTTGGTCATCAGCGCGCGGCCCACGGCCACCTGCTGGCGCTGGCCGCCCGACAACTCGCCGGCTGGCTGCAAGCGCTTCTGCTTCAGTATCGGAAACAGGTCATAGACCTGCGCCAGCGTATCGCTGAAATCGTCACTGCGGATGAAGGCCCCCATCTCGAGGTTTTCCTCCACCGTCATGGAGGTAAAGATGTTGTGGGTCTGCGGCACGAAGCCCATCCCCTTGGCCACGCGGGCCTGCGGGGTCAGCGCCGTGATGTCCTCGCCCGCAAGCCGCACATGGCCCGCGCGCAGTTTCAGCATCCCGAACACCGCCTTCATGGCGGTGGACTTGCCCGCGCCATTGGGGCCGACGATCACCGCGATCTGGCCCTTTTCCACCGCGATGGTGCAAGCATGCAGGATATCCGCCCCGCCATAGCCACCCGTCATCGCCTCGCCGATCAGAAAGGGTTCAGCCATGGGCCACGCCTCCGCCCGCCACGAATTTCCTGCGAAAATTCAGCGGGCGCCCGCGCGGCGGGACCGGAATTTTCGAAGGAAATTCGTAGGTCTCGCCGGTGGTCCCGAAGCACGGCACATCACGCATGGGCCGCCTCCTCCTTCACCTTGTTCTTCAGCCCGGTGCCGAGATAGGCCTCGATCACACGCTCGTCGTTCTTCACCTGGTCCACCGTCCCCTGTGCCAGCACCTTGCCTTCGGCCATGACGATCACCGGATCACAAAGGCGACCGATGAAATCCATGTCATGTTCGATCACGCAGAAGGTGTAGCCGCGCTCCTTGTTCAGCCGGACGATGGCATCGCCGATGGTGTTCAGAAGCGTGCGGTTCACGCCCGCGCCCACCTCGTCCAGAAACACGATCTTGGCATCCACCATCATCGTGCGCCCCAGTTCCAGAAGCTTCTTCTGCCCGCCCGAAATCTGGCTCGCCTTCTGGTCGGCCAGATGGCTGATGGTCAGGAAATCCAGCACCTCCAGCGCGCGCTTGCGGATGGCGGCCTCTTCGGCGGCCACGGCGCGGCGGTTGAACCAGGCGTTCATCAGGGTCTCGCCCTTCTGTCGCGCCGGCACCATCAACAGGTTTTCGAGACAGGTCATCGACCCGAATTCATGCGCGATCTGGAAGGTCCGCAAGAGACCCTTGTGAAACAGCGCATGCGGCGGCAGGCCCGTGATATCCTCGCCATCCATCAGAACGCGCCCCGATGTCGGCGGCAGCCGTCCGGCGATCACGTTGAACAGGGTGGTCTTGCCCGCCCCATTCGGACCGATCAGCCCCGTGATCGACCCGGTTCGGATTTCCAGCGAAGCGCCATCAACGGCCCGGAAGCCGCCGAAATGCCTGTGAAGGTCTTCGACAACGATCATCTCTGTTCCCCTGACCCCCCGTCATTTCCGGCACCTGTCGCAGGGCGCCGTCGCGGGGTGTTTGCTTATGGCAGCGGCCCGGGCAATTGCCCGGGCCGCGCCCTGAGGTCAAGCCGAAAGACGGATCAACGGAAGCCGACCGTGGTGATTGCCCCGTCGGTGATCGAATACTCCCGGTAGTTGCCCGCGGATTCGCCAGCGCCCACCAGTTCCACCGCCGTTGCGCCGACATAGTCGATGTCGGTGCCCGCCGCGATCAGTTCCAGCGCCTTGCCCAGTTCGCCCGGCAGGATCGGTTCGCCCGGGGCGTTGGCCAGGTCCATCACCTTGGTGGTCCAGTCCTTGGAGTTGGTGGAGTTCGCCGCCGCCATCGCCATCAGGATCAGCGCCGCCGCGTCATAGGATTCCGGCGAGAAGGCCGAGGTGCCGTCAAAGCCCGCTGCCGCCGCCATTTCCTGGAACTTGGCCGCACCTTCCGAATCCGTGCCCGGCACGGCGCCGAACGATCCGTTCAGCGCATCGCCGATCGCCTGGATCAGCGCCTCGCCATACATCCCGTCCACCAGATAGAAGGTGTCGAAGGCGCCCGAGTCGAGCGAGGCCTGGATCACGCCCTTGCCGCCCTGATCGACATAGCCCGCAACCACCAGCATCTCGCCGCCCGCCGAAGCGAGCGAGGCGACTTCGGCCGAATAGTCGGCCTTGCCATCCTCATGCGGGGCCGAGATCGTGACCGAACCGCCCTTGGCGGCGAAGGCCGTGCCAAAGCTGTCGGCCAGACCCTTGCCATAGTCGTTGTTGGTATAAGTTACGGCGACCGACTTGATCCCCTTTTCCGACAGGATGTCGGCCATGATCTCGCCCTGGCGCGCATCCGACGGTGCGGTGCGGAAGAACAGGCCGTCATCTTCGGCGGTGGACAGCGCGGGCGAGGTGGCCGAAGGCGAGATCATCCCGATCCCGTTCGGACGCGCCACGTTCTGCAGCACGGCGCCGGTCACACCCGAGCAGTCACCGCCCACGATGCCCGACACGCCATCCGCCGTGACCAGACGTTCGGCGGCCGCGGTTGCCGCAGCAGCATCAATGCAGGTCGAATCGCCGCGCACGGCGGAAACGGTGCCCAACGTGAACTTGCCGGAATCATTGATTTCCTTGATGGCGAGGTCAGCACCCGCGCCCATGGCCGGGGTGATCGACTCGAGCGGGCCGGTGAAGCCCAGGAGAACCCCCAGTTTCACCTCTTGTGCCGAGGCGGCACCCGCCATCAGCGCAGTCGCGGCCGAAGCCAGCAGCAGTTTCTTCATCATTAGCTCCCAAGTTGGATCGTTGTCCTGAGCGCGAAGGTAGAGTGCTTGTGATCAAAAGGGAAGCACTCCGATGCGGCCTTTCACCGCCGCAGAACCCTGCGTCGCGACGTGCAGGGCCATGGGCAAGATATTGACGCATGGTCAGAACAGCGTGAGGTGCCGTTTCCTTGCGTGGCACCATGCCTAGGTGGGAAGCGATTGACGAAGAGAAAGGAATGTTCCCATGCGCCAGGCCTTTGCCAGCCCGACCTCGAACCCCGCAGCGACACGGGCACCGCAGCCTGGCGCGTGGCCGGCCGCCGCCATGGCCACGGCGATGTTCGCCGCAACCCTTGCCCTGAGCGCGCCCGCGATCGCCGCCCCTCTCGAGACATCGGCAGGGCCGGTTCAGGCCACTGCGGTGGTGACAGGCCTCGACCAACCCTGGGCGCTGGCCTTTCTGCCCGATGGAAGCGTGCTGATCACCGAACGGGAGGGGCGCCTTCTGCGCGTGGCCGAGGGCGAGGCGCTGCCGGTCACAGGTGTGCCCGATGTCTTTGCCAACGGTCAGGGGGGACTTCTCGACGTGATGATCCCCCGCGATTTCGCGCAGACGCGCGAGGTCTGGCTGAGCTACGCGATGCCGCTCGGGGGCGGGGCGGCCACTGCGGTGGGCAAGGGGCGGCTGTCCGAAGATGGCACGCGGCTTGAGGATTTCGCCACGCTCTATCACGGCGATGCGACGGGTGGAGGACGGCATTTCGGATCGCGCATCGTCGAGGCGGCGGACGGGACGATCTTCGTCACGACAGGGGACCGCGGCACCGGTCCTGGCGGGATGGAATCGCAGGATCCGATGCGGGTGGAGGGCAAGGTCATCCACCTGAACCGCGACGGCAGCCCCGCGACCGCGCTGCCCGGCCATCGCGAGGGCGTCTATTCCCTGGGCCACCGCAACGCGCAAGGGGCCACGCTGGATGCCGACGGCAATCTCTGGCTGGTCGAACACGGCGCGCAGGGCGGGGATGAATTGAACCGGGTAGAGCCGGGGCGAAACTACGGCTGGCCGGTCATCTCCTACGGTGAAAACTACGGAGGTGGCCAGATCGGCGAAGGAACCGCGCGCGACGGGATGGAGCAGCCGGTGCATTACTGGGTGCCCTCCATCGCCCCCTCGGGCCTGATGATCTATCAGGGCGACATGTTTCCCGACTGGCGGGGCGATGTCTTTGCCGGATCGCTGAATTCCGATTTCATCAGCCGCCTCGACCCGGAAGCGGGCTACGCCGAGGAACGCATCGCAGGCCCGGTCACGGGCCGCGTGCGCGACATCGTCGAGGCGCCGGACGGGTCAATCTGGTATCTTTCGGTCATCGACGGCGCGGCCTATCGCCTTACGCCTGCCATGGATGGCGAGGCCGGATAACCGATTTTCCTGCGAAAAATCGTCCAGGGCGCGCGTGCGAACGCGCGCCCTGGATACCCTGAATTTTCGAAGGAAATTCGTCCGCCCGGGGACAGCCGGGTCAGATCGACAGCCGCACGCCCGTGCCGCCGCCCTGGCTTCCGCGCTCGCGATAGGGCGTAGTGTTATAGTGCGCGCGGTAGCATTTGGAAAAATGCGAGGGAGAGGCAAAGCCGCAGGCCAGCGCGACGTTGATCACGCTCATATCCGTCTGCATCAGCAGGTTGCGCGCCTTTTGCAGACGGAGTTCCATGTAATAGCGTTTGGGGCTGCGGTTGAGGTAGCGGCGGAAGAGCCGCTCCAGTTGCCGCGTGCTCATCCCCACCTCTTCGGCCAGGTCGGCAGGCGACATCGGGTCTTCGATATTGCCTTCCATCATCTGAACGACCTGGCTCAGCTTCGGGTGCCGCACGCCGATCCGGGTGGGGATCGACAGGCGCTGCGTATCCTGATCGGTGCGGATGGTGGAATAGATCAGCTGATCCGCCACCGTATTGGCCAGATCCTCGCCATGGTCCGCGGCGATCACCTTCAGCATCAGGTCGATGGAGGAGGTGCCGCCTGCCGTGCTCCAGCGGTTGCCATCCATGACGAAGACGGATTTCGTCAGCTTCACATCCTCGAATTCCTCAAGGAACCCGTCCTGGTTTTCCCAATGGATCGTTGCCCGCTTGCCATCCAAGAGCCCGGCCTTGGCCACAGCATAGGCCCCGGTGCACAGCCCGCCCACGGTCACGCCCCGCCGCGCCTCGCGCCGCAGCCAGTTCAGCACGCCCCGCGTGGTGGCTTTCTGCACGTCGATCCCGCCGCAGACCAGCACCGTGTCCTCGCGTTCGATCTCGTCCAGCCCCATGTCCAGCTTGAAGGACGCACCATTGGAACAGGTCGCCACCTCGCCGCCTTCGCCTGCCAGCCTCCAGGTGTAAAGCGTCGCGCCCGAGACGCGGTTGGCGATGCGCAGGGGTTCGATGGCGCTGGCGAAAGACAGCATCGTGAAGCGGTCCAGCAGCAGGAAGACAAAGCGCCGGGGTTCGGCGCCCTTGGCGACATGCTGGGCTTTCTTGGGGGCGGTGGGCATTGTGCGACCTGAAGGTGTCGGTATTAGGCGCAGCCAATCAGGAAACGATTTTTACTGCAAGGACAATCAGCATGGGAATCAGGCCAGTTTCTTCCTTTGCATATGCCGGTCGATGACCTTATACCGCCCCCGTTACCGCAAACCTTCGGAGAAGACCCATGACCAAGGGCTGGACAAAATCGGATTGGCGCGCAAAGCCCCGCATCCAGATGCCCGATTACCCGGATCAGGCCGCATTGCATGCCGTCGAGGCGCAGCTTGCGAAGTATCCGCCGCTGGTCTTTGCGGGCGAAGCGCGCAAGCTGAAAAAGCAGCTCGCGCTCGCGGCCGAGGGCAAGGCCTTCCTGTTGCAGGGCGGCGATTGCGCCGAAAGTTTCGCCGAATTCAGCGCCGACAATATCCGCGACACCTTTCGCGTGATGCTGCAGATGGCGGTGGTCCTCACCTATGGCGCCAAGGTGCCGGTCATCAAGGTGGGCCGCATGGCGGGCCAGTTCGCCAAGCCGCGCTCTGCGCCGACCGAGGTGATCAACGGGGTGGAAATGCCGTCCTACAAGGGCGACATCATCAACGGTTTCGATCCCACGCCCGAGGCGCGGGTGGCCGATCCGCAGCGCATGTTGCAGGCCTATACGCAGGCGGCGGCCAGCCTGAACCTGCTGCGTGCCTTCTCGACGGGCGGTTTCGCAGACATTCACCGCGTCCATTCCTGGACGCTGGGCTTTGCCGAACATGACAAGGCCGAACGCTACCGTGAACTGTCCAACCGCATCTCGGATGCGCTGGATTTCATGAATGCCGCCGGGGTGAATTCCGACACGGCCAACGAACTGTCGCGCGTCGATTTCTACACCAGCCACGAGGCCCTGCTTCTGGAATATGAAGAGGCGCTCTGTCGCATCGATTCCATCACCGGCCAGCCGGTGGCGGGGTCCGGTCACATGATCTGGATCGGGGATCGCACGCGCCAGCCCGACGGCGCGCATGTGGAATTCTGCCGTGGCGTGCTGAACCCGATCGGGTTGAAATGCGGGCCTTCCACCACGGCCGAAGACCTCAAGGTGCTGATGGCCAAGCTGAACCCGCAGAACGAACCGGGCCGGCTGACGCTGATCGCGCGTTTTGGTGCGGGCAAGGTGGGCGAACACCTGCCGCGTCTGATCAAGACGGTGCAGGCCGAAGGCGCGAACGTCGTCTGGTCCTGCGACCCGATGCATGGCAACACGATCAAGTCCTCGACCGGCTACAAGACGCGGCCCTTCGACAGCGTGCTGCGCGAGGTGCGGGAATTCTTCGCCATCCACAAGGCCGAAGGCACAATCCCGGGCGGCGTGCATTTCGAGATGACCGGCAAGGATGTCACCGAATGCACCGGTGGCCTGCGCGCCGTGACGGACGAGGATCTGTCGGACCGCTATCACACCGCCTGCGACCCGCGCCTCAATGCCAGCCAGTCGCTGGAACTGGCCTTCCTCGTGGCCGAGGAACTGACCGCGCTGCGCGATTCCGGTCGGCGTATCGCACTCTGACCGGCAGGATATCGGAATGGGAAAGGGGCGGTCCTCGTGACCGCCCCTTTCGCATCAGCCCCCCGCTTCCATCAGGCCCCCGACCAGACCAGCACCGGACCCGGACCATGCGCCCCCGGTGGCGCGCGCGCCGGGGCAGGGCCCATGGGCGGGGGGGCCTCACCCAGGGGTTCGCCCAGCACACGTTCAATCCGGAACCGGCGCGGCGGCAGGATCGGCGGTCCGTCCAGATCAAGGCATCCGATCAGTGTGATCCCTTCCATCCCGACCGGCGCAAGCGGCAAGAGCGTCAGCCGCGCCGTCAGCAGGGGCCGTGTCAGGCCGCGTTCCGAACAAAGCTCCATGTCCAGCGTGCGCTGGCCCGCAAATGCCGTGTCCAGCGTGGAAAGGAGCCGGTCCCGCATCCCGGTCTCGAACAAGGCCGACAGGGGCCGCCCGGTCAGATCCTGCCCATGCACCGCATTCACCGCCATCCCGGCATAGCGGAACAGCACCGCCCCGTCACAGCGCCGTTCCACCATGATGGCATGGTCCAGAATCGCCGCGATGCTGCGCGGAACGATCCGGTCACGCCGGGGCAGGGCGCCGCCGATGCGCAACCCCTGCCAATGGCGGCGCAGCAGCGCCGAAGGCGCGGCCTGCGCCATGCGTCCCTGCCATCCCTGCCAACCTGTCCGCCCTCGGGCCATGAGATCTTGCCTTCGCTTGTCGCAGGGGGCCTGCCCTGCCGCCTGTTGTGGGGCTTGCGACCCTCTGTTACGCCCCTTAACGGACGAACTGCCTGCAGGCTTAGCCTGTACCCATCCTAGACGGGCAGGGGAGGGGCGGAAGGAAAAGATGAACAAAGGGTTAACCGCCGCTTGCCTGGAGGCGCATGGAGCCGCTCGCAGGCAGGCGGCTGTGGAGTTCAAGGAGGCAGCATGACCATCTCGATGACCGGATTCGCCGCACGGAAGGGGCAGGGTGCGGGCCATGGCTGGACCTGGGACTTGCGGTCCGTCAACGGCAAGGGGCTGGATCTTCGCCTGCGCGTGCCGGACTGGATCGACGGTCTGGAGGCCGCCTTGCGCGCCGAACTTGGCCGTGCGCTGGGGCGGGGGAATGTCTCGCTGACGTTGAAGGTCGCCCGTGACGGCGGGGCCGAGGGCGAGGCCGCGCTGCGCGTCAACCCTGCCGCCCTGACCGCCGTCCTGCGCGCCCTCGGCGCGGTGGAGGCGGCCGCGATGGAGGCGGGTGTGACCTTGGCCCAGGCGACTGCCGCCGATGTCCTGTCGGTGCGCGGGGTGCTGGATCAGACTGCCGCGGACGAGGACACCGCCCCCCTGCGCGCGGCCATCCTTGCCGACATGCCCGCCCTGCTGGCCGATTTCAACGCCATGCGCGCCGCGGAAGGCGCGGCTCTGCACGCGGTGATTGCCGCCCAGCTGGACCGGATCGAGACCCTGACCCGCGACGCCGGTGCCGAGGCCGAGGCCCGCCGCGACGCCACCGCCACCGCCCTGCGCGAGGCGCTCGCCAGGATCATCGCCAATGCCGATGGCGTGGATGAGGCGCGGCTGACGCAGGAACTCGCGCTGATCGCGGTCAAGAATGACGTCACCGAAGAGCTGGACCGTCTGACCGCCCATGTCGCCGCCGCCCGCGCCCTGCTGGCCGAGACGGGCCCCGTGGGGCGCAAGTTCGATTTCCTGATGCAGGAATTCATGCGCGAGGCGAACACGCTGTGCTCCAAGGCGCAGGCGCTGACACTCACCCGCATCGGCCTTGACCTCAAGACGGTCATAGATCAGATGCGCGAACAGGTTCAGAACGTGGAATGACCATGGCCAGCCGCAAGGGCCTTCTCCTTATCCTGTCCTCGCCCTCGGGCGCCGGCAAATCGACGCTGACGCGCAGGCTGATGGCCTGGGACCAGACGATGCGTTTTTCCGTATCCGCCACCACGCGCGCGCCCCGACCGGGTGAACAGGACGGGCGCGAATACTATTTCCGGTCGCGCCCCGATTTCGAGGCGCTGGTCGATCAGGGGCAGATGCTGGAACATGCCGAGGTGTTCGGAAACCTCTACGGCACCCCCCGCGCCCCGGTCGAGGCGGCGATGGCCGAGGGGCGTGATACCGTATTCGACATCGACTGGCAGGGCGGGCAGCAGATCCGCAATTCGGCCCTTGGCCGCGATGTCGTGTCGATCTTCGTCCTGCCCCCGTCGATTGCGGAACTGGACCGCCGCCTGAACGCCCGCGCGCAGGACAGCGCCGAGGTGATCGCCGGCCGCATGGCCAAAAGCCGCGACGAGATCAGCCATTGGGCGGAATACGATTACGTTCTGGTGAACGACGATCTGGAGGCAACCTTCGACCGCCTCAAGACCATCCTGCAGGCCGAACGCCTGCGCCGTGACCGACAGCCCGCGCTGGCCGACTTCGTCCGCAACCTGAACCGGGAGTTTGACGCGCGATGATCTATACCCTCGACGGACTTGCCCCGCAGATCGACACCTCGGCCTGGGTTGCGCCGGATGCCAATATCATCGGGCGGGTGGTGCTGGAGGCGGGATCGTCGGTCTGGTTCGGGGCGACCTTGCGGGGCGACAACGAAGAGATTCGGGTCGGCCAGGGGTCCAACGTGCAGGAAAACTGCGTGCTGCACACCGATATGGGCTATCCGCTGGTGATCGGGGCCGATTGCACCATCGGCCACAAGGCGATGCTGCATGGCTGCACCATCGGGGATGGCACGCTGATCGGGATGGGGGCCACCATCCTGAACGGCGCGCAAATCGGGCGGGGCTGCCTGATCGGCGCCTGCGCGCTGATCACCGAGGGCAAGGTCATCCCCGACGGATCGCTGGTCATGGGCAGCCCCGGCAAGGTGGTGCGCTCGCTGGACGACGAGGCGCAGGCCCGGCTTCTGAAATCGGCAGCCGGGTATCGTGCCAATGCCCTGCGCTTTCGTGCCGGGCTGCGCGCAACAGGCGAAATCTGACGCAGATTTCGCGCCGATTTCTTACGCAGAAATCGGGCTTCAAGGGTGGCACGCGGAATTTGCGTCAAACTCCGCCGCGATTTCTGCGTCAGAAATCGCCTTTGCAGCGCGTTCCATAAATGATTGGAATATTCGTTCTGTAATGCTAGCCTGACCCCATTTGCCGGGGAAATCCATGACCGACGCCGCGCCGACCACGATCGACGAGTTTCGCAGCCGCCTTGCCTCGGTCAGCGACGGCCTGCCCAGACGCCTGCGCCAATGCGCCGATTACATCGCCGCCAATACCGACCGGATCGCCGTGTCCACCGTGGCCGAGCTTGCCGCCGGGGCCGACGTTCCGCCCTCTGCCCTGATGCGCTTTTGCCAGATCCTCGGCTTCTCGGGTTTTTCCGAGATGCAGAAACTGTTCCGCGAGGCCTATTCCCCCGGCTGGCCGGACTATGCCACCCGCCTCCGCAACCTCAAGGAGGGCGGCGCCGGTAGCCCCGCGGCCCTTCTTGCCGAATTCGTCGAGGCGGGCCGCCTGTCGCTGGAACAACTGGCGAAATCCACCGACGAGGCCGCGCTGTCGCAAGCCGTGGCCCTGCTGGCGCGGGCCGATACGCTGCATGTCGTCGGCCTGCGCCGAGCCTATCCGGTGGCAAGTTACCTCAGTTATGTGCTCGAAAAACTGTCGATCCCGTCGCTCCTGCATGACGGCACCGGCAAGCTGGACCACCGCCATGCCCTGCGCAGGGGCGATGCCTGCATCGCCATCACCTTTGCCCCCTATTCCGATGAAACGCTGTCGCTCGCGGCCGAGGCGCAGGCGCGCGGCATCCCCGTCATCGGCATCACCGACCGTGTGACGAGCCCGCTCGCGCGCCTCTCTGTCACCGTCCTGACCGTGCCCGAGGTGGATTTCGGTGCCTTCCGGTCCCTTTCGGCCACGCTGGCGCTGGTGCTGGCGCTGGCGGTTGCTGTGGGCAGCGCCAGGGGCGACGGGGCCGAGGGGTAAAGCGCAAGAAAGCCCTTCCCTCTGCCTCCAATTTGGAATAAATATTCCAAATCGGGGGCGGGGCCGAATCCCTGCCTTGCCCAAACCCCGGCAAAGGAGATGGCGGTGACACAATCCGAAAAGACCCTCGACGTCATCACCATCGGCCGTTCCTCGGTTGATCTTTACGGCGCGCAGGTCGGCGGGCGTCTGGAAGATATGGGCAGTTTCCAGAAATATGTCGGCGGCAGCCCCACCAACATGGCCGCAGGCACCGCGCGGCTGGGCCTCAAATCCGCCCTCATCACCCGGGTGGGCGATGAACACATGGGCCGCTTCATCCGCGAGGAACTGGCCCGCGAAGGCGTGGATGTGCGCGGTGTGAAAACCGATCCGGAGCGCCTGACCGCGCTGGTCCTGCTGGGCATCCGCGATGACAAGCAATTCCCGCTGATCTTCTACCGCGAAAACTGTGCCGACATGGCGCTTTGCGAAGATGACATCGACGAGGCCTTCATCGCGCAGGCGCGGTCCGTGGTGGCCACCGGCACCCACCTTTCGCATCCCCGCACCGAAGCGGCGGTGATCAGGGCACTGGATCTCGCCCGCAAGCATGGTCTGCAAACCGCGCTGGACATCGACTATCGCCCCAACCTCTGGGGCCTTGCCGGCCATGGCGATGGCGAAAGCCGCTTCATCGAAAGCGCCGCTGTCACGGCGAAACTGCAAGCCACGCTGCATTACTTCGACCTGATCGTGGGGACGGAAGAGGAATTCCACATCGCAGGCGGCTCGACCGACACCCTTGCCGCCCTGCGCGCGGTGCGTGCGGTGTCAAACGCCACGCTGGTCTGCAAACGCGGGCCGATGGGGGCGGTCGCCTTCACCGGCGCCATTCCCGACAGCCTTGACGATGGCGAAACCGGCCCCGGCTTCCCGATCGAGGTGTTCAACGTGCTGGGGGCGGGCGACGGCTTCATGTCGGGGCTGTTGAAGGGGTGGCTGGACGGCGAATCCTGGCCCACCACGCTCAAATATGCCAATGCCTGCGGGGCCTTTGCCGTATCCCGTCACGGCTGCACGCCCGCCTATCCAAGCTGGGAGGAGTTGCAGTTCTTCCTCAATCGCGGCGTGGTCGAACGCGCCCTGCGCAAGGATGCCGCGCTGGAACAGGTGCATTGGGCGACCAACCGCCATAAGGATTGGTCCACCATGCGCGTCTTCGCCTTCGATCACCGCATGCAGCTCGAGGCGATGGAGGGCGCGACCCCGGAAAAGATCGGCGCGTTCAAGCAGCTTTGCCTGCAATCGGCGCTGAAGGTGGCCGATGGCCAGCCCGGCCATGGCATCCTCTGTGACGCGCGCCTCGGCCGCGACGCGCTCTATGCCGCCGCAGGCACGGGCCTGTGGATCGGGCGGCCGGTAGAATGGCCGGGATCGCGCCCCCTGACGCTGGAACCCGAACTTGGCCCCGATTTCGGCGGCTTGCAGGAATGGCCGCTGGAACATGTGGTCAAGGTCTTGTGCTTCTATCACCCCGATGACGATGCCGCGATGCGGGCAGGGCAGGAGGAAACCGTCCGCCGCCTGTTCCACGCCTGCCGCCGCAACCGGCTGGAGATGCTCTTGGAAATCATCCCCTCCAAGGTCGGCCCGGTGGATGACATGACTTCGGCAAGGATCATAACCCGTTTCTATGATCTGGGCGTCTATCCCGATTGGTGGAAACTGGAACCCTTCGCCACCGATGCCGCATGGTCCAACGCCTGCACCGCCATCACCGAACGCGATCCGCATGTCCGCGGCATTGTCGTCCTTGGTCTTGACGCGCCCGAGGATCAATTGGCCGCCTCGCTGGCCATCGCCGCGCGGCATGACCTGGTGAAAGGCTTCGCCGTCGGCCGCACCATCTTTGCCGATGCCGCGCGCGGCTGGCTGGCGGGCACGCTGTCCGACACTGACGCCATCGCCATGATGACAGACCGCTACGCCCGCCTTTGCGCCATCTGGGACAAGGCCCGCGCCATGAAAGGACAAGCCGCATGACCACGATCCGCCTTACCGCCGCACAGGCCATGATCCGCTGGCTGTCGGTTCAGCAGACCGAGGACGGGTCGCGCTTCATCGAAGGCATCTGGGCCATTTTCGGCCACGGCAACGTGGCGGGGATTGGCGAGGCGCTGCAGGGCGCGCGCGACGTGTTTCCCACCTGGCGCGGCCATAACGAACAGACCATGGCCCATGCCGCCATCGCCTATGCCAAGGCGCAGAAGCGCCGCAAGGCCATGGCCGTGACCACCTCCATCGGCCCCGGCGCGCTGAACGTGGTGACGGCTGCCGCGCTGGCCCATGTCAACCGCCTGCCGCTGCTAATCATCCCCGGCGACGTATTCGCCAACCGCGCCCCCGATCCCGTGCTGCAACAGGTCGAGGATTTCGGCGACGGCACCATCAGCGCGAATGACTGTTTCAAACCCGTCAGCCGCTATTTCGACCGCCTGACCCGCCCCGAACAGATCATGACCGCGCTGCCCCGCGCCCTGCGGGTGATGACAGACCCCGCCGAATGCGGCCCCGTCACGCTGGCCTTCTGCCAGGATGTGCAGGCCGAGGCCTATGATTACCCCGAAGCCTTCTTTGCGCCGCGCGTCTGGCACATCCGCCGCCCGGAACCGGATGCGCTTGAACTCGATGCCGCAATCGCCGCGCTGAAATCCGCCAAGGCCCCTGTCATCGTGGCGGGCGGCGGGGTGATCTACAGCGGGGCCGAGGAACGGCTCGCCGCCTTCGCCGCCGCCCACGCCATTCCCGTGGTGGAAACCCAGGGCGGCAAATCGGCGCTGGCCCATGACCACGTGCTGAACTTCGGCCCCGTCGGCGTGACCGGCGCCTCATCGGCCAATATCGTTTGCGAAAACGCCGATCTGGTGATCGGCCTTGGCACGCGGTTTCAGGATTTCACCACAGGGTCGTGGTCGCTTTTCAAGAACCCCGCGCGGCGCATCCTGTCGATCAACGTGCAACCCTATGATGCGGCCAAGCACAATGCCCTGTCGCTGGTCGCCGATGCGCGCGTGGCGCTGGATGCCCTCGGGGCGGCGCTTGGGTCACAGAAGTTTGACCTGCCTGATGCCCGACTGAAGTCCGACTGGGCGCAGGCCAAGGCCGCCGTGAAGGCCGCTCCCGAGGCCGGTAACGCCCTGCCCACCGACATGCAGGTGATCGGCGCCGTCCAGCGCAGCGCCGGCCCCGCCACCGTGGTCATGGGGGCCGCAGGCACCATGCCGGGCGAATTGCACAAGATCTGGGATGCCGCGCAGGGCGGCTATCACATGGAATACGGCTTTTCCTGCATGGGCTATGAAATCGCCGGGGCCATGGGGATCAAGATGGCGCGCCCCGATGCAGATGTGATCTGCATGCTGGGCGACGGCTCTTACATGATGGCCAACAGCGAACTGGCCACCGCCGTGATGATGGGCATTCCCTTCACCGTGGTGATCACCGACAATCGCGGCTACGGCTGCATCAACCGTCTGCAACAGGGCACCGGGGGCGCGCCCTTCAACAACCTGCTGGATGACAGCCATCACGTGAACCCCAGCCATATCGACTTTGCCGCCCATGCCGCCGCCATGGGGGCGCGGGCGGTGAAGGTGGCCGATATCGCGGGTCTGGAACGCGAACTTGCCGCCGCCAAGGGGGCCGCGATCCCGGTGGTCATCGTCATAGACACCGACCCCGCGCTCTCGACCGAGGCAGGGGGAACATGGTGGGATGTTGCGGTGCCTGAGGTCTCGACCCGCCCGCAGGTGCGTGAAGCCCGTGCGCGCTACGAAGAAAACGCGAAGAAACAAATTCTTGCGCAGTAAAGCTGAGAACACAGATGATCCTTTTCGGAACCAATCCCATCGCCTGGGCCAATGACGATGACCGCAGCATCGGCGCCGATATCCCCACCGCGCGCATCCTTGATGAAGCGGGCCGCCAGATCGGCTTTGACGGCATCGAAAACGGCCATCGCTGGCCGGACGACCCGGAAGAATTGCGCGCTTTGCTTGCGGGTTACGGGCTGAAATTCATCTCCGGCTGGTATTCGACGGAGCTTTTGATCCGCTCGGTGGAAGAGGAAATCGCCGCCGTCCAGCCGCATCTGGCCAAGCTGAAGCACAATGGCTGCAAGGTCTGCATCGTCTGCGAAACCTCCAACGCCATTCACGGCGATGCGAACAAGCCGGTCAATGACCGCCCGACGCTTTCTGCCAGCGAAATGAAGGCTTTCGGGGAAAAACTTGAAGCCTTCGCCGCCTATCTGGCGGGGCAGGGCGTGACGCTGGTCTATCACCACCACATGGGCACCATCGTGGAAAGCCCGGATGAGATTGACGCGCTGATGGCCGCGACCGGCCCGCACACGCACCTGCTGTTCGATGCAGGCCATTGCGCCTTTGGCGGCGGCGACCCAGAGGCGGTGCTGACCCGCCACATCGCCCGCGTGCGCCATTTCCACGCCAAGAACATCCGCCCCGCCATTGTGGACCGCGTGCGCAAAGAAGGGCTGTCCTTTTTGCAAGGCGTGGTCGAAGGCGCCTTTACCGTTCCGGGCGATCAGGAAGGCGGCATCGACTTTGCGCCCTTGTTGAACAGTCTCGGCAAGGCAGGCTATGACGGCTGGATCGTGATCGAGGCGGAACAGGATCCGAAGGTCCGCAACCCGCTTCTCTACCAGACGCTGGGTCTGGCGACGCTGAAGCGGCTCTCAAGGGAAGCCGGTCTCATCTGACCGCGCGGCGGAACCGGGGGTTTCACACCCCCGGACCCCCGTGGGATATTTTCAGACAGAAAATGAAGGGTTTGACTGATGGAACTGCTGCGAAAGCCCAAGGGGACCAACGGCAAGGTCCATGACATCACCCCCGAAAGCGCGGGCTGGGTCTATGTGGGCTTCACCCTTTACCGCCTGACACCGGGGCAGTCAGCGGCAGAGGCCACGGGGGATCGCGAGGCCATCCTCGTGCTCGTCGAAGGCAAGGCGCGGATCACCGCGGGCGGCACCGATTTCGGCGAAATGGGCGACCGGATGGATGTGTTCGAGAAGACCCCGCCGCATTGCCTCTATGTCCCCAATGGCAGCGACTGGCAGGCCGTGGCCAGCACGGATTGCACGCTCGCCATCTGCACCGCGCCGGGCAGGGGCAACCATCCGGTGCAGCGGCTGGGACCGGAAGGGATCGCGCTGACCCCGCGCGGGCAGGGCGCCAATACCCGCCACATCAACAACATCGCGATGGAGGCGCGCGACGTGGCCGACAGCCTTCTGGTGACAGAGGTCTTTACCCCCGCAGGGAACTGGTCCAGCTACCCCAGCCACCGGCATGACGAGGATGACTTCCCCCGCATGACCTATCTGGAGGAAACCTATTACATGCGCCTGAACCCCGCGCAGGGTTTCGGCATCCAGCGCGTCTATACCGAGGACGGGTCACTGGATGTGACCATGGCGGTGAAGAACCACGACGTGACGCTGGTGCCGAAAGGCCACCACCCCTGCGGCGCGCCCTATGGGTATGAGATGTATTATTTGAACGTCATGGCCGGCCCGCGCCGCAACTGGCGGTTCCAGAACGACCCCGATCACGACTGGATCTATCGCCGCGACAACCCGGATACGGCGGTCTGAACCCGGTTCAGGGCTTGATCACCACGCTCACGCGCAGACCACCGGCCTGATTGCGGATCTCGCGTTCCACCATGCGCGGATTGGGCAGTTCCGGCGCCACCACGACCAGGGTTCCGCCGAAATCGAGCGACCGCAGCAGCGTTGCCACCGAGAGCGCATCGTAATCCTCGCCGATCATCGGGCAGATCACCTTCTCGGGCCTCACCCGCGCCAGAAGCGCGGCGTCGATCTCGTCCGGCCGTTCCACCGCCTGCGCCCCCGGCGCGAGCGCCTCGAATCCCAGCACGATCGCCACCTGCGGCGTCTCTTCCGCAGGCGTTTCAGGCTTGCGCGGGCCGCGCGCTGCGCGGCGGCGCGTCGCCAGGGCACGCTGCGCCTTGATCGCGGCGGCGGCCTGTTGCTGTCCACCCGTTTGCATCGGTCCTCCGTCACAGGGTCTGGCGTCACACGGTCTGGCGTCACATGGTCTGGCGTCGAACCACGGCCCTGATGGCCGCGACCCGAGCCTCTGGCCTCTGCGTCTGGTCGTGGTATGAGGGCGGAACGCGGCAGGAGAGTGGCATGCATACGGAAATCATGCGGACAATCGTGGCAGCCGTGCCCCTTCCGGTCATCGCCATCGGCCCGGAGGCGCGCATCGTGGCGGCCAATCCGGCAGCGCAGGCGCTGTTCGGGCCGGGGATCGAGGGGCGGCACCATCTGCTGGTGCTGCGCCAGCCCGCCCTGCAAGAGGCGATTGCCGCCGCCCTCGGCCAGGGGCAGGCGGGCACTGCCCGCCATGTCATCCCCGGTCCGTCGCAGGACATCAGCTATCGCGTCACCGTCGCCCCGGCGGGCGAGGGCCATGCCATCCTGACCTTCGAGGATGTGACCGAGGCCGAACAGATGGGCCAGATGCGCCGCGATTTCGTGGCCAATGTTAGCCACGAATTGCGCACCCCCCTGACCGCGCTTCTGGGGTTCATCGAAACCCTGCGCGGTGCGGCGCGCGACGATCCCGCCGCGCGCGACCGTTTTCTCACCATCATGGAACGCGAGGCTGGACGCATGAACCGGCTGATCGGCGATCTCTTGCAGCTCAGCCGCGTGGAATCCGAAGAACGCATCCGCCCGACGGAACGGGTCGATCTTCAGGCGCTTGTGGCAGGGGCCGTTGCCACGTTGCGCCCGCTGGCTGAATCTGCCGGAGTCGTGGTCGAGATGACGGGAGAGACCGGCCCCCTTCCGCTTCCCGGAGATGCCGACCAGATCACGCAGGTTCTGGTGAACCTGATCGAGAATGCGGTGAAATACGGCGGTGCGGGCGGGCGTGTCGGCATCCATATCGGGCGCGAGGCCCTGCCACGCGGGCCGGGGATCCGGGTCGATGTGGCCGATCAGGGCGAAGGGATCGACGCGGTCCATCTGCCACGCCTCACGGAACGCTTCTACCGCGTCGATGGCCACCGGTCCCGCGAAAAGGGGGGCACAGGCCTTGGTCTGGCCATCGTGAAGCATATCGTGCAGCGCCATCGCGGCCGCATCCGCATCGAAAGCGAACGCGGCAAGGGCAGCACCTTCACCTTCATCCTGCCCGAGACCTGACGCCGCCGCAGATGGCGTGGCCCTCCCGCGCGGCGGCAGGGGCTTGTGCCTGCGCCTTCACGGGGTCAGACTGGGCGACGCATGGACACAGGCGCAGTGGGCGCCGTCCGGATCTGCATGTTGTGGGAGTGGGTGATGCCGCAAAGCCATATCCTTGCCGCCTTCGACCGCGAACTCGACCAGATGCAGGCCCTGCTCCTGCAACTCGGCACCCTCGTGGAAACCGCCATCGGCGACGCTGCGCGGGCGCTGGAGACGCGCAATGCCGATCTCGCAGAAAAGGTGCGCCAGGGCGACAAGGTCATCGACGCGCTCGAAGACAGGATCCAGGCGGACTGCGCCCGCATCATCGCCCTGCGCGGCCCGACGGCGCGGGATCTGCGCGCGGTGCTGGCGGTGATGAAGATGGCCGCCACGCTGGAACGCTGCGGCGACTATGCCAAGAACCTTGCGAAGCGGTCCCTGCTTTTGCCCGAGACGCCCGCGCTGTCGGGGGCGATTTCCGCGATCCGCCGCGCGGCCGAACAGGTGGCCGCCATGCTGAAGGCCGCGCTCGGGGCCTATGTCGCCCGCGACGCAGAGGCTGCGGCCGAAATCCGCCGGCGTGACCGCGACGTGGACCAGATCTACAGCGCGCTGTTCCGCGAATTGCTGACCCACATGATGGAAGACCCGCGCAACATCACCCCGGCGATGCATCTGCATTTCATCGCCAAGAACATCGAACGGGTCGGCGACCACGCCACTACCCTGGCCGAACAGGTGATCTATCTCGTAACAGGAACCCTGCCCGATGAGGCGCGGCCCAAGGTCGATGTCACCGACACCGGTCGGGCCTAGAGGCGGCCAATCCGTTCGGTCAGCAGCGTATAGAAACCATCGGCCTCAACCGAACCGACGAACAGCGCATTTGCCGGTCGCTTTGTCACCCCCCACCAATCGGCAACCGTCATGCCCAGGGTCAGCGGCGATTGCGTCTCGATCTCCACATTGATGTGGCGGCCGGAAAAAAGCTCGGGGCGCAACAGATAGGCGATGACGCAGGGATCATGCAGCGGCGCGCCGTCCGATCCGTATTTCTGCATGTCGAAGCGTTCGAAGAAATCCGTCCATTCCGCCACCATCCGCCCCGCCTCGTTTCCAAGCGCGCGGAAGGCCTCGACCCGGGCGCGGGTGGTCAGTGCCTTGTGGGTCACATCAAGCGGCATCACGACCAGCGGCACCCCCGCCTTGAACACGATCTCCGCGGCCTCGGGATCGACATAGATGTTGAATTCGGCCGTGGGGGTGATGTTGCCCACCTCGAAATAGGCCCCGCCCATCAGCACGATCTGCTGCACCCGCCCCACGATATCGGGCGCGCGGGTGAAGGCAGTGGCGAAATTGGTCAGTGGCCCCAGCGGGCAGAGCGTCACCGTATGCGCAGGCTCGCGGCGCAGCGTTTCGATGATGAAATCGACGGCGTGCTGATCCTGCAGGGGCATCGTCGGATCGTTCATCTGCGGGCCATCCAACCCGGTCTTGCCGTGCACATGCTCCGCCGTCACCAGCTTGCGGGTCATGGGCCGGTCGCATCCGGCAAAGACCCGCATTTCCGGCATCCCCGCCAGTTCGCAAATGATGCGCGCATTCTTCTGGGTCAATGCAAGGGGCACGTTGCCGGCCACCGCCGTTATCCCCAGCACCTCGATCTCATCCGGGCTGGCAAGTGCCAGCAAGATCGCCACGGCATCGTCCTGGCCGGGATCGGTGTCGATGATGATCTTGCGTGGATGCGTCATATGCTGTGCCTCAAAATGATCATTTCTGCCAGAAAGCGGAAATGCCAAGTTTTGTCCAGACGGTCAAAGAAAAAGGGGCGCGAGTGTCGCGCCCCTGTCCCGGTTTCTGCCTGTCGTCCTTGCCTGCGAGGATCGGTGTCAGCCGTCGAAATTGACCTCTTCGATCAGCTTCAGCGCCGCCGGGCGCAGCTTGGCCACTTCGGTCAGCGACTTGGAATCCGGGGTGAATTCCCCCCAGCTTGCCACCAGGTCAGATTTCGCGACGCCCGGCTTCACCGGGAACTCGTGGTTGGTTTCGGCATAGATCCGCTGCGCCTCGTCGCCCGACAGCCATTCCATGAATTTCAGCGCATTCTCGCGGTTCGGTGCCGCCTTGGTCATCGCCACGCCGGATACGTTCAGGTGGGTTCCGTCGCCTTCGAAGGTCGGGAACACGATCCGCACCGCCTCGGCCGCGGCCTTCTGTTCGGGGTCGTTCAGCATCTGGCCGATGTAATAGGTGTTGCCCACCGCAATATCGCATTCGCCCGCCGCAATCGCCTTGACCTGATCGCGGTCGCCGCCATCGGGCTTGCGCGCCAGATTGGCCTTGACGCCCTCAAGCCAGGCCTTCGCGGCCTCTTCGCCATGATGGGCGATGACGGCGGCGGTCAGGGCGACGTTATAGTCGTTGGTGCCAGACCGGATGCAGATACGGCCTGCCCATTTCGGATCGGCCAGATCCTCATAGGTCGTCACTTCGCCATCGGCCACGCGGTCGCGGCTGGCATAGACGATCCGTGCGCGGCTGGTCAGCCCGAACCACTGATCATTCTCGTCACGCAGGGCGGCGGGAATGTTGGCCTCCAGCACATCCGACTGCACCGCTTGCGTCACGCCGGCCTCGACCACCTGCGTCAGCCGCGCGATATCCACCGTCAGCACTAGATCGGCGGGCGAACGGCTGCCCTCGGCCACCAGACGTTCGGCCATGCCCTTGTCGACGAAAGCCACATTCACCGTGATGCCCGTCTCGGCGGTGAAGGCATCGACGAGCGGCTGGATCAGTTCCGGCTGGCGGTGGGAATAGACGTTGATCTCCTGTGCCAGCGCGGGCAGCGCGGTGGTGGCGAAGGCGAGAGCCATCATCGAAAGGCGCATCGTCATTGCTTGAGTCCTTTTGTCGGAAAATACGATGCCGCTATAAACCTGACAATTTCACTTGGGTCAATAGTCGAGTGAAAAACTCGGAAACCTTCGCGGGGCATCGGCCGTCGGACGGAAAGTTTTCAGGAAAACTCTCCGATCCCGGACTTCTGCTTGGCGTCCTTCTCCTCGGCCTTCGCCCGGTTCCACAAGGCATCCATCTCGGCCAGATCGCTGTCGGCTGGCGTCTTGCCCGCCTCGGCCAGCCAATCCTCGATTCGCGCGAAACGGCGGGCGAACTTCGCGTTCGCTGCACGCAAGGCGGCCTCCGGGTCCACGTTCAGATGCCGCGCAAGGTTTGCCATCACGAAGAGCAGATCGCCGAATTCCTCGGCCACTTCGGCCTCGGTCAGGCGCGCCCGCGCCTCGACAAGTTCGGCAGCCTCTTCCGTGATCTTGGCGACCACCTCATCGGTGGAAGGCCAGTCGAAGCCCACGCGTGCCGCGCGTTTCTGCAGCTTCACCGCCCGCGTCAGCGCGGGCAGGCCCAGGGCCACCCCGTCCAGCACCCGCGCTGGCCCCCGTTCGGCGGCTTTGATCCGCTCCCAATCCGCTGTCTGCTGCGCGGGGCTTTTATCCCGGCTCTCCTGCCCGAAGACATGCGGATGCCGCGCGACCATCTTGTCCGAGATGGCCTTGACCACATCGTCAAAGCCGAACAGCCCCGCCTCATCGGCCATCTGCGCGTGATAGACGGTCTGCAAGAGCAGATCGCCCAACTCCCCCCGCAACTCCCCCCAGGCCTGTCGTGCGATGACATCGGCCACCTCATGCGCTTCCTCGATCGTATAGGGCGCGATGGAGGCGAAATCCTGCGCAATGTCCCAGGGGCAGCCCGTCTCAGGGTCGCGCAACCGCCGCATGATCGCGAGCAGGCGGTCCATGCGACCGCCGCCTTCCATGATCAACTTGTCGCTTGTCGTCACGTCACTGTCGGGCAGGGGCATTGCGGGCACCTTCGATTTCAGATTTGATCAAAGGCACCAACGCACAAGGAACATGGGATGCCCGTCCTCAACCGTATCGCCGCTTATGCCGAGGAAATGAAGACCTGGCGTCGCCACCTTCACGCCCATCCCGAACTGGCCTTCGACTGCCATGAGACCGCCGCCTTCATCATGGATCGGTTGCGCGAGTTCGGCGTGGATGAAATCCATCCCGGCATCGCAAGGACCGGCATCGTCGCCATCATCAAGGGGCAGGGGGCCGATGCACCCAATGCCCCCACCATCGGCCTGCGTGCCGATATGGATGCGCTGCCCATTCACGAAATCACCGGGGCGGAGCACGCCTCCACGATCCCCGGCAAGATGCATGCCTGCGGCCATGACGGTCATGTCGCCATGCTGCTGGGTGCCGCGAAATACCTGACCGAGACGCGCAACTTCAAGGGCCGCGTCGCGCTTCTGTTCCAGCCGGCGGAAGAGGATGGCGGCGGCGGGCAGGTCATGGTGCAGGAAGGCGTGATGGATCGCTTCGGCATCGACACGGTCTATGGCATCCACAACGCCCCAAATGTGGATTTCGGCCATTTCCACACCAATCCCGGCGCGCTGATGGCCTCGGTCGATACGGCCTTCGTCTATATCACCGGCAAGGGCGGCCATGGGGCGACGCCGCATGAATGCATCGACCCGGTCGTCGCCGTCGTCGGCATGGTGCAGGCGATCCAGACCATCATCCCCCGGAATGTCTATGCGCTGGATGAGGCGGTGATCTCGGTGACGCAAATCCACACCGGCACGGCGTCCAACATCATCCCGGAGGAGGCGATGTTCTGCGCCACCATCCGCTGCTTCAACCCCGAGGTGCGCGCTCTTCTGAAGCGCCGCTTTCACGAGATCGTGGAAGGCCATGCGCAAGCCTACAACGTCACCGCCCGGATCGACTATGACTGGGGCTATCCCGCCACGATCAACCATGCCGAACCCGCCGCCTTCGCCGCCGACGTCGCGCGCGAAGTGTCGGGCGATGCGTCGGTGAACGACCGGTCCAACCGCGAGATGGGGTCGGAGGATTTCTCCTACATGCTGGAGGCGCGACCGGGGGCCTATCTCTTCCTCGGCACCGGGCCGGGGGCAGGGCTGCACCACCCCGCCTATGACTTCAATGACGAGGCAGCCCCCATCGGGGCCAGCTTCTTTGCCCGTCTGGTGGAGCGCGCCCAGCCGGTCGCCTGATCTGGCCGTCGCCTGACCAGGTGGAGCGGCATGCGCCGCACGCCTTTCCTGTCGTCGTCGCTTGACGCTCCTCCTCCGGGTGCAGGGGGCGCTCGCGCCCCCTCTTGTCCCGCCTGCGGCGGGCCAATTCACCCCCGAGGGTATTTTCGCCAAGATGAAGAAGACCGGTCTTCGTCTTGGCACAAATACCCCCGGGGTCCGGGGTGGAACCCCGGCCTGCGCCACAAGCGCCGCGTGTCGGGGCGAATCATCCGGCGCGGGGCTTGGGCCATATCTTGCCCCGTTTCAACCTTTGGCCCACCATATCCTGCCCCACGCAACCTTTGGTGTCCCCTCCGGTCTGGCCGATTTTCGGGAAATCTGTTATACTAACGTGTAACAACAACGGAACAGGACGCCCGCCATGCTGACCGCAGCCGCGCTGAATTCGCCTTCGCCTGCCGACCTTTGGGAGATGGATCACAGCCATTCCCTGCACCCCTGGACGAATTTCGGATCCTTTCAGGACAAGGGCGCGCTGGTCATCACGAAGGGAGAAGGCTGCTGGCTCTGGGATGCCGAGGGAAACCGCTATTTCGACAGCGTGGGCGGTCTGTGGTGCACCAATATCGGCCTTGGGCGGCGCGAGATGGCACAGGCCATCGCCGATCAGGCGGAGCGGCTGGCCTTTTCCAACACCTTTGTTGACATGGCGAATGACCCCTCGGCCCGGCTTGCCGCGCGTATCGCCGATCTTGCCCCCGGTGATCTGAACCGGGTGATGTTCACCACCGGTGGCTCCACCGCCGTGGACACTGCTGTCCGCATGGTGGCCTATGTGCAATCCTGCCTCGGTTTTCCCGACAAGACCGCCATCGTCGCACGCGATCACAGCTATCACGGCTCCACCTATCTTGCGCAATCGGTGGGCAAGCGCCCCGGCGACCGTGTGCCGGAGTTCCGCTACAAGGAGGACGGCATCCATCACCTGACCCCGCCCAACCCCTATCGCCGCCCCGAAGGCATGACCGAGGCGGAATTCTGCGACTGGCTGGTGCAGGAATTCGAAGACCTGATCGCCCGCCTGGGCGCCGACCGCATCGGTGGTTTCATCGCCGAACCGATTCAGGCCTCGGGCGGCGTGATCGTCCCGCCGGACGGCTATCTGAAACGCATGTGGGAGGTGTGCCAGCGCCACGGCATCCTGTTCATCGCCGATGAGGTTGTCACCGCCTTCGGCCGCCTTGGCCATTGGTTCGCCTCGTGGGAAGCCTTCGGCGTGATGCCTGACATCATCTGCACGGCCAAGGGTCTGACTTCCGGCTATGTCCCCTTGGGCGCGATGATCTTTTCCGACAGGCTGTGGGAGATCATGGCGCGCGATCCGTCGCGCTGGTTCACGGCGGGCTTCACCTATTCCGGCCATCCCGTGTCCTGCGCGGCGGGGCTGAAGAATATCGAGATCATGGAGCGCGAGGGGCTCTTGGCCAATGCCGCCCGCGTCGGGGCCTATTTTCAGAGCCGACTGAAGGTGATGGAGGATCTGCCGCTGGTGGGGCAGGTGCGCGGGCAGGGGTTGATGATCTGCACCGAGAATGTGGCCAACAAGGCCACCAAGGAACCGCTGCCCGATGGCGTGAACGAGAGCAAGCGCATCTCGGATGCGGCCGAGGCGATGGGGCTGATCGTGCGGCCGATGGCGCATCTCAACGTCATGTCGCCGCCCCTGACCATCACCGAGGCGCAGGTGGATTTCGTGGCCGAGGTGCTGGAAAAGGCCATCCGTCAGGTGACGGATGAACTGGTCCGCGAAGGGTTCCGTCTGGGCTGAAATCCGGGCGGATCGGGCCCGATTCGCGCATCATGGTTACCCGTTGCGCGGGGCAAACGGCGTGCGCTGCGTGCATACGCCTGTCTGCACTGCGCGGCTGCACCGGCTGTAGCATCGGTGGATTGCGAAAAACGGCTTGGGATCAGCAGGTTAAACCTGCGATCCCCGCTCGATCCGGCCGCCGTCTTGACAACCCGTACGCCCCTTGGTCCCTTGCCACCACCCGATCCGCCGCGTCTCGGCTTTCAAACGACGCGGCGCTTTTCACGGGGGCATTCCCATCATGGCACTGGAAGACGCCAAATCCGAAGTTGACACCGCCTTCACCCGCAAGGGTTTGCGCGGCTATGCCTTTGAAAATGCGTTCGGGGGGGCCACGTCCTTCCTGCGCCGCACCTATAGCAAGGACCTGACCGGGGTCGATCTCGCCATCACCGGCGTGCCCTTCGATCAGGCCGTCACCCACCGCACCGGCACCCGCTTCGGCCCCCGCGCGATCCGCGAGGCGTCCAGCCTCATGCCCTATGATCCGCCCTACGGCTGGCCGACCAACCCGTTGCAAGACATGGATATTGTCGATTACGGCGATGTCGCCTTCGACTATGCCAAGGTGTCGGATTTCCCCGACACACTGACCGCCCATATCCGGGGCATCCTGCAAGCGGGGGCAGGGACCGTCACCCTCGGGGGCGATCACTACATCACTTTCCCCATCCTGCGCGCCTATGCCGAAAAGTTCGGCCCCCTTGGCGTGATCCATTTCGACGCGCATTCCGACCTCTGGCCCGATGACGACCTGACCCGCATCGACCACGGCACGATGCTCTACAAGGCGGTCAAGACGGGAATCGTCGATCCCAAACGCTCCGTCCAGATCGGCATCCGCACCACGACCGAAGATTACCTCGGCGTCCATGTCATCGACGCCCGCGAGGTGCATGAGAAAGGCACCGCCGCCGCCGTGGCCAAGGCCAAGGATATCGTCGGTGATTCAGCCACTTATGTCACCTTCGACATCGACGCCCTCGACCCCGCCTTCGCCCCTGGCACCGGCACCCCGGTCTGGGGCGGGCTGCACTCCTGGCAGGCGGCGGCCATGCTGCGCGACCTGGCAGGCATCAACATGGTGGGCGGTGATGTGGTCGAGGTCTCGCCCCCCTATGACACGACGGGCGCCACGGCGATTGCCGGGGCGCATGTGGCCTATGAACTGATCTGCCTCTATCATTGGGCGCGGACACAGCGGTAAGGGCAAAAGGGTGGGCAGGATGGGCATGATCATCGGGCTTCTGGCCCTCATCATCGTGGGCTTCGGCCTCTACGTCCGTCTTGCCCCCTCCGATCCTGCGCACTGGCACGTCGCACCGGCACCCGCCACCCCCAGCGACTGCACCGTCCAGCAAGCCACAGGCGACGCCCGTGCCACCTGCCTTCGCCCCGAAAACCCCGCACAACTCCTTGCGCAGCTTGACGAAATCGCCATGGCCACCCCGCGCACCAGCCGCCTTGCCGGTTCCCCCGAGACAGGCCGCATCACCTGGATCACCCGCTCCCGCCTCTGGGGCTTTCCCGACTACACCACAGCCGAGGCCGCGCCCGATGGTCCCGACACCCGCTTGACGATCCATGCCCGCCTGCGCTTTGGCAGCAGCGATCTTGGCGTCAACGCCGCCCGCCTGCGGGATTGGCTCTCAAGGCTCTGACAGCTTCATCTTGGCCCAAATACCCAAGGGCGCTGCCACCCCTTGACCGGCCCAAATGAAAGCGCCACAGAACCCGCATGGTTCCCTTGGACAAACTCGCCCAGATCACCCAGCGCTTCGAATATCTCGAAGCGCGCCTGAACGCGGGCGCCGATCCGCACGAGATTGCCCGGATCTCCCGCGAATACAGCGACCTGCGCCCCGTCGTTGACCAGATTGCCGCCTATACCCACGCGCTTGCCGATCTGGCCGAGGCCGAGGCGATGCTGTCCGATCCCGAGATGCGCGCCCTCGCCGACGACGAAATTCCCCGCCTGCGCGCCCTGATCCCGGAGCTTGAACAGGCCCTGCGGATCGCTCTCCTGCCCCGGGATGCCGCCGATGCGCGCCCCGCCATCCTTGAGATCCGCCCCGGCACCGGGGGCGAGGAAGCCGCCCTCTTCGCCGCCGATCTGTTGCGGATGTATCAGCGCTATGCCGAACGTCAGGGCTGGCGCTTCGACATCCTCGAGGAACAGCTTTCCGATCTGGGCGGCATCAGGGAAGTTACCGCCCATATCCAGGGCGAGGGCGTCTTTGCAAAGATGAAATTCGAATCCGGCGTCCACCGCGTCCAGCGCGTGCCCGAGACCGAGGCCGGGGGTCGGATCCACACCTCTGCCGCCACCGTCGCCGTCCTGCCCGAGGCGGAAGAGGTGGATATCGACATCCCCGCCACCGACATCCGCATCGACACGATGCGCAGCAGCGGGGCAGGCGGGCAGCACGTCAACACCACCGACTCGGCGGTGCGGATCACCCACATCCCCACCGGCATCGTCGTCACCTCGTCGGAGAAATCCCAACACCAGAACCGCGCCATCGCCATGCAGGTGCTGCGCGCCCGGCTCTATGAGATGGAACGCGAAAGGCAGGCCAATGCGCGTGCCGCCGACCGTAAGGCACAGGTCGGCTCGGGCGACCGGTCGGAACGCATCCGCACCTACAATTTCCCGCAAGGACGCATGACCGACCACCGCATCAACCTTACCCTCTATGCCCTGCCACAGATCATGGGCGGCGATCTGGACGAGGTGGTCAACGCACTTGTCGCCCATGATCAGGCCGAAAAACTGGCCGAGATCGAAGGATGACCGGCAATGACGCCCTGCGCGCAGCCATCCCTCGCCTGGTCGCCGCGGGCATCCCCGACGCCCCGCGTGACGCCCGCGCGCTGCTCGCCCATGCCACGGGCATCGCGCCCGACAGGTTGACCCTGCATCTTGCCGATCCGCTGCCCGACGCCGCCCTCCGCATGTTCGACGCTGCCATCACCCGCCGCGCCGCCCGCGAACCGGTCAGCCATATCACCGGCCAGCGCCTGTTCTGGGGCCGCAGCTTCCGCGTCACGCCCGCTACACTGGATCCCCGGCCCGAAACCGAAATCCTTGTGCAAAAAGCCCTGGCCGAACCCTTCGACCGGATACTTGATCTGGGCACCGGCACGGGTTGCATCCTGATTTCCTGCCTCGCAGACTGGGCCACGGCCTCCGGGATCGGGACCGACATCCACGCCCCGACTCTGGCCGTGGCTGCCGCGAATGCGCAGACCCACGGCCTTGCCGGCCGCGCGGAATTCCTGCCGTCGGACTGGTTCGCCGACGTGCCGGGGACGTTCGATCTGATCGTCTCCAACCCGCCCTACATTGCGGATGCCGAAATGTCTGCCCTCTCGCCCGAAGTCGCGCATGAACCCCGTCGCGCCCTTACGCCGGGCGGCGATGGTCTGGCCGCCTATCGGGCCATCGCGGCTGGCGCGCCCGCCCATCTGGCGCCGGGCGGACGCCTGCTGGTCGAAATCGGCCCCACCCAGGCCAGCGCCGTCATCGCGCTTTTCGCAGAACAGGGCCTGACCGATCTGCATGTCCTGCCCGATCTGGATGGCCGCGACCGCGTGGTCGCAGCACGCCGCCCCTGCTGACCTGCGGGAATTCGGCCACATTCCGCCCTTTGAAACTGTCTTTACCGTCTGGAATGACCGTTCGCTGCGCGAATCCCCTTGTCATCGCCTGCACAGAATGATTAGTCAGGATCAGGCAACGGGGCAGGGCGCAGGCTCCCCCATGCCGGAACTGCCTGACAGTTTGAACCACCTCGGGATGCCCGCCAGCAGGGCGAATGCGATCCGAAGGCGTTCACAGATACCCAGGTCATCTGGACCAAAGGACAAGATGAGATCTTCCAAGTCCCGCTCGCGCTCAAAGGCGAACCGCCCGCGCACCCTCGGCAACATCATCAACCGCGTCTTCGACAGCTCCGGTCCCGAAGGCAAGGTGCGTGGTACGCCGCAACAGATCATCGAGAAGTATCAGCTTCTCGCCCGTGACGCGCAATTGTCGAACGACCGCGTCGCTGCCGAGAACTTCCTCCAGCATGCCGAGCATTACACCCGCATGTTGGGCGAGGCGATGCGCGAACAGGCCGCCGAACAGGAAGAACGCCAGCGCAACCAGCAGAACAATCCCCAGCAGGGTGGCGGGCAATACGGCAACCAGAACGGCGGCCAGCAGAATTACCAGGGCGGGCAGCAGAATGGCAATCGCGACCGGGATCGTGACCGGGATCGCGACGGGAACCGTGACGGCAACCGTGACAACCGCGATCAGCCCTGGCGTGATCGGCAGGACCGGGGCGACTACCGGGACTATCGCAACAATGATGACACCGCCGCCTCGGGCGCGGCAGTGATCGAACTGGGCGAAGGCGGCGATACCAACCTCGTGGAAACGCCCGAAGCACGGCCCTTCCAGCCCCGCCGCGATGATCGCGGCGACCGGCAGAATGATCGTCAGGGCAATGATCGGCAGGGCGATCGGCCCCAGAGTGACCGCTCGCAGAACGACCGTGCGCAGAATGATCGGCCAGCGGGTGAGCGTCAGGATCGCAACCCGCGCGGGGATTTCCGGCGCGACCGCGACAACCGCCGCGATGCTCAGCCGCAACCCACACCGGAAAGCAAACCTGCGCCCGTAGCGGCCCAACCCGCGCCGGAGCCTGTGGCCGAGGCTCCCGCTCCTGCAACGGTGAAGGCGCCCCGGCAAACCGCACCATCGGCGGCCGAGGGTGAGTCCCCGAAGAAAGCCCGCGCACCGCGCAAGCCCAAGGAAGACAAGGAGAAAACGGCCGAAAAGACCGGGTCCGATCCGGCCGCCGCTGCCGAATGAATCCTTAAGGTTCCGTTAACTTGACATCCTGAAATCAGGGCCGGAGCGACCCCCGGCCCTTTTTCACGCCTTGATTACCCGCGCCAATGCGCAGAATTGCTCCAGCGAAATCTCCTCCGCCCGTTGGGTGGGCAGGATCCCCGCCGCTTCCAGCTTCGCCTCGATCTCCGGCGCAAGCCCTTTCAGCGAAGACCGCAACATCTTGCGCCGCTGGTTGAAAGCCATCGCCGTGATCCGGCTCAGCACCGCGCCATCGGCGGGATAGCGCGGCGCATCCAGCCGCGTGATATGCACCACCGCCGAATGGACCTTCGGCGCGGGGGTAAAGGCCTCGGGCGGCAGATGCATCACGATCCGCGCCTCCGCCCGCCACTGCACCAGCAGCGCCAGCCGCCCGTAATGATCCGACCTCGGCTTCGCCACGATTCGCTCAGCCACTTCCTTCTGGAACATCAGCGTCAGGCTTTCCCAGAAAGGCGGCCAGCGATCCGGCGTCATCCAGCGGATCAGCAGTTCGGTGCCCACGTTATAGGGCAGGTTCGCCACCACGCGGACCGGCGGCGTCAGATGCGCCAGCACATCCACCTCCAGCGCGTCGCCGTTGATCACCTCCAGCCGCCCCGGATATGCGTTGGCCACCTCGGCCAGCGCAGGCAGGCAGCGCGTATCCTTCTCCACCGCCAGCACGCGCCGCGCCCCTTCGGCCAGCAACCCTCGCGTCAGGCCCCCCGGTCCCGGCCCCACCTCCAGCACGTCACAAGCCGACAGATCGCCCGCCTGCCGCGCGATCTTGGCTGTCAGGTTCAGGTCCAGCAAAAAGTTCTGGCCCAACTGCTTCTTCGCCACCAGATCATGCGCCCGGATCACCTCACGCAGCGGCGGCAGCCCGTCGATCGTCCCCATTCCTGAACCCGCCCCTTCATCTTGGCGAAAATACCCCGGGGGTCCGGGGGCTGGCCCCCGGTCCGGCGCCTCACACCCCGCGCGCCGTCGCCATCTGTTGCGCCATCCGCAGCGCCGCCACAAGGCTCGACGGGTTGGCGATGCCCCGACCGGCAATGTCATAGGCCGTGCCATGATCTGGCGAGGTCCGGATGAAGGGCAGGCCCAGCGTCACATTCACACCGCCGTCGAAATCCACCGTCTTGATCGGGATCAGCGCCTGATCATGATACATGCACACCGCCACGTCATAGCTTGCCCGTGCGGCCTTGTGGAACATCGTGTCGGGCGGCAGGGGCCCGCGCAGATCGAACCCCTCCCGCGACAGGCGCGCGATCAGGGGGGCGATCCACAGCGTTTCTTCCTGCCCCATCGCGCCGCCTTCCCCGGCATGGGGGTTCAACCCCGCCACCGCGATACGCGGCGCCGTGATGCCGAAATCCCGCTGCAGACCGGCATGGGTCATGCGGATCGTCTCTTCCAGAAGGGCCGGGGTCAGCCTCTGTGTAACTTCGGCCAGGGGAATATGGATCGTCGTCGGCACCACTCGCAATTCCGGGCAGGCCAGCATCATCACCACCTGCCTCACCCCGCCCAGATGGGCGAGGTATTCGGTATGCCCCGGATAGGCAAAGCCCGCTCCGTCCTTCAGCACCTTCTTGTTGATGGGTAGGGTGCAAACCGCATCGGCCCGGCCCTCCTGCACCAGTGCCACGCCCCGTGCGATCACGTCGATCACGGCTTGGGCATTGGCAGGATCCGGCCGCCCCGGATGTGCGGCACGAGGAAAGCGGTGCGGGAGCACCGGCAACAGCCCTGCCGCGACCCCCGCTGCTTCCGACGGTTCCGCAATCTCGACATGGCCGGTCCCTGCGGGCAGATGCGCCGGATCGCCAATCCAGAAGAACGCCAGGTCGGGCCCGAGAATGGCCCGTGCCTTCACTGCGATCTCGGCCCCGATCCCGGCTGGATCGCCGCAAGTCAGCGCGATTGGACCCGCCGTCACCGCTCCTCGATGATCGCTTCCGACCGCAGCTCTTCCATGTAAGCCTCGGCCATTGCGGTCAGTTGCTGGTTGCCAAGCTGGTTCCGCACCGCCTCGCGGTCCACCACGGGCCGGTTGGACGCGGCCGCGTCATCCCCGGTCGTCACCGGGATTGCGGCGGCATTCGGGTCTGCTGCCGGGATACCCGTGCGCAGGCACAGCATCAGCAATTCGTTATAGCTGCCCCGATTGCGCAGCACGCTTTCGCCTGCGTCAAGCTTTGCCAGTTCCAAGGCAATATCCTGCGGGACCGCGCCCATCAGCTGCTTTGTCACCCGCAACTGGTCGGCCGGCAGGCCGCGTGCGAGCGGGTAGAGGTCACCGCAGCCATCCGCCTGCTGGCGGATTACCGCCGGGTCAAGGTTCGGGGGCAGGGCGAATTGCGCATATTCCACCTCCACTTGCGCCGGCATGGCGCTTTCCAGATCGCTGATCCCGTTCAACTGGAACAGCACCACAGCCTGTGGCACGACGATCGGATCAGAGACCTCGCCCGGTGACAGTGTCAGCACCTTCTGTGCGATGGCCGGAGGCAGGTTCGTGATGGGAATCCAATCCAGCCGGCCACCCCTGCTTGCGGAAGGCGCCGCCGACAGCCGCCGTGCGGCCGCGGCGAAGCTTGCCTCGGACGCCGTTTCCGCCCTGATCGCGCGGGCCTGATCCAGCACCGGCGATACGGCATCGCCTTGCACCGGAATGATCAGTTCGGAAAGCAGGACCTGCACCTGTGGCGTCTTGGCATTTTCGGCCAGCGCACGGTCGATCTGGGTTTCCGAGATACGGATCTGCGGTCCGAAACGCGACCGCACCACTTCCCGCCACAGCAGACCGTTGGACACGAAATCACGGAACGTCTCGGCCGCGACACCTTCCTGACCAAGCGCCTGCGTGAACTGCTCGGCGGTCAGATTTGCACGGGCGGCGAATTCCTCCATCCCCTGCATCACCTGTTCGGCAGTCACCGAGATGCCCGCATCCTTGGCCGCCTGCGCCGCCAGCCGGTCGCGCATCAGTGCCTTCAGCGCCTCCTTCTCGGGATCGCCGGGTGCGCGCAGGGCGCGCAGCATCAGCATCCGCTGTTCCACTTCGAAATTGGTCACGGTCTTGCCGTTGATCACAAGGCGCGGCGCAAACAGCCCGCCATCCTGTGCAGGGGCCATCGACGCCCCGGCGACGATCAGTGAAACGCTCATCAGCGCCGCCTTGAGGGTCTGCGCTATCTTGATCCGCGGACGATCCGTCATTCCCGTATCCCGTATCCTGCCTTGCACTCTCATCGCCTGCATGTGCGCGCCGGTCCTGCCTCGGTCCCGCCGCCAAAGCCCAGCAATTCGACCGAAAGATCGACCGTGGTGCCTGGGCGCACAGTAGTGGATGACGTGAACCGACGCGAGAGAGAAAGATCGACCAGCAGACACTCGTTCTTGAAGCTCAGGCCGAAATCGGCGCTGCTGTATTGATCCGCCTCGAAATCATAGCGCCCGGCAGCCGTTGCCTGCCAGCCGGGGCTGATCTGATACCCCGCGCCCAACACAAGGTCGGAGACACGGCTGGGACGCGACTCGTCCAGATCGGCGATGGACCAGATATAGCCCGTGTTCAGCCAAAGGTCGGGCGTGGCATATTCGGCCAGCACCTCACCCCGCGTGACCGACAGGTCGTCATCCGCGATCACGCGGCCGGCAAGGTTCAACCCGCCCGCCGTTTCCGCCGTCACGGCCAGCAACCAGTCCGAGGTGCTGCCGTCAAGGCCGGAGGCGGCCGAGAAACCGGCAACCGGCGCATCGCGGAACACGCGCCCCGCCGTCACACCCAGCGTCCAGCCAGCGGGGTCGATCCGGGTCCAGCTCAGTCCCAGATTGGCGCGCAGGCCGGTTTCAACCGCGTCATTGCCTGGAAAACGGTTCAGCGAGAAAAGGTTGGCCTCATCGAATTCCACCAGGCGGCTGTCTTCGTTCGGGATCAGCCCGTCCTCGGCATCGGCCCAGACTAGCTGGGCCACGGGTTCGATGACCTGGGCCACGCCATCGGCGCCAGCCCGCACCCAAGGCCAACGCAACTCGACAGCGCCCGCGCCATAAAGACGCGAATTCTGCCCGCCATAGGTCGCGTCGTCGGTGATGTTATAGGCATCAAGCCGCACTTCCCCCAGGGCCGCCAGCACCATGCCGTTCTGCGTGACCCAATCCTTGCGCCAATCCGCGCCGACCGACAGGCGCTGCATGTCGGCCCCTTCGGCGATGTCGTCCGGCTCCAGCGGATCGGGATCATCCAGGGGGTTCGACGACCGCCGCGTATGGGTGTGGCTGCCGAAGCGGAAGGCCCCTTCACCGCCCAGAGCGCCAAGCCGGAAGCGTTGGATATAGGTGGAATCCGTCACCAGATAGGGCGTGGCCGAGGGGAAATCGTCGGCGCGCAGCGTGTCGAAATTGATGATCCGGGCGGCGATGTATTCATCCCGACGCACGCGGTCCACCTGGATCGTGTTGGTCAGTCGGTCTGTGTCGCTGATCCCGTAATCGGTAAGGTAGGCATCATCGCTGACCGCTTCGCCGTGAAAGGCAAGGCGGTATCCGCGCGGCAGGCGGAAGAGGCCGTCCGCCACCACATAGCCGCGCGTATCGCCGGGCTGGATCTCGTCACGCGAAACGGTGCCGGTGACGACGATGCTGCCCGTCTCGAAGGCCTGCCGGTAACGCACTTCCAGCGACTGGCCACCATTCGTGGTGAGCGTGGGAGAGAATGTCAGATCGCGCGACGGGCCGACCGTCACGAAATAGGGCAGGGTGATCCCGGTCCCCAGATCAGTGCGGTTGGTGAATTTGGGCATCAGGAACCCGGTGCTGCGATCCAGCGTGGGGTCGGGAATGCGCAGGCGCGGAACATAGAGAACCGGCACCCCGCCAAGCCGAAGCTGGGCATGGTCGAAGTAGATCTGCTGTTCCTGCTGATCGTGCAGAACGCGCTTGGCGCGGATCTCCCACAAGGGTGTGGGATTGCTTGCGCAGACCCTGCAGCTTGAGGCAACGGCATTGTCGAGTTGCAGATAGCGGCCCTCGCTACGTGTCATCTGCGCGGCGGCCATCTGCAGTTGCTGGTTCAGGACGACCCGCGCGCTTTGCAGGATACCTTCGGTCAGATCCGCGGCGAGTTCCGCCTGGGCGGCGACGATCACCGTCATTCCCCCGGCATCGGTCAGGCGGATCGGCCCTTCGATGCGCAACTGGTCGGTCGCCTGATCGAACACGATCCGCTGGGCCGTCATGCGGCGGCCCTGATAGAACACCTCGACCGAACCTTCCGCGATCAGGCGGCGGTCTGGCGCGATCTCCAAGCGGTCCGCGATGAGCGTGGCCGCTTCCTGTGCCTGCAGGCCGCCGGGTGCCGCCGATCCAAGCAGCAAAGCCACAGAAAGCGCAGCGGCCAGCGACCGCACCGCGAGGCGGCGGCGTGGCTTGCGGCGGCGGAAATCCGGACCGCGCGCCATGTCAGCCATCCTCCAGATGCAGCAGCAGGCCGAGCGCCATCATCGTTGCGGCGACGGGTGGCGCCCAGGCCGCGAGGAGCACGGGAATCTGCCCGTTCTCGCCCAGCACCTGCGCGAAGTTGCGCAGGAAGAAGATTGCAAAGCCGCTGAGCACCGCAAAAAGCACAAGCGTGCCTGTCTTGCCAAAGCGCGCATGGCGCATGGTGAAGCCTGCCGCGACCAGCACCATTGCCGCAAGAAGCAGGGGCTGGGCCATTTCCATCTGGAACCACACCTGATGGGCGCGGGCTGAAAAACCAGCCCTTTCGAGACCCGCGATATAGGCCGGCAGCGACCAGAAGGGTATGGCGGAGGGTGATCCGAAACTGTCACGAATGCCCTCGCGTGTCAGGTCTGACGGGAGCTTGCTGCCGTCGGCCAACCGCTCTGCGGCCTGTTCCGGATTGCTGGCCTTCAGATCCCAGCGTTTCGCGCCTTCCAGAACCCATTCCCCCGGTTCCAGACGCGCGACTGTCGCCTCGATCCGGGCCGATGGCAGCCCATCGCGATCAAGAAGCAGGAAACTCACGCCGTAAAGTTCGGTCCCGTCCTGATTGGTGCGGGCGGCCTGGATCACGGTCTGGCCGTTTCCATCCCCTTGACGTAGCCAGAGGCCGTTTTCCGATACGGACAGCACGCTTCCGCCGCCTCGGGCTATGCTGGCCTGGACGCTGTCATACCGCTTGATCGTCGCAGCCACGAGCGGGTTGAACAGCGCCACAGCCAGCAGACCGCAAAGCAGAGCCGTCATGACCGGCGCAATCAGAAAGCGCAGGCCTGACCGCCCCGCCGCACGCACGACAACCAGTTCGCTGGACCGTGCGAGGGCCATGAACAGGGCAATGGCTGCAAGCACCACGATCAGCGGCAGGATGCGATAAAGGCTTTCGGGCACGTTCAAGGCGGCAAGATGCAGGGCGCCGATGAGGCCGGCATCGCTCTGGTTCAGGCGGCGCAACTGGTCGATCGTGTCGATCAGGAGCATGATCCCGAAGAACACGCCGAGAACCGTCAGGAAAGACGCAAGAAAGCGCCGCGCGATGTAGAGACTGAGCGTCATGCCGGGGCACCTCGCACATGGCGGGGCCGCTGCGCAAGATAAAGCAGCGCCGCGGCGATGCCCAGGCCTGCCACTGGGGCGGCATAGACCGCAGGCCAGAGCCGCGCATCCCTGAGTGCGGCGGCAGAGCCGGTGGTGTTCAGCAGTTGCAGGAAGATCAGGATTCCCACCGCGGCGAGGATCTGTCGCCACAGGCCGAAACGGCTGAAGGCGCCGACGAGCAAGGTTGCAAAGCCCACCATTGCGGCCGCCGCGCTGAGGAAGGGTTGGGCGAGGCGGGTGTGAACCTCCTGCAGGATCGTGACACGATCCGCCCCGGTCCGGGCCTGCAGCGTGTCCGCATCGGTTGTGATGAGTTCAAATGTGGTCAGATGATCGGGCGGGGTCCGGGATTGCGAGCGTGCGGCCAGCATGTCGGACAGGTCGTAGGTCACATCGGCAAAGCGGGTGACAGACAGGCTTTGCCGTGCGTCGCGGGTCAGCGTCTGCGCGATCCCATCGAACATCAAGAGCATCGGCCCGTTGTCCCCGCGCGCCAGCAAGGCACGCCGCGCGGTGTAGGTCGTGCGCTCCATGGCATTGCGTTCATCTGACAGGAAGATGTCGCGCAACTCCCCCTGTTGCGTGATTTCACGGATGTAAAGCGTCACGCCGGTGGCCGGGTGCATGAACTGGCCTTCGTTCAGGTATCGGGCCGTCACGTTTTCGGAAAGCGAGGTTTCGCGTTCCGACAGCATCTCGCTGCTCCACGGCACCAGCACATTCATGAGGATCAGATGCAGGGTCGTCACGATGGCCCCGAAATACAGCACGGGCCGCGCCAGCCGGAAGGCCGAAAAGCCGGTCGCTTGCATCACGACGAGTTCGCTTTCCTGCGTCAGGCGGTTGGTGATGTAAATGGTCGCTGCGAAGGCCGCGATCGGCAGCACCAGCCGGATCACGTTGGGCAGCATCAGGAGCGAGAATTCCAGAAACACCAGCGCGGAATGGCCGTCACCGAGAAGGCGGTCGAACAGCCCGACCGCGCGGTTCACCCAATAGACCGACACAAGCACCAGGGCGAAAAAGCCGAACAGCGCAACAAGCTGCGACAGCAGATATCTGTCGAATCTCGACACGCCGACCACGCCCCCGTTTTCTATCGTTGCGGCGAAACTATCGGAATTCCAGGGCAGGGAAAACTCATATCTGGTCAATCCGGGGCGGGGCAGGTAGCGTTTTGCCGATCAACGCGCCCTCCGCCCAAGGCGGGCGCATGCTTCCGAGGATTTCCCCCATGACGCACCCCGTTCCGATCCATTTCCGCCCCGTCGATCTGGAGGCCTTGCCCCGCATAGCCGGGCGGATCGTGGCGTTTTCCGATGGCCCCGGCACCCTGACCCCGGCCATCCGGAGGCTGGACCGGCTGACACGCGGGGCGGTGACACGGCTTTTGAACAACGAGGCCTTCGAGCGATTGAAGCCCGGCGAGGCGGTCGAACTGGCCTGGCCCACGGGCCTTCTGGCCGATGCCTTGCAGATCGTGCGCCTGCCGCGTCGGGCTGATGCGGCAAGCGCCCGCAAGGCGGGTGGGGCCATTGGCCGTGCCTTGACCCCGGCAGGTTGCACGGTTCTGGCCGAAGGGCAGGTGCAGGCGGCCGAGATTGCCTTTGGCGTTGCGATGCGGGCCTATGATTTCACAACCCACAAGACCGGCGAACGCAAGGTGCCGGGGCATGTTGCCTTCATGGTGGCCAATCCCGAGGCCGTGGCGGCGGCCGCCGCCTCGGGCGCGGCGGTGGCGGAAGGGGTGTTCTTTACCCGGGATCTGGTGAACGAACCGGCCAACGTATTGACCACGCATGATTTTGCGGCGCGGCTTGCGGCGATGCAGGAACTTGGGCTTGAGGTGGAGATCCTGGAAGAAGAGGATCTGGTCAAGCTGGGCATGGGTGCGCTTCTGGGCGTGGGTCAGGGGTCGGAAAGCCCGTCCAAGGTTGTGGTCATGCAATGGAAGGGCGGCGAGAAGGGGGCAGCCCCGTTCGCGCTGGTGGGCAAGGGTGTTGTCTTTGACACGGGCGGCATCTCGATCAAGCCTGCGGGCGGGATGGAAGAGATGACGATGGACATGGGCGGTGCCGGTGTGGTGGCGGGCGTGATGCGCACGCTGGCCCTGCGCAAGGCCAAGGCCAATGTCGTGGGTTTGGTTGGTCTGGTCGAGAACATGCCCGACGGACGTGCGCAGCGTCCGGGCGATGTTGTGCGCACGATGAAGGGCGATACGGTCGAGGTAATCAATACCGATGCCGAGGGTCGGCTCGTTCTGGCGGATGTGATGTGGTATGCGCAGGAGCGGTTCAAACCCGTGGGCATGATCGACCTTGCGACCCTGACCGGCGCCATCATCATCGCCTTGGGCCATGAAAACGCAGGCGTTTTCTCGAACAATGATGACCTGTGCAATGCGTTCCTGCGGGCAGCCGGCGCGGAGGGCGAGGGGGCGTGGCGGATGCCGATGGGCGATGCCTATGATGCAAAGCTCAAATCGCGCCTTGCAGACATGATGAATGTGGGTGGGCGCGACGGCGGGGCGATCACGGCGGCGCAGTTCCTGCAACGCTTCGTGAAACCCGAAACGCCTTGGTGCCATCTCGATATTGCCGGGACTGCGCTTCTGAAATCCGACAGCATGTTGGCGCCCAAGGGGGCCACGGGCTGGGGCGTGATGGCGCTGAACCGGTTGATCGCGGAGAAGTTCGAGCGGCGGTGAGCCTGCCATGGGCGTGGTGATGTTCTACCACCTGACGCGCTCCTCGGTAGAGGAGACGCTGTTGATGCTTCTTCCTCGGGCCATGGCGCAGGGCTGGCGCGTCATGCTGCGGGGAACGGACCGGACCGCGCTGGAGGCGCTGGATACGCGCTTGTGGGTGGCGGAGGGCTTGGCCTTTCTGCCCCACGGCATGGAGGGCGGGCCGCATGACGCGTACCAGCCGGTGCTGATCGGACAGGGGGCCATTGCCAACAAGGCGCGGGGGCTGTTCCTGATCGACGGAGCCGAGACCGCGCCCGACGAGGCACGGCCGCTGGAGCGGGTGTGGCTCTTGTTCGATGGCAACGATGGCGCACAATTGGCCGCGGCACGGGCGAAGTGGAAGGCACTGACCGAGGCGGGGCTTTCGGCGCAATACTGGTCGGAAGAGAGTGGGCGCTGGGAGAAGAAGGCGGAAAAAGGTTAACGATCTCTTGACGCTGCTAGCGCCGGAGGATCATCATTTCATCAGCAATTTCAACGCGATAGCGAGAAAGATACTCCATCCCCAGGAGCGAGTCCGACATTTCGCTCTGATTTACCCAGGCCGGGAAATTGTTGTCCTGATAGGGGCCAAGGGTGACGCTGGGCAGGGTCACGCGCGCCGTGCGCACCGTGCCATTGGCCGTTTGCGCGCTGCCCAGATAGACGAGTTCGCCGGGGTCTATCCCCAGGCGGCGGGCATCCCGGTCGGACAGGACCATGTTGGTGGCCCCCGTGTCGGCCATGAACCGCACCGAGGTGCCGTTGATGTCGAGCGTCAGGTAGTAGTGCCCATCCGGCGCGCGCGGCACCTCGATCGCGCCGGCCTCGGACACCATCTGTTGCGGGGCAAGGTCCGTGCGCAGATCGTTCCACAGACCGTAACCCGCCATGACGCCGATGAAGATCAGGCCCCAGGCGGCAGCGGTGCGCAGCGCCTCGCCCATGCGTTTGCGGTATTCGACCAGCACCCAGCCGCTGACGGCCGCAAGCAGCAGGATCAGATAGAAGAGGCGGCCTGTGGTTTCCGTATCCATGCGCGTGTCCCGATGTTGTCTGGGATATGGGGGGTGCCGCCTTGCAGTGGAAGGGTCAGCCGATAAGGCCGGTGCCTTTTACCCCGTCGATCACGAATTGCACCGAGAGGGCTGCCAGAAGCATCCCCAGAAGGCGGGTGATGACGATGGTGCCGGTGCGGCCAAGAAGCCGTTCCAGCGGCGGGGAGGCGAGCAGGAACAGGAAAGTGGACAACAGAACAAGGACCATCAAGCCCAGTACAGCCACGGTGCCCGGCCATCCCGGAGCCTGCCCGACCAGCAGGATGACCGTGGCGATGGCACCGGGACCGGCGATCAGGGGGGTGGCCAAGGGAAAGACCGAAGGATCGTGGTCGGGATCGGATTTCTGATCCTCGCGCCGCTTGGTGCGGCGTTCAAACAGCATGTCGAGGGCGGTCAGGAACAGGAGTATCCCTCCGGCAATGCGGAAGGCGGGCATGGAAATGCCGATGAAACCGAGGATGGATTCGCCTGCAAGGCCGAAGAGAAGCAGCAAACCTCCGGCGATGAGGCAAGCGCGCAGCGCAAGGCGGCGGCGGCGGTCGGCCTCCATTCCCTGGGTCAGGGCGATGAACAGGGGCACCAGACCGGGCGGGTCGATGACCACGAACAGGGTGGCGAAGGCCGTGATCAGGAAGGCGGTTTCGGGCAAGTGTGGCCTCCGGGTTCACAGGAGCGTAGCGGGTTCACGGTCGGGCAGGCAAGCGGCACAGTCGGATGGCGCATGTCACCCCTTGCGGCGGAGGCGACGAGCAGGCGCCTTCTACGCCGCCTCGGCCTGGTCCAGCCGGTCCTGGGCGGCGAGCCAGAGGGATTCGGCGCGATCCAGCGCTTCCATCACCTCGGCATATTTCCGGTTCCAGGTTTCCAGCTCGCCGATGCGTGCGGCCTCATACAGTTCGGGGTCGGCAAGCTTTTTTGCCAGCTTGTCGCGCATGTCGTTGATCTTGGCGAGGCGATCTTCGCACTTGCGCACCTCGGCGCGCAGGGCGAGGATCTCGTCTCGACTGGATTTCTTCGGTTTCGCAACAGGTTGTGCGGGAGATTTCATGTCATCATCGCCGGCAAGAAGCAGGCGACGATAGGCCTCCAGATCCTCGGTGAAGGGGGTGACTGCCCCGCCTTTGACCAGCCACAGCCGATCTGCCACCAGCGACAGCAGATGCATGTCGTGGCTGACAAGGATCACGGCGCCGGGATATTCGGTCAGCGCCTCGACCAGCGCCTCGCGGCTTTCCATGTCCAGATGGTTGGTCGGTTCGTCGAGGATCAGAAGATGCGGCGCGTCGATGGTGGCCAGAAGCAGCGACAGGCGCGCCTTCTGGCCGCCCGACAGGCGGCCGACCACGGTTTCCGCCTGATCTGCCATCAGCCCGAAGCCGGCAAGACGGGCACGCAGGCGGGGTTGGCCTTCATCGGGGCGCAGGCGCTGGATATGTTGCAGGGGTGTTTCGTCGATGTGCAGTTCATCGACCTGATGCTGGGCGAAGTAACCGATCCGCAGCTTCGATGACCGCGTGATGCGCCCCTCCATCGGCTGAAGTTTACCGGCCAACAGTTTGGAAAGAGTGGATTTTCCCTCGCCATTACGGCCAAGGAGCGCGATCCGGTCGTCCTGGTCAATCCTTAGGGAAAGCTTTCGCAGGACGGGCGCACCACCGTAGCCGACGGCGGCACCTTCCATGTTGATGATGGGGGGCGACAATTCCTCGGGCGCGGGGAAGGTGAATACCACGCGCTTTGCCTCTTCCGGGGCGGTGATGGGCGTCATCTTTTCCAGCATCTTCACGCGGCTTTGCGCCTGCACGGCCTTGGAAGCCTTAGCCTTGAAGCGGTCAACGAAGGATTGCAGATGCGCGCGGCGGGCCTCCTGCTTTTTCGCCTCGGCCTGAAGGACGGCGCGGCGTTCGGCCATTTGCCTTGCGAACTGGTCGTAAGGCCCTGTCCAATATGTCAATTTCCGCTGGTCCAGATGCAGGATGCCCTGCACGGCGCGGTTCAGGAGACCCCGGTCGTGGCTGATGATCAGCACGGTATGGGGATATTTCTGCAGGTAGGATTCGAGCCAGAGCGCGCCTTCGAGATCAAGATAGTTGGTCGGTTCGTCCAGAAGCAGCAGATCGGGCTGGGAAAACAGCACGCCCGCCAGTGCCACCCGCATCCGCCAGCCGCCGGAAAAGGCGGAGCAGGGCATGAGTTGCTGTTCAGCGTCGAAGCCTAAGCCCTTGAGAATGCTGGAGGCGCGGCCTTCGGCGGACCAGGCGTCGATGTCGGCGAGGCGGGCCTGGATTTCCGCGATGCGGTGGGGATCGGTGGCGGTCTGGGATTCGGCGAGGAGGGCGGCGCGTTCGGTATCGGCTTGCAGGACGGTGTCGAGGAGGGAGGTTTCCGATGAGGGCACCTCTTGCGCGACGCCGCCGATGCGGGCGCGGGCGGGCAGGGTGACGGACCCGCCCTCGAGTGCAAGTTCGCCGCGTATCAGCCTGAAAAGCGTGGTTTTTCCCGTGCCGTTCCGGCCCACGAGGCCGACCTTGTGGCCGGTGGGAATGGTGGCGGATGCGGCCTCCAGCAGGGGGCGGCCTTCGACAGAATAGGTGATGGCGTCGATGCGTAACATGGGGTCAGGGCTTGCCCCAAGGACGGCGCGGCGTCAACGGCGGTGGTGAGGGGCGGTGTTCAGCACGGCGTGCAGCATCGCAGTGCAGCAGGGCGTATGCACGCCGCGGGCGGCGGTTTAACGCTTTGGCCAGCTTCGACCCGGAGGCGGCTTTTCATTGTTACAGGCCCATGCTAGGTGCGCCGCACATGAATTCCGGCGCGGGGATCCCCCCATGCGCCCCAGAAACGGAGACGCCACAATGGCCATCGAACGCACCCTGTCGATCATCAAGCCCGATGCGACCAAGCGCAACCTGACCGGCAAGATCAACGCCAAGTTTGAAGAAGCCGGTCTGCGCATCGTCGCGCAGAAGCGCATCCACCTGACCATGGCGCAGGCTGGCCAGTTCTATGCCGAGCACAAGGAGCGCGGCTTCTATGGCGAGCTGTGCGAGTTCATGGCGTCCGAGCCGGTGGTGGTGCAGGTTCTGGAAGGTGACGGCGCCATCTTGAAGAACCGCGAAGTGATGGGTGCGACCAACCCGGCCAATGCCGCCGAAGGCACGATCCGCAAGGAATTTGCCCTGTCGGTTGGCGAAAACTCGGTGCACGGGTCGGACAGCCCGGAATCGGCGGCGCGCGAGATTTCGTTCTTCTTCTCCGGCCTCGAACTGGTCGGCTGATCAGCGACGTCGTTCGACGACACCCAGACGATCAAGGGCCGCTTCGATTTCGGAGCGGCCCTTTCCTTTGGCTTCGGTCTTGATCGCGTCGAACCGGCGCCGCAGCGCGGCCTTCTCTTCGCCCTGGCAGTCATTCCATGGGCGGCCTTGCAGGCCCATGACGATGACGTAATAGCCGATGAAATGTGGCGCGACGCCCGAAGCGAGGAGGCGGCGATAGGCCTCGTCCGGGCCGAGGGCGCGCAGGTCTTCGGCGGAATGGATACCGGCCTTGGCGAAGGCGGCCTCGGTCGCGGGGCCGAGATTGGGGATCGAGGAGACGGGGCTGGGCATGAACGGCTGGCCTGAAATGGAACAGGGCCAGCCTAGCGGCTGGCCCTGTGTCATGGAAGCGCGGGGTTCGGTCCGATCGCAGTCAGATCGACGCCCAGTCGCGGAAGATCGGGGTGGACCCTTGCTGCTGGGTCGTGCCCTGCGATTGGTCCTGTTGTTGCGGGGGCGTGTTGCTGCCACCCTGCTGCTGTGAGGGGATTGCGGGTTTCTTCGCCATGTTTCCTGCTCGCTCCGGCTTTGATCTCTGTGTCGCCTTCGGGTGATTTGAGCGCGACAGACGACCGCGACAAGACGCAACCATGACGATTTTACGACGCGTTACCGGGCCTGTGCGACATTTGCAACAGGTTCGGGCGGCGGCCCCGGTTGCGGGTCCTGCAAAAGGCCGTGACGGGGCCGTGAAGGGGCATTGCAGCGGCGCGCGGTCAGCCGATCCGGGTGGCAGGGAAGCCGATCTCGTCCAGCGCGCGGATGAGGGATTCGGGCGCGGCCGTGCCGCTGATGGTGGCGGTGCGGGAGGCCAGATCGACGGTGATTTCGCCTGCGTCGGGCAGGGCGGCGAGGCTGGCTTCGACCGAGGCCTTGCAATGGCCGCAGGTCATGTCGGGGATGGCGAGCTTGATCACGGTCGGTGTTCCCTGGCATGTTTTCCTGTTTGCGCGGGGCGTGGATCCTGTTTGCCCCACCGCAGTTGCAGGTGCCTATCTGGTGCTTCCAGTAGCCGGAAGGTCAAGGGCGGGAACCGCGTCAAAAAAACCGCTTGGCCAGGGTTGACCTTCCCATTGCTGGAAGGATTACGTGGCGAGGTGGAAGGAGCTTTCCATGACCGATGCCACGCTTGCCCCCGCTGCGACCGTTGATCACGCTGCCTCTGGTGCCGCGATCCATGCCCGCTTCCGGCTGGAGGGGATGACCTGCGCGTCCTGCGTGCTGCGGGCGGAACGGGTGCTGAAGGCGCTGCCGGGGGTCGTGCAGGCGGTGGTGAACCTGTCCACCGAGGCGGCGGATGTCACCTATCGCCCGCCCGCCACCCCCGCAGGCATGGCAGCGGCGTTGGCGCGGGCCGGATACCCTGCGCGCGAGGCGACCGTGTCGCTGGCCGTGGAGGGCATGACCTGCGCCGCCTGCACGGGCCGGGTGGAGCGGGTCTTGCGGGCGCAGCCCGGGGTAAAGGAGGCCGTGGCCAATCTGGCCCTGCGCCGCGCTACGGTGACGCTGTGGGAGGGAGGCGCTGCGCCAGAGGCCCTGGCGGCTGCGGTGACGCGGGCGGGCTATGTGGCGCGGCCGGCAGAGGGGGCGGCCGAGGGGGCGGCGACGGATGACCGTGCGGCGGAACTGCGGGCGCTGACACGGGATACCGGGATTGCAGCGGTGCTGACCCTGCCTGTCTTTGTGGTGGAGATGGGCGGGCACATGTATCCGCCGCTGCATCACGGGCTGATGTCGCTGGTCGGGATGCAGACGATCTGGCTGGTGCAATTCGTGCTGGTGACGCTGGTGCTGCTTGGGCCGGGATGGCGGTTCCAGCGGCGCGGCTGGCCCGCCCTGCTGCGCGGGGCGCCGGACATGAATTCGCTGGTGGCCCTGGGAACCGGAGCGGCCTGGAGCTATTCCACGCTCGTCACCCTGGCGCCCGCCCTGCTGCCCGAGGCGGCGCGCGCGGTCTATTTCGAGGCGGCGGCGGTGATCGTGGTGCTGATCCTGCTGGGCCGAACGCTGGAGGCGCGGGCGCGCGGACGGGCGGGGGCCGCGATTGCGCGGCTGGTGGGCATGCAGCCCAAGGTGGCGCGGCTGGAGGATGGATCGGAGGTGCCGGTGGCCACGCTGGTGCCTGGGATGCGGGTTCTGGTGCGACCGGGAGAGCGGGTGGCGGTGGATGGCGTCGTCCTGTCCGGCGCATCAGCGGTGGATGAGGCGATGCTGACGGGCGAGCCCTTGCCCGTGACCAAGGGGCCGGGGGACGCCATTACCGGTGGCACGATCAACGGCACGGGTGCTCTGGTCGTCGAGGTGCGGCAGGTGGGTGCGACGACGGTTCTGGCGCGGATCGTCGCGCTGGTGGAAGAGGCGCAGGGCACGAAACTGCCGGTGCAGGCGCTGGTGGACAGGGTGACGCTGTGGTTCGTGCCGGTGGTGATCGGGATTGCGGTTCTGGCCTTTCTGGGCTGGCTCCTGGCGGGGCAGGGGGTGGCGCAGGCGCTTGTGGCGGGGGTGTCGGTGCTGATCATCGCCTGCCCCTGCGCGATGGGACTGGCGACGCCGGTGTCGATTCTGGTGGGCACGGGGCGGGCGGCGGAGCTTGGCGTCCTGTTCCGGCGCGGCGAGGCGCTGCAGCGGCTGGCCGAGGTGCGGACGGTGGCCTTCGACAAGACCGGGACGCTGACGCAAGGGCGCCCGGAGGTGACGGACTTGCTGGGCGATGACGCCCTGCTGGCGCAGGCGGCGGCGGTGGAAGCGGGATCGGAGCATCCGCTTGCGGGCGCGGTGCTGGCCCATGCGGCCGCGCGGTCGATAGTCGTGCCGGGGGCGGAGGGCTTCGTCGCGGTGCCGGGGCAGGGCGCGCGGGCGCAGGTCGCGGGGCAGGAGGTGGCCGTCGGATCGGCGCGGATGTTTGCCGCAGTGCCGGCGCCGTTGCAGGCGGCGGCGGAGGGTTGGGCCGCCGAGGGGAAGGGGCTTTTGTTCGTGGGTGGCCCCGAGGCGGCGCGGGGGCTGATCGCGGTGGCGGATCCGGTGAAGCCGACGGCGGCGGCGGCGCTGCGCGCGCTGGCCGGTCAGGGGCTGGGGGTGGCGATGATCACGGGCGACAATGCGCGCACGGCGGGGGCCATTGCCGCGCGGTTGGGGCTGGGGGATGTGCAGGCGGGCGTGCTGCCTGCGGGCAAGGCGGATGCGGTGCGCGCGATGGGGGCGGGTGTCGCCTTCGTGGGGGACGGCATCAACGATGCACCGGCGCTCGCTGCGGCGGATGTGGGGCTGGCGATGGGCACGGGCACGGATGTGGCGATCGAGGCGGGGGATGTGGTGCTGATGTCGGGCGATCCTCTGGCCGTGGCGGATGCGGTGCGCGTGGCGCGTGCCACGATGCGCAACATCCGCCAGAACCTGATCTGGGCCTTCGGATACAATGCGGCGCTGATCCCGGTGGCGGCGGGGCTGCTGGTGCCCTTTGGCGGGCCGGCCCTGTCGCCCATGCTGGCGGCGGGGGCGATGGCGCTTTCGTCTGTCTTTGTGCTGGGCAATGCCTTGCGCCTGAAGCGTGTGAAAGGGGTGCGGGAATGAACATCAAGGACGTGGCCGAACGGTCGGGGCTGCCCGCCAAGACCATCCGCTACTACGAAGAGATCGGCCTCATCCGCCCCTTGCGCGGGGCGAATGGCTATCGCGCCTTTCGGGAGAGCGACCTGCACAAGCTGGCCTTTCTGGCGCGTGCCCGGGGGTTGGGGTTCACCATCGAGGAATGCCGCAAGCTGCTTGCGCTTTACGAGGATCGCAGCCGAGCCAGCGCCGATGTGAAGGCGCTGGCCGAGGCGCATCTGGCCGAGATGGACCGCAAGATTGCCGAGCTGCGCGCGATGCAGGCGACCTTGCGCGATCTGGTGGAAAGCTGCGCCGGCGACCAGCGGCCGGACTGCCCGATCCTGACGGGGCTTGCGGGCACGACCTGCCATTGAACGGGGGTTCACCCCCGCGCGCGGCCATGCAAGGGTAACGGCAGACTTCCGGAGGCTTGCATGAACGAACCCGTCCCGGTCTTTGATGGCCATAACGATATCCTCTATCGCCTGCTGATGGCCCCGCAATCGCGCGAGGCGATCTGGCTGACGGGCGAGGGGAAGGGGCATCTGGACCTGCCGCGCATGAAGGCGGGGGGCTTTGCGGGTGGGTTGTTTGCGATCTATGTGCCCACACCCAGCGCCGGTGACGATGACGGGATCGAGGCGCTGATGGACCGCCCGCCCTATGCGATGGACCTGCCGGGACAGCTGCCGCTTGGCCCGTCGCAGGTGGTCGCGCTGGAACAGGCGGGGCATCTGATGTGGATGGCACGCGCGTCGGAAGGGGCATTCCGGTTGTGCCGGACGGCGGCCGAGATCGAGGCGGCGCGGGACGAGGGCGTCATCGCGGGTGTGATGCATATGGAAGGCGCCGAGGCGATTGATCCGGGCTGCGATGCGCTGCACGCCTTTCACGCAATGGGCCTGCGGTCGCTGGGGCCCGTCTGGAGCCGCCCAACCGTTTTTGGCCATGGGGTGCCGTTCCGCTTTCCCGGCGATCCCGATACCGGGCCGGGGCTGACGGAGGCGGGCAAGCGCCTGATCGCCACCTGCAATGCGCTGCGCATTCTTGTGGACCTGAGCCATCTGAACGCGAAGGGGTTCGACGATGTGGCACGGATCAGCGACGCGCCGCTGGTGGCAAGCCATTCCAACGCGCATGCGATGACGCCCTCCACCCGCAACCTGACCGATCGGCAACTGGATGTGATCCGCGAAAGCGGTGGGTTGGTGGGGCTGAACTTTGCCACCGTCTTTCTGCGCCCGGACGGGCGGCGTGATCCGGCGATGAACTGGGACCCGGTGCTGCGCCACCTTGACCATCTGATCGGGCGACTGGGCGAGGATCACGTGGGTTTCGGTTCGGATTTCGACGGCGCAACCGTGCCGCAGGGCATCGGAGATGTGGCTGGCCTGCCGCGCCTGATCGACGCGCTGCGCGCCCATGGCTATTGCGAGGCGCTGATCCGGAAGCTGGCCTGGGACAACTGGCTGTCGGTCCTGCGGCGAACCTGGGGGCAGTAAGCGGCACACAGCGATCTGGCGGCATCGGAAACTTTTCGACGAAAAGTTTCCTTTGCACAATTTTTCCATGGAAAAATTGTGGTTTCCGTAGAAAACTCGCGGCCAAAATTTTCGCGAAAATTTTGGTCAGGCGACGAGAAGCAGATCGTGCAGCGTGTGGTTGTCCTTGACAAGATCGGCCAGCGTCACGCGATCCAGTTCGGCATAGAAGGCGCGCAGCGCGTTGCCGAGCGTGCCTTTGAGCCGGCAGCAGGCGACGAGGGGGCATTCGCTTTCGTCCCCGGCGAAACAGTCCGTGAACGGCAGCACCGCTTCGAATTCGCGGAACACTTCGCCCACGGTGATCTGTTCCGGCAGACGGGCAAGGCGCAGCCCGCCCGACCTTCCGCGCACGGTGTGCAGGAACCGCTTCTGCGCGAGAAGGTGGATCACCTGGGCGAGATGGTTTTCCGAGGCGTGGCAGGCTGCGGCGACCTCGGATTTTCGCACGGTCCGGCCGGAATTCACCGCGCAGAACATCAGGGTGCGCATCGCCAGATTTGTGCGTGTCGTGAGTCTCATGCATTCTCTCCGCGCGTCAGGATAGGGTCTGTCGCCAAAGATTTATGCAGGACGCACCTTGTGTGACATGATCCAGATCAGATGGCGCAGGACGTCGTGCAGGGTGCGGATCAGGCCGCTGGCATCGGGAACGCGGTGCGTGTTGCGGCTGAATCACGGGACTGGCCGCGCTGGTCAAAGCGGTTTGGTTGGTGAAAGGCGAATAAATTTGCCATTTCCGAGAAGAAACTTGCGAATGTTTGCGATAACATTTAAAGCGGTTTGAAGGCGACCCTCCGCCATTTCCCCGGGCTGGCCCCGGCGCGTGTCGCTTGACGGCGTATCGGGGAGGCATAGGGTTGGCAGGACGGTGACATCATGCGGATAGAGTGACGTGAACGATCTGAGCCTGACCCCGAATCTTCTGCAAGCCGATGTCGCGCGACATCTGACCTTCACCCTGGGCAAGGACGCGCCCAATGCCTCGGTCTATGACTGGCGCATGGCCCTGTCCTTTGCCATCCGCGACCGGATCGTGGAGCCGTGGTTTGCCTCGACCCGCCGCACCTGGGCCGAGGATCACAAGCGGGTCTATTACCTGTCGATGGAATTCCTGATCGGTCGGTTGCTGGAGGATGCGACGACCAATCTTGGCCTGCGCGACATCGCCGAAGAGGCGATGGCCGGGTTCGGGCAGGATTTCCGTGCCATCATCGAGGACGAGCCGGATGCCGCCCTTGGCAATGGCGGCCTTGGGCGCCTCGCGGCCTGTTTCATGGAGAGCATGGCGACGCTCGGCTGTCCTGCCTATGGCTACGGCATCCGCTACGAACACGGCCTGTTCCGCCAGCGTTTCGAGGGGGGGCAGCAGGTCGAGACGCCCGAGGATTGGCTCAATCAGGCGCATCCATGGGAATTCGCGCGCCCGGAAAGTTCCTACACCGTTCCTTTCAAGGGGCATATGGAAACGCGGGACGGGCGCGAGGTCTGGGTTCCGGGTGAAACGGTGCGTGCCGAGGCGCATGACACGCCGGTGATCGGCTGGCAGGGGAAATGGGCCAATACGCTGCGGCTTTGGGCGGCGAAGCCCACGACGCTGTTTGATCTGGAACGCTTCAACCGGGGGGATTATGCGGCGGCGGCAGAGCCTGAGGCGCTGGCGCGGACGCTGTCGCGCGTTCTCTATCCCGATGACACCACGTACCAAGGCAAGGAATTGCGGCTGAAGCAGGAATTCTTCCTGACCTCGGCCGCCTTGCAGGACATCTTGCGTCGATTCCTCGCACGCCATGCCAATTTGCGCGATCTGCCCAAGCATGTGGCGATCCAGATGAACGACACCCATCCCGCCATCGCGGGGCCGGAACTGATCCGGCTTCTGGTGGATGAGCACGGCATGGCCTTTGATGACGCGCTCGAGACCGCGCGGGGATGCCTGGGCTATACCAACCACACGTTGCTGCCCGAGGCGCTGGAGCGATGGGCGACGTTCACTTTCGGCAATGTCCTGCCGCGCCACATGCAGATCGTGGAGCGGATCGACAGCTGGCACCGCCGCACCTATCCGAGCCGCCCGCATTACGTGGGCATCGTGAAGCATCACGAGGTGCGGATGGGCGAGTTGGCCTTTATCATGGCGCATAAGGTGAACGGCGTGTCGGCGCTGCATTCCGAACTGGTGAAGAAGAACCTGTTCCCGGAACTGGACCGCCTGCATCCGGGGCGGATCATCAACCAGACCAATGGCGTGACGCCGCGCCGCTGGTTGAAGATGGCGAACCGGCCGCTGGCCAAGCTGATCACCGACACGATCGGCGAGGGGTGGGAGGCCGATCTTGACCGGCTGCGCGGGCTGGCGCCGCATGTCGGAAGCAAGCCCTTCCGCGAGGCTTTCGGTGCCGCGAAGCGCGCCAACAAGGTGGCGCTGTCGAACTGGATCGGCGCGGAATGTGGCGTGAAGGTTTCGCCCGATGCGCTGTTCGATGTGCAGATCAAGCGCATCCACGAATACAAGCGGCAGTTGCTGAACATTCTGGAAACCATCGCGCACTGGAACCGCATCCGGTCCAACCCCAAGGGCGACTGGGTGCCGCGGGTGAAGATCTTTGGCGGCAAGTCGGCCCCCGGCTATGCGGTGGCGAAGGAAATCATCCATCTGATCAATGACGTGGCTGCGGTCATCAACACCGATCCGGTGACGGGCGACCGGCTGAAGGTGATCTATCCGCCGAATTACAATGTCAGCATGGCCGAGCGGCTGGTGCCGGCGGCGGACCTGTCGGAACAGATTTCCACCGCCGGGAAAGAGGCGTCGGGCACCGGCAACATGAAGTTCATGATGAACGGCGCGCCGACCATCGGCACGCTGGACGGGGCCAATGTGGAGATTCTGCAGGAGGTGGGAGCGGAGAATTTCTTCCTGTTCGGTCTGACGGCGGAAGAAGTCATGAAGCGGCGGGAAGACCCCGAACATGCCCGCAAGGCGATCGAGGCGAGCCAGCCCTTGCAGGATGTGTTGCAGATGATCGCGGAAGGGCGCTTCTCGCCCGATCAGCCGGACCGCTATCATGGGCTGGTGCATCGGGTGTGGCACCATGACTATTTCCTTGTGGCGTCGGATTTCGATGCGTTCCATGCCGCGCAGGCCGAGGTGGACCGCGCCTATGCCGACCGCGACCGCTGGCTGGGGATGGCCGCGATGAACACCGCGCGGAGCGGGTTCTTTTCATCGGACCGCACGATCCGCAGCTACATGACCGAGATATGGGGGGTCACTTCGGCCCTGTGACGGGCCGGGGTGGCGTCCTTTGGGAGGGGGGCAGCCATGACCGCAAACCTGATCGACCACGGGTCCGCGCGGGCCATCGTAGAGGGGCGCCACGGCGACCCGTTCTCGGTGCTGGGCCTGCATAAGCGCGAGGGGGCGTGGGTCGTGACCGCATTTGTTCCGGGGGCGGAGCGGTTGGAGGTGCTGACCGGCAAGGCGGGCAAGGCCATTGCGGCAGCGGCTATCCCCGGCTGCGAGGGGCTGTTCTGTGCGGCGCTTCCGCGCAAGGCCGACTATCGCCTGCGCGCCGAGGGCAGCGGTGCGGCGTGGGAGTTCGACGATCCCTTCCGTTTTGGGCCGGTGCTGGGCGAGATGGACGAATACCTGCTGGGCGAGGGCACGCATAAGCGGCTTTGGCAGGTGCTGGGCGCGCATGTCATCACCCATGAAGGGGTGGAGGGCACGCATTTCGCCGTCTGGGCACCGAATGCCGAGCGGGTTTCGGTCGTGGGCGATTTCAACATCTGGGACGGCCGCCGCCACCCGATGCGGCGGCGCGGAGCGACGGGGGTGTGGGAGACGTTCATTCCCGGTCTGGGCGAGGGCGCGACCTACAAGTATGAAATCCGGGGCCAGCATGGCTATGTCGGGCCGCTGAAGGCCGATCCGGTTGGCTTCGGGTCCGAGCATCCGCCTGCGAATGCATCCGTGGTGCGGCGGATCGCGGGCGGGTTCGACGATGCCGCGTGGATGGCGGGGCGGGCCGCGCGCCATTCGATAGACGCGCCGATTTCCGTCTATGAGGTGCATCTCGGTTCGTGGCGGCGCGCGCCGGGGGACCGGATGCTGTCCTACCTGGAACTGGCCGAGCAACTGGTGGATTACGTGGCCGATATGGGCTTTACCCATATCGAATTGCTGCCGATCAGCGAGTTTCCGTTTGACGGAAGCTGGGGCTATCAGCCGGTGGGGATGTTCGCCCCGACCATCCGCCACGGCACGCCGGGCGAGTTTCGCGCGCTGGTGGATGCGGCGCATCGCAAGGGGCTGGGGGTGCTGCTGGATTGGGTGCCGGGGCATTTTCCGACCGATCCGCACGGGCTGGGCCGGTTCGACGGGACGGCGCTGTATGAACATGCCGACCCGCGCGAAGGGTTCCATCAGGACTGGAACACGCTGATCTACAATTACGGGCGGGTGGAGGTGGCGAATTACCTTGTGTCCAACGCGCTCTATTGGCTGGAGGAATACCATATCGACGGGCTGCGCGTGGATGCGGTGGCGTCGATGCTCTATCGTGATTACAGCCGGAACGAGGGGGAGTGGATCCCCAACAAGGATGGCGGGCGCGAGAATTACGAGGCGATCGCGCTGCTGCAGCGGATGAATGCCACCGTCTATGGCGAGGTGCCGGGGGTGGTGACGGTGGCCGAGGAAAGCACGGCGTTCCCCGGCGTGTCGCGGCCGGTGGATCACGGCGGGCTTGGCTTCGGGTTCAAGTGGAACATGGGGTGGATGAACGACACCCTGTCCTACATGCAGAAAGACCCGATCTATCGGCAATATCATCACCACCAGATGACATTCGGCCTGCATTACGCGTGGTCGGAGAATTACATCCTGCCGATCAGCCATGACGAGGTGGTGCATGGCAAGGGTAGCATGCTGGAGAAGATGCCGGGGGACGGCCCCGAGAAATTTGCCAATCTGCGGGCCTATTACGGGTTCATGTGGGCGCATCCGGGCAAGAAGCTTTTGTTCATGGGCTGCGAATTCGCCCAAGGGCGCGAGTGGAACCACAACCAGAGCCTGGACTGGCATCAGCTGGACATCCCCGAACATCGCGGGGTGCAGGCATTGGTGCGCGATCTGAACCGCGCCTATCGGGACACCCCCGCCCTGCATGTGAACGACACCCGCCCCGAGGGGTTTGAATGGATCGAGAGCAATGATGCCGGGGCATCGGTCTATGCCTGGGTTCGAAAGGGGCGCGCGGGTGATCCGATGATGGTGGCCGTGGTCAACATGACGCCGGTGGAGCGGAGCTATCGGCTGGGTTTCCCGGTGGCGGGGCACTGGGATGAGGTTCTGAACACCGACTCGGCGGTTTATGGCGGCGGCAATCGCGGCAATCTGGGCGGGGTCACGACCGAGGCGGTCGCGTGGCACGGGCGGGCGCAATCGGCGCTTGTGACCTTGCCGCCGCTGTCGGCAGTCTGGTTTCGTCAGGCACAGGGATAAGCGGCCGCAAAGGCCGCGTCAGGGAGGGAAACACGATGTTGCAACCAAGACCGAACGCGCGCCTGTCAAGCCAGGCGATGGCCTTCGTCCTTGCCGGTGGCCGGGGCAGCCGGTTGAAGGAGTTGACCGACCGGCGGGCGAAGCCTGCGGTCTATTTCGGCGGCAAGACGCGGATCATCGACTTTGCCCTGTCGAACGCGCTGAATTCCGGCATCCGCAAGATGGCGATTGCCACGCAGTACAAGGCGCACAGCCTGATCCGGCATTGCCAGCGGGGGTGGAACTTCTTCCGGGCAGAACGGAACGAATATCTGGACATCCTGCCCGCCTCGCAGCGGGTGGATGAGACGAAGTGGTATCTGGGCACCGCCGATGCCGTGGCGCAGAACATCGACATCGTGGACAGCTATGGCATCAAATATGTGATCATTCTGGCGGGCGATCACATCTACAAGATGGATTACGAGATCATGCTGCGCCAGCATGTCGAGACGGGGGCGGATGTCACAATCGGGTGTCTGACCGTGCCACGGATGGAGGCCACGGCCTTTGGCGTGATGCATGTGGATCGCGACATGCGGATCACCGATTTCCTCGAAAAGCCGAAAGACCCGCCCGCAATTCCGGGCGACCCGGAGCATGCGCTGGCCTCAATGGGGATTTACGTCTTTGACTGGGCCTTCCTGCGGGATCTGCTGATCCGTGACATGGCAGATACAAATTCCAGCCATGATTTCGGCAATGACCTGATTCCGGCCATTGTGAAGGGTGGCAAGGCGATGGCGCACAAGTTCGCCGACAGTTGCGTGAAATCGGGATTGGAGGATGAACCCTATTGGCGCGATGTGGGGACGATTGATGCCTTCTGGCAGGCCAATATCGACCTGACGGATTTCGTGCCGAAACTGGACATCTATGACAACACCTGGCCGATCTGGACCTATTCCGAGATCGTGCCACCGGCGAAGTTCATCCATGACGAGGATGGGCGGCGCGGGATGGCGATTTCGTCGCTGGTGTCGGGCGATTGCATCGTATCTGGGTCGGAGGTCCGCAATTCGCTGTTGTTCACCGGGGTGCGGACGCATTCCTATTCCAGCCTGGAATATGTGGTGGCGCTGCCGCGCGTGGTGGTGAACCGCCGTGCGGAACTGACCAAATGCGTGATCGACAGCAATGTGGTGATTCCGGAAGGCCTGGTTGTCGGGCAGGACCCGGAGGAGGATGCCAAGTGGTTCCGCGTCAGCGAGGGTGGGATCGTGTTGATAACACAGGATATGCTTGACGCGCGGGCGCGGAAGTTGTCCTGACTTGGGCTCTGGGTGGCGACCCCGGGAGGGCTGTCTGCCCTCCCGGACCCACCCGAGGGTATTTGGGCCAAGATGAAGGGGGCGGTCATGGCGGATAAGGGGCGGGTGCTGTCGGTTGCCTCTGAATGCGTGCCCCTGATCAAGACCGGGGGTCTGGCCGATGTGGTGGGCGCGCTGCCCGCGGCGCTGCGCGAACAGGGCTGGGACATGCAGGTGCTGCTGCCGGCCTATCGCCGCTTGCGCGGGCTGCTGGGCGGTCTGCGCGAGGTATGGCGCGAGCCGGGGCTGTGGGGGGGCGATGGCGTCGTCTATCAGGGCGAGGTCGAGGGGGTTCCCGTCCTGCTTCTGGATGCGCCGCATCTCTATGACCGCGAGGGCGGCCCCTATAACGGCGCGGCGGGCGACTGGCCGGACAATCCGCAGCGCTTTGCCGCCCTGTCCTGGGTGGCCGCGCGGATGGCGCGCGAAGGCTTTGCAGGCTGGAAGCCGGATGTGCTGCATGCGCATGACTGGCAGGCGGGTTTTGCGCCGGCCTACCTGGCCTATGGCGGTTCGGGCGGGGTGGGATCGGTGATGACGGTCCACAACATCGCCTTTCAGGGCTGGGCCGATGCCGGGATGCTGGGCACGCTGCGCCTGCCGCGCGAGGCGTTCCATCCGGGGCAGTTGGAATATTACGGCGGGCTGTCCAGCCTGAAGGCGGGGTTGGTGACGGCGGACCGGATCACCACGGTATCGCCCACCTATGCGACGGAATTGATGCGGCCCGAATTCGGGATGGGGATGCAGGGCGTGATCGCGGCGCGGTCGGGCGCGGTGTCGGGCATCCTGAACGGGGTGGATACGGCCGTGTGGTCGCCCGAGGCGGAACCCATCGCCTTTTCCGCCCGCGCGATGAAGGGCAAGGCGCAGGCGCGTGCGACGCTGTGCGAGGAGTTCGGGCTTTCTGTGCCCGATGGGCCGCTGGCGATTGTTGTCAGCCGGTTGACCGATCAGAAGGGGATCGACCTCTTGCCGCAGGTGGTGCCGGAGCTGATCGGGGCCGGGGGCGGGCTGATCGTGCTGGGATCGGGCGATCCGGCGCTGGAGGCGGCGATGCGCGGGCTGGAGCAACGGTTTCCGGGCCGGGTGGCGGTGCGGATCGGCTATGATGAGGCGCTGTCGCACCGGCTGTTTTCGGGCGCGGATGCGGTGCTGGTGCCGAGCCGGTTTGAACCCTGCGGTCTGACGCAGATGTATGGGCTGCGCTACGGCACGATCCCGGTGGTGGCGCTGGTGGGTGGCCTTGCCGATACGGTGATCCATGCCTCGCCCGCCGCGCTGGCGGCGGGGGTGGCGACGGGGGTGCAGTTCCAGCCGACCGATGCCATGGCCTTCGGGCAGGCGCTGCGGCAGTTGGTGGCGCTGTATCGTGACCCGAAGACCTGGGCACGGCTGCAGAAGAATGCCATGGCCCATCCGGTGGGTTGGGAGACGAGCGCCGCCGCCTATGCCGCGCTTTATGAGGGGCTGGTGGCGTGACACCGCAGCGCGCGCTTTTGCCGCCGCGTCTGGTGGGCCACGCGATCACGGCAGGGCGGCCCTGGCCGATGGGGGCCACCTTTGATGGCGAGGGGGTGAATTTCGCCGTCTTTTCCGCCCATGCCGAGAAGGTGGAGTTGTGCCTGTTCAGCCCGGATGGGCGCAAGGAGCTGGTGCGGCTGGCGCTGCCGGAGCGGGACGGGGATATCTGGCACGGCCATGTGGGCGGGTTGATGCCCGGCACGCTGTATGGCTATCGCGTGCATGGGCCGTATCAGCCGGAATTGGGGCATCGGTTCAACCCGCACAAGCTGTTGATCGACCCTTATGCCCGCGCGCTGGAGGGGCGGCTGAAATGGTCGGATGCGCTGATGGGCTACAAGGTGGGCAGCCCGCGCGGGGACATGTCCTATGACACCCGCGACAGCGCCTTTGCGGTGCCGAAATCGGTGGTGGTGGATACGTCCTTCATGTGGGGTGAGGATACCGCGCCGCGCGTGCCCGCGCATGAGGCGGTGATCTATGAGGCGCATGTCCGGGGCATGACGATGCTGAACCCCGGCGTGGAAAAGGGGCTGCGCGGCACCTTTCTGGGCCTCGCCTCAGACGCCGTGATCGAGCATCTGGTGAAACTGGGGGTGACGAGCCTTGAGCTGTTGCCGGTGCAGGCCTTTGCGGATGAGCGGTTCCTGGTGGCCAAGGGGCTGCGCAATTACTGGGGCTATCAGACCATCGGCTTTTTCGCGCCCGAGCCGCGCTATCTGGCGCAGGGGCAGGTCTGGGAATTCCAGTCGATGGTGCGGCGGCTGCATGCGGCGGGGATCGAGGTGATCCTTGATGTCGTCTATAACCACAGCGGCGAGGGCGACGAATTCGGACCGACGCTGTCCTTCCGGGGGTTCGACAATGCGAGCTATTATCGCCTGCTGCATGGCGGGCGGCATTATGTGAATGACACCGGCACCGGGAACACGCTGAACCTGACGCATCCGATGGTCCTGCGGATGGTGATGGATTCGCTGCGCTACTGGGTGGAGGTGTGCCATGTGGACGGGTTCCGCTTTGACCTGGCCACCGTGCTGGGGCGCGAGGCGCACGGGTTTGACCCGAATGGCGGGTTTTTCGATGCCATCCGGCAGGACCCGGTGCTCAGCCGGGTGAAGCTGATTGCCGAGCCCTGGGATATCGGCCCGGGCGGTTATCAGTTGGGCGGCTATCCGCACCCGTTCATGGAATGGAACGACCGGTTCCGTGACGGGGTGCGCCGCTGGTGGAAGGGCGATCCGGGAATGGCGCCGGACCTTGCGAAGCGGCTTCTGGGCAGCGCGGAGCGGTTCGATCATCAGGGGCGGGCGGCGACGTCATCGGTCAATTTCGTGACGGCGCATGACGGGTTCAATCTGGAGGATCTGGTCAGCTATACGCTGAAGCGCAATTTCGCCAATGGCGAGGAAAACCGTGATGGCCACCATGAGAACCATTCCGACAATATGGGGGTGGAGGGGCCCTCGGACGACCCGAAGGTGCGGGCGGCGCGCGATCTGAGGAAGCGCAACCTGCTGGCCACGCTGATGCTGGCGCAGGGGGTGCCGATGCTTCTGGCCGGGGATGAGGCGGGGCACAGCCAGGGCGGCAACAACAATGCCTATGCACAGGACAATGAGACGACCTGGATCGACTGGGCCAAGGGCGACCGGGGGGGCGACCGGGGCCTGACCGACTTCGTGGCGCGGCTGGTGGCCCTGCGGAAGGCGCATCCGGTGCTGCGTCAGAAACGGTTCCTGCATGCCAAGGCGCGGCCTGCCGACGGGCTTCCCGATGTGATCTGGCGGCGGGCGGATGGGCGCAGCCCATCGGCGCAGGATTGGCACGATCCGGGCTTTCGCTGTCTGGGGGTCGAGTTGCGGATGGCCGCAGAGGGCGCGGATGGCGGCGAGGCAGCAATCTATGCCGTGTTCAACGCCGGGGCGGAATGCGTGCTGCGCCTGCCCGACACCGCGCCGGGATGGGAGTTGATCCTGGATACCACGCAGCCCCAGGCGGGGCCGGTGCCGGGTGGGCCCGGCACCCGCGCCCCGGCGCAATCCGTGCTTGTCTTTCGGTCTGTTGCGGCCAAGGCCAGTTTTTCCATGGGAGGAAAGCCATGACCATCCGTACCGTTCCCACCCAGCCCATCGCTGGGCAGAAACCCGGCACGTCGGGCCTGCGCAAGAAGACCCCGGTCTTCATGGGGCATCACTATCTGGAAAACTTCGTCCAGAGCATCTTTGACGTAGTGGGGGCCGCGGGCAAGACCTTTGTTCTGGGCGGCGACGGGCGCTATTTCAATGACCGCGCGGCGCAGGTCATCCTGCGGATGGCGGCGGCGAATGGCGCTGGCCGCGTGATCGTGGGGCAGGGGGCGATCCTGTCCACCCCGGCGGCGAGCCACCTGATCCGGCTGAACCAGACGGATGGCGGGATCATCATGTCGGCGAGCCACAACCCGGGCGGGCCGGATGAGGATTTCGGGGTCAAGTTCAACATGCCCAATGGCGGGCCCGCGCCGGAGGCGGTGACGGAAGCCATGTACAAGCGCACGACCGAGATCAGCGAGTATCGGATCGTCGAGGCGCAGGATGTGGACCTTGGCACGATTGGGCGCAGCACCTTGGCGGGCATGGTGGTCGATGTGGTGGACCCGGTGGCCGATTACGCCGCGTTGATGGAGCGCCTGTTCGATTTTGGGGCAATCCGGGCGATGTTCGCGGGCGGCTTCCGGATGCGGATGGATTCGATGTGTGCCGTGACGGGGCCTTATGCGGTTGAGATTCTGGAAAACCGCTTGGGCGCGGCCAAGGGCACCTGTGTCAACGCAACCCCCTTGCCGGATTTCGGCGGGATGCATCCCGACCCCAACCCCACCTGGGCCAAGGCCTTGATGGATGAGATGTTCTCGGATGACGCGCCGGATTTCGGCGCGGCTTCGGATGGTGATGGCGACCGCAACATGGTGGTGGGGCGGGGCATCTATGTCTCGCCTTCCGACAGTCTGGCGGTGCTGGCGGCGAACGCGCATCTGGCGCCGGGCTATGCGGGGGGATTGAAGGGCGTGGCACGGTCGATGCCCACTTCGGCGGCTGCGGATCGGGTGGCGGCGGCGCTGGGGATCGGCAGTTACGAGACGCCGACGGGATGGAAGTTCTTCGGCAACCTGCTGGATGCGGGGCGGGCCACGATCTGCGGCGAGGAAAGCTTCGGCACCGGTTCCGATCATGTGCGCGAGAAGGACGGGCTTTGGGCGGTGCTGCTGTGGCTGAACATCCTTGCCGCTCGGCAGCAGCCGGTGGCCGAGATCATGGCAGAGCACTGGGCGCAGTTCGGGCGGAATTACTACAGCCGCCATGATTTCGAGGCGATTGCGACCGAGAGGGCCGATGCGATGATGGCCGCGCTGCGGGCGGCCTTGCCGGGGCTGGCGGGGCAGGCTGTCGAGGGCATGGTGATCGCGGGGGCGGATGACTTTGCCTATACCGATCCGGTGGATGGATCGGTCAGCACGAAACAGGGCGTGCGGGTGATATTCGAGGACGGGTCGCGCTTTGTGCTGCGCCTGTCGGGGACGGGTACGGAAGGGGCGACGCTGCGGCTCTATCTGGAACGCTATGCGCCGGGGGCGGGGGGATTGGACCTTGACCCGCAGGCGGCGCTGGCCCCTGTGATCCGCGCCGCGCATGGCATCGCGCGTATCGCGGAATTCACTGGGCGCGACACCCCCGACGTCGTGACCTGAAGGCGCGGCTTTCAAGCGGAGCGCCGCCGGAAGGGGGCGGCGCGTTCCGTTTTCCTTGCGCGCGCGGCGTGCCGCCGCAGGCGCGCAGTGGGGGCGCTTCGCCCCCCACACCCCCCGAGGATATTTTTGCAGAGAAGAGAAGGGGCGAAAATGGCCCTGCCTCTGTCGCGTTTCGGGGCGCAAGGCGCGGCCGGGGGGCGTTTGCTGTGATCAGGGGCGAGGGAGGCGGGCGATGGACGAGGTTCGGCATCAGCGGGCGGGGCGCGCGGCGCGCACGGCGGAACGGGCGCGCAAGGGGGCCGGGGTCGGGCGGCCCTATATCCTGCGCAACATCCCCAGCTATGACATTCTGGGCGAGGAAAGCCTGCTCAGGATCGAGGCGGCGGCGGACCGGATCCTGGCCGAGACCGGGATCGAGTTCCGCGACGATCCGGTGGCGCTGGAGCATTGGCGGCGGGCAGGGGCCGAGGTGGCGGGGGTGCTGGTGCGCTTTCCTCCGGGGATGTTGAGGGAGGTGTTGGCATCGGCGCCTGCGGAATTCGTGCAGCATGCGCGCAACCCTGCGCAATCGGTGGTGATCGGCGGGCGGTCTGTGGTCTTTGCCCCGGCCTATGGCAGCCCCTTCGTGATGGACCTGGATCGCGGGCGGCGCTTTGGGACGCTGGAGGATTTCCGCAATTTCATCATGCTGGCGCAGGCCAGCCCCAGCTTTCACCATTCGGGCGGCACGATCTGTGAACCCACCGACATTGCGGTGAACAAGCGGCATCTGGATATGGTGTTGGCGCATCTGACGCTGTCGGACAGGCCTTTCATGGGATCGGTGACGGCGGAGGAGCGGGCCGAGGACAGCATCGACATGGCCCGGATCGTGTTCGGGGCGGCGTTCGTGGATGCGAACTGCGTCATCCTTGGCAATGTGAACGTCAATTCGCCCCTGGTCTGGGACGGGACGATGACGCGGTCCCTGCGCGCCTATGCGCGGGCGAACCAAGCGGCGGTGGTGGTGCCCTTCATCCTGGGGGGCGCGATGGGGCCGGTGACGAATGCGGGGGCGATTGCGCAGTCGCTGGCCGAGACGATGGCCGGTTGTGCCCTGACGCAGTTGGAGCGCAAGGGCGCGCCGGTGATCTTTGGCAATTTCCTGTCGTCGATGAGCCTGCGGTCGGGATCTCCCACTTTCGGCACGCCGGAACCGGCCATCGGCAGCATGGTGATCGGGCAACTGGCGCGGCGGCTGAACCTGCCGTTGCGCTGTTCGGGGAATTTCACCACGTCAAAGCTGCCCGATGCGCAGGCGATGATGGAAGGCACCATGTCGATGCTGGCGGCCATCCATTGCGGGGCGAATTTCATCCTGCATTCGGCGGGGTTCCTCGATGGGTTGCTGTCGATGTCCTACGAGAAATTCATGCTGGATGCGGACCTGTGCGGTGCCTTGCATGCCTATCTGGACGGGGTGAAGATCGACGACGACCAGTTGGCGGTGGAGGCCTTTGCCGAGGTGGGGCCGGGGAACCATTTCTTTGGCTGTTCGCACACCATGGCGCATTATGAGACCGCCCTCTGGGACAGCGAATTGTCCGACAACGAGCCGTTTGAAAAGTGGGAGGCGGCGGGGGCGGAGGATGCGGCGACCCGCGCCAACCGGCTGTGGAAGCGGCGGTTGGCCGAGTTCGAGGCCCCGCCCATGGAGACAGGGATGCGCGAGGCGCTGGAAGATTTCGTGGCGCGGAAGAAGGCCGCGATGGCGGATATGTGGTATTAGGACCGCAGGCCGGTTTCTTCCAGGAGGCCCATCCGCTTGGCTTCGTAATAGTATCCCCGGCGATACCACATATGGGCGCGGTCATGGTTGCCGCGCGACACGAGCCATGCGCCGCGCAGGTATCTGCCCGCATAGATCATGTTGGTTTCGGCATCGAGCAGTTGCGACGGGTCGCCGCGAAAGCCCATGGTCTGCGCCGTTTGCGGGTGAATTTGCATCAGCCCGTAATAGGGGCCGTTGCGGGCGGCGGGGTTGTAGCCGCTTTCGCGGCGCACGGTTTCGTGGATCAGGCTTTCGGGGATGTCATAGATACGGGCGTATTTCGTGATCAGGCGGTTGATCTCGGCCGGGCCCTGGGGCGCGCGGCTGACCTGCGGTTCAGGGCGACCGCCACCGCAGGCGGCCAGGATTGCGGGCAGGGTGAGGGCAAGGACGGCGCGGCGGGGCAGGGACATGGGGTCAACTCTTTCCATCAACGGGTTCTGGGCGTGATAGCGGGCGCGGGGCCGTGGCGAAAGGGCGGCGTGTTGTCCCATGCGGAAAGCCGCGCGCCTTCGACCTTTGGCGCGCTTGCGGGGGCGGGGCGGGGGCTGTTAGCGTGGGGGAGGTTTGCAGGTGAGGCGCGGGATGGACGGGGGCATACGCAGGTTGGCATCGGCGCTGATCGTGGATGACCATCCGCTGTTCTGTGATGCCCTGTCGATGACGCTGCGTGCCGTGGCGGGGATCGAGACGGTGGAAACCGCCGACCGGCTGGAGACCGCGGTGACGCGGCTGGAGCTTTCGCCCTTGCCCGATGTGGTGGTGCTGGACCTGAACCTGCCGGATGTGAACGGGCTGGACGGGCTGATCCGCCTGCGGGCCACGGCGGGCGAGGTGCCGGTGGTGGTAGTGTCGTCGCTGGCCGACAATCGGGTGATCGGGGCGGCCTTGCGGGCGGGGGCGGCGGGGTTCGTGCCGAAACATTCGCGGCGCGAGGTGTTCAAGGCGGCTTTTGACGCCATCCGCGCGGGCGATGGGTATGTACCGGATGGTTTCGTTCCGCAGGCCGATCCGAATGCACCCGCGAACCAGCAGGAAGAGGCGATTGCGCGGCTGTCGCTCCTGACCCGGCAGCAGGCGAAGATCCTGCAGCTGATCTGCGAGGGAATGCTGAACAAGCAGATCGCCTATGAGCTTTCCATCGCAGAGACAACGGTCAAGGCGCATGTCACGGCGATCATGCGCAAGCTGGGGGTGCAGAGCCGGACGCAGGCCGTGCTGATTGCACAGGAGGCGAGCTTTGACCGGCTGATGCCCGAGGCGGGATGAGGCTTGCCGTGACCGGGGGCGAGGGCTAGCCTTTCCTTCGCAGCCCCGCGTTTGGGAGGACGCGATGAACCAGCCGAGGGAGGAATTCCCCCTGTCCTTCGGGGCCGGTCTGCCGCTGGTGGCGCGGGCCTCGGTCCCTGTTGATGTGGCCAATCCGCTGCGGCGGCTGGAAGAGGCGTTGGGGGTGGGGCCCTTTGCGTTGGTCGTGCTGTTCGTGTCGCCCGACGCCGATCTTGATGCGCTGGCCCTGCGTCTGCCGGGGCGGTTTGGCGGCGCGCGGGTGATCGGCTGTTCGACGGCGGGGGAAATTTCCGGCGAAGGCTATACCGAGGGCGAGATCGTCGCCGTCGGCCTGCCTGCGGCCCATTTCGCAGCCGATGTGCTGCTGGTGCCGGATCTGTCCGTGCTGGAGCGCGAGGCGCTGATCGGGGGGTTGATCCGGTCGCGGCAGGGGTTGGCGCGGGCGCGGCCGGACTGGGAGGGGGAGTTCGCCTTCCTGATGGTGGACGGGTTGTCGGTGCGCGAGGATGAACTGGCGGCGGCGCTGGCCTCGGGCCTGGGGCCCGTGCCGTTGTTCGGGGGATCGGCGGGGGATGGGACGCGGTTCCGCGCGACCTATGTATTGCACGAGGGGCAGGCCTTGCAGAATGCGGCCGTGCTGGCACTGATCCGCACCGATTGCGGGGTGCGGGTGTTCAGTCTGGATCACCTGTTGCCGACCGAGGCGCGGATGGTGGTGACAGAGGCCGATCCGGCCCGCCGCATCGTGCGGACGATCAACGCCGAACCCGCCGCGCAGGAATATGCGCGGCTCCTGGGCAAGGACCCGGGGCAGTTGACCACCTTCACCTTTGCCGGGCATCCGGTGGTGGTGCGGATTGGCGGCAAGCATCATGTGCGCGCCATCCGTGCGGTGGGCGACGGGGGCGATCTGATCTTCTTTTCCGCCATTGACGAAGGGGTGGTGCTGACCTTGGCCGAACCGCAGGACATGGTGGCGCATCTGGAAGGGGAAATGGCGGCGCTGGCGGCGCGTGGGCAGCCGGTGGCCATTCTGGCCTGTGATTGCATCCTGCGGCGGATGGAGGCGCAGGAGAAGCAGAAGACGGGGGCTGTCTCGGCCATCCTGCGCGACAATCGGGTGGTGGGGTTTTCCACCTATGGCGAGCAGTTGAATGCCATGCATGTGAACCAGACCATGACTGGCGTGGCGATCTATGCGCCGCAGGCCGTCACGGGCGGGGGCGCGGGATGATCGACACGCTGATCAACCCCGCCGATCCGCCCGAACGGCAGACGGAAAAGCTTCTGACCATCGCGCAGGTGTTGATGCGGCGGGTGGAGCAGATCACCGATGACAGCGGCGCCGCCTATGCCCAGTTCCAGCGTGCGGCGATGCTGGAGGACCAGGTGCGCGAACGCACCCGCGATCTGGAGCGCGCGCTGGACCTGCTGAATGACAGCAATGCAAGGCTGGCCGAGGCGAACCGCGCGACCGAGGCCGCGCGCCAGAACCTTGCCAATGCGATCGAGACGATTCAGGAAGGCTTTGCCCTGTTCGATGCCGATGACGTGCTGGTCATGTGCAATTCGCGCTTTGGCATGCACATGCTGGACCTGCGCGATCATCTGAAGCCGGGGCTGACTTTTGGCGATTATGTGGACCGGGTCAGCCGGTCGCGCTTTCTGGAACTGCCTCCCGGCGAGACGCCCGACGCCTGGGCCGTGGCGCGGCGGCGTCGGCATCAGGAACGCCATGTCATCTTCAACGTCCGCATGGTCTGGGACCGCTGGGTGCAGGTGAGCGAGCATCGGACCGTGGATGGCGGCACGGTGATCCTGCAGACGGATGTGACCGAGATCATCCGTCTGGAACGGCTGGAACGCGGCAAGATGCTGGACGATCAGGCCCGGGTGATCCGCGCCACGCTGGACCATATCAGCCAGGGCGTCTGCATCTTTGATGCCGAGGCGCGGCTGGTGGGGTGGAACCAGAGGCTGGGGCAGCTTCTGGTGATCCCGATGGCGCGGTTCCGCATGGGGGTCAGTTTCGATGCCATCCTTGACCGGTTCCGCCCCGACCTGACCTTTGCCGGCGACATGACCGAGGCACGGCTTGGCGATTGGGTGGCAGGCAAGGGCGGTCAGGGTTCGACACGGGGTTCGACACGGGGGGCGATCCGGTTCGAATTGCGCCGGGGGCCGGACATGATCATGGATGTCTTTGCCCAAGGGATGCCCGACGGTGGCTTTGTGATGTCCTTCACCGATGTCACGGCCGAACGCGCGGCGATCGAGGCGCTGTCCCGCGCGAATGAAACGCTGGAGGCGCGGGTGATGGAACGCACTCTAGAGCTGGAGGATGCGCTGGCCCATGCCGAAAGGGCCAATGCCAGCCGGTCGCGGTTTGTGGCGGCCGCGAGCCATGACCTGCTGCAACCCTTGTCGGCGGCGAAGCTGTTCATCTCATCCATCGGGGATGAGGGGTTGGTGCCCGAAGCAAAGGCCACGCTGGAGAAGGCGCAGAATGCGCTTTTGTCCGTGGAGGGCATTCTTGGCGCGCTTCTGGATATCTCGAAGCTGGAAAGCGGGCGGGCGGCGGTGTCGCTGGCACCTTTGCGGCTGGATCGGTTGCTGGCGCAACTGGACGAGGAGTTCGGCGCCATCGCCGCTGCCAAGGGTTTGCGGCTGCGGGTGGTGCGGTCGCGGCTGTCGGTGATGTCGGACCCGGCCTATCTGCGGCGCATCCTGCAGAACCTGATCGGCAACGCCATCCGCTATACCGACCGGGGCCGTGTGCTGGTGGGTGTGCGGCGGCGCGGCGGGATGGTGCGGATCGAGGTGCGCGACACCGGGCCGGGCATCCCGGAAGAGGAACAGGACAATATCTTCAAGGAATTCCACCGCCTGAACGCCCGCGCCTCGGCGAGCGAGGGGATGGGGCTGGGGCTTGCCATTGTGGAGCGCGCCTGCGCGCTGCTGGGTCATCCCCTCGGGCTGACGTCGCGGATCGGGGTGGGGACGTGCTTCATGGTGCAGGTGCCTCTGGCCGATGCGACCGCCGGGGTGACGGAAGGTCCGCGTCCGAGCCCGGCCCCGCGCCCGTCGATGCAGAACCGCATCGTCTTTCTGGTGGAAAACGATGGCGACCTGCGGCGGGCGATGGGCCTCTTGCTGGAAAAATGGGGGGTGAGCGTTCTGGATGCCGCGAGCGGCGAAGAGGCGCTGGACCTGATCGAAGAACTGGGCATCCTGCCCGACTGCTTCATCGTGGACCACAATCTGGGCGAGGGGATGGACGGCCTGCGCTTTCTGGCCGAGGTGCGGGCACGGCATGGTGCGGTGCCGGCGCGGATCGTGACCGCCGACCGCCGCCCGGAACTGCGTGCCGCTTGCGCCGAGGCGGAAGTCGGGTTGATGATGAAACCGCTGGAGCCGCGCGCGCTGGAGAGCTTCATCGCGGGCCTGCCTGCGGCGGGGTAGGGCGGCGATGACCCGCCTGCGCGCGGGCCTCTACGACCATTGTTCCATATCGGGCGGCGCGCACGCCGCTTAGTCTGTCGGCATATCAGGGGAATGACATGCAACTGAGCGACTTTCGAGACATCAAGGCCAATCCGGCAACCGTCTGGGCGGCAATCCTGAACCCCGAGGTGCTGAAGGACTGCGTTCCTGGATGCGAAAGCATGACGGGCAGCGCCGAAGAGGGGTTCGAGGCGGTGGTGACGCAGAAGGTTGGCCCCGTGAAGGCCACCTTCAAGGGGGCTGTCACCATCTCGGACCGGGTCGAGGGGCAGAGCCTGAAGATCACCGGTGAAGGCAAGGGCGGGCCTGCGGGCTTTGCCAAGGGCGGGGCGGCGGTCACGCTGACCCCGACCGACGAGGGCACGCGGCTGAGCTATGAGGTGGAGGCCAATGTCGGCGGCAAGATCGCCCAGTTGGGCAGCCGCATCATCGACGGTTTCGCCAAGAAGATGGCCGATGAATTCTTTACCCGCTTTCAGGCCGCTGTCGAAGGCCCGGGCGAGGAAGAGACTGTCGCCGCCGAGGGCGAGGGCGGCGCGGAAAAGAAGAAGGGCTGGTTCAAGAAGCTGATTGGCTGAACCGGACGTCAATTCATTACCCAGGAATTCCAAGGGAGGAGAACAATGACGAAAGTCACGATGACCGTGAACGGCAAGTCCGTCTCGGGCGAGGTGGAAGGGCGGACGCTGCTGTCGGCCTTCCTGCGCGAAGGGCTGGGCCTGACGGGCACGCATGTGGGTTGCGATACGTCGCAATGCGGCGCTTGCGTGGTGCATGTGGATGGCAAGGCGGTGAAGTCCTGCACCATGTTCGCCGCCGATGCGGCGGGGGCATCTGTCAAGACGATCGAGGGGATGAACAATCCCGACGGATCGCTGTCGGTGGTCCAGCAGGCGTTTCAGGATCATCACGGTCTGCAATGCGGCTTCTGCACGCCGGGGATGGTGATGTCGTCGGCCGCCCTTCTGGCCGAGAACCCCAAGCCCACCGAGGCGGAGATCCGGCATTACCTTGAGGGCAATATCTGCCGCTGCACGGGATATCACAACATCGTCAAGGCCGTGCTGGCGGCATCCGGGCAGGATGCAGCCGCGATGGCCGCCGAATAAGCGCAATTTCAGGGAGGGATAAAGATGCCGAAGGATACCGGAATCGGCGCCAGCTCGAAGCGGCGCGAAGATGTGCGCTTCCTGTCAGGGCGCGGGGTCTATACCGATGACATGGCCCTGCACGGGCAGACCTATGCGGTCTTTGTGCGGTCGAACGTGGCGCATGGGCGGATCAGGAACATCGACACCAGCAACGCCGCCAAGATGCCCGGCGTGCTGGCGATCTTCACCGGCGAGGATTTCAAGGATGTGGGGGGCAACCCGGCGGGCTGGCTGATCAACAGCCGCGACGGCACGCCGATGCGCGAACCCAAGCGCCCGGTTCTGGCCCATGGCAAGGTGCGCCATGTGGGCGATGCCTATGCCGCCGTGGTGGCCGAGACCTACAATCAGGCGAAGGATGCAGCCCAGCAACTGGCCGATGACAGCGACATCGAGGAACTGCCTGCCATCGTGGACATGAAGAAGGCGGTCGCCGATCCGTCGAACCGTGTGCATGACGAGATTCCCGACAACCTGTGTTTCGACTGGGGCTGGATCGAGGATAACCGCGCGGCGGTGGATGCGGCCTTCAAGACCGCGCCGCATATCACCACGCTGGAGCTGGTGAACAACCGTCTGGTGCCCAATGCGATGGAACCCCGGTCCTCTATCGGGGAATATTTCCCCGGCACGGGCGATTACAAGCTGACGACGACCAGCCAGAACCCGCACCTGACGCGGCTTCTGGTGGCGGCCTTCGTTCTGGGTATTCCGGAAAACAAGCTGACCGTGGTTGCCCCCGATGTGGGCGGCGGCTTTGGGTCCAAGATCTATCACTATGGCGAAGAGGCGCTGGTTCTGGCGGCATCCCGCAAGCTGGGCCGTCCGGTGCGCTGGACCGCAGAGCGGACGGAAAGCTTCCTGACCGATGCGCATGGCCGCGACCATGTGACGAAGATCGAGATGGCCAGCACCAAGGATGGTGAGATCCTTGCGATCCGCACCGAAACGCTGGCCAATGTGGGGGCCTATCTGTCGAACTTCTCGACCGCGACGCCGACCTTCCTGCATGGCACGCTGATGGCGGGCCCCTACAAGGTGCCGCATGTCTATGTGAACGTGAAAACGGTATTCACCAACACCGCGCCGGTGGACGCCTATCGCGGCGCGGGCCGCCCGGAAGCGACCTTCAGCATCGAGCGCATCGTGGACAAGATGTGCCGCGAATTGAACCTTGATCCGTTCGAGGTGCGGCGCAAGAACCTGATCACCAAGGACATGTTCCCCTATACCACGCCGGTCGGCCTGCAATATGACACGGGCGACTATCACGCCACGCTGGACAAGCTGATCGAACTGGCTGACGTGAAGGGCTTTGACAAGCGCGCCGCCGAGTCAAAGGCAAAGGGCAAGCTGCGCGGGATGGGGCTTTCGACCTGGATCGAGGCTTGCGGCATCGCACCGTCGAACCTTGTGGGTGTGCTGGGGTCGCGCGTGGGTCTGTATGACGCGGCGACCGTACGGGTGAACGCGACTGGCAATATCAGCGTGATGACCGGGGCGCATAGCCATGGGCAGGGGCATGAAACGGTATTCGCGCAGATCGTGGCCGACAAGCTGGGCATCCCAGAAAGCAGCGTCGAGATCGTGCATGGAGACACGTCGAAGATTCCCTTCGGCATGGGCTCCTATGGCTCGCGCTCGCTGGCGGTCTGTGGTGCGGCGATGACCAAGGCGGTGGACAAGATCATCGCCAAGGGTCGCAAGATCGCCGCTCACATGCTGGAAGCCAGCGAGAACGACATCGTCTTTGCGGACGGCAAGTTCTCGGTCGCGGGCACAGACAAGGCGAAGAGCTTCGGCGAGATCGCCTTTTCGGCCTATGTCCCGCACAACTACCCGCTGGAGACGCTGGAACCGGGGCTGGAGGAAACCGCCTTCTACGATCCGGCCAACTTCACCTATCCCGCCGGGGCCTATCTTTGCGAGGTCGAGGTGGACCCGGAGACGGGCAAGGTGGACATCGCCTCCTTCACCTGCGCCGATGATTTCGGCCATGTGATGAACCCGATGATCGTCGAGGGGCAGGTGCATGGCGGCGTGGGGCAGGGGATCGGCCAGGCGCTTCTGGAAAACACGTCCTATGACGAGAACGGCCAGCTGCTGACCGCATCCTATATGGATTATGCCATGCCGCGCGCCGATGATGTGCCGTTCTACACGGTGGATCATTCCTGCGTCACGCCCTGCACCCACAACCCGCTGGGGGTGAAGGGCTGCGGCGAGGCCGGTGCCATCGGATCGCCGCCTGCGGTGGTGAATGCGGTGATTGACGCCCTGCACCGGGGCGGAATGACCCATGTGGCGCATATCGACATGCCCGTCTCGCCATCGCGGGTCTGGGCGGCGATCAACGGTTGAGGGAGGACGCACCATGCATAACTTCGATTTCGTGAAACCCTCGACCATCGCGGATGCGGTCAAGGCCTTGTCCAAGGAAGGCGCGCAGGCGCTGTCGGGGGGGCAGACATTGACGCCCACGATGAAGCAGCGCCTTGCCGCGCCGACGGTTCTGGTCAGCCTGACCGGGATTGACGAGATGAAGGGTGTCTGCCTTGGCGATGATGGGCTGGCCATCGGCGGGGCAACGCCCCATGCCGTCGTCGCGAAGGAGGCGGCCGCGCATTACCCCGCGCTGGCGGCACTGGCCGGGGGGATCGGCGATCCCGCGGTGCGCAATCGCGGCACCATCGGCGGCAGCCTTGCCAACAACGATCCCGCCGCCTGCTATCCGGCGGCGGTGCTGGGGTCGGGGGCGACAGTGGTGACAAACCGCCGCCGCGTCGCCGCCGACGACTACTTCCAGGGCATGTTCACCACCGCGCTGGAAGAGGGCGAGATCATCACCGGAGTGACCTTCCCCATCCCGGAAAAGGCGGCCTATGTGAAGTTCAACCAGCCTGCGAGCCGCTTTGCGCTGACCGCTGTTTTTGTTGCGAAATACGGCAACGGCGTGCGGGTGGCAGTGACGGGGGCATCCAACGACGGCGTGTTCCGCTGGACCGAGGCGGAGGACGCCCTGTCCGGCAATTTCGCGGCCAGCGCCTTGGAAGGCCTGACCGTGTCGTCCGAGGGCATGATCGGCGATCTGCACGGCACGCCTGCCTATCGGGCGAATCTTGTGAAGGTGCTGACCAAGCGCGCGGTCGCTGCGGCCCGATAATCGCAAGCATCCGGCAAAGGGGGGCGGCGTGGATAACGCCGCCCCCATCCTTTTGGCTGACGACATGTGGCCCGCGAACCGCGCCACGGATTCGGCCCGGCGCGTTCGGTCTGTTGCGGAGGATCGGTCGCCCATTTCCCGTGCAGCGCTGCCCAACATGCGGGCGCATCGGTCACGTTCCTGTCACGCAGTGACACTATGCAATCCTCAGGCGGGTGTGACGTGCCACCACAGCTAGAGGGGCTTGTCAGGTCGATCCCGCCATATATAGTTCAAACCGTCGGGGCGGGGCTCCCCGCCCTGGGTCGGACAGATCGCAGGACGAAGGCGGAGTCTCGGAAGGCATGGACGGCGATTTCAGGACACAGTTTGTGAGGGACCCCGCGGCGCTGCGGCATTATCCGGCGCTGGTGCTGAACGCCGATTACCGGCCGCTCAGCTATTATCCGCTCAGCCTCTGGCCGTGGCAGGAGGCGATCAAGGCGGCGGTGCTGGATCGGGTGCAGATCGTGGCGGAATATGATCACGTCGTCCGCAGCCAGAGGCAGGAGTTCCGCATACCTTCGGTGGTTGTGCTGAAGGAATTCGTGAAACCCCAGAAGCGCGTGGCCTTCACGCGCTTCAATCTTTTCCTGCGGGACGAATTTTCCTGCCAGTATTGCGGCGCCAAGGGCGATCTGACCTTTGATCATGTGCTTCCCCGGTCGCGCGGCGGGGTGACAAGCTGGGAGAATGTGGTTGCCGCCTGCTCGCCCTGCAATCTGCGCAAGGGATCGCGCACCCTGCGGCAAAGCGGGCTGCACCTGCGCCGCGCCCCGCGCCAGCCCACGGCCGAGGAAATGCAGGCGCATGGCCGCAAGTTCCCGCCGAACCATCTGCATGAAAGCTGGATGGATTACCTTTACTGGGATGCCGAACTCGACGCCTGATCGGTTCCGCGCGCTTGCGCCTTGACCGAACGCATCGGTTGGTGATTTCGTCCGAAAGTCTGGCAGGGCGCATTGTCCGGTGCCGGAAGCTGGCGGGGTGGATCGTTGGTTGCTCCGGGCGTGCCGGGCCGGGAAAGGGGTTGGCATGGCGGATGTAGCGGAACATGCGGCGGATGCGGCGCATCACGGATTCGACCTGCTGCCCATTGTCGTTCTGTTGACGGCGGCCGTAATTGCCGTGCCGCTGTTTCGGCGGCTGGGTCTTGGGTCGGTATTGGGCTATCTGGCGGCGGGGCTGATCGTCGGGCCATATGGCATCGGGTTCTTTCAGGATGCCCAGTCGATCATCCACGTCGCCGAATTGGGCGTGGTGCTGTTTCTGTTCATCATAGGGCTGGAAATGCAGCCCTCGCGCCTGTGGTCGATGCGGGGCGAGATCTTTGGCCTGGGGCTGATCCAGGTGCTGCTGGCGATCTTTGCGCTGATCTGGGTGGGTATCCTTCTGGGCTATCCGGTCGAGGCAAGTTTTGTGGCCGGCACGGGCTTTGTGCTGACATCGACCGCCATCGTCATGCAGATGCTGACAGAACGGGGCCAGATCGCCCAACCCAAGGGGCGCAAGATCGTGTCGATCCTGTTGTTCGAGGATCTGGCCATCGTGCCCCTGCTGGCGCTCGTGGCCTTTCTTGCCCCCGGCGGGGAAGAGGCGACACTGGCCGATCGCTTGCAAGGCGTGGCCATCGGCCTTGCCGCGATTGCCGCGCTGGTGCTGGCGGGGCGCTATCTGCTGGACCCGATGTTCCGCCTTCTGGCGCGTTTCGGCGCGCGCGAGGTGATGACGGCGGCGGCGCTTCTGGTGGTTCTGGGGGCGGCGGTGCTTATGCAGGCGGGCGGTCTGTCCATGGCGATGGGGGCATTTCTGGCCGGGGTGCTGTTGTCGGAATCCACCTTCCGGCATCAGCTTGAAGCGGATATCGAGCCGTTCCGCGGCCTGCTGTTGGGCCTGTTCTTCCTTGGCGTCGGGATGGCGCTGGATCTGGCGGTGATCGCGGCCAGCTGGACCATCGTCGCGATTTCGGTGCCCGCCTTCATGGTGCTGAAGATGGCCGTGATCTATGGCGTGGCGCGGCTGTTCAAGGCGCGCCACCCCGAGGCGCTGGAGCGCAGCGTGCTGATGGCGCAGGGGGGCGAGTTCGCCTTTGTCCTCTACGCGGCGGCGACACAGGTCGGCATCCTTCAGCCCGAATGGAACGCCACGCTGACGGCCATCGTGATCATCTCGATGGTGCTGACGCCCCTCATGGTGATCGTGATGGACAGGACGGCCGCGCCACCCGCCACCTCGATGGAAGGGGTGGAAGGGGTCGAGGCGCTGGAGGCCGGGGGCGGGTCGGTCCTTGTCATCGGCTATGGGCGGATCGGGCAGATCGCGAGCCAGCCGCTTCTGGCGCTTGGGCATCGGCTTTCGATCATCGACAACGATACCGACATGATCCGCGCTGCGGCCGAATTCGGATCGAAGGTATTCTATGGCGACGGGGCGCGGCTGGATGTGCTGCATGCGGCGGGGGCGGACAAGGCGGCCATGATCATCGTGGCGGTGGATAACCGCGAGGCGGCGACGCATATCGTGGATCTGGTCAAGCACGAGTTTCCCCTGGTGCCGGTGATGGCGCGCGCCTTTGACCGCGGCCACGCGCTGGAACTGGTCAGCAAGGGCGTAGATTTCCAGATCCGCGAAACCTTTGAATCGGCTTTGCTTCTGGGGCGCGAGGCGGTGATGCATCTGGGCGCCAGTGCAGACAAGGCCGATGCCGTGATCGAAGAGGTCCGCGCCCGCGACCGCAACCGTTTTGCTCTGCAATCGGTGGAAGGCATCTATGGCGGGCGCGACCTGCTGCTGACGAATGCGCGGCAAAGCGCGACGGGAAACTAGAGCGGGCTGCTTTGGGGCGGGGTGGTCCCAAAGCGCTTTGATGCGCGGCATGCCGGTGCTAGACTTTGATGTGCGGCTTGAGTAAAGAGTTGGCGTTAGCGCTAACGGCCATGACGCTGGAGAGGCGGCACAGGGCCGGGGCAGCGCAGGGCAATAGGCGGCGCAAGGGCAAGGATTTCCACATGGTTTCGCGTGTCATCCCGGTCGATCCGTTCGATCTTGTGATCTTTGGCGGCACGGGCGATCTGGCGCGCCGCAAGATCCTGCCCGGGCTCTATCGGCGGTTTCTGGCGGGGCAGATGACGGCGGACAGCCGGATCATCGGGGCGGCGCGGGCCGATCTGACGGACGAGGCCTTTCGCACCATGGTTGGGGATGCGATTGCCGAATTTGTTCCCGCCGATCGGAAATCGCCCGAGGTGATCGCGGCCTTTCTGGATCGGATCAGCTATGTGGCCATTGATGCCACGGGCACGAACGGCTGGCCGGCGCTCAAGGCGACAATGCGCGAGAATGTCGTGCGCGCCTTCTACTTCTCGGTCGCGCCAAGCCTGTTCGGCGACATCGCCTCGCGCCTGCATGACCATGGCATCGCCGATGCCTGGAGCCGGATCGTGGTGGAAAAGCCCTTTGGCCGCGACCTTGCCTCGGCCCGCGCCCTGAACGCGGTGCTGGCCCGCCATTTCACCGAGGCGCAGATCTACCGGATCGACCATTATCTGGGCAAGGAAACCGTCCAGAACCTGATGGCGGTGCGTTTCGCCAACATCCTGTTCGAGCCGCTGTGGAAGGCGGAATATGTGGACCATGTCCAGATCACGGTGTCCGAAACCGTGGGCGTGAACGGGCGCGGCGCCTATTACGACAAATCGGGTGCCATGCGGGACATGGTGCAGAACCACATGATGCAGCTGCTCTGCCTGATCGCGATGGAACCACCCTATCACTTTGACCCCGATGCCGTGCGCGACGAGAAACTCAAGGTCATCCGCGCGCTGAAACCTGTCCAGCCCGAAGACATCGTGCGGGGCCAGTACGGGGCGGGTGGCGGGGAAAAGGGCTATGTCACCCATGCGGAAAACCCGTCGTCCAGGACCGAAAGCTATATCGCGCTGAAGGTGCAGGTGTCGAACTGGCGCTGGCAGGGCGTGCCCTTCTATCTGCGCACCGGCAAGCGGCTCAGGGCGCGCGCGTCGGAAATCGCCATCACCTTCAAGCAGCCGCCGCATGCGATCTTTGACGATGCGAAGGGCTGGCATGAGAACGTGCTGGTCATCCGGTTGCAGCCGAATGAAGGCATGAACCTGATGGTGATGATCAAGGAACCCGGTCCAGGGGGCATGCGCCTGATGCAGGTGCCGCTGGACATGTCCTTTGCCGCCGTTCTGGGGGACGAGGCCGAGGATACGCCCGATGCCTATGAGCGGCTGATCATGGATGTGATCAGGGGCAACCAGACCCTGTTCATGCGCGGCGACGAGGTGGAGGCCGCCTGGGCCTGGACCGACCCGATCATCGAAGGATGGGAAGCGCGCGGCGACAAGCCGCAGACCTATGATCCCGGCTCCAGCGGACCGGAGGATGCCTTGATGCTGATGCATCGCGACGGGCGGCGCTGGCGGGAGATCCGCGAATGAAGCTGGAGGTCTATCCCGACCGTGAATTCCTGATGCTGGGCCTTGCCAATGTGATCGCGGGCCAGTTGGCCGATTTCCTGCGCCGGGATGGCCGCGCCTCGCTCTGCGTGCCGGGGGGCACGACGCCGGGGCCGATCTTCGACACGCTTTCTGGCGTGGATCTGGATTGGTCGCATGTTGCGGTCTTTCTGAACGACGAACGCTGGGTGGGCGAAGAGAGCCCAAGGTCGAACACGCGGTTGCTGCGCGAACGGCTTTTGCGCGGCAAGGCGGCGGGGGCCATGCTGGTGCCGCTTCACGCGCCGTCTGACAGCCCAGAAGAGCGGCTGGACGAGCTTTCCGAAGGCATCCGCCCGCATCTGCCGATCTCTGTCCTGCTTCTGGGCATGGGGGCCGACATGCATACTGCAAGCCTGTTCCCCGGTGCCGACCGGCTGGCCGACGCCCTTGCACCCGACGCGCCCATCCTGATGGCGCTTCGGGCCGAGGCGGCGGGCGAGCCGCGCATCACCCTGACCGCGCCCGTGCTGAAGGGGGCGATGAACATTCACATCCTGATCACCGGGGCGGAAAAGCGCGCGGCGCTGGAACGCGCGCAGACGCTGCCCCCGGAAGAGGCGCCGGTGCGCGCCATCCTCGACAACGCAACCGTGCATTGGGCGGAGTGAGACATGTTTCCTGAATGGGCCGCGCTGTCCGCGCATCACGAGGCGGTCAAGGATCGCCGCATCCTCGATCTGTTTTCCGACTCTCACCGCGCGGCAGGATTCACCGCTGAGGCCGATGGGATGCGGCTGGATTGGTCAAAGACCAATATTGATGCCGAAGGCCGCGACCTGCTGATCGCCCTGGCCCAGCGGGCGGGGGTGGCCGACAAGCGCCATGCGATGTTCACCGGAGCGAAGATCAACGAAACCGAGGGCCGCGCCGTGCTGCACACGGCCTTGCGCAATCTTGATGGCACCGTGATCGTGGATGGCAAGAACGTGGTGCCGGCGATCGTAGAGACGCTGGAACGGATGGAAGGCTTTGCCCGCGATGTGCGCGCGGGGCGTTTTGCGGGGCAGGGCGGGCGGATCACCGATGTGGTGAATATCGGGATTGGCGGGTCCGACCTTGGCCCCGCCATGGCGACGCTGGCGCTGGCCCCCTATCACGACGGGCCGCGCTGCCATTACGTGTCGAACGTGGACGGCGCGCATATCGCCGATACGCTGCGCGGTCTGAACCCGGAAACGACGCTGGTCATCGTCGCCTCGAAGACCTTCACCACGATCGAGACGATGACCAATGCCGAAACGGCGCGGGCCTGGATGGCGGCAAAGGTTGCCAATCCCGCGGCGCAATTCGCGGCCGTCTCCACCGCTGCCGACAGGACTGCCGCTTTCGGGATTGATCCGTCGCGTGTCTTTGGTTTCGAGGATTGGGTCGGCGGGCGCTATTCGATGTGGGGGCCGATCGGCCTTGCCCTGATGCTGGCCGTGGGACCCGAGGATTTTCGTGCCTTCCTCGCCGGTGGCCATGCAATGGACATGCATTTCCAGACTGCGCCTTTCGCGGCGAACCTGCCGGTTCTGCTGGCACTGGTGGGGATCTGGCACAACCAGATCTGTGGCCATGCCACACGTGCCGTGCTGCCCTATGACCAGCGCCTGAGCCGCCTTCCCGCCTATCTTCAGCAGTTGGAGATGGAGAGCAACGGCAAGCGCGTGGCCATGGACGGGGCCGATCTGCCGATGCATTCGGGGCCAGTGGTCTGGGGCGAGCCGGGGACGAATGGCCAGCACGCCTTTTACCAGCTGATCCATCAGGGCACGCGCGTGGTGCCCTGCGAATTCCTGATCGCGCGGCGGGGGCATGAGCCGGACCTTGCGCATCAGCACCTGCTACTGGTGTCGAATTGTCTGGCGCAATCCGAGGCACTTCTGCGCGGCCGGTCGCTGGAAGACGCGCGGGCGATCATGGCTGCGAAAGGATTGACCGGCGCGGAGCTTGACCGGCAGGCGCGGCATCGGGTGTTTCCGGGCAACCGGCCCTCGGTGACGCTTGCCTATGACAGGCTGACGCCCTTCGTCCTGGGCCAGATCATCGCGCTGTACGAACACCGGGTCTTTGTCGAAGGGGTGATCCTCGGGATCAATTCCTATGACCAGTGGGGCGTGGAATTGGGAAAGGAACTGGCACTGGCCCTGCAACCCGTGCTGGAGGGGCGGCAGGGGACGGATGGCAAGGACGGATCGACAGCGGCCCTGGCGGCGTGGTTTCGGAATTGAAAAACCCCCGGCGCATCGCGCCGGGGGTCAAAAATCTTCGAAGATTTTTGCAAATTTCTTCGAAGAAATTTGATTACTTCAACGCCGCCGTCACGATCACCTCGACCAGATAATCGGGGGTGGCGAGCTTCGCCTCGCCCGTCGCCCGCGCGGGCGTATGTCCCTGCGGCACCCAGGCATCCCAGACCGCGTTCATCTCGCCGAAGCTGGCGATATCGGCCAGCCAGATCTGCGCCGACAGGATGCGGGTCTTGTCTGTGCCCGCTTCCGCAAGAATGCGGTCCACCTCGGCCAGGCATTGCCGCGTCTGATCGGCCACGCTGTCGCCGGGATTGCCGACCTGGCCCGCCACCCAGACGATGCCGTTGTAGCACACCGCCTCGGACATGCGGGGGCCGGTGCCGATGCGCTTGATGTCGCTGTTCATGGGGAATGTCCTTTCCTGATGCTCGCCGCTTGCTAGCAAGAGCGGCGCGAGAAGGAAAGGGATGGAGCGGGTGAAGGGAATCGAACCCTCGTATTCAGCTTGGGAAGCTGCTGCTCTACCATTGAGCTACACCCGCCTTGGGGCTGGACGTAAGCGATGCGCCGGACGGCGTCAAGCGGCAACCTTGACGGCGAGCGCCGCGCTGGCGGGACGGTCGTGCGGTTCGGTCACGGGGCGACCGTGATCTCTGTCCGCTCGCCGGCAGTGACGGTGAAGGGCGTTTCCGTCCTGGTGTCACCCCGCCGCACGATGGCGATGTAATTGCCCGCAGGCAGGGTGTTCTGATAGCTTTCGCCAAAGGCATAGCCCATTTCGGCGCGGTTGCCGTTGATGTCGGCCTTGGCCGTGACGAATGTGATCGCGTCCGCGCCGGGCGCGCTGATTGCGGCAACGCCTGCCTGAAGCACGACTGCGATATCGGTGCGTTCGCCTGGGGTTACGGTGAACGGCACCTCGGCGCGGGCGGCATCCAGCGTCACCTGCGCCACGTAATCACCGGGAGGAAGGTCGAACTTCGCCCCTTGGCCATAAGTATAGGCCACATCGTTGCGGCTCCCGTCCAGCGCGGTCTTGGCCGGGAAGATCTGCACCAAATGGCCGGACCCTTCGATCCGCATCGCATCGGTGTAGAAGCCTTCGACCACGGCCAATCCGGTGCCAAGGATCACCTTCTTTTCCAACCGTTCACCGGGGGCCAGCGTGACCGTCTCGGTCAGTCTGGCCGCACCAAGCGATGCGGTCAGCGTCAAGGTGCCTGCGGGCACCACATGCCTGCCCTGCCCATAGCCGTAATCCACGTTCTCACCCGCCGCATCGCGGTATTCGTAGCCCGCATTCGGGGCGGGTTCGGTTTCCGAGATGAACAGGGTGGTCGAAAGCACAGCCGCATTCAGGTTGAACACGGGGCTTGCCACGGCATCATCGGTGATCGTCACGTCCTGTTCGGCGCGGGCCGATCCCAGCCGCGCCTCCACCCGATAAGTGCCCGGGGGGACCGAAGCCAGGCTGCGGCCATAGACGGTTTCCAACCTGTCCCCCCTCGTTCCGTCGGGGTTCAGGGGGAAGAGGTCGAAATAGGCATCCTTCACCTCATCCGGTTCAGGTTGCCCTTCGGCAAGGATGAGAACCGGATCAAAATTCTCCACGACCCTGGGGGGATCGGGCACGGGTTCCGGGGCGGGTTCTGGCGCGGGTTCTGGTGCGGGTTCCGAGGCGGAAGCCACGACGGTTGTCTTCAGCGCGTCCGCAAGCGCGGTGGCATCCTTGGCCTGAATATACATCCCGCCCGTGTTTTCGGCCAGACAGGCCACCGTCCGCCCCTCTTCGTCGGACAGGCCGAAGCCCACGACATGGGCAGTGAAATCCACGCCTGTCGCTTCCAGTTCATTGCCAAGCGCGCAGGGATCGGCTTCGCAGGTCTCGATCCCGTCGGTGATCAGGATGACGGTCGCCTTCTCTTCGGTTGCACGCAGGTCCGCAGCCGCGCGCCGAACCGCCTCGGTCAGCGGCGTCTTGCCGAGAAAGCGCATGCCTGCCGCCGCCTCGCCGATCGCTGCAGCCGTGCCCGGGCCGGGGGGAACGATCAGTTCGATATCGTCACAAGAGCCTTTTTCGCGATGGCCGTAGGCCATGAGACCCAGTTCCGACGCGGGATCCACCGCGGCCAGAACATCGGCCAGCGCCCTGCGCGCGATTTCCAGTTTGGGCTGTCCGTCGATCTGGCCCCACATCGACCCCGAGGCATCCAGGACGATGATGCTCTTGCCTTCTGCATGCGCCGTATCGGGGTGCAGCAGGGCACAGGTGGCCAAAAGGAGGGAGGCGCGCAAGATCAAGGTCAGGAACGAAGGCATGGGCAACCTCACGGACAAGCACCTATACCAAAGCATAGGTCCGTCCGGGCAAGTCTGGCAAGGGTTCCTTGACGGGATCAGGCACTGTTTCCACATAGGAAACGCGTAGCGGAAGCCATCGCCCTGCGATCCTGCATCACCTCGCCCGCGGCATCGCCTATCCCGTGCAACGCGCCGCCCCAACGCATGCCCAGCCAGAGCGCAGAGCGGCGGACCATCTCTTCAACCGGTGCCGTCACGGTGGGGTCCGGGTCGGCGCGGGCTGTGATCAGATGCAGGGTCTTGTCCCGTGCCCAGGTGGCAAAGCCCGTCTCTGCGGCATCGAACCAGCCCGACCAGTGATCCATCATCAGCTTGGCCGGGGCGGGAAGCGCATACCAATAGACCGGCGCCACCAGCACGATGTCGCTGACCGACCGCATCGCCTGCATCAGGCGGGCCGTATCGCCTTCGGGCGTGGCCGTTCCGGGCCGCAGGTCGTGATAGGGCGGCAAGGCTGGGGCGGTCAGGTCCAGCCAGTGCTGCGCGCCATCGGGCAGGCAGGCCGCTGCCGCCCGCGCAAGCTGCGCCGAGTTGCCCCCCGGACGCGCCGATGACAGAAGAAAGAGAAACCGCCGCTCCATTCGTGTCACAAGAAACGGGGAGGGCGGATATGACAAGGGGGTTGCGGGCAAAATAACCCGCAACCCCCTTGCCCGTCCCGAAGCCGTTGTGTTGGGGACAGGATACCAGCCCCGGGAACGTGGGGTGCGCGAGGCGGGGAGTGACGGCCCCGTTCCTCGCGCCTGTTGCCTGCGATTACATCGCAGGCAGCAGAACCGTGTCGATCACATGGATCACGCCATTCGACTGCCTCACATCGGCAATCGTGACAGTGGCGACATTGCCCTGTCCGTCGGTGATCTTGACAGCTTCACCCTCCATCGAGGCGGTGAATTCGCAGCCGCCGACGGTGCCGATCTTGTGCATGCCACCATCATCGCCGATCATCTTGACGATGTCGGTGGACAGGGCATTTGCCGCGACGACGTGGCAGGTCAGGATCTTGGTCAGCGTGTCCTTGTTCTCGGGCAGCAACAGCGATTCCACGGTGCCTGCGGGCAGCTTGGCAAAGGCATCGTTGGTTGGCGCAAAGACGGTGAACGGGCCGTCGCCCTGCAGCGTCTCGACCAGACCGGCGGCCTGAACGGCGGCAACGAGCGTGGTGTGATCGGCGGAATTCACCGCGTTCTCGACGATGTTCTTGTCCGAAAACATCGGCGCACCGCCGACCATCGGGTTTTCGCTGCCGTCGCTGGCGGCCATGGCCATGGTTGCAGAGATCAGCAGGGCCGCACATCCGGAACGCAGTTTCATCATGTCTCTCCCAGGGTTGGGGCAGCCTTTGCTGCCTTGCGTGGGAGTTACGGGGGGGATCAGGCCCGAGTTTCAGGGGACCAAAAAAATGAGATCACAGATCCGTGATGACACCTGCCGCGACGACAGGTCCGGTCGGTGCGCCGGTGGGCGACCCGCCAGCCGGTTCGACAGACACGGCCAGCGTCCAGCCGGCCGGGGCGGCGGGGTAGGGGACGGCGATGCTGTCGCCCTCCATCAGGCCCAGTGACACGGGGGCCGCGTCGGGCGCGATGATCCAGACTTCCTGCACCTGCCCCTGGGGTGCTGCCGCGCCTGCCACCCGCGTCACAGTCAGGGCCTGTCCGTCGAAGCGGGCCTCGAAACGCAGGGGCGCGCCTTCCTCGCCCAGCGTCGCCACCACAGGCGGCAGGGCGGGTGGTGTCAGCAGGACCACAGCGCCGATGGCGACGGCCGCCGCCGTCAGGGCGCCAGCCAGCCAGCCGTAGATCGGCCGACGGGCAGTTTTCGGCGCCACCGGGAAGAGCCGCGCCTCGATCCGGCCCAGAAGATCGGCCGGGGGGGCAATCTCGGGGTAATCGGCATTGAGCGGGGCAAGACGGGTTTCCCAGGCCTGAACCCGCGCCGCGAAGGCGCTGTCATTCTTCAGCCGCGCCTCAACGGCGCTGCGGTCGGCCAGTGTCAGGACACCCAGCACATATTCCGCGGCCAGCGCGTCATCTTCATCCAGCGGCGACAGGGGGGGATCCTCGGTCATGCGTCCATGCACTCCCTCAGCCGAAGGAGGCTGCGCCGCAGCCATGTCCGCATCGTGTTCAGGGGCACGTCAAAGCGCGCGGCAAGGTCGGCATAGGACAGCCCGTTCAGATAGGCCCCGCGCACCGCCTCGGCCCGGTCGGGTTCCAGAGTGGCAAAGCAATCGGCGATCCGCCCCGCTTCGCCCAGCGCGATCAGGCGGTTTTCGGCCGTCGGCGCTGCGTCGCGCACATGATCCAGCGCCTCGGAATCGTCGCGCAGGCTGTCATCCGGCCGCGCGCGCAAACGGTCGATGGCGTGGTTCCGCGCGATGGCGACAAGCCAGGTCATGCCGCGCCCCTTTGCCGCGTCAAAGCGCCCGGCACGTAGCCAGACGCGGGTGAAAACCTCCTGAAGCGCTTCCTCTGCCTCAGCCCGATTGCCAAGGATACGCAAGAGCACGCCCAGAAGTTTCGCCGAAGTCCGCGAATAGACCTCGCGGAAGGCCGCGCGATCCTGCGCGGCCACCCGGGACAGAAGTTCGGCTACCGGGTCTTCCTCGGTCATATTCATTCCGTTGCTCTGGCAACCGGTTGTAAGGCGTCAGACGCAGAAGGAAAGTCTTTTCAACCGCGCCGCCGCCGGCGCCCTTCGCTGCCCGCGCCGCCTGCGTTGAAGCTGACATCGGGCAGGGTGACGATGGCGTTCAGTTCCGGGAAGGGGTCGGTCGCATGCGGAATGGCGTTCGCATTGACGAAATGTTCCTGAAACTTCGGCTCGATGGCGGTTTCCACCTTGTGGATCTGATGCACCGTCGCCTCGATCTGGTTGCGCGCCGCCACGTTGCATAGCGCGATGCGCGCCCCCGTGCCCGCCGCATTTCCGGCGCTGGTGACATGATCCAGCGGCACATCGGGGATCATGCCCAGAACCATCGCGTGTTTCGGGCTGATATGCGCGCCAAAGGCCCCGGCGAGGGTGACTCGGTCAACCTTGTCCACCCCCATCTCGTCCATCAACAGCCGCGCCCCTGCGTAGAGAGCGGATTTCGCAAGCTGGATCGCGCGGATATCGCCCTGCGTGACCATGATCTTCGGTCCGCCCTCAAGGCTGCCGTCATGCAGAAGATAGCTGTGCGTCCGCCCCTCGGGCATGCAGCGCCAGGTGCCGGTCTGTTCGGGACTGCCGATCAGGCCGCCTGCATCCAGAAGCCCCGCCAGACGCAGTTCCGCCACCGCCTCGATGATGCCCGATCCGCAGATGCCGGTGATGCCGCTCTGCTTGATTGCCGCGTCAAATCCCGGCTCGTTCGACCACAGGTCGCAGCCGATCACCTTGAAACGCGGCTCCTTGGTCGCGGGGTCGATTTCCACCCGTTCGATGGCCCCCGGCGCGGCGCGTTGGCCGGAACGGATCTGCGCCCCCTCGAAGGCAGGCCCGGTGGGGGAGGAACAGGCCAGAACACGGGTCTGGTTGCCCAGAAGGATTTCGGCATTCGTGCCGACATCGACGATCAGGACCATGTCCTTCGACTTGTCCGGTTCCTCGGACAGGGCCACGGCCGCGGCATCTGCCCCGACATGCCCCGCGATGCAAGGCAGGACATAGACCCGCGCCGCGCGGTTGAGGTTTGTCAGGTCCAGATCGCGCCCGTCCAGCGACAGGCTGCCCGAAGTGGCAAGTGCAAAGGGCGCCTGGCCCAGTTCGACCGGGTCGATCCCCAACAGCAGGTGGTGCATCACGGGATTGCAGACAAAAACCACCTCATAGATGGCCGCAGGGTCGATCTTCGCCTCTGCCGCGATGGTGGCGGCCAGCCCGTTGATCGCCTCGCGCACCGCCCGTGTCATCTCGACATCGCCGCCAGGGTTCATCATCGCATAGGACACGCGCGACATCAGATCCTCGCCAAAGCGAATCTGCGGGTTCATGAGCCCGGACGAGGCCAGCACCGACCCATCCTTCAGATCGCACAGATGGGCCGCGATCGTGGTGGAGCCAAGGTCGATGGCCAGCCCGTAAAGCCCGCCCTCATGGAAACCCGGCCAGATGTCCAGAATACGGGGCGCGCCGTCATGGTTGCCCTTGTGAAGGGCGACCGTCACCTTGAATTCCCCTTTGCGCAGCACGGGCTGCAGGCGCCGAAGCAGCGACAGGTCCGCCACCACATCCGCGACCTGCCACTGGTCGCGCAGCGCGATGGCCAGACGTTCGAAATCGCCGGTGGGTTCGTGCATGTCAGGCTCGGCGACCTCGACATAGAGAAGGCGCGTTGCCGGATCCATCACGATGTCGCGCTGCGTGGCCGACTTGCGGATCACCTGCTTGTGGACCTGGCTTTCGGGCGGCACGTCGATGACCACATCGCCCATCACCTGCGCCTGACAGCCCAGACGGCGGCCATCCAGCATGCCGCGCTTCGATTTGTAGCGATCCTCGACCGCGTTCCATTCCGTCAGCGCATCCTCTGCGACTGTGACCCCGTGCTTGGGGAAATCGCCATAGGACGGCGTGATCTGGCACTTGGAACAGATACCCCGCCCGCCGCAGACGGAATCCAGATCCACACCCAGCTGCCGTGCCGCCGTCAGCACCGGCGTGCCCAGGGGAAAGCGTCCCCGCTTGCCAGAGGGGGTAAAGATCACAAGGGCGGTGTCTGCGGCTTCTTCGGTGTGGGCGGTCATTCGGTCTGTCCCGGATCGGAAAGAAAGCTGTAGCGGATGTCGTCGAAGGAATCGGCGGCAAAGGTGTAGAACCACCGCAGGGGTGCTGCCGCCTCGGGCACGCCATGCACGGCGCCACCGGGGATGTAAAGCGCAACCCCGGGCGCCAGACGGTGCGGTCTGCCGTCGATCAGCACCTCGCCTTCGCCTTCCAGCCCGAAATAGACCTCGGCCTGGGGATGGCTGTGCAAGGCGAAGGTATCGCCGGCCGCCATGATCGCCACACCACAGGTGATCGCGTCCGTATCGGTATGCGGGGCCGAGAACAGCGTGCGGAACCGGATGGTTCCGCGCGCCGGATCATTCCAGCGTTCATCGGGCAGGGTGGAGTGATCCACGGCAATCGCGGTGGGCAAGGCATGTCTCCTTATCGCCTTGCTGTTCTAGGGCGCCGCCGCGCGGCTGCAATGCCGAATTGCGGCGTGTTGCGGCCTGCCTGCGGCAAGCCGCAGCCTGGTTGCGAGACAAGCGCCGGGGAACCGCCCCTCAACGATTTTCCTGCGAAAAATCAGAGGGGCGCGGTCCTGAATTTTCGCAGGAAATTCGCAGGACCGCCGCCCCTCAGAGCAGAACATGGATCGGCCCGGAATGACAGACCACGATGAACTGATCCGCTGTCTGCAAGAGCCGGAAGCCACGTCGCCTGACTTCGGCCATGAACCTGTCCCGCCCGATTTCGCGCTCAACCCAGGCGATGTTTCGGCGGATCACATGGCCATCGGCAGCCTTGGCGGCAAAGACGCGCGCGAGCCAGATTTCGGAAGCGTTGGATGCAGAGGTCATCATGGGGCGCAAGATTAGGCGCCCCATGTTGAAGATTGCGTTAATCAGGCCCGCCCGCGGCGTCCGCCGCGACGCCCGCCCGCGGCTTGGCTGGCGGCGGCGGAGGCTTCCGAGAAGCTCAGGCCGCCCTCGACAGCCTCGAGCACCTTGGCGAAGCGGATCCATTCGCCGCCGTTCGGATCGTGGTTCATCAGGAAGTTGGCGGCGCGGATCGCCTCCATCTCCTGCTGGCGGACGGGGTTCATGATTGCCGATGTCATCCCCGCACCGATGGCCATGGGCAGGAAGGCGCCGTTGATCCCGTGGCGATGCGGCAGTCCGAAACTGATATTCGACGCGCCGCAGGTGGTGTTCACCCCCAGCTCGTCGCGCAGGCGACGGACCAGCGCAAAGACCTGCTGCCCCGCGCTTGCCATGGCCCCCACCGGCATCACCAGCGGGTCCACCACGATGTCATGCGCCGGGATGCCGAAATCGGCGGCGCGTTCCACGATCTTCTTCGCCACGGCAAAGCGGACATCGGGATCGGGCGAGATGCCGGTGTCGTCATTGGAAATCGCCACCACGGGCACGTTGTATTTCTTGACCAGCGGCAGGACGAGTTCCAGCCGCTCCTCTTCCCCCGTGACCGAATTCAGGAGCGGCCGACCGTCGCAGGCGGCAAGTCCTGCCTCCAGCGCGGCGGGAACGGACGAGTCGATGCAAAGCGGCACATCCACCGTCTGCTGCACGATCTCGATGAGGGCCTTCATCAGCGGCGGCTCGACGAAATTGTTGTCGGCATAGCGCGGATCTTCCGCCATCTTGTTGGTAAAGACCGCGCCCGAGTTCACGTCCAGAACCGTCGCCCCACAGGCCACCTGCTCCAGCGCATCCTTGATGACGGTCTCAAAGTTGCCCGCCTCCAGTTCGGCGGCCAGCTTCTTTCGCCCGGTCGGGTTGATGCGTTCGCCGATCACACAAAAGGGTTCGTCAAAGCCGATGACGACGGTTTTGGTTTTCGATTCAAGGACGGTACGGGTCATCGGGGAACCTTCTTTCAGGCGTTTGCCGGCTGGCCGGAAGTGCCGCCGTTTTCGGTGATCCAGGTGGCATTGGTCTTGATGCCGCCCAAGGGGAAGAAATGCACGGCCTCGATCCCGAAGTCGGGATGGCGCGCCTTGTGCGCGGCCAAGGCCGCCACGAAGTCGGTGGGCTCATAGGGCAAGAGCAGCTTGGTCACGTCCATCGCCCGCTTTTGCAGCACGCGCAGGGACGGGCCAACGCCGCAGGCGATGGCGAACTTGATCAGCGTCTGCAGCTTGGCCGGACCCGCCACCCCGATATGCACCGGCAGCTTGATGCCCTCGGCGCGCAGCCTGTCCACCCAGGCGATCACGGGGTCGGCCTCGAAACAGAATTGCGTGGCCATCGCCATCTGCGCGTCGGTCCGTTCCGCAAAGGCGGATTTCCAGCGCGCCGCCTCCATGACCATGCGGTCCGATCCGTCGGGATCAATGTCCTTGTTGCCTTCCGGGTGGCCTGCCACATGCAACCGCTCGAACCCGTCAAAGGCACCCGACTCCAGCAGTTGCATCGAGGTCTGGAAATCCCCCGCCGGCTGCGCCACGCCGCCCGCCAGCAGAAGGCCCTGCTTCACATCCGCCTCGCCCTTGTAGCGCGCCACCCAATCCACCAAAGTCGCGCGGTCCTTGATGATCCGTGCCGGGAAATGCGGCATCACCGGATAGCCTTCGGCATTCAGCCGCTTTGCCGTCGCCACCATGTCCTCGATCGGGGTGCCGTCGATATGGGCGATATACACACGCGTGCCGGCAGGCAGGATGTCGCGGAAACTTTCCACCTTTTCCGCGGTGCGCGGCATCACCTCGATGGAAAAGCCCTTCAGGAACGCCTCCATCTCGGCGGCCGAGTGGGAGACAGGGGCAGGGGCCTCGCGGCGGAAGTTGAACAGGGCCATCAGGCTCTCCCTCAGGGTCAAGGGGTCAGGCTTTCGCCCAACCTTCAGCGTCAATCAGCGCCTTCAGGCGCGCGGTGTCAAACTCGGCCTCCAGCCGCGCCGCCTCGGTGCGGGCGATCTCGTCGGGATCGCCCTCCACCTCATAGGGGGCAGCCTTCCGCCATTCTGCGAGGTAGCTGTCGGTGTCCCGCGCGCCCACCTTCATGGCGCAGCGGTCGATCGCCTGTTCGAACCGCTCGGTCAGTTGCACCTTCGACCCGCGCCGCCCCTTGCCCACGATGACCTGGGCCGGGATGTCGCGCCAATAGACGATGGTAACTTCGGGCATTCGATTCCCTCGCTTTGCATGTCCCTGTTGATAGCGCCGATCCCCGACAGCCGATGTCGGTTTTCGACATGGCGCATGCGAACACCGACCCCGCGCCATTCACCCGCCACGGTTCGCGGTGCTAACGCATTTCCCGCGTTCCGGCGAGGCTGGGGGATCGGAATAATTCTCAAGCAAATGATGAACGGGATCGAAGCTGCACAACCGACAGGCAAGCGCCTGTCAGGCCGGACTTGCCATGCAACCCGAAAGGGCGTTACCATCAGGCTAACCACAGATGGAGGGCGGTCATGACGCCCCAGCGTCCCCGGGAGGCGGACGCGATCCCGCAGATGGACGGTGCGCCGGATGGCGCGCCGCCTGCGGTCGAACCGTCAGCTTCCCATTTCGCCGGGTCGGGCACGCTTTACGCGGCGCTTGACTTGGGCACGAACAGTTGCCGGATGCTGATTGCCCAGCCGAAGGGCAGTCAGTTTCAGGTCGTGGACAGCTTTTCCAAGACTGTCCAGCTTGGCGTGGGGCTTGAAGCTTCGGGCCGCTTGTCTCGTGCCTCCATGGGCCGCACGGTGCAGGCGCTGCGTATCTGCCAGAAAAAGATCGAAAAGCACGGCGTGCGCCGGATGCGGCTGGTGGCAACGGAAGCCTGCCGCCGCGCGCGCAATGCCAAGGATTTCATCCGCCAGGTGCGGCGCGAAACCGGCCTTAGCCTCGAAATCATCGCGCCCGAGGAAGAGGCGCGTCTCGCCGTCATCTCCTGTGCGCCGCTGGTCAACCCGCGCACCGAACAGCTTCTGGTCGTCGATATCGGTGGCGGCTCGACAGAGCTTGTCTGGATCGACCTGTCCTCGGTCGCGCCCGAAGACCGCGCGCGGTCGATCATGCGGCTGCATCGCGGTTTCCAGCCGCAGGCGGACAGCGACGCGCGGGTGGTGGACTGGATCTCGGTGCCCCTTGGCGTGGCGACGCTGAAGGATCAGTTCGTGGATGTCGAGGATGACGCCGCCCGCTTTGCGCTGATGAGCTGGTTCTTTGAGGAAAACCTCGCCAGCTTTTCGCCCTACAATGCCCAGCAGCCGCGCGACGGGTTCCAGATCATCGGCACTTCCGGCACGGTGACAACCGTCGCAGCCAGCTATCTGAACCTGCGTCGCTATGACCGGACCAAGGTGGACGGGTTGCAGATGACATCGGATCAGATCGACCTTGTCATCCGCGAATACCTTGCCCTGGGGCCAGAGGGGCGGCGCACCGATCCGCGCATCGGGCGGGATCGCCATGCGCTGATCATGTCCGGCGCGGCTATCCTTCAGGCGCTGATGCGGATATGGCCGACGGATCGCCTTTCCGTGGCCGACCGTGGCCTGCGCGAAGGGCTTCTTTATGCACAGATGAGCGCGGATGGCGTTCTGGAAGACGGACCTTACGCATGACCGAAGGCAAGGGATCAACGGGCAAGAACACCTCGGGGCGCGGGCAACGGGAATTGCGGGTCCGGGTCAAGACGGCGAAGGGGCGCAAGCTTTCCTCGACGCTCTGGCTGGAACGGCAGTTGAACGACCCCTACGTTCAGCGGGCCAAGAAAGAGGGGTATCGCGGCCGCGCCGCCTACAAGATCCTCGAACTCGATGACCGCTACGGTTTCCTGAAACCTGGCGCGCGCGTCGTCGATCTGGGCTGTGCGCCGGGCGGCTGGTGCCAGGTGGCCGTGGCGCGGGTGAATGCGCTTGGCCAGAACCCGAAGAAACCCGTGGGCACCGTGCTGGGCGTGGACCTGCAGGAGGTGGAGCCGATCTCGGGGGCCGAGATCCATCAGCTCGATTTCCTCGCAGACGATGCCGATGAAAAGGTGAAGGGCTGGCTGGGGGGGCGCGCCGATGTGGTGATGTCGGACATGGCCGCCGCCGCGTCGGGGCACAAGGCGACCGACCATTTGCGCATCGTGGCCCTGGTGGAGGCCGCGCTGGCCTTTGCCTTCGATGTGCTGGAGGATGAAGGCACATTCGTTGCCAAGGTGCTGGCCGGCGGGGCCGAGAACGAAATGCAGGCGCTGCTGAAACGGAACTTCCGCAAGGTGGCCAATGTCAAACCGCCCGCCAGCCGGTCCGACAGTTCCGAGAAATTTGTCGTGGCACAGGGGTTCCGGGGGCGGCACCTGTCCGAAGCATCAGGCGCGCATGAGGATGACTGAGCGGTGATTGATGCCCTGTCGGAAACGCAAAAGGGGCGCACCGGCGCCCCTTCGTTCACTCGGCTCGACCGATCGGCGGATTTCCGCCGATCTTAGCCGCCCCAATGCCGGACAGGGCCGCAATCCATGTGCACGAAGTTCGACCGCGAATAGCGACCGACGCCGCCCGAGGCGCAGGCTTCAGCCGCGCGCGCCATCTGGCTGACCGATCTCGATTTCAGCCGCAGGTCGGCTGCCTGTCCCTTCATGTGCAGCGAGTTGCGCGCCACGCCCCCCGATTTCGACCGCAGCATCGCGTTCGTCGCCGGGCTGCGATAGCCGGACAGCAGCATGTAGGGTTCCGACACATCCATCAGCCGGTGCGAGGCGGCCATGATGTCGATCGTGCGCAGGTCCATCTTCATGGTGGCATCAGACCGCCAATCGCGCATGAAGTGATTGATTTCCTTGACAACTTCGGGAATGTACTCGCCTTCGATCCAATAGATCGTATCAAGGCTTTCACCGGTTCTTCCCGAATACATGCGGATCCGGCGCACATCTCCCGAACCGCGCAGCAATCCGAAGGCATTCGAGTAGGTGGGGGCCGCCGCGACCGTCGTTGCCGCAAAGATACCCAGCACACCCCGACGTGTGACTCCGAATTTGGTCATTTCCGTCATTCTGACTTCTGTCCCCGTCCCGTCGTCGCCGCCTCTGAGAGCAGCTTCCGTGCCACTTTTCCCCAAGTGTGCCCGTCTTATGGCACAAGAGGAATCATGACCCAAGCTCTGATTGGCCGACAGCGCCGAGCATCCGCCCAATCGGCAAATTTTTGCTGAATCGGCAGGCATCGGTTGCGATTTTCTGCGGGCGGGGGTGCGAGGGCGCTGATGCGGCATCGGAAACGATGCAGTCTGTCCGCACCCATGGTCGAAGCGTGGAACAAGGCTGTTGTGAATGGACTCTGCTTGGGGAATCACCCAAACTTGTGCAAATACACAGAAATTCTTGAATTTCGGGGAAAGTCATGGTGGTTCGGGCGGCAGTGTCGGGTGCAGGTTGCAAGTGGGGCAGGGGTGTTGGTGCGGCGCTGCTTCTTTCGTCTTGCCTTCTGTTGCAGCCCGTCTCCGTGCAGGCACAGGCCGTTCCGCCCTCGGCCCCCTATGCGCAGGCCGTCGCAGTGGCGGTGGCAGAGGACGCGCTTCTGTCGGATTACTATCGCGCCCGCAACTATGCCACGCTCTGGACCGGGGCCGAGGATGCCGCCCGCCGTGCGGCGCTTCTTTCGGCCCTCGATGGCGCGGCCGCCCATGGCCTGCCCGTGGCGCGCTATGATGCAGCCGCCTTGCGTGCGGCCTTTGCCAGCGCCGTGACCGAGGGCGACCGGGGCCGGCTCGAGGTGCGGATGACCCGCGCCTTTCTGGACTATGCCTCTGATGTCGCGACGGGCGTTCTCGTCCCCGAAAAGGCGGATGCCGGCATCCATCGCACGGTGACGCGGCTTGATCCCTTGCGCCTGCTGGCCCGCATCGAAGCGGGTGATGCGCAGGGCCTGTTGCGCGATCTGCCGCCGGATGCACCGGAATATGCCCGGCTGATGAAGGAAAAGCTTTCGCTCGAGGCGCAGATTGCTGCGGGCGGCTGGGCTGCGCCAGTGCAGGCGGCGCGCCTGAACCCGGGCGACCGCGGCCCCGCGGTCGTTGCCCTGCGTGACCGGTTGATGGCGATGGGCTATCTGCGTGCCTCCGTCACGGCCATCTATGACGCGTCGATCCAGGCGGCTGTGCAGCGATTCCAGATCGACCACGGCCTTGCCGCAGATGGCCGCGCCGACGAGGCGACCCTTGCGGAACTGAACATCGCGCCCGAGGAACGGGTGAAATCCATCGTCGTCGCCATGGAGCGGCTGCGCTGGATGCATGAAACCATTCGCGGCGACCGGCACATCTGGGTGAACCTGCCCGATTTCTCGGCCAAGATCGTCGATCATGGCAAGGTCACGTTCCAGACCCGGTCTGTGATCGGCAAGAACACCCCTGATCAGCGCAGCCCCGAATTTTCCGACGAGATGGATCACATGGTCATCAACCCCTCCTGGGGCGTGCCGCGTTCGATCATCGTCAAGGAATACCTGCCGCTTCTCCAGCGCAACCCGAACGCCGTGAGCCACCTTCAGGTGATCGACCGCAATGGTCGCGTCGTGCCGCGCGGGGCGGTCAATTTTGCGGCCTACTCGGCGCGCAGCTTCCCCTTCGGCCTGCGCCAGCCGCCCTCGGACGGCAATGCGCTGGGGAAGGTGAAGTTCATGTTCCCCAACCCCTACAACATCTATCTGCACGACACGCCCGCCAAGGAGCTTTTCGATCATACGGTCCGCGCCTACAGCCACGGCTGCATCCGGCTGGCCGATCCCTTCGATTTCGCCTATGCGCTTCTTGCCGCGCAGAGCGAGAATCCGCGTGATCTGTTCCACGGCCATCTTGACAGCGCACGCGAGACGACCGTGAAGCTGGAGGTGAAGCTGCCGGTCCATCTGGTCTATTTCACCGCCTGGCCCACCGCCAAGGGCGAGATGACCTATCGGCGCGACATATACGGCCGTGACGGGCGCATCTTTGATGCCTTGACCGAGGCCGGGGTGGCCTTGCGCGCCGTTCAGGGGTAATCCTTCGGCAAAGGGACCGACCCAAGGACTTTGCCTGATGCCCCATACGATCCGCGATATTGCCGCCGCCCTTGGGGCCGAGGCGGTGGGCGATCTGGATATCGTCGTCACCCGCGCGGCGGAACCCCATAGCGCGGGGCCGGACGCGCTGGCCCTTGCCATGGACCCGAAATATGCCGATGGCATCGCCAAGGGAGCGGCGCGCGCAGCCCTTCTGTGGCCGCAGGCGGATTGGCAGGCGCTTGGCCTGAAGGCCGCCATCTTCGCCCCGCGCGGGCGGCTTGCCATGGCCGGGCTGACCGTTCTGATGGATGCAGGCCCCGAGATCGCCCCCGGCATTCACCCCATGACGGTGATCGACCCGACCGCCCGGATCGGCGAGGGCGCGGCCATCGGTCCCTTCGTCACCATCGGGCGCGGCGCGCATATCGGCGCGCGGGCGCGCATCGCGGCGCATGCCTCCATCGCCGAAGGCGCGCGGATCGGCGATGACGCGCTGATCCTGCAGGGCGCGCGCATCGGCGCGCGCGTCACCATCGGCCACCGTTTCATCTGCCAGCCCGGCGCGGTGATCGGGGCAGACGGGTTTTCCTTCGTCACCCCGGAAAAATCGGGGGTGGAGGAAATCCGCGAAACGCTGGGAAGCCGCGCCGAAATCCGCGATCAGAGCTGGACACGCATCCATTCCCTTGGCGCCGTCACCCTAGGGGATGATGTCGAGGTCGGGGCCAATGTCTGCATCGACCGGGGCACGATCCGCGATACGCAGATCGGATCGGGCACGAAGCTCGATAACCTTGTCCATATCGGCCACAACGTGCAGGTGGGGCGTGACTGCCTGCTGTGCGGACAGGTCGGCATCGCCGGTTCGGCGCGGATCGGCGACCGCGTGGTGATGGGCGGTCAATGCGGCGTGAATGACAACATCTTCGTGGGAAATGACGTCATCGCGGGTGGCGCGACCAAGATCTTCACCAACGCGCCGGCAGGGCGGGTGCTTCTGGGTTATCCTGCGGTGAAGATGGAAACCCATGTCGAAATGCAGAAAGCCCTGCGCCGCCTGCCGCGTCTCGCTGCGCGCGTGGCGGAAATCGAACGCGAAATCGGACGCTCTGTCATTCCCAAGTCATCAGACAGCGACTAGATCGAGACAAATGTGACAAGAGGGAAAGCCATGCACATGCAGATGAGGGATCAGGTCATCGCCATCATCGCCGAACAGGCCGTGCTCGATGTGTCCGACGTGACGATGGACAGCACGCTGGAAAGCCTCGGGATCGACTCGCTCGGTCTGGTGGAGGCGATCTTTGCCATGGAAGAGGCCTTCGACATCGCCATCCCCTTCAATGCCAATGACCCCGCGCAATCGGGTTTCGACATGACAAGCGTTGCCGCAATCGTGCACGCGGTCGAGGGGTTGGTGGCGCAGAAGGCCGCATGAGGCGGGTCGTCATCACCGGGGCGGGCACGGTCAATGCGCTTGGGCACGATGTTCCTGCGACCTGGGCGGCGATGCAGGCGGGGCGCTGCGGGATCGCGCCTCTCGACATCCCCGATGTTGACCGGCTGACGGTGCGGATCGGTGGGCAGGTGCGCGGCTGGGACGCGGCGGACCATCTCGACCGTGTCGCCCTGTCCAGCGCCGATCGCTTTGCGCAATTCGCCCTTGTCTCTGCGGCGCAGGCTCTGGCGCAATCGGGGCTTGTCGTGGGCGAGGGGCTGGATTGCGGTGTCATCCTCGGCACCGCAGGGGGCGGCTTGCAGACGCTGGATGACAGCTACCGCGCCGTCTATGCCGAAGGCAAATCCCGGGTCCACCCGCTGACGGTGCCGCGTCTGATGCAGAATGCGGGCGCAAGCCATGTGTCGATGGCCCATGGTATTCGCGGCCCGGTCTTTACCGTCTCCACCGCCTGCGCCAGTTCGAACCACGCGATGGGCCTTGCCTTCCAGATGATCCGGTCCGGCGCCTTGCGGGCCGTGCTGACGGGCGGGTCCGAAGCGATGCTCTGCTTCGGTGGCATCAAGGCATGGGAGGGGCTGCGCGTCATGTCGCCCCGCGCCTGCCGCCCCTTCAGCCGCAATCGCGACGGGATGGTGCAGGGCGAGGGGGCCGCCGTCTTTGTCTTTGAAGAGCGCGACGCGGCGCTCGCGCGCGGGGCCACGATCCTGGCCGAGGTGGTGGGCTTCGCCATGACATCGGATGCCGGCGATCTGGTCGCCCCCTCGGTCGATGGTGCGGCCCGCGCCATGACGGGGGCCCTGGCCGATGCCGGGCTTTCGCCGGGCGAGGTGGGCTATATCAATGCCCACGGCACCGGCACCGCCGCCAATGATCGCACCGAAGCGGGCGCCATCGTGCAGGTCTTCGGGGAAAATCCCCCCCCCGTCAGTTCGACCAAGGCGATGCATGGCCATCTGATCGGCGCGACTGGGGCGGTCGAGATGCTGGCCTGCCTGCTGGCGCTGCGCGAGGGGATCCTCGCCCCGACCATAGGGCATGAGGAAGCCGATCCCGATTGTCCCCTCGATGTGATCCCGAACTCGGCCCGCAAGGCGCAGGTGGACGCGGTGCTGTCCAATGCCTTTGCCTTTGGCGGGCTGAACGCCGTTCTTGCCCTGCGCCGCTCCTGACGCAGAAGGCCGTTCAACAGAACGGGCCGCACCAACAGGTGCGGCCCGGGATGATGGATTGCAGGCGTATCCGTCGGATCAGTCTTGCGCGGGCGCGGCGTCAACCATCGGGCGGCTTGCCGCCACGGCGTCATAGCCTGCGGTGAAGCCGCTCAGCGACATCTCCAGCACCACTGTCTTGTCGGGGGCGACAGCGGGAACGATGGTCAGCGTCGCCTTGGCCCCGGCCTTGAAGGCCGCCACTTCGGCAGCGGTGAAACCGACCCGCGCGACACAGCCCACTTCCGAACAGAAGGTAAAGGGATAGATCTTCGGATCCTTCGCATCCACGGCCAGCCGCAGCCCCGCGTTCAACAGCGTCTCCAGCGGTGCGACGATCGTCGCGCCCGCAGCCGCTTCGCCGCCGTCGGGCATGTCGAACATCCCGATCTCGGCCACGGCATTGCCATCGCCATCCTTCAGAAGCTGGTAGAGCTGGCAGGGTTCTTCGCCTTCCGCCACGCGCACGCAGCGCAATTCCCAGGCGCCAAAGGTTTCGCGGACATAGCCGGTGCCCGGGCCATCGGCAGCAGGTGCTTCGGCTGCCGGTGCTTCTGCCGCAGGGGCTTCGGCCGGGGCTTCGCTGGTTTCCTGCGCCAGGACGGCAATGCCCGAAACAGGCAGCATCCCGAAGGCAAGGGCGAGGGCAACAGGTCGATAGAAGGAAAGAAGTGACATAAGCTCTGTCCTCGGTTGAGTTCGCCGCCGATTATCACGGGATCGGGCCACTGTCAGGTGCCAAATTGGTGATGCGCGGCTGCCGGCTGTGACGATCCGCGCAAGTTGGGCGCAAAAGCAAAAAAAGGGCCGGAAACCCGGCCCTTTCTCTTTGTGTATTTTTGCTCCCTGTCGGACTGGCCGACTTCATGGAATGGGACGCTAAGCGTTAAATCCCGGCCCGTCAACCGTGAATCTTGGCGTGAATCCGGGTCGGTCCATCCTGAAATCATTGAATAAAACCTGTCTTTCCGGTCAAATTTCGCGCCTGACCCGCTGTCGGTCGCGGCCATGCGCCCGGGCTTGGCCCTCGTCTGTCCTTGCCGCCCGTCCAGTCTGCATTCCCGGACTGGCGCGGCGGGGCAAAGCCTGTATCTTTGGCCCGTAAACAGCCCGTCATGCGGGCTTTGGTGGTTCTTGGGCAGGGGCGGGACATGACCGATCAGGCAAGCATCTTCGTGGGTGGCGGCGGTGAGGGCTATGGTCAGCCCCAGACCCTGCTTCTGAAATACGGCAACCGCCACGGCCTGATCGCCGGTGCCACCGGCACGGGCAAGACCGTGACGCTGCAAGTCCTTGCCGAAGGCTTCTCTGCCGCGGGCGTGCCGGTCTTCATGGCCGATGTGAAGGGTGATCTTTCCGGCCTCGCGGCATCGGGTTCGGCCGCGCACAAGCTGCACACCCCCTTCACCGAGCGCGCGCAGAAGATCGGTCTCGATCTGCAATACCGCGCCTTTCCCGTCACCTTCTGGGATCTTTTCGGCCAGCAGGGCCATCCGATCCGCGCCACCGTGGCCGAAATGGGGCCTCTCCTCCTGTCGCGCCTTCTGGAACTGACCGAGGCGCAGGAAGGCGTGCTGAACGTCGCCTTCCGTCTGGCGGATGAGGAAGGGCTGCCGCTTCTCGACATGAAGGACTTGCAGGCCTTGCTCGTGTTCATCGGCGAGAATGCAAATGCCATCTCCACCCGCTACGGCCTTGTGGCCACCGCCTCCATCGGCGCGATCCAGCGGCGCCTTCTGGTGCTGGAAAACGAAGGCGGGGCACAGTTGTTCGGCGAACCCGCGCTGGACCTTGCCGATCTCATGCTGGCCGATGCCAGCGGGGCAGGGCGCATCAACATCCTTGCCGCCGACAAGCTGATGAACAGCCCCCGCCTCTACGCCACCTTCCTGCTCTGGCTTCTGTCCGAACTCTTCGAATCGCTGCCCGAGGTGGGCGATCCCGACAAGCCGAAACTCGTCTTCTTCTTCGACGAGGCGCATCTTCTGTTCGCCGACGCGCCAAAGGCATTGGTGGCCAAGGTGGAACAGGTGGCCCGCCTGATCCGGTCCAAGGGGGTGGGGGTCTATTTCATCACCCAGAACCCGGCCGATGTGCCGGAGAACATCCTGGGTCAGCTTGGCAACCGCGTGCAGCACGCGCTGCGCGCCTTCACCGCCAAGGATCAGAAGGATCTGCGCATGGCTGCGGAAACCTATCGCCCCAATCCGCGCTTCGACACACAAGAGGCGATCCGCGATGTCGGCACGGGTGAGGCCGTGACATCCTTCCTTGAAAACAAGGGCATTCCCGGCATTGTCGAACGCACCCTGATCCGCCCGCCGTCCAGCCAGCTTGGCCCCGTCGATCCCGGCATTCGGGCCCAGGTCATGGCACAATCCCCGGTCGCCGGGAAGTATGACACGGTGCTGGATCGCGAAAGCGCCTTCGAAATGCTGCGCGCCCGGGCGGAAGCCGCCGCGCGCGAGGCCGCGCAAGCCGAAAGCCGCGCGCCTGCCCCGCGTGATGCGGGCGCGGCGTCAGGCGATGATGACGGCTTTGCCCGCGCACGGCGCTATGACGGGGGAACACGGGCGGAACCCAAGGCGAAGCCGCGCACCTCCTCCAGCCGCAGCGATTCCGTGGGCGAAGCCTTTGCCAAGAGCTTTGCCCGCCAACTCGGTTCGCGCAGCGGACAGGCGATCATCCGTGGCGTTCTGGGGTCGCTCTTCCGAAGCCGTTAAGGCGGGGTCTGGGCCGACCCATCCGCAGGGATGGGCGTTTCATCCGTATGAAAGATGGCAATGGCGGCGCATTCGCGGCATCTTTGCGGCACAAAGGGAGATGCCCGATGACAGACCGCAACCCAGACAAGGCACCGACCACCCCCCTCGAATACCGGTCTGTCGCAAGCGACAGGCCCACCCCCGACCGCGCCTGTTTCGATCAGGCGCTGTTCGATCTGCATTACCACCTGCTCGCCGTGCAGATTCAGGGCCTGCCGCCGATGCCCGATCCCGAAGAATACGGAATCCGCGTCGATGCGCAGGGCAATGTCACCCGCATCGACAGCCCGGCCTGAGACGCCACGCTAGAGCGGCCGCACCCGCAGACGCGTGATCCGGTTCTCGCGCTTCTGCAACACCTCGAAGCGGAAGCCATGAAAGCTGAAGGTCTGGCCTTCCGACGGGATGGTCTGCGATTCATGGATCACCAGTCCTGCGATCGTGTTCGCCTCGTCATCCGGCAGCGACCAGTCGGTCGCGCGGTTCAGGTCGCGGATCGTCATGGCACCGTCGATGATGTAATCGCCCGCCTCGGTGCGGCTCAGCCCGCCATCCTTGGCCACAACGTCGAATTCGTCGGTGATCTCGCCCACGATTTCCTCAAGGATGTCCTCCAGCGTGATCAGCCCCTGCAACGCGCCATATTCATCCACCACCAGTGCGAAATGCGTGCGCCGCGTCAGGAATTCGCGCATCTGTTCGTCCAGCGTCGTGGTCTCGGGGATGAAATAGGGCTTCATCGCCACCTTCACGATGTCCAGACCCGCCAGATGCGCCATCCCGGCCGAGTCTTCGCTGCGCATCAGCCGGTCCACCTCGCGCAGCAGATCCTTGGCATGGATCACGCCAAGGATATTGTCGTCATTCTCGCGAAAGATCGGCAGGCGGGTATGGGGCGAAGCCAGCGCCTGCGACAGGATCTTCTCGGGCGGGTCGTCGGCATTGATCATCTCGATCTGCCGGCGGTGGCGCATGATCTCGTCCACCGTGCGATGGGTCAGGTCCAGCGCCCCAAGCAGACGGTCCCGCGCCTCTTTCTCCACCGCGCCCTCGGAATGGCCAAGCGCGATGGTCCCGGCGATTTCCTCGCGGATCGCGGTGATCCGCCCCTCATCATTCCCGCGCACGCCAAGCAGGTGCAGAAGCCCGCGCACCAGGGCCCGCACGACGGCGACGATCGGCGAAAAGACAAAAATCAGAACCCGGATCACCGGCGAGACCCGCATCGCCACCGCCTCGGGATAGGTGATGGCCAAGGTCTTTGGCAGCACCTCGCCAAAGATCAGGACCAGTATCGTCATGCCCAGCGTGGCCAGCGCCACGCCGGAATCGCCGAACAGCCGTGTCAGCAGCGCCGTCGCCAGCGAGGCCGACAGGATGTTGACGACATTGTTGCCCAGAAGCAGCGCGCCGATCATCCGCTCGCTATCCTCTGTCACCTGCATCGCCGTCGCCGCGCCCGAGGATCCCTTGTCGGCCTGCGCTTTCAACTTGCCGCGCGAGGCTGCCGTCAACGCCGTCTCGGACCCAGAAAAGAAGGCCGAGACGCAGAGAAGGCCCAGAATCGACAGGGCGGTGATCCAGAAGGCGGCATCAAGTGTCATGTGGGGTCCGTGAATGGCACCGCGCCTCTGCGCGGCCCCCGCACTATGCGGTCATGGGGCAACTTGCTCAAGCCTCCGGCTTGGGTTTCGCCAGCGGATGATGCTCCAGCACCAGCGATTTCAGATGTTCGTCCAGAACATGCGTGTAGATTTCGGTCGTCGCCACATCGGCATGGCCTAGCAGCGTCTGGATCACCCGCAAATCCGCCCCGCCCGCCAGAAGATGCGTGGCAAAGGCATGGCGCAGCTTGTGCGGCGTCACCTTCCCCGGATCGACGCCTCCCAGGACGGCGATATCCTTGATCAGCAGATAGAAATGCTGCCGCGTCAGATGCCCGTCGCTGCCCGGCCCCGGAAACAGATGCCGGCTGGCCGGCTTGCCCTTCTTGCGCGCCGCCTCTTCGGCCATGTCGCGATGGGCCAGCCAGTCCGCAAGCGCCGTCCGCGCCGGGGTGGAAAGCGGCACCATCCGCTCCTTGCCACCCTTTCCCCGCACCAGGATCATGCGCGGATCGCCCCGCACGGCGGCCACCGGCAATTCCACCAGTTCCGAAACACGCATGCCCGTCGCATAAAGGAGTTCCACCATCGCCCGGTTGCGCAAGCGTTCGCCATCGGCACGGCCCTTGGTCCGGGCGGCATCCAGCAGGCGGTCCACCTCCTCATGGCTCAGGGCCTCAGGCAGCCGCTGCACGGCCCCCGGCCCCTTGATCCGAATGGCCGGATTGTCTGCCCGCCAACCCTCGGCATGGCCGAAGCGATACAATTGCCGGATCGAGGACAGCCGCCGCGCACGTGTCGCCTTGGACAATCCTTCCGCCTCGCAGCCGATCAGATAGGCTTCCACATCCTCCCGCGTGGCCGTGGCGAAGGAACCGCCCCGTCGCGCAAGCCAGCCCATGAAATCCTTCAGGTCGCGCCCATAGGCCAGCCGTGTGTTGCGGGCGGCGTCCAGTTCCGCCGCCTGCGCCTCCAAAAAGGCGGAAATCCACTGTGCATCGTCGCGCGGGGGCACCGGCCTATCCCCGCCGTTCCAGAAGCAGCAATTCCAGCGCCGTCCGCCGTGCCGCCCGTTCCAGCCCCACCGCACGCAGCAGGGCCAGCCCGTCCGTCACCCCGTCCAGATCGCCCTGCACGCCGCGTTCGATCTTTTCGATGGCCGCAAGGATCGCCTCGCCCTTGCGGTTGTCGGCCAACAGCCGCGCCAGATCATCCCCCGGCGCGTGCGAGATGAAGGCCGGCGCGATGGCCCGTGCAAGGCTGTCGGGTGGCACCAGCCCCGTGACATCGCCCCGCGCCAGCCCGACAAGGAACTGCTCCTGCGGGGTCTGCGGTTTCAGATCCTCCGCGAGACGCTGGAAATCCGGGGCAAGAAGTCCCGTGACAAAGACGATGCGCGCGGCCTCGCCCTCGAACGGGATGGCGACCAGCCGCCTGCCATAAAGATCGGCGAAGGGCACCTCCAGTTCGGCATCCGTCATCAACGCCCAGATTTCCGGCAGGCTCTGTTCAATCGCCGCGCGCTCACCCGACTGCATCGCCGCATCGAAACGCTGGAAGGCGCGGACACGATCCCAGACGCCGCCCGAGGCCGCGGCACGGCGCTCGGTGTAAAGGCCCAAGAGCGCGTTCGACGAGATGGCCCCCGCCCGCGCAAGCCGTTCTGCCGCCTCCACCTGACTTTTCCACCCTGCCTGCGGCCGCAATTCTGCATGGGCAAATGCAATGGGCAGGGTCGTGGTGGACAAGGGTTCGCCGATCGCCTCGAACATGCGCCAGGCCAGCGGTGTCACAGGCGAGGGGGCGGGCAGGGGCGCCTCTCCCTCGAAGAGATCGGGGTCAAGGAAGCGCGACAACAGCGCCTCCTCCGCCTCGGTGATGTATCCCAGCGCCTGCCCCGTGCGCAGCGTCAGCGCGGCGGCGTTCCAGTCGCCCGACCGCGCAAGGCAGAAGATGCGGGCCGGAAAGGTGGGGGCAAGGCCGGGGCTTTCCACCATGATCCGGCACCCCCGATCCTCTTCCCCGGTCAGCAGCGCCACGTCAAAGCTGCGCCGGAACAGATCCGGGTCGCGGCTGCCCGCGGCATCCAGAAGCGCCCGCGCCTGATCCAGCGCCCCCATGTCCAGAAGCTTGTCGATCCGCGCCGTCAAGAGCGCGGCCCCCGGGCCCGCATCTGCGGGCGGGTCGGCCTCGGCCAGCAGCAGCGTCAGAAGAAGACCACGCAGCGCGGGCAGGCTGTCCACCCGTTCGCCCCCGATCATCGCCACGATATCGGCGCTGCGTCCCGGCCCCCAAAGCGCGGCCGGCAAGCCCGTCACCGACGGTGCAAGCAGCCCCAGCGCATCGGGCGAAGGCGCGCCGATCACCGTCACCGCCACGGGTTCCTGCACCACACCTGTGGTCACGGCCGGTGCGTCCGGATCAGGCTGCACCTGCGGTGCGCTCGGCGTCGTCACCGATTGCGACAGCCAGTCGATGGCAGACAGCGGCTCATCCGCATTGGCCGCAGGCGGCAACCCGGCCCAGGGCAGCAGGGCCAGCGCGGCCACAAGCCCGGTCAGGCGCGGCAGTCTAGTCGGCATTCAATGTCACCGGAACTGTCACCTGGGCCTGTTCGGGCTGCATGTCGCCCAGATAGGCATAGCCCGCAAGCCCGATCACCCCCAGGATCGCCAGCACCAGCACCGCCTTGATGATCCGCCCCATATGCCCTGCCTCTTGCTCTTGCTGCCCGTTCGTTGCGGACCTTGCTGCCTCGCGCGGCAAAGATCCCGCGCCGTCGCCCGGGTCATAGCCGAAGCAACGGCGAAAGCCACGCCGCCTTGCGCGATTATATATGGCTTTCGGTCGGAGTTCACGCCATTGAAGGGGGGGTAACACGTCTCCGGCGGGCGGATTTGCGCCGGACACGCAGGTTTGATGCAGGCATGGGGCGCAATGCAGCGGCTGAAGAAGACGGTCGTCATGGTTGGCATGATGGGCGCAGGCAAGACAGCGGTCGGCACCGCGGTGGCGCGGGCACTCGGCGTGGCCTTCCGCGACTCGGATGAGGAGATCGTCAAGGCCGCCAGCCGTTCCATCGCGGAAATCTTCGAACGCGACGGCGAGGCCTTCTTCCGCGCCCGCGAATCCGAGGTGCTCGCCCGCCTCCTGCGCGGCGCGCCCTGCATCCTGTCCACCGGCGGCGGGGCCTTTCTGTCCGAGGCCAACCGCGCGCTCATCCACCAGACCGGCGTCGCCGTCTGGCTGCGCGCGGACCTTGATCTTCTGTGGCAGCGCGTGCGCCACAAATCGACGCGCCCTCTCTTGCGAACCGCCAACCCGCGCGAAACCCTGCGCCAGCTTTACGAGGCGCGCGTGCCGTTCTACAGCCAGGCCGAAATCACCGTGGACAGCGCCGCCGACCTGTCGATCGACGAAATGGCCGCCAAGGTGATCACCGCGCTGAAGACGCGCCCGGATGTGCTGGAAGGGGAATAGGATGTCTGTCGATGTGGTGCCCGTGGACCTTGGGGTGCGTTCCTACGAGGTGCGGATCGGCCCCGGCCTGATCGACCGGGCAGGGGCCGAGATCGCGCCGCTCCTGAAACGCCGCCGCGCTGCCATCGTGACCGATGAAACCGTGGCCCCCCTGCACCTCGCCCGCCTGACCGCCGCGCTGGAAGCCGAGGGCATCGCCACCGCTTCACTCGCCTTGCCCGCCGGGGAACAGACCAAGGGTTGGCCCGAATTCGCCCGCTGTGTGGAATGGCTGCTGGAACAGAAAATCGAACGCCGTGACATCGTCATCGCCTACGGCGGTGGGGTGATCGGCGATCTGGTCGGGTTCGCCGCCGCCGTCCTGCGCCGGGGGGTGCGCTTCGTGCAGATCCCCACCACGCTTCTTGCACAGGTGGACAGCTCGGTCGGCGGCAAGACCGGGATCAACACGGCGCAGGGCAAGAATCTTGTCGGCGCCTTCCATCAGCCGTCCCTCGTGCTGGCCGACATCTCCGTCCTTGAAACCCTGCCACCGCGCGATTTTCTGGCCGGTTATGGCGAGGTGGTGAAATACGGCCTTCTGGGCGATGCGGCCTTCTTCGACTGGCTGGAAGGTCACGCCCCGACCCTCGCCTCCCATCCCGCCCATCGCCAATACGCCGTGCGCCGGTCGGTCGAGATGAAGGCCGGGATCGTGTCGCGCGACGAAACCGAAGAGGGCGAACGCGCGCTGCTGAACCTTGGCCACACCTTCTGCCATGCGCTGGAAAAGGCCACCGGATATTCCGACCGGCTCTTGCATGGCGAAGGCGTGGCCATCGGTTGTGCGCTGGCCTTCGAGCTGTCGCAGCGCATGGGGCTGTGCGCGCAGGAAGCCCCCAGCCGCGTGCGCGCCCATCTGCGCGCGATGGGGATGAAGGTGGATCTCGCCGACATCCCCGGCGATCTGCCGGGGGCGGAGGCGCTGGTGGCCCTGATGGGGCAGGACAAGAAGGTGATCGACGGCCGCCTGCGCTTCATCCTCGCCCGTGGCATCGGTGCGGCTTTCGTCGCCGAGGATGTGCCGCCCGACCTTGTGACCGCGCTTCTGACCGAGGCACTGGCGCAGCGACGCCCGGGCTGATCCTAGAACAGCACCTTGTAGGTATTGCCAAGCGTGTCCGTGGCCGTTCCGGTGCCGCTGGTGGTGCCGCTGCCCATGACAAAGGTGCCCTGCACGATCGTGCCATCCTTGCAGACGGCATAAAGCTCGCCCGAGTTCACCCCGCCCACCGTCTCGCGTTCGCGGCCGAGGCGACCACCCAGATCGCGGATCGACAGGCTGATTCCCCGTTCGCGCGACACCACGGTGGGCGCGACCGAGGTCCAGGTGCCGGTGCAGCGCGGCCCCTTCGGAATGCGGAATCGTAATTCTCCGGAATTGTCCTTGCTGTTGGTTGCCGTCGCCCGGATCACCGGTGGCGGCACCTGGGCGGCCAGCGGCCCGTTTGTCGGATAAAGCTGCATCTCCTTGGAAGCGCCGCAGGCGGTGAGCAGGCCAAGGGACAGAAGGGCAAGGGTGCGATGCAAGGAAGAACCCCGTTCAGCAAGGTGACTCTGTGGCGCGCGACCCTATGCGCAGCGCGCGTCCGGGGCAATGCCCCCGCCCGCCTTCTGCGGTCACAGTTTCGCAACTGTGGTCTTTCTGCGGAACCGTGTTAGGTGCCTGCGGGAATGCAAATGCGAAAGGGCGGGCAGGTGCGGGCAGCGGTGGCGATTCTGGCGATGCTGGCCATCCTGCTGTCGGTCTGGCAGCTCGAGGCGGGGCGGCAGGGCCTTTCGATCACGCCCTTTGCCGTGCCGGACGGCCCACCGGCCACGCTGACCCTTGCCCCGGGAGATGCCCCCGCACCGGTCGTCGTCGTGGCGCATGGCTTCGCGGGGTCGCGGCAGTTGATGGAACCCTTCGCGCTTGCGCTGGCGCGGGCGGGTTACATTGTCGTCAGCTTCGATTTCATGGGACATGGCCGCAATCCGCGCCCGATGACAGGCGATGTCACCACGATCAACGGCACGACGCGCCTGTTGCAGGACGAACTGCGCGCCGTCGCCCGCGCGGCGCTGACCCATCCCCGCGCCGATGGCAGGATGGCCTATCTTGGCCATTCCATGGCTTCCGACATCATCATCCGCGCCGCACAGGACAGCCCGCCCGTGCAGGCCGTCGTGGCGGTCTCTGCCTTTTCGCAGGCGGTGACGCCGGACAGCCCGGCAAACCTTCTTCTCATCAGCGGGGAATGGGAAACCATGCTGCGGGCCGAGGCGCTGCGCATCGTCCACCTGACCGATCCCCTGGCCGGCGAAGGGCAGATGGTCGGCGGGATGGCCGAAGGCCGCGCGCGGCAGGCGACCGTTGCACCCAAGGTAGAGCATGTCGGCGTCCTCTACGCGCCAACCGCCCTTGACGCGGCCAGCGCCTGGCTTGATGCCGCCTTTGCCCGCGCGGGCGCAGAACCTGCTCAGGCGCGGGGCGGCTGGATCCTGCTTCTGCTGGCCGGGATCACGGCGCTTGCATGGCCCTTGGCCCGCGCCTTGCCCGCCGCGCGCGCCATGCCGCCCGAACCGCTGCCGCGCCAACCCTTCCTGATCGCGGCGCTGTTGCCCGCGCTGCTGGTTCCGCTGCTGCTGGCGCCTTTCGACATTCGCCTTCTGCCGGTGCTGGTGGCCGATTACCTTGCCCTGCATTTCGCGGCCTACGGTGCCGTAACCCTTGCCCTGCTGGCCAAGGCGGGGCGCCTGCGCGATCAGTTTCCTGCGCGCGTGTGGCCCCTTGCCGCACTCGTCGCCCTTGTTGCGCTGGCGGCCTTCGGCGCGGCGCTTGACCGCTATGTCGCAAGCTTCCTGCCGCATCCGGGCCGCATCGCCGTCATCGCGGGGCTGGCGGTGGGGGCGTTGCCCTATTTCCTTGCCGATGCCTTCCTGACCGAGGCCGGGCGTGCGCCCCTGTGGCGCGTGCTTCTGGTGCGGGGCGGGTTTCTCGCCTCGCTCACCCTCGCTGTCGCGCTGGATTTCGACCGGCTGATGTTTCTCTTGATCATCCTGCCGGTGATCCTGCTCTTCTACCTTCTCTTCGGCACGATGGCGGGCTGGATCGGGCGGCGCACGGGGCTTGCCGCGATCGGGGGGCTCGGCTTCGGGCTGATGCTGGCATGGTCCCTTGGCGTGACCTTCCCTCTCTTTGCCTGAGCTGCCCGACTGTCAGCTCAGATTGACACATTCGCTGGACGCCAGCCCACCTGCGCGCTACCCTTCGGTTGAAGGGCCGCTCCGGCCTGCGAAAGCCGCGCCCATGCCCGATGGCCCGATCCCCCCCATCCCCGGCCTTTACGCCCCGACCCTCGGCGGCGCCCCGCGCCCCGGTCTTTGCACCGATTGCGGCATTTCGCGCATGGGCGACGGCAAGGCCTGTGGCCGCGCCTGCCAGTTCATCGCCCCAGATTACACCGCCCGGGAAAGCGAAACCCATGGCCGGACGGCGCAACCTTCACAGGGCGAAGAGGCTTTCTTCGGCGTCACCCGCCGCATGCTGCGCGCCCGCCTGACCGATCCCTTGCCCGGCGCGCAATGGACCGGGATCACCACCGCGCTGGCCGCGCGCCTTCTCGAGACGGGGGCGGTGACGGCGGTGCTTGCGACCGCGCCCGATCCCGCCGACCGCTGGAAGCCGCGCCCCGTGATCGTGACCGACCCAGCCGATCTGGCCAGTGTGCGCGGCATGCGCATGGGCTTTGGCCCGACGCTCGCGCTTCTGGAACCGGCCGCCGCCGCAGGCCACACCCGTATCGCTCTGGTGGGCATTCCCTGCCAGGTCCATGCCCTGCGCGCGCTGGAGGCGGAACTGGGTTTCGAGCGCATCTACGTGATCGGCACCCCCTGTTCCGACAATACCACAACCGAGAACTTCCACCATTTCCTCGCCCAGATCGACCCGCGCCCCGAGGCGATCAGCTATCTGGAGTTTCGCGCCGATTACCGTGTGGAACTGCGCTATGACGATGGCCGCGCAACCCGCACCGTGCCCTTCCTGAAACTGCCCCTGTCGAATCTGCCCGCCGACTTCTTCCCCATGACCTGCAAGACCTGCGTGGACTATACCAACCGCCTCGCGGACATCACGGTGGGCTATATGGGCGGGGACGGTGATCAATGGATCATCACCCGCAATGACCGGGGCGAGGAACTGCTCGCCCTGCTGGCCGACCGCCTGACCGTGCGGCCGCTGACAGACAAGGGCAGGCGCGGCGGGGCGGTGAAGGGCTTTCTCGCCAATACCGAACGCGCCGCAGGCGGCCTGCCTCTGCGCGCCATGCCCGATTGGGCGCGCCCCATCGTGGCCTTCCTGCAACCCCGGATCGGCCCCCGCGGCCTTGAATTCGCGCGCGCGCGGATCGAGATGAAGGCGATCGAGACCGTCCTGCACCTGCGCCGCGCCTTTCCGGCACGCATGAAGAACATGATCCCCGCCCATGTCTGGCATCTGGTCGCCCCCTACGGCCTGACCCCCGGCCCGGGTGAGGAGAAGGAATAGACCGGCGCGCGCCCCCGTTCCGGGGACGCGCAAGCCCTTTGTCTCGCCTGCGCGCATCCGCGCTTCGGCTCGGCGTAAGGGGGCGGCCGCCCCCTCTGTCGTCGCGTGCCGCGCCGCCATTCACCCCCGCGGGTATTTCCGACCAAGATGAAGTTGAACGCACACTGCCGCTTCAGGCCGGCAGGAACACCCACTTTACGGCCATGCCCGGACAGGCGCTTCGCACTTGCGTCCGATGCCGCGTCCCGTCATCCTGACGGCAATTCGGGAGGCAGCGATGGAAACGGTTCCGGCACGGCGGGGCAGGGCGGTCAGGCTGTCGGCTGGGCAGGCCATCCGCATCGTCAACACCCATGGCACGCAGGTGGTGGACACCTGGGCCTTCAATGCCGCCGATCCCGGGGAATTCATGTCGATGCCGCATCTGCATGCCAGTCTCGGGTCGGTCTTTCCGGCAAAGGGGGATGGCCTGGTCAGCAACCGCCGCCGGGCCATTCTGGTGCTGGAGGAGGATACATCGCCCGGTCGCCATGATACCGTCATTGCCGCCTGCGACGTCCATCGCTACCAGTCGCTGGGCTGCAGCGGTTATCACGACAATTGCACCGACAATCTGCATGCGGCCCTTGCCTTGATCGGCTTTCCCGCGACCGGCTGTCCGGCCCCCCTGAACCTCTGGATGAACATTCCCATCGCTGCCGACGGGCGCGTCGCATGGGGCGAGCCGCTTTCCTCTCCCGGCGATTTCGTGATCCTGCGCGCGCAGATCGACTGCGTGGTGGTTCTCTCGGCCTGTCCGCAGGACATGATCCCCATCAACGGCAAGGACTGCATCCCGGTCGAGGTGCATTTCGAGATCCTGGATTGAATGGAAAAGGGCTGCTGCATGACGAAGGCTCCGGTCCTGCACTTTCACGGCGCGGCGCGGGCTGTCACCGGTTCCTGTTTCCGGCTGGAGGTTGCCGGGGGGGCGGTGCTGGTCGATTGCGGCATGTTCCAGGGTTCGAAGACGGAAAAGACGCTGAACTATCGTCCCTTTCCCTTCGAGGCCGCCGCAATCCGCGCGGTCCTTCTGACCCATGCCCATATCGACCATTCCGGACTGCTGCCCAAGCTCGTCCGCGACGGGTTCGCAGGCCCGATCCACGCCACTCCGGCAACGGCTGATCTCTGCGCCGTGATGCTACCCGACAGCGCCCATATCCAGGAGACCGAGGTCGAGATGCTGAACCGCCGCAACGCGCGGCGCGGCGGGGCGGAGGTCACGCCGATCTATGGTGCCCGCGATGCAGAGGCGACGCTCGCCCTGTTCCGCCCGCAGCCGATGAACGACTGGTTCGTCGTTCTGCCCGGCCTGCGCGCGCGGTTCTGGAACGCGGGCCACCTTCTCGGTTCGGCCTCGATCGAGGTGGAGCTTTCGGCGCCGAACCCGCCGCTGCGCCTGTTGTTCTCGGGTGATATCGGCCCGGATGCCAAACTCCTGCAACCCGATCCCGAAGGGCCGTCGGGCCTTGATTACGTGGTCTGCGAGTCGACCTATGGCGATGTGGACCGGATCGAAGCCAGCGCCCCGCACCGCCGCGCCACCCTGCGCGACGAGGTGCGTGCGGCCTGGCGCGAGGACGGTGTGCTGCTGATCCCCACCTTTGCGGTGGAACGTGCGCAGGAACTGATTGCCGATCTGACCACGCTGATGATGTCGGGCGACATTCCCTTCTGTCCCATCCATGTGGACAGCCCGATGGCCACCCGCGCCACGGCCCTGTTCCGCAAGCATGCACGCGAACTGGAAAACGGCGCCGCGCTGGTGGACGGGCTGAAATCCCACCACTTGCGCTTTACCGAAACGGTGGAACAGTCCCGCGCACTGGCCCATGCGCGCGGCTTCCATATCATTTTGGCCGCCTCGGGCATGTGCGAGGCGGGCCGCATCCGCCACCACCTGAAGAACTGGATCGCGCGCGAGGCGGCGACGCTTCTGCTGGTCGGCTATCAGGCCGAGGCGACGCTGGGCCGGCTGTTGCAGGATGGCGCGCGGCAGGTGCGCATCCAGGGCGAGGAATTTCCGGTCCGCGCGCGCATCCGGTCCATCGACCTCTATTCCGGCCATGCCGACGGGCCGGAACTGGCCGAGTGGATCGCGGAACGCGCGCCGATCCGGCATGGGCTGTTTCTGGTGCATGGCGAGGAAGAGGCGATGGCGGGTCTGGCCGCACGGGTGGCCACACTGGCCCCCGAACGCATCGCCGTGCCCGCGCTGGATGACAGCTACGATCTGACAGCCGATGGTTTCGTCCGCCGCGCCAGCGCCGATCCGCCGCGCCTGGCCCCGGAACAGGTGGCGCGCATGGATTGGCACAACGATGTGTCGCGCCTGATCCTCGACATCAACGAGGCGCTGCGCACCACCGCCGACGAACGCGCCCGCAACACCCTGATCCGCCGCCTGCGCCGCGCGCTTGAGGACGAGGGGTTGCCACCTCAGCGCCACCCGTCGCGTCACCGGCATTAGGGGGGCTTGTCCTTCCCCCCTGCTTTGCGCCAGAAGGGGCCGCTTTCAGGAAAGGGTTCCGACCATGGCGCAAGGTTTCGGCTTCACGCTTCACGCGACGGACGGCAAGGCGCGCACGGGTGTGATCCACACGCCGCGCGGCGAGATCCGGACCCCTGCCTTCATGCCAGTCGGCACCGCCGCCACCGTCAAGGCGATGCTGCCCGAAAGCGTGCGCGCGACGGGGGCGGACATCCTGCTCGGCAATACCTATCATCTGATGCTGCGCCCCACGGCGGAACGCATCGCGCGGCTCGGTGGGTTGCACCGCTTCATGAACTGGGACCGCCCGATCCTCACCGACAGTGGCGGGTTTCAGGTCATGTCGCTGGCCTCCCTGCGCAAGCTCACCGAAGAGGGGGTCCGCTTCTCCAGCCATATCGACGGATCGAAACACATGCTGACGCCCGAACGCAGCATGGAGATCCAGAAACTCCTCGGGTCCGACATCGTCATGTGCTTCGACGAATGCCCCGCGCTGCCCGCTACGGAATCCGAGGTCGCGAAATCCATGCATCTGTCCATGCGATGGGCGCAGCGGTCGCGTGATGCCTTTGGCGACAGGCCGGGGCATGCGCTCTTCGGCATCATGCAGGGCGGCGTGACGCGGGACTTGCGCGAGGAATCGGCCGAGGCTCTGAAGCGGATCGGCTTTGACGGCTATGCCGTGGGCGGACTGGCCGTGGGCGAGGGGCAGGAAGCCATGTTCGACGTGCTGAATTATGCCCCCGGCTTCCTGCCGGAAGACAAGCCGCGCTATCTTATGGGCGTGGGCAAGCCGGATGACATCGTGGGCGCGGTCGAGCGTGGCATCGACATGATGGATTGCGTCCTGCCCTCCCGCTCGGGCCGCACCGGCCAGGCCTGGACGCGGCGGGGCCAGATCAACATCAAGAATGCCCGCCATCAGGATGATCCGCGCCCGCTGGACGAGGATTGCACCTGTCCCGCCTGCCGCAACTATTCGCGCGCCTATCTGCACCATGTGAACAAGGCGGGCGAAATCATCGCCTCCATGCTGATGACATGGCACAACCTGCATTATTACCAGGAACTCATGCAGGGCCTGCGCGATGCCATCGCCGACGGTCGCCTTGCCGCCTTCGTGGCGGATTTCCATGCGCAACGGGCTATGGGCGACATTGCGCCGCTGTGAAAGCGGCGCAGACCGGGGTCTAAAGTCTCGCGCGCCTCGGTCGTCATCATCGGCATGCGAGTGAAGCCCGGATTGCGCGGGGAGGATGTGGCCCTTGGCCACCAGTCAGGACCAGCCGATGACAGGTCAACCCGATCCGCCGCGCGATGCGGCCCTGCGTGACCGGCCCAGCACCGGGGCCGCGCCCTTTGCCGCGGATGAGATCTTCTTTTCCCGCACGGATCCGCGCGGCGTGATCCAGGCCTTCAACGATGTGTTTGTCCGCATTGCCGATTATCCCGCCGCCGATCTGATCGGCGCGCCGCATCGCATCATCCGCCACCCCGACATGCCGAAAGGCGTGTTTCACCTGCTGTGGGAAGGCATCAAGGCCGGTCATCCCATAGGGGCCTATGTCAAGAACCGCGCTCGCGACGGGCTGCACTACTGGGTCTATGCCCTGGTCACGCCGATCGAGGGTGGCTTTCTGTCGGTGCGCATCAAGCCCACCGCAGACCTGCTGCCGGTGATCGAGGCGGAATATGCCGCGCTCATGGCGGCAGAGGCGGCCGGACTTTCCCCCGAGGCCTCTGCCGCCGCGCTTTGCGCCCGGCTGCATGCCCTCGGCCATCCCAGCCATGCCGCCTTTCAGACCGAGGCGCTGCTTGCCGAGATGCAGGCCCGCCGCGCCGCGCTCGGTCAGATGCCCGACCGCGATCTTGCCGCGCTCCATCGCATGGTCGCGGCCATGCGTGACATCCGGGCCAGGATCGCCGCCCTTCAGCACGTCCTTCAGGGCGCGCGCCTGCTTACCGCCAACATGCGCCTTGTCGCTGCCAAGCTGACCGAAGGGCGCCGCACACTGGGCGAGATCGCGCGCAGCTACAGCATGGCGCTGGAAGAGATGCAGTCTCATGTGGGCACCTTCACCGGTCTGTCGCGCCCCGAGGGCCGCCACGTCGCCTGTCCCGAGGAGCGGGCGCTTTTCGTCCTGTGCGCAGCGCGGCTGATGGATGAGGTCTGCGCCGATTTTCGCCATGCCGGTGCCGGGCTGGATGGCGTCGATCACGCAAGCGAGGCGGCAATTCTTGCCACCGTGGCCGCCCGCTACGCCACCGAAGCCGACCCCGCCCTCGAAGCCCTCGGAGTCGCGGCACGCCATCTGCAACGTGATGTGGAATTCCTGCGCCGTCATGTCGTGGGCCTGTCCACGGTGCGCATCGCCTGCCGCGTGGAAAGCGGCACGCTCAGGCAGCGATCTACCGCGCTCGAGACGATCATCGCGCGCATCGACGATCTTCAGCAGGCGATCTTCACCGCGCTCGATCAGATAGATGCCGGCTGCCAGCGCACGGTCGGCGCCTATCGGGATTGGCAATCGCTCCAACAGGGGGCGAACCAGCGGGCCGCCTAGGCGGCCGCGACCCGCCGCTTGATCCGGCTGAAGGCCACCGGCGTGATGCCCAGAAAGCGGGCCACATCGCCCTGGGGCAATCGCGCCAGGGTCGTCGGCGCACCCGCCAGCAGCGCGCGATAGCGCGCCTCCGGCGTCATGGTCAGTAGTGCCGCCTCGCGCGCCTGCTTGCGCGCCAGAACCCATCCCGCAAAGGCGGCATAGGCGGCGGCGATGGCCCTGTCCTCCGCCACCGCCTTCTGGACAAAGGCCCGGGGCAGGCGCACGAAACGGCAGGGCGACAGGCAAACCGCGCCATAGCCTTCGGCAAGGCCCGGATCGGCGTCGCCCCGCCCCGAGAACACGCCCTGATCAAGGATGAAGCTCTTGATCCACTCCTCACCGCTTTCGGTGGTATAGACCAGCTTCACGATCCCCTCCAGAAGCAGGCACAGGTCATCGCTGCTTTCCCCGGCCGCAAAGACCGATGCGCCCTTGCCAAGCGTCCGCTCGGCCCAGAGGCGCGCCGCCACGGCCTCTGGTCGCAGCGCCGCGATCAGCGCCGGCGCGGCGTTGCCCGTCTCTAAACCCAGGTTCATGACCGCAATCCCGTTCCGGCCTATCCCACAGTTCGAATCTGTACCGGAGATCGCCATGTCAAGCCCGCTCGCCCGACCCACCACCATCCTTCTGACCGGGGCCACCTCGGGCATCGGGTCCGCACTTCTGGCCCGCCTTCTCGATGCCGGCCATACCGTTCTGGCCCCCGCGCGCCGCGCGGCCCATCTGCCCGCACGGGCGGGGCTGCATCCCGTCACTGCCGATCTGACGGACCTTGCCGCCATCCCCGTGCTGGCCCGGCGATTGTGCGCCGAACATGCCGGCCTTTCCGTCCTGATCAATGCCGCCGCCGTGCAGCACGCCCGGCCCCTGACCGATCCTGCGTCCCGCCCCGAGGACCTGATCGAAGAGGCCGCGCTGAACCTTGCCGCGCCCGCGCTGCTGACACAGGCCCTGCTCGCCCACCTGCTGCGCCAGCCTTCCGCAGCGGTGGTGAACCTGTCCTCCGGCCTTGCGCTTTTTCCCAAGGAACGCGGCGGTCTCTATTCCGCGACCAAGGCAGGCCTTTCGTCCTTCACCACATCGCTGCGCTGGCAGACGGAAGGCACGCCCCTGCTGGTGACAGAGGTGCTTCTGCCGCTCGTGGACACCCCCATGACGGCGGGTCGGGGGCGGGGCAAGATCTCCGCCGCAGCCGCAGCACAGGCCATCCTCACAGGCGTTGCCGCGCGGCGCCGTGTGATCCGGGTCGGTGCCGCCCGCGCGCTGCCTGCGATCCGGGCGCTTGCGCCATGGCTGGGCGCGCGCCTCCTGCGGGGGACGTGATCCATGCGCGACCTGATCCGCATCGCGTTCCTGCTCGGTCTCGCCTTCGCCTCGACCTTCCTGCTCGTGCAAGGCCTGGGCCTGCTACCGGAAGCGGATGTCATCCGCTGGCTCGAGGGTCTGCGGAGCATCCACCCCGCATGGCTCATCGCCGGGGTGATCGCCTTGCTGGTTCTGGACCTCCTCGTCGCGGTCCCGACAATGACGACGATCCCGATTGCGGGATGGTTGCTCGGGCCGGTGCTTGGCGGGCTGACGGGGGCTATCGGCCTCATGCTCATGGGCAGCCTCGGCTACGGTCTCGGGCGCTTTGTCGGGCGGCCCGTCCTTGCCCGCCTTTTCAAGTCGGATGACCGTCTGGCCGGGATCGAAGCCGCCTTCGCCCGGAACGATCTGCTGACTCTTGCCGTCTGTCAGGCCCTGCCGATCCTGCCGGAACTCTCCGCAATCCTCGCCGGCATCTCGCGGATGCATCCCCTGCGCTTTGCCCTTGGCTACGGTCTGGGCGTGATCCCCTTCGCCTTCATCGTGGCTGCGGGCGGTGCGGCCTCCACACCCGATGACCTGCGCCCGGCCATTCTGACGGCCATCGCCACAACGGCCTGCCTCCTTTTGCTGTGGCGCATGTTTCTGCGTCACGGCGCCTGATCCGGCACGATCCGTGCAAGGCCTGCCCAGATGACAGCCCAGTTCCGCCCGCCCCACCTGCGCCGCCGATCCGCCTGCCGCCGACCCATGGTCCGGCGCGCTTCGACCAAAGCCCGCTTGCCCCCGCCCGCACAGAGGCGCATCATGCGGCCCACGTTGACGTGAAGGCGTGGTTGACTCGCCCCCTCCGGACCACCAGATATGGATGCCACAGGGGAAGGCCAAGCGCTGCCGATGACCGGGGCCGGTGCCTTCCTGCCAGACAAGGAAACATGATGAGCGATACTCTCTCCCCCAGCTATCCGGTGCTGCCGCTCCGCGATATCGTGGTGTTCCCGCACATGATTGTCCCGCTCTTTGTCGGACGCGAGAAATCGGTGCGCGCTTTGGAAGAGGTGATGGCAGAAGACCGCCAGATCCTTCTGTCCAGCCAGATCGACCCGTCGGTCGATGATCCGGATACCGACGCAATCTACCGTGTCGGTGTCCTTGCCAATGTGCTGCAACTCTTGAAACTGCCCGACGGCACGGTGAAGGTGCTGGTGGAAGGCAAAACCCGCATCCGCATCACCGATTTCGTGCCCAATGACCGCTTCTTCGAGGCGCATGTCGAACCGCTTGCGGAATCGCTCGGCGACAAGGCAGCGGTCGATGCCCTGATCCGGGCCGTGGCCGAGGAATTCGAACGCTACGCAAAGATCAAGAAGAACATCCCCGAAGAGGCGCTTGCCGCCGTCGCCGAAACCCGCGAACCGGCCCGTCTGGCCGATCTCGTGGCCGGCCATCTGGGCATTGAGGTCGGCCAGAAGCAGGAGCTTCTCGAAACGCTCGAAGTGTCCGAGCGGCTGGAAAAGGTCTATGGCCAGATGCAGGGCGAAATGTCCGTCCTGCAGGTGGAGAAGAAGATCAAGTCGCGCGTCAAGACCCAGATGGAAAAGACGCAGCGCGAATACTACCTGAACGAACAGATGAAGGCGATCCAGCGCGAGCTGGGCGATGGCGAGGAAGGCCAGAACGAAATCGCCGAACTCGAAGAGCGTATCCGCAAGACCCAGTTCTCCAAGGAGGCCCGCGAAAAGGCCGAAGCCGAACTGAAGAAGCTGAAATCCATGTCGCCCATGTCGGCCGAGGCGACCGTGGTGCGCAACTATCTCGATTGGCTTCTGGGCGTGCCGTGGGGCGTGAAATCCCGCGTCAAGAAAGACCTGTTCAAAAGCCAGGAGGTTCTGGACAAGGACCATTACGGCCTTGAAAAGGTCAAGGAGCGCATCGTCGAATACCTTGCCGTGCAAGCCCGCAGCGCCAAGCTGAAGGGGCCGATCCTCTGCCTCGTCGGCCCGCCCGGCGTGGGGAAAACCTCGCTTGGCCGGTCGGTCGCCAAGGCGACGGGGCGCGAATTCATCCGCATCTCGCTGGGCGGCGTGCGCGACGAATCCGAGATCCGCGGCCACCGGCGCACCTATATCGGCTCCATGCCCGGCAAGATCATCCAGGCGCTGAAAAAGGCGAAAACCACCAATCCGCTGATCCTGCTCGATGAAATCGACAAGATGGGCCAGGATTTCCGGGGCGATCCGGCAAGCGCGATGCTCGAGGTGCTGGACCCCGAACAGAACGCCACCTTCGTCGATCACTACCTCGAGGTGGAATATGACCTGTCCAACGTCATGTTCATCACCACGGCGAACTCCTACAATATGCCGGGGCCTTTGCTGGACCGGATGGAGATCATTTCGCTCGCGGGCTATACCGAGGATGAAAAGCGCGAAATCGCCAAGCAGCACCTGATCCCCAAGCAGATCGCCAATCACGGCCTGCGCAAGGGTGAGTTTGCCGTCACCGATGCCGCGCTGACCGAGATGATCCGCACCTATACGCGTGAGGCGGGGGTGCGGAACCTGGAGCGTGAAATCGCCAAGCTGGCCCGCAAGGCCGTGACCGAAATCATCAAGAAACAGGGCAAATCCGTCGAGGTGACGCCCGAGAAGCTTGAAGATTACCTTGGCGTCAAGCGCTTCCGCTATGGTCTGGCCGAAAAGGAAGATCAGGTCGGCGTCGTCACGGGCCTTGCCTGGACATCGGTCGGCGGTGATCTTCTGTCGATCGAGGCGCTGAAACTGCCCGGCAAGGGCCGCATGAAGACGACCGGCAAGCTCGGCGACGTGATGAAGGAATCGATCGAGGCGGCGGCATCCTATGTCCGCTCCATCAGCCCCGAACTGGGGGTGAAACCGCCGAAATTCGAATCCATCGACATCCACGTCCACGTTCCCGAAGGCGCGACCCCCAAGGACGGCCCCTCGGCCGGTCTTGCCATGGTCACTTCCATCGTGTCGGTCCTGACGGGCATTCCCGTCCGCAAGGACATCGCCATGACCGGCGAAGTCACCTTGCGCGGCAATGCGCTGGCGATCGGCGGGCTGAAGGAAAAGCTGCTGGCAGCCCTGCGCGGCGGGATCAAGACGGTGCTGATCCCGGAAGAAAACGCCAAGGATCTGACCGAGATCCCGGACAATGTCCGCGAAGGCCTGACGATCATCCCGGTCAGCCATGTGAAAGAGGTGCTGAAGCTGGCCCTCGTCCGCGCCCCCGAACCGGTGGAATGGGACGAGGCGGCCGAAGAAGCCGCCGCCGCTGCCGCGCGCGCCGCGGCGGAAGCATCGCGCGCCCAGGTCGCGCATTGAGCGCAGGCCGGATCGTGCAAAAGGGCAGGGGGCGCAGCATCGCTGCGCCCCCTTGCATTTCCGCCATCCCCGCGGCGAATTGCGCGCCCCCCGTTCCGGTGGTGGTGGAAATCCACGCAAAGGCGCGATACCGTCTGTGGCAATCGTAACGGTCCGGCAGGACCAGCAAAGAGGCAGTAGTGTAATGGCCGTCAGTTCCGCCAAGAAACCCGATGCGCGCAAATCCGCAGCCACGGCAAAGCCCGCGTCCAAACCTGCGTCGAAACCCATGGCAAAGGCGGTGATCGCCGCGCCAAAGGCCCCGGCCCTGGCCGAAGCGCCTGCCGAATCCGGCATGGAACTGGTTCTGGCCCCTGTGGCAGAGGGCGAGGGCAAGGCAAGATCCGCGGCCCCGCAACTGAAAAAGAAGGAACTCGTCGCCCGCGTCGTTGCGGCCCTCGATGGCCGGAAGAAGGGCAACGTCAAGGATATCGTCGAGGCCACCCTCGCCGCGCTTGGCGAAGCCCTGCAAAAGGGCGAGGCGTTGAATCTGCCGCCCTTCGGCCGCGCCCGCGTTTCGCGGCAAAAGGGCGAAGGGGCGGCCTCGCTCACAACCGTCCGGCTGCGCGGGGCGGGCACGAAAAATGCCCCCAAGGGCGGCAAACAGGCCCTTGCAGAGGATGGCGAAGACGACTAAACACCCGCGCACCGGGCGATTAGCTCAGCGGTAGAGCGCTTCGTTCACATCGAAGATGTCAGCGGTTCAAATCCGTTATCGCCCACCATCGTTTTCCGCGAACGCCCCGGATCACTCCGGGGCGTTTGTCATTGCGGGGGCAAAGCGGGGCGCGCCTTTCCCCTTGCCGCCCGCCCGCGCCTTGCGCTAAAGCGTGCCGCGACCGGCAGGATCGGTCCGGGTGGTTAGCTCAGTTGGTAGAGCGTCTCGTTTACACCGAGAATGTCGGGGGTTCGAGTCCCTCACCACCCACCATGCGCCCCTTTCCTTTTCCATCGCTTCCTGCTGAAACTCTGTAAGCAACAGGAATGCCGTGATGACCACTGCCCCGCTCGGGCCGCTTCTGGACAGCCGTCCCCCCGCCTTCGCACCTGACAGGGTGGCCACCTGGCTGCTGGAACATTGGGGGCTGTCGGGAAAGCTCACACCGCTCACCTCCGAGCGCGACCTCAACCACCGTCTGGATGCGGGCGTGGGGCGATTTGTGGTCAAGATCGCCAATCTCGCCGAACCCCATGCGATGACCCGCTTCCAGTCGCGCGCCCTGCGTCACGCCGCCGCGCGCGATCCGGCGCTTCCGATTCCGCGGGTGGTCGCGGCGCGGGGCGGGGCGGATGACATATGCCTGCCCTCGGGCCATCTGATGCGCGTCCTCACCTGGCTTGACGGGGCGCCGCTGGCAGGCCTGCCTGCCAGCCCCGCGCAGGCCGCAGGTGTGGCCCGCCTCGGCGCCCGCCTCGCGCGGGCGATGCAAGGTTTCGTGGATCCCGCCGCCGATCACATCCTGCAATGGGACATCAAGCAGGCCTCCAGCCTGCGCCCGCTTCTGCCCCATATTGCCGATCCTGGCCTTCGCCGCCTTGCCACGGACGCGCTCGACCGTTTCGAGGCCCGTGTCGCCCCCGTGCTGCCCGCCCTGCGCTGGCAGGTGATCCATGGCGATCTGAACCCCCATAACGTGCTGGGCGATCCCGCGCGTCCCGATCATGTGACCGGCATTCTCGATTTCGGCGACATGGTCCATTCCCCGATGATCTGCGATCTGGCCGTGGCCGCCGCCTACACCCTCGATCCTGCCGATCCCGGCGCTTCGCTTGCCGCCTTTGCCGCGGCATGGGCCGAGGAATATCCGCTGGTTCAGGCGGAACTGGCCCTGCTGCCCGATCTTGTTGCCGCGCGCATGGTCACGACCCTCGCCATCACCAGCTTCCGCGCCGCACGCTACCCCGAAAACGCGCCCTATATCCTGCGCAATTTCCCCTCTGCCGCCGCGGGGCTCGTGGCGCTGGCAGATGCGGGGCCGCAGGCCCTTTGCGCCGCCCTTTCTCCCCTCATTGCGATGGACAAGCCATGACCCGCGACCCGATGCCCAATGCCTTTGTCCCCGGCCAGGGCCGCCTTGGCACGGTCGAAGCCGCCATGGTCGAACGCCGCCAGCGCCTCTTGGGCCCCGCCTATCGGCTGTTCTACGAAACCCCCGTCCATCTTGTGCGGGGGCAGGGGGTCTGGCTTTACGACGCGGATGGCAATGCCTATCTCGACACCTACAACAACGTGGCCTCGGTCGGCCATTGCCATCCCCGCGTCGTGGCGGCACAGGCCGACCAGGCCGCGACGCTTGCCACCCATACCCGCTATCTGCATGACGGCGTCCTTGCCTATGCCGAACGCCTGCTTGCGCATTTCCCCGCGCCCTTGTCGCATGTGATGTTCACCTGCACGGGGTCCGAAGCGAATGATCTCGCCCTCCGCATCGCCCGCGCCGCCACCGGGGGCACGGGCATCATCGTCACGCAGAATGCCTATCACGGCGTCACGGAAAGCGTCGCGGAATGTTCCCCGTCGCTCGGGGCGGGTGTGCCCCTTGGGCCCCATGTCCGCACCATCCCGGCCCCGGATGCCCGCCACGGCGACCCCGCCACCACCTTCACCGCCCATGTCCGCGCCGCGATTGATGATCTCCTCCGCCACGGCATCCGCCCCGCGCTGCTGATGGTGGATACGGTCTTTTCCTCTGACGGCCTCTTTACCGATCCTGCGGGCTTTCTCGCCCCCGCCGCCGCCGCCATCCGCGCTGCGGGCGGGCTGTTCCTCGCCGATGAGGTGCAGCCCGGCTTTGGCCGTACTGGCGGCCATATGTGGGGGTTCCAGCGCCACGGCGTGACGCCCGACATGGTCTCCCTGGGCAAGCCGATGGGCAATGGCTACCCCGTCGCAGGCCTAGTCCTGCAACCCGCCGTGATCGCGGAATTCGGGGCCAAGGCGCGCTATTTCAACACCTTCGGTGGCAATGCCGTGGCCGCCGCCACAGCCATGGCCGTCCTTTCGGTGATCGAGGAGGAAGGCCTGATGCAGAACGCCGCCCGCGTGGGTGCCGCCTTCCGCGAAGGCCTCGCCGCGCTGGCAAAGGATCACCCGGCCCTGGGCGATATCCGCAGCGCGGGGCTCTTCCTTGCCGTCGATATCGTCACCGACGGCCTGCCGGACCCGGCCCGCGCCGCGCGTCTGGTGAATGACCTGCGCGCCGAGCGTGTCCTGATCTCGGCCACCGGCCCGCTGGGCCATGTGCTCAAGATCCGCCCGCCGCTGGTGTTTTCCGAAGACAACGTCGCCTTCTTCCTCGACCGGCTTCAGGCTGTCCTGCGTCGTCAGCCCTGACCCGCGCCGCGCCGTTCCAGCCGCAGCCCCGGCGCGCCCGTCTCGGGAAACCCGAAGGGTCGCCCGCCGTCAAACGCCGCCAGCCGCGCCGACTGGTCCGCCCCGCGCAGGGCTTGGTCCAGGAAAGCCGCGATCACGTGCTGTGCCACATTGTTCATCCGCACGCTGTCCCAGACCGGATCGGCGTAATGCTCGAAGGGCGGAAAATCCAGCCAGGGCACCCGCGCCCAGGCCTCGGCCGGGGCCGGGATCGGGGCCGCCGCATTATGCCCCGCCTGCCGAAAGGTCAGCAGCCATCTGTCACACCCCGTCGCTCGCTCGAACACATGCCGGATGCCATCGGCATAACCTGAAATCCCGTCATCCTCCCCGCCGATCACCAGCATGGGCACCCGGATCGCTGCCAGCGCCGCATCGCTCCAGAACCCGTGTTGCGCGCCCCAGGGTCCGATCGCGACAATCGCCCGCAGCCCCGGCGCGGCCCGCGCCGCCCCTTCGGCATGGCAGGCCAGCAGATCGCCCCGCGCACCACCCGGCCATCCCAGCCCCATGTCGGAAAGCCCCGCCCCGGCACTGACCAGCGCGCCATAGCCGCCCATCGAATAGCCCAATACCGCTGCCTGACCGGCAAGCACAAGATCGGCAAAGGCCGCCTCTGCCGCCCCGATCAGAAACCGCTGGTCCAGCGGCCGATGCAACAGCGTGATCCCGAAATCCGCCGCACCTGCCAGCCGGTCCGCATAGGTGCTGCCCGGATGATCCGGCGCCACCACGACAAACCCGCGCGAGGCGAGCGTCTCTCCCAGATGCGCCATCAGGAAGCGGTTCCCAGGCCAGCCATGCGACAGGATCACCAGCGGAAACCGCCCCTCCGCCGCCTGCGCCCCGGCAACAGCGCGTCCAAGCAGGTCGGCCTCAAGGCGCCCGTCCCGCAAGGCCGTGCGATAGGCTGTCGGCACACCACCACGCGCTGCCGGATACCAGACGGCGCAGCGCAGGACCCGCCGCGCCATGCGCAGCGGCCCATCCCCCGTCTCCACCACATCCGGCACGGGCGGCGTTTCCGCCGTCCAGTCCCGCCAGCCCACGCCATAGGCCCCATATCCCGCCATGTCGGGCGCATCGGGGCGTTGCAGGTCGATCCGGTTCTCCATTCCCCACCTCCGCCTGCCAGCATGGCACCGCATGCCGCCCTGTGCCAGCCTGCACAGCCCCCGCGCGCCCTTGGCAGATGACCCGCGCCCCGCCTTCCCCTACATTTGCAGCAAAGCATCAGGAGGCCGCGATGAGCTGGAACCCCGCACTCGACCCCACCATCCCCATCGGCGACGCCGTCGATGCCATCGAGACCGTGATCGTTCCCCGCGCCCGCGACCTTGGCGGGTTCGAGGTGCGCCGCGCGCTTCCCTCGGCCCAGCGGCAGATGGTCGGCCCCTTCATCTTTTTCGATCAGATGGGACCGGCCGAGTTTCTGACAGGGCAGGGGATCGACGTGCGTCCGCACCCCCATATCGGCCTTGCGACCGTCACCTATCTGCTGAAGGGCCGCCTGCATCACCGCGACAGTCTGGGAACGGATCAATGGATCGAACCGGGGGCGGTGAACCTGATGTTCGCAGGCCATGGCATCACCCATTCCGAACGCACCGACGGCCCGCTCCGCGACCGGCCGCATGCGATGTTCGGCCTGCAAACCTGGCTGGCGCTCCCGAAGAAGAACGAGGATGATCCCGCCGCCTTCATCCACGCCCCCAGCACGCAGCTCCCCGAACTGGAAGGCGAAGGGAAAGAGGTCCGCCTCATCCTCGGCACCGCCTGGGGCGAAACCGTCCCGGTGCAGACGCCATCCGAAGTGTTCTATGCCGATGCCACGCTGGCACCCGATGCCGCGATCCCGTTGCCCGACGATCACGAAGACCGCGGCATCTATGTCCTGTCGGGCGAGGTGAGCGTCGGTGGTCAGACCTTCCCGGAAGGGCAGATGCTGGTCTTTCGCCCCGGCGACCGCATTTCCGTGCGCGCAGGCGGGCAGGGCGCGCGGATCATGCTTCTGGGCGGCGCCACGATGGACGGCCCGCGCCATATCTGGTGGAATTTCGTGGCCTCCAGCAAGGAACGCATCGACGCCGCCAAAGAGGCGTGGCGCGCAGGCGATTGGGCGCATGGCCGCTTCCGCCTGCCGCCCGGGGATGACGCGGAATTCATCCCCGCCCCGTAGCGCGGTTTTTGACGCAAGAACCGCGCCGGAATTTGGCACAAATTCCGAATGCCAGTCGGGTGCCTTCGTCGGCTGGCCGCGTTTTCTGCGTCAGAAATCGTCGCGAAATTTGCGTCAAATTTCGCTTCCTCAACCGCCCGAGAAGAATTATCCCAAACGTCGCTTGACGCCGCCCGCGCCCTTCCGTAATACCCCCACACGTTCGGAAAGCCGGGCGGTGGACACGCGGTTGTAGCTCAGTCGGTTAGAGTACCGGCCTGTCACGCCGGGGGTCGCGGGTTCGAGCCCCGTCAACCGCGCCACCGCTGCCCGATCCGTCGCACGCACCCCGCGCTGAATGCGCGGTTGTAGCTCAGTCGGTTAGAGTACCGGCCTGTCACGCCGGGGGTCGCGGGTTCGAGCCCCGTCAACCGCGCCACTTTTTCAGATGCAGTTCTGCGAATATGTGTTAGGTCTGTCCCGAAAGACGGAACAGACATGGCACTTCTCGACAAACTTCCCCTCAGTCTCCTCCTGCTCGCTTCCCTCACGCTCGGCCTCGCACCCTTCGTGCCGGAACCGCACCTGTGGGAAAAACTCAAGATGCTGGCTGCGGGCACGCTGACACGCCCGCTCGACATCTTCGATCTGGCCTTCCACGCCCTGCCTTGGGTGCTGCTTGCGGCCAAACTCGCCCGGATCGGGCTGAGTCGTTCCTGAACGCACGGTTAAGGTTACTGCCGAGGAGCGTGCGCTGCGTGCATACGCCCGTCTGCACACGCGCCTGCACGCGTTCCGGCACAACCCAAAACGCGCAAACCCCTGATGTCGCGGCAGATTAATCCAGCGCGCGCCCTAAAGCGTCATCCTATAGCGCACATGCCCGTCCGACTTCACAAAGCGGTCATACAACCGCCGCGCCACCGCGTTTTCCTCATCCGTATGCCAGTAAAGCCGCTGCCACCCCTTCGCCCGTGCCAGCGCGATCAGGTCGTCCAGCAGCCGCTTTCCGATCTTCTTCCCCCGCGCCTCCGGCGCAAGGAACAGGTCTTCCAGATAGCAGTCCTCACCGATCACCCAGGTGGATGGATGGTGCAGATGGATGGCGAACCCCACCATCTTTCCCCCATCAAAGGCCAGCCGCGCCTTCACGGGGCTCTCGGCATCCATCAGCCGCGCCCAGGTCGCCACCGTCACCTCGGGGGCCAGAACAACCTCATAGAAATCAAGGTATTGCCGCCACAACGCGCGCCAATCGGCCTCGTCTTGCGGGGTGGCGTCGCGGATCACGATGGTCATGCCAACCGCTCCAGCACCCGCGCCCAGGACCGGATTCCCTTGTGGAAACACTCCAGATCGTATTTTTCGTTCGGGCTGTGGATCTGGTCGTCATCCCGCCCGAACCCGATCAGCAGCGCGTCCATCCCCAGTTCCGTCTTGAAGTAGCCCGCAATCGGGATCGACCCGCCCGATCCCACAAAGGCCGCCGCGCGCCCCCATTCATCGGTCAGCGCCTGCCGCGCCGCCTCGAAGGCCGGATCGCCGATCTCCATCACCGATGCGGGCGAGCCTTCGATCGCGTCATTCCACACGATCTCGCAATCCGCCGGGAGCCGGCTTTCCGCCCATGATCTGAAAGACTTGACGATCTTTTCGGGATCCTGTTTCGACACCAGACGAAAGCTCACCTTGGCATGCGCCTCGGACGGCAGCACCGTCTTGAACCCCGCCCCCGTGTAGCCGCCCCATATCCCGTTCACTTCGGCCGTGGGCCGCGACCAGATCATTTCCAGCGGCGTCCGGTCCACCTCGCCTGCCGGCACGGACAGCCCGACATCCCCCAGATACTTGCCATGATCGAAGGCCAAGGCCTGCCATTGCTGGCGCAGCGTATCGGGCAGTTCGGCAACATCGTCATAGAAACCGGGCACTTGCACGCGGCCCTCATCATCGTGCAAACCCGCCAGCACCCGCGTCAGCACATGGATCGGGTTCCGCGCCAGCCCGCCATACATCCCCGAATGCAGATCGCGGGACGCGGCCCGCACGGTGAATTCGCTCTTCGTCAGGCCGCGCAGCATCGTGGTGATGGCAGGCACCGCATCCTCGAACAGCCCCGTATCGCAGATCAGCGCCAGGTCCGCCGTCAGCTCCGCCTTGTTCTCGCGCAGGAAGGGGATCAGCGACGGCGATCCCGATTCCTCTTCGCCCTCCAGAAAGATGGTCAACCGGCAGGGCAGGGAGCCATGCACCGCCTTCCACGCGCGGCAGGCTTCAAGGAAGGTCATCAACTGCCCCTTGTCATCGGATGATCCCCGCGCACGGATCACCTTGCCCTTGGGCGTGTCCTCGATGGACGGATCGAACGGATCGCGCGCCCAAAGCTCCAGCGGATCAACGGGTTGCACGTCGTAATGGCCGTAGAACAACAGGTGCCGTCCCCCCGTTCCCCCATGCGCCACCACCATCGGATGCCCCGGTGTCGGGCGGCTTGCCGCCTCGAAACCCAACGCCTGCAAATCCGCCACCAGCCAGTCCGCCGCCCGCGCGCAATCGCCCTTGTAGGCCGGATCGGTGGAGATCGACGGGATGCGCAGCAGGTCCATCAGCCGGTTCAGCGCCTGAGGCAAGTCCGCGTCGATGCGGGCGAGAACGGCATCAAGGCTCATGGTTGGTTTCTCCTGATTGTGATACGCGCCGCGACCCTAACAGCACTTCTGCCCCTGTCCAGACCCGGTCCGACAGGCTAGAACAAGGTGTCATCCGCGAAGGAGCCTTCCATGCCAAGACTTGCCGCCCTGGCCCTGATCCTGTCCGTTCCGGCAGTTCCCGTCGTCGCGCAATCCGTCACTGGCAATCAGGCGGCGGCGTTGCTTTTCGCCCCCGCCCCGGCCGAGGTGGAAATCGACGGGCGCGGCGTTCTTGCCAAGGATGAGGCGCGGATGCTTGGCATGGTCGCCAAGGATCAGCCCTATTACGCCGCCATCGCCATCTCGCCTGACGAAGGCCTGATGTCCCAGGCGACCATCGCCGCCGCGAACCATCACAGCATCGAAGCGGCCACTGCCGTGGCGCTTGCCGAATGTAACGCCAAGAAATCCGGTGCCGCCGCTTGCGTCATCGTGGCCGTGGTCCGACCCGAAGGATGGGAGGCGCGCCCCCTGCAGCTTTCCCGCGCCGCGACCGAGGATTTCGCCAATTACAAGGGCGGTGCGCTTGCGATTTCGGGCGCGACCGGGGCATGGGGAATGGGCGCCTCGGCAGATGAGGCGGTCGCCGCCTGCGCAGCAAAGCAACAGGCCGCGACGGATTGCGCGGTTGCCATTGCCAACTGACTGCGGCAACAGGGCAGGGAAGCATGCGTGAATCGCGGCCTTTTTGATACATATCAAGGTCAGCATTCCGCCATTGGACGAAATCTGTCGGCAGTCCTGCCGTAACCTAACCTGGGCACTTGCACGCCCGGGGGCAGACAGGCGCACTGAGGACGGCGGCGCACCCGCCGGATAGGAGACGCGATGAATTACGACGCTGCGCTGGATGCCAGCCTGCAACGCCTGCATGATGAAGGCCGCTACCGGACCTTCATCGACATCGTGCGCAAGCAAGGACATTTCCCGCAGGCCGTCTGGCGCCGCCCCGATGGCACGGAGCGGGATATAACCGTCTGGTGCGGCAATGATTACCTCGGCATGGGCCAGCACCCGCAGGTTCTGGCCGCCATGCATGAGGCACTGGATGCCACCGGCGCAGGCTCGGGCGGCACGCGCAACATCTCGGGCACGACGATCTATCACAAGCGGCTGGAGGCGGAACTTGCCGATCTGCACGGGAAAGAGGCGGCGCTCGTCTTTTCCAGCGCCTATATCGCGAACGATGCCACGCTTTCGACATTGCGGAACATCTTCCCCGGCCTGATCATCTATTCCGATGCGCTGAACCACGCCTCGATGATCGAAGGCGTCCGTCGCGGCGGCGGGGCCAAGCGCATCTTCCGCCACAACGATGTGGCCCATCTGCGCGACCTGATGGCGGCGGATGATCCTGGCGCGCCCAAGCTCATCGCCTTTGAATCCATTTATTCGATGGATGGCGACTTCGGCCCGATCCGGGAAATCTGCGATCTGGCGGATGAATTCAACGCGCTCACCTATATCGACGAAGTGCATGCCGTGGGCATGTATGGCCCGCGTGGGGCAGGGGTTGCGGAACGCGATGGCCAGATGCACCGCATCGACATCATCAACGCCACCCTGGCAAAAGCCTATGGCGTCTTCGGCGGCTATATCGCGGCCAGCGCGAAGATGGTGGATGCGATCCGGTCCTATGCGCCGGGCTTCATCTTCACCACCTCGCTGCCCCCGGCGGTCGCGGCCGGCGCTGCAACCTCGGTCCGCATCCTCAAGACCGCGCAGCATCTGCGCGACGCCCAGCAGACCAATGCCAGCATCCTGAAGATGCGGCTCAAGGGGCTGGGCCTTCCGATCATCGACCATGGCAGCCATATCGTGCCGGTCCATGTGGGCGACCCGGTGCATTGCAAGATGCTGTCGGACATGCTGCTGGAGAATTACGGCATCTACGTTCAGCCGATCAATTTCCCCACCGTGCCGCGCGGAACCGAGCGGCTGCGCTTCACGCCCTCGCCCGTGCACGATCCCGGGCAGATCGACCGGCTTGTTAACGCTATGGATGCACTTTGGCGCCATTGTGCGCTGAATCGCGCCGAGGCATCCGCCTGACGCTTTCCGCACATGCAAAAGGCCTTGCTCTATGCTAACTTATCCTGAATACGGCAGAATATGAGTCGCGTTTAATGCGACTCGGGTGTCAGGGGCAGTGAAGGGGCAAGTTGCATGATCGGTTGGAGGTCGAAGCCTTCGACAACCGAAATCGACAGGCCAATGGGCTTTGACGATTTCGATTTGCGCCTCGGCGACCTGATGCGTGGCGAACGTGCCACGCTGGGCAAGTCGCTGCTCGATGTCCAACGTGAATTGAAGATCAAGGCCACCTACATCGCCGCGATCGAAAATGCCGATGTATCGGCCTTTGAAACCCAGGGTTTCGTTGCCGGTTACGTGCGGTCCTATGCCCGTTATCTGGGCATGAACCCCGACTGGGCTTTCCAGAAATTCTGCGCCGAGGCGAATTTTAGCGTCGCCCACGGCATGAGCGCGGCCGCATCCACCCAGTCGATCACCGCCAAGCGCAACCTGCCGGAATTCGGCGATCCGCTGGCCAATCCCAACGCGACCTTCATCCCGCGCGGCGAAAGCGTCCTGTCGCAGGTGGAACCGGGGGCGGTCGGGTCTGTGCTGGTGCTGGCCGTCCTGATCGGTGCCATCGGCTATGGTGGCTGGTCGGTTCTGCAAGAGGTGCAGCGCGTCCAGCTCGCCCCCGTCGATCAGGCCCCGGCCGTGGTGGCCGAGATTGACCCGCTGAATGCTGTGCAGCCCGTTGCGCCCCTGGTGGCCGAGGTGGCCGATGCCGCCGCTCCGGCCGCTCTGGCCGAGGCGAATACCTCTGCCCAGCCCGATCTGATGGATCGTCTCTATCGCCCGCAGGCTCTGGACGTCCCGGTTCTGACCTCGCGCGATGGTCCCATCGCGGCGATCAACCCGCGCGAAACGGGTGCGCTGGCCACGCAGGCATCGGTCGCTAGCATCTCGCAGGCCGTGGATCAGGCTCTGGCCGAAGCCGGCGTTGTCGAAAGCGGCGTTCAGGTGGTGGCCGATGCCGCGCCGCAACTTGAAGTCCTGGCGGTGCGCCCGTCATGGGTGCGCGTGCAATCGGCCGATGGAACGGTGCTGTTCGAAAAGATCCTCGATGCCGGGGAACGCTATGTGGTGCCCAGCCTCGAAGAACCGCCTGTGCTGCGCGCGGGCAATTCAGGATCTGTTTACTTTGCTGTGAACGGTCGCACCTATGGCCCTGCCGCTCCGGGCGCTTCCGTGGTGAAGAACCTGCCGCTTGCGGCAGACTCCCTGACCGAAGCCTTCGCTGAGGCGGACCTTTCCGTGGATGCCGACCTCGCAAAATTCGTGAATGTGGCCGAGGCTTCGACGAACGCCCTGCCGCAGATCGACTGACTGTAAACCCTGCCTGACAATTCGCGCCACGCCACCGGCTCTGCGGTTGCCCTTGGCTGCCAGGGTGTTTATGTCTTTGCATGTCGTTTGCCCGCAGCAGGACCGCAGAAATGTCGCTGAACACCGTTCGTCCCTGGCGCAACATCTATCGGCGCAAGTCCCGCCAGATCCGCGTGGGCAAGGTGCTGGTAGGTGGCGATGCCCCGATCAGTGTGCAGACCATGACGAACACGCTGACCACCGATGTTGCCGCCACGCTGGAGCAGATTCAGCGCGCCGCCATTGCCGGGGCAGACATTGTCCGCGTTTCCACCCCGGATGAAGACAGCACCCGCGCCCTGCGCGAGATCGTGGCCGAAAGCCCGGTTCCCATCGTGGCCGACATCCATTTCCACTACAAACGCGCGATCGAAGCCGCCGAGGCGGGTGCCGCCTGCCTGCGCATCAACCCAGGCAACATTGGCGATGCCCGGCGCGTGAAAGAGGTCGTCAAGGCCGCCAGGGACCACGGCTGTTCCATCCGCATCGGCGTGAATGCCGGTTCACTGGAAAAGCACCTGCTGGAAAAATACGGCGAACCCTGCCCGGATGCGATGGTGGAATCCGGCATGGACCATATCAAGCTCCTGCAGGACAACGATTTTCACGAATTCAAGATCAGCGTGAAGGCATCGGACGTCTTTCTCGCCGCCGCCGCCTATCAGCAATTGGCCGAGGCGACAGATGCCCCCATCCATCTGGGGATCACCGAAGCCGGGGGCCTGATGTCTGGCACGGTGAAGTCGGCCATCGGCCTTGGCAACCTTCTGTGGATGGGGATTGGCGACACGATCCGCGTCTCGCTCTCCGCCGATCCGGTGGAAGAGGTGAAGGTCGGTTTCGAAATCCTGAAATCGCTGGGCCTGCGCCATCGCGGCGTGACGATCATTTCTTGCCCCTCCTGCGCACGTCAGGGCTTTGACGTGATCAAGACTGTCTCCGCGCTGGAGGATCGGCTTGCCCATGTCACCACGTCGATGTCGTTGTCGATCATCGGCTGCGTGGTCAATGGCCCGGGCGAGGCACTGATGACCGATATCGGCTTCACCGGTGGCGGGGCCGGATCGGGCATGGTCTATCTTGCAGGCAAGCAAAGCCACAAGCTCGGCAATGACCAGATGATCGACCACATCGTAGAACTGGTGGAAAAGAAGGCGGCCGAAATCGAAGCCGCCGAAAAGGCCGCTGCAGAGGCAGCAGAATAGGCCTCAGCCCTCCTGCGCCTTGCGCTGTTCGGCCACGATCTGCTGCATCGCGTTCAACGGCACATAACCCCGCACCATGGTGCCACCCACCACGAAGGTCGGCGTGCCGCTGATGTCCATGGTCTGTGCCAGTCGGTGGTTGTCCTCGATCACCTTGGTAACTTCCGGCATGGCCATCCGGTCCAGGATCGGCCCCGCCTCCAGCCCCAGATCGCCGGCTACACGCGCCAGCGCCTCTGCCGAAGGATCGGCCCGCATCGTGAGCAAGGCATCATGTGCCGCCTTGTAGGCGTCATTCCCATGCAGTTGCAGAACCGCAATCGCAAAGCGGGAAGACAGCATCGACCCTTCGCCCAGTATCGGGAACTCCTTCAGGACAAAACGTATATTGCCGTCAAGCTCGACAAGCTGATCAACCTCCTGCCAGGCCTTGCGGCAATAACCGCAGCGATAATCAATGAACTCGACAACGGTGATGTCACCTTCGGGGTTTCCACCCACCCAGGATGCCGCGTCGTTGAAAATCGCATCCGCCTTCGCTGCCAGCATCTCTCGGTCGCGCGCTGCTGCAGCCACCTGTTCGCGCGTTTCCAGCTCGTTCATCACCTCGATCAGAACCTCGGGGTTCTCCATCAGATAGGCCCGCACTTCGGCACGGAAGGCCGCCCGTTCGGCATCGGTCATGTCGGTGAGGCCTTGCGCATGGCCGGGCAGGGCGAATGTCAGGGCAAGGGCTGTGCCGGTCAGAAAGCTGCGCATCCAGGGCTCCAAATAGGTTTGGCCCGCGACGGACCTCTGGCGCACCTTAAGGGCGGCCCGCCCCCGATTTCAAGGCGCGACCCGTGGCTTCGCTGCAAAGTGATGGCATGCTGCCGACCATGCATGATCGGCATGCATGGACAAGGCCGTTGCAAGACCGGATACTTGGCGAAAAAAAAGAACGGAGGTCGGTTGATGCGGTCATTGCTGGCAGCTTTGGTGATGGCGGTCCTCGCCCTTGCCCCCGCATTTGCGCAAGACCTGTCCGCGCTGGCCCGGCTTGACCCAAAGTCATCATCCATCGTCGATCAGGCAGAGATGGTGGATGTCACGCTTCACCTCAGCCAGCCCGTGCCATGGCGGGTGCGTCTGGCCGACAAGCCACGCCGCCTGATCATGGATTTCCGCGAAGTGGACTGGACCGGTATCGCCGACATGCCGCATGACAGCACACGGCTCGCTGGTTTGCGCGCGGGCAGTTTCCGCCCCGGATGGTCGCGCCTCGTGATGGAACTGCAGGCCCCGCTCACGGTGATGTCCGCCGAGATGAACACAGAGGCCGGGGCCATCGTGCGACTGCGGCTCGCCCCCAGCACCCCCGCCGAATTTGCCCGTCAGGCCGCATTGCCTGAACCCCCTGAATGGGCCTTGCCCACGCCTGCCGACCTTCCCGCCGCCGTCTCGCGGGGATCTGGGCCACTGGTCGTCGTGCTGGATCCCGGCCATGGCGGGATCGACCCGGGTGCCGAGCGTGACGGGCATACCGAAGCCCACCTCATGCTGACCTTCGCCCGCGAATTGAAGGAACTCCTTGTCCGGGACGGCGGCTTCAGCGTCGTGATGACGCGCGAGGAAGATATCTTCGTGCCGCTGGAGGCGCGCATTTCCATCGCCCGTGCGGCCGGGGCGGATGTGTTCCTGTCCCTGCACGCCGATGCACTTGCCGAAGGCGAGGCTGTCGGGGCCACGATCTACACCCTGTCCGAAGATGCCAGCGACGAAGCGGCGCGCACCCTGGCCGAACGGCACGACCGCGACGATCTTCTCTCTGGCATCGACTTGACGGATCAGGATGACCTCGTGGCCACTGTCCTGATGGACATGGCCCGGACGGAAACCACGCCCCGGATCGACCGCCTGGCGCTGGCGCTGCGCCAGGCCATATCGGGGGCGGGGCTCAAGATGCATCGCCATCCCATACAACAGGCCGGCTTTTCCGTGCTGAAATCGCCGGATGTGCCTTCCGTCCTGATCGAGCTTGGCTTTCTCTCTTCGGCCTCTGATCTGGCGCGTCTCATCGACGCGGAGTGGCGCGCAAGGATGGCCGCCGCCATCCGGGATGCCTTGCGCGTCTGGGCGGCCGAAGATGCAGTTCTGTCCGGCATGCGGGACAACTGAAGGCGTGCGGCGGCATCCTGCCGCAAGGTTCGGGCTTCACGCCATCGTTTTGACCTTTCTCCCCGCGCGCGTGTATAAGCGACGGGATACGGACAAGGGCTTTGGGAAACGCGGGCGTGCTCAGATTCATCGGTTCATTCTTTGGGGCGATCTTCACCATGGTCACGCTCGGTGTGCTTTTCGGCGCGCTGACGGTGGGTGCGATCTTCTACATGTATTCCCGCGATCTCCCCAGCCATGAAAGCCTTGCGCAATACACGCCACCGACGATCAGCCGCATCTACTCTGGCGAAGGCGTGATCATCGACGAATTCGCGCAAGAGCGCCGCCTCTTCGTGCCGATCGAGGACATCCCCGATCTGGTGAAACACGCCTTCATCGCGGCAGAGGACAAGAACTTCTACGCCCATCACGGCTATGACGTAACCGGCATGGCGGCAGCCTTTCGTGATGCGATCGTGACCCGCGGGCAAGAGTTGCGTGGCGCTTCGACCATCACGCAGCAGGTGATGAAGAACTTCCTTCTGTCCGGCGACCGGACGGGCGAGCGCAAGATCAAGGAAATCATCCTGGCCACCCGTCTGGAAGAGACGCTGTCCAAGGACAAGATCCTTGAACTCTATCTCAACGAAATCTTCCTGGGTCAGAACAGCTATGGCGTGGCCGCCGCAGCGCAGACCTATTTCAACAAGCCGCTCACCGCACTTACGGCGGGCGAGGCGGCCTATCTGGCCACCCTGCCGAAGGCACCGTCGGAAATGCATCCCGTGCGCAACAAGACCCGCGCGCTGGAACGGCGGTCCTATGTGCTGAACCGGATGGCCGAGGATGGCTACATCACCCGCGAACAGGCCCGGGCGGAGGCAGAGCAGCCGCTCTTGACCGTGCAGAATGGCGACTATCCCGCCTTCCGCGAGGCGCTGCCGCCGCGCAGCTATTTCACCGATGAAATCCGCCGCCAGCTTTCCACCACCTTCGGCGAGGCGGAATTCTTCGGCGGGGGCCTGTCGATCCGCGCCACTGTCGATCCTGACCTGCAGGACGTCGCCGCCAAGGCCCTGCGCGATGGTCTGGAACGCTATGACCGGGGGCAGGGGATCTGGCGCGGCACGGGTCAGGCCATCGCCGCCGACCGCCTTTCAGATTGGCGCCCCGCGCTGGCCGAGGTGGCCGTCCCGCGCGACATCGACGGCTGGTATCCCGCCGTGGTGCTGGAGGTGGGCGGCAACGACGCCCGCATCGGCATCGAAGGGGTCGAGGATGACGCCGATGGCCACTGGATCCCCGCGCAGGACGTGACCTGGGCGCGCAAGCGCAACGCGGATGGCAGCCTTGGCCGCAAGGCGCAGGTCGCAGGCGATCTGGTCACGGTGGGCGATGTGGTGCATGTCCGGGCGGTCACGTCCGACTCCGACGGCAGCTTCGTCCGCTGGTCGCTGCGCCAGGTGCCCGAGGTTCAGGGCGGCTTCATGGCGATGGACGTCTATACCGGCCGCGTAATCGCGATGCAGGGTGGATTTTCCTATCAGGACTCGGTGTTCAACCGCGCCACGCAGGCCACGCGCCAACCCGGTTCCAGTTTCAAGCCTTTCGTCTTTGCCGCCGCACTCGACAACGGTTTCACCCCCGGCACCATCGTCGTGGACGCGCCTATCGAGGTGGAAACCGCCGAAGGGCTGTGGACGCCCAAGAACGCCTCGAACAAGTTCTATGGCCCGACACCGGTGCGCACGGGCATCGAACAGTCGCGCAACCTGATGACGGTACGGATCGCGCAGGAAATCGGGATGGACACGGTCGCCCGCTATGCCGAACGCTTCGGTGTCTATAACCCGATGCGACCCTTCCTGGCCAATAGCCTCGGCGCGCAGGAAACCACGCTGTTCAAGATGGTGGCGGCCTATGCCATGTTCGCCAACGGCGGCGAAAGGGTTGAACCCACACTGGTGGATCGGGTGCAGGATCGTTTTGGCCGAACGATCTATCGCCATGATCAGCGCGAATGCGTCGATTGCCGTCTGGCCAGCCTCAATCCGGGCGCAGGTGTGACGATCCGGTCCGAACGGGAAAGGGTGATGGACGCCATCACCGCCTTTCAGTTGACGTCGATGATGGAAGGCGTGGTCACGCGCGGGACGGCCTCTTCGGCGGTGAACCTTCCGGTGCCCGTGGCGGGCAAGACCGGCACGACGAACGATGCCAAGGATGTCTGGTTCATCGGCTACACCTCGAACATCGTGGCCGGATGCTACATCGGTTTCGATCAGCCGCGCAGCCTCGGCTCCGGTGCATCGGGGGGGGGCATGTGCGCGCCGGTCTTTCAGGCCTTCATGAAAGAGGCCGTTGCCAAATATGGCGGCACCGATTTCCGCGTTCCCCCCGGCGGACGCTGGGTCAGGCTTGACCGCTATACCGGTGCGCTGCTCCCGGACAATGCAACAGGTCCGAATGTCCAGGTGGAGTATTTCCGCGAAGGCGTGGATGGGATCATCGGTCTGGACATGATGGTGGATGGCGGCTTTGCCATGGGGTCCAACCTGCCGCTCTTTGCCTATGGCGAAGGCGGGGGTGGCGAAACCACCGTCACCACGGTCACGGGCGAAACGGCCGTCATCCCGGAAAAGGCCGATTTCGGCACGCTCAGTGCCGGCGGGCTCTACTGACCAACTGACGCGATCGGCAGGGCAGGGTGCGGCCCTTGCCCGCCGCCGTATCAACAGCTATGACCCGCCCCAGACCATCACAGGACAGGATCGCCATGCGCTCTGAGACGCAGAACAATGTCGATGCGATTTCCAAGTCGCTGAAACTGCTTGCGCAGAGGATGGATTGGGAAACCGCTCCGCACCGTCTTGAAGAATTCGACGCCATGATCGAAGCGCCCGACCTGTGGAACGACCCGGCCAAGGCGCAGAAACTGATGCGCGAACGGCAGGCCCTGATCGAGGCCATCTCGACCTATCGCATGATCGAAAGCGGCTTGCGCGACAATGTCGAACTGATCGAACTTGGCGAAGCCGAGGGCGATCAGGAGATCGTGACCGAGGCCGAGGCCGCACTGAAATCGCTCGTGCAGGTTGCCGCCGCCAAGGAGCTTGAGGCGCTTCTCGATGGCGAAGCCGATGGCAACGACACCTTCCTTGAAATCAACGCAGGCGCGGGCGGAACAGAATCCTGCGACTGGGCGTCGATGCTGGCACGGATGTATGTCCGCTGGGCCGAGAAGAAGGGATACAAGGTCGAACTGCAGGCCGAAACCGCAGGTGAAGAGGCGGGCATCCGCTCGGCCGCCTACAAGATTTCGGGCCAGAACGCCTATGGCTGGCTGAAATCGGAATCCGGCGTTCACCGCCTCGTGCGCATCTCGCCCTATGACTCCGCGGCGCGGCGACACACGTCCTTTTGCTCTGTCTGGGTCTATCCGGTGGTTGATGACAATATCGAAATCGTGGTGCCTGACAGCGAAATCCGCATCGACACCTACCGTTCCTCGGGGGCAGGCGGCCAGCACGTCAACACCACCGACTCGGCAGTCCGGATCACCCACTTGCCGACTGGCATCGTCGTCACGTCCTCGATGAAATCCCAGCACCAGAACCGCGAAATCGCGATGAACGCGCTGAAATCGCGGCTCTACCAGATGGAGCTGGACAAGCGTAACGCCGAGATCAACGCCCAGCACGCCGCCAAGGGTGAGGCTGGCTGGGGCAACCAGATCCGTTCCTATGTCCTGCAACCCTATCAGATGGTCAAGGATCTGCGGACCGGGGTCGAGACATCCGATACGCAAGGGGTTCTGGATGGCGATCTCGATCAGTTCATGGCCGCGACCCTTGCCATGGATGTGGCTGGCAAATCCCGCGCCGAAGCTACGGCCGAAGATTGAGCGTATCGCCCTGCGCCCGGTGTAACGCCTTGTCGCAGATACATCTTTGAAGCTGGTGCCGCGCAGGATTAACCTTGTTCCAAACGGAGCAAGGGAGGATGCATGTCCGTTCGAAGCGATGCGGCACCTGTGGTGCGGCCTGAAGTCCTGTCTCTGGACATGGCGGATCTGCGCCACGCGCTGGTATCCGGCTGGCGCGACTTTGCGGCACATCCTGTCTATGGGGCCTTCTTCGCGCTCGTCTATGTTCTGGGCGGCTGGCTGCTCACCTATGCCTTCTCGGTCCAGGGTCAGGTCTGGTGGACCCTGCCTGCAGCGGCGGGTTTTCCGATCCTTGGCCCCTTCGTGGCTTGCGGGCTATACGAGATCAGCCGCCGGCGCGAGGCACAGGAGCAGTTGCTGTTCGGCCAGATCCTCGGTGCGGTGGCCCGCCAGAAGGACCGCCAAATCCCCTCGATGGCGGCGGTCATCGTGGTGTTCTTCCTGTTCTGGAACTTTCTTTCCCACATGATCTTTGCGCTGTTTCTGGGCGGTGCCACCATGATGAACGTGTCCTCATCGCTTGCCATCTTCCTCACCCCTGAGGGGCTCATGATGCTTGGCTTCGGGACAGTCGTTGGCGCGGCGCTTGCCACTCTCCTTTACGCATTGACGGTGGTCAGCCTTCCCATGCTTCTGGACGATCGCGAGGTGGATTTCGTGACCGCCATGCTCACCTCGGTTGCGCTGGTGCGAGAAAATCCGGCGATCATGCTTGGCTGGGGGGCCTTCATCGCGGTCCTTCTGTTTGCCGGGATGGTGCCGGGTTTCCTAGGGCTGTTCATCGTGCTGCCGGTCCTGGGCCATGCAAGCTGGCACCTTTACCGCCGCGCGATCCTTTGGCCGGCCCCATGACAAAGGGCGCCCGCTGGGCGCCCTTTTCCGATCCCGGAGACCAGTCCGGTCAGAGTGCGTCGGGCTTCACCGCAGCGGCCTGCGCAGCAGGTGCGGCGGCCGGGGCAGGGGCCGCCGTGCGGCCCTGCGCCAGCGGATCTTCCTGACGCTGCACCGAACCTTCGAAATGCGCACCGCTTTCGATGGCGATGGTCTTGTGGATGATGTCGCCTTCCACCCGCGCGGTCGAGGTGAGACGCACCTTCAACCCGCGCACACGACCGATCACACGGCCATTCACGACGATGTCATCGGCCACGATCTCGCCCCGGATGGTTGCGCTTTCACCCACGGTCAGAAGGTGCGCGCGGATGTCGCCTTCAACCGTGCCCTCAACCTGAATGTCACCGGTCGTGCGCAGATTGCCTACAACGGTCAGATCAGACGACAGCACCGAAGCCGAAGCCTTGCCCTTGGGGGCAGAGGGGGTGAAGTCCATGTTCGGTTTCGTCACGCCTGCCTCCGGTGATTTCGGCTTTTCCGTTTCGGCCTGCTTGGGGCCGGGCTCGTTGATTCGGCTCTTAGAAAACATCTCTCGCTGCCTTTATGAAGGTCATCGGGTTGATTGCTTCGCCCCCGATACGGATCTCGTAGTGCAGATGCGTGCCGGTGGAACGTCCTGAATTGCCCATATCACCGATCCGGTCGCCGCGCGATACCCGATCGCCCACGTTTACACGGATTTGCGACAAATGGGCGTAGCGTGTCTCGATCCCGAACTCGTGCCGGATCTTCACCAGACGGCCATAGCCGCTCTCCCATCCGGCATGGATGACAACGCCATCGGCGGTGGCAAGAATGGGCGATCCATAGGCACCGGCCAGATCCTGCCCCTCGTGACGCCGCCAGCCACGTCCGAATGGATCATTCCGTCCGCCAAAGCCGCTGGTATAGCGCACGGGCGTATTCACCGGCGACGCAAATGGCGTCTTGAACGCGGCGATACGATACATGTTCATGCGGTCAAGCCCCTGGAGGATGGCGTTTGCCCGTGTCGCCTCGGGCGTTACGCGCGCGCCCGAAGTCGAAAGCGAAATCGGCGACAAAGGACCGCCCGTCCCGGAATAGCCCTTGCGAACGGATTTCAGCAGATCGTCAGGCGACAGTCCCGCCTCTCGGAACATGTTGTCCAGTGGCTCCATCGACACGCTCACGGCCTCTTCCAGCCGGGCAAAGATTTCGTCGTTCTGGCGTTCCATGGCACGCTTCTCCGCCAGAATGGCCTCGGCGCGCTCTGCGGCCTTCTGAGCCGCACCCTCCATCAGGTCGCGCTCCAGCGCCGCATCCCCAAGCGCATCGGCCAGGATTGCCAGCGTATCCACGGTGTCGGTGTCACGCCCCTGTTCGCTGCGCACCGACCCGGTGCTTTCGGCCAATGCCAGCGTTACCTCATCGGCCTTTGCGCGCGCCTCGTCACGCTCGTTGATCGTCCGGCGCAATGTGGACTGGATCACCTCGATCCCGGTTTCCAATTCGCGCCGACGATCCTCGGATGCCAGAAGGCGCGCCTGCATCTGGGCCACCTGTTCCAGCGCAAGGTTGAACCGTTCCTGCGCCCGCGCGGCCTCATCGGCGCGCAGGTCGCGATCCATCGACAGGGCGTTCAGCCGCTGCTCATACATCGCCTGTTGCCGCTGCGACTGTTCGCGCGACGATCCGGCGCCGATGGAGTCCATCATGAGCACGGCCGTGGCCACGATCGTCCAGGCCACGAACATGGCGCAACCGGTCATCGCGATCAGTTGCGTGGCAGGGCGCAGGCGGATGAAGCGGGTTTCGGTATCGGATTTCAGAAACAGTCTTTGTTCGGGAAGAAAACGCTCGAGCGTTGCGTTGATCCGATAGCTGACACGCGTCATCACTTGGCAGGGTTCCGTGCATTGCTGAAAAGGACGGGCGACGTGCCCCCGAGCGGAGACGCCCTCTGATTAGCCAGCCCGTCCGACCCCCGCAACAGAATTGACCAAATGGCCGGAAACCCTGCCGGAAATCCGCCCGAAGTCGGCAGAAACCCGCCGATATCGGCCAGTCCGTCAGTCGGCTGCCCCGGCTGCTGCCCCGGTTGCTGCCATGTCATCCTGCACCAGCGGCCAGTAGAAATCCGGCGGCAATCCGGCTTCGGCGCGTTTTTCGGCGTTGAAGGGCGGCTTCAACCCGCCGTGGAAATAGCGCCGAACCAGATCGTGAAACACGTCCTTGGGATCGAGGCCCTCGCGCCCGCAGAGCCAATTGAACCATTTCGACCCGTAGGCGACATGACCCACTTCTTCGGCATAGATCGTCTCCAGCGCCGCAACCGCATCGGCCGCGCCCGCCTTGCGGAACAACTCGATCATGCCGGGGGTCACGTCCAGACCGCGTGCCTCCAGCACCATGGGCACCACCGCCAATCGTCCCAGAAGATCCTCTGCCGTATCCTCGGCGGCACGCCACATCCCGGCATGGGCGGGCAGGGCGCCGTAATGGCTTCCCAGGGACTCAAGACAATCGCAGATCAGATTGAAATGTTTCGCCTCCTCATCTGCCGCCCTGACCCAATCGTCATAAAAGCCAATCGGCATCGGGTGATGGGTGAAGCGGGCGATGATGTCCCAATGCAGATCGACAGCGTTCAACTCGATATGTCCCACGGCATGCAACAGCGCGATGCGTCCGGCTTCCGTTCCGGGGCGGCGGCGCGGCACGTCGCGCGGGGCCAGCAGATCGGGCTTTGCCGGCCGCGCGGGCCGCAAAGGCGGGCTTGCCTGACCGACGGACAGAGGCGCACCTGCCGCCCGCGATGCGAACCATGCCGCTGCATGGCGGCGCCCAAGCGCTGTCTTGGCGCGCCCGTCGGCGGTGGTCAGCACGTCCACCGCCATTTCTGCCAGCGTAAGCGCCATCAAAGCGCTTTCGCCGCGGCAAGAACCTCGTCTGCGTGGCCCTTGACGGAGACCTTGTTCCAGACCTTCGCCACCGTTCCGGTCCCGTCGATCAGAAAGGTCGTCCGTTCGACGCCCATATAGGTCTTGCCATACATGCTCTTTTCGACCCAGACGCCGTAATCTTCGCAGGTGTGGCCCTCTTCATCCGACGCAAGAATGATGGACAGGCCGTGCTTCTTGCAAAACTTGTCATGCGCTTTCACGCTGTCCTTGCTGACACCGATCACCGTTGTGCCTGCAGCGGTGAAATCGGCAAGACGCGCGGTGAAATCCTGTGCCTCAAGCGTGCAGCCGGGCGTGTCATCCTTCGGGTAGAAATACAGCACCACCTTGCCGGGGCGCAGCGCAGACAGGGTGACAGTCTGGCCGCCATCGCGCGGCAGGGTGAAATCGGGGGCGGTTGCGCCTGCGGTGATCATTGGGCGGCTCCTTGCAATGTGACAATGGATGTTTTGCGTTCTAGTTGCCTTCGGGTGAAGATAAAGGCAATCCCGACATGGACAGGGATAAAGGGGTCACGCAGGGTGTCCGAAACAGGCCGGCACGCCATGGCGCAAGACGTCACCGGCCCGCAAGTCGCGGATGGTTCCGGCATGCCCGAAATCCGGCAGAACCGCCGCCGCAAACCCTTGCGTAACGGACTGCTTGGCCTTGTCGTCGCGCTGGTGGTCGGTTTTGCCATCGGCTTTGCGCTTCTTGGCCTGACCGGCAGTTACCTGCGCCTGCCGGTCTGGGCCGTGGCCGAAACGGAGGACCGGCTCAACCGCGCCCTGGCCCCTGCCTTCCCCCGAAACGCCCTCGCCATCGGCAGTATCGAGATCGGCGTCGATGAAGATTGGGTGCCGCGCCTGCGGCTGGAAGATACACGTCTGTTGCATCGCGATGGCAGCCCGCTTCTGATCCTGCCGGAGATGCGGGTCGCCTTCTCGCTGGATGCGCTGAAACAGGGTGAGCTTCGCCCCAGCAGCCTGCTTCTTTCCGGAACTCGGGTCGATCTGACGCGGGAACGCGACGGTTCGTTCGACATCGCCTTTGCCGGTCAGGGCAGCGATCGCCGCATCGACAGCCTGCCTGCCGCATTCGACGCGATAGATGACGCCTTCGACACCCCTGTCCTGTCACGGCTGGAAGTGATCGAGGCCGATGCCCTGACCCTGACGCTCACGGATCGTCTGTCGGGGCGTGTCTGGGATCTTGGCGACGGGCGCTTGCGGCTGGAGAACCGGACCGATGAACTGCGCACCCAGATGGCGCTGTCGCTCCTCGGCGCAGAGGCCAACCCGGCCCAGGCACAATTGACCGCCATAACGCGCAAGGGCGAAGCGACGGGTCGTCTTTCCGCCACTGTCGATCGCGTCCGCGCGGCCGATCTTGCGGCACTGATCCCGCCGCTCGCCCCGCTTGCCGCGGTCGATGCCCCGATCTCCGGTGAACTTTCGGCCAGACTCGCGGCAGAAGGCATAACCGGGATGGAAGCTGCGTTGGAATTCGGTCAGGGCGCCCTCCGCCCGACCGAGGCAGCGGTGCCGATAGCGTTCGATCGCGCAGCCATGCGCGTGACCTACGATCCGGCCCGCGGGCGGGTGAACCTGACGGCTTTCGATGTGGAAAGCGCGTCCCTGCGGCTTGGCGCGACGGGCCATTCCTACCTGACCGATGCTGATGGCAACATCCTGACCGGACCGCTTGGTGCGCGCATACCGCACAGCTTTCTGACGCAGGTGCATATCTCGAAGATGCAGGTCGATCCCGAAGGCCTGTTCCAGCAGCCCGTCCGCTTCTCCGAGGGCGCGATCGACCTGCGCCTGCGCCTTGACCCCTTCTCCATTGATATCGGGCAGGTGGCGCTGGTCGAAGACGGTCGCCGCCTTGCCGCCAGGGGGACGGTCAGTGCGGGCGAGGATGGTTGGACCGCTGCGGTCGATCTGACGCTTGATTCCATCGGCCATACCGATCTTCTGGCGATATGGCCGGTCAATCTGGTGCAGCGCACCCGCGAATGGCTGGCCCAGAACGTGCTGGAAGGCACCCTGAGCGATGTGAAGGCCGCCCTGCGCATCGCACCGGGCAAGGAACCGGTGCTGTCGCTCGGTTATGATTTCTTTGGCGCCGATGTGCGTTTTCTGCGCACGCTGCCCCCTATCCGCTACGCGGACGGCTATGCCACGATCGAAGGCATGACCTATACCATGGTCGTCAACAGCGGTTCCGTGACCCCCCCCCTCGGCGGGGTGATCGACATGTCGGGATCGGTATTCTCGGTGCTCGACATCACCCGCCGTCCGGCACAGGCCGAAGTCATGTTGCGGACCGATTCCACCTTGACCGCAGCACTGTCGCTGCTTGATGAGCCGCCTTTCGGCTTTCTGGCAAAGGCAGGCCGTCCGGTTGACCTCGGCGAAGGCCGCGCGTCGCTTGAGGCGACTTTGCGCTTTCCGCTCGTTCCCCGCATAACTGCGGAAGATGTGGGCTTTGCCGTATCCGGGCGCGTCACCGATTTCCGCAGCGAAAAACTTGTGTCGGGCAAAGTCGTCAGCGCGCCCGATCTTTCCCTTTCGGCCGATCCGCGCGGGCTGCGCATCGCCGGACCGGGGACGATCGGACGTGTTCCCTTCGACGTGACTTTCCTGCAACCCTTCGGGACAGAGGCGCCGCCTGCCAGCATCGAAGGCACAGTCACCCTGTCGCGCGACACGATCACGGAATTCGGTCTCGGCCTGCCCGAAGCGATTGCGCGCGGCAATGGGCAGGGAACCGTGACGATCACCCTGCCCAAGGGTGCCCCTGCGCAGTTGCGCCTTGTCTCGGACCTGAACCGGATCGAACTCGCCATCCCCGGCACCGGCTGGCGCAAGCCCGCCGCCCGACAGGGGCGGCTGGAAGTGGCCGCCACGCTTTCCAACCCGGCTGCCATCGACAACCTTTCGCTTTCCGCGCCTGGCCTGACCGCGCGGGGCAAGGTATTGCTGCGCCAGGATGGCAGTCTCGATGTGGCCGATTTCCCGGAAGTCGATCTTGGCGACTGGATGTCCGGCCGTGTCCGGGTTGCAGGGCGCGGGGCAGGGCGGCCCGTGGCCGTTCTTGTATCGAATGCAACGGTGGACCTGCGGCGCAAGCCTGCCGATGCCGGCGGTGGTGCCGATGGGGAAGCCGCAGACATTCCCTTGACCTTTGCCCTGAACCGGCTGCGCATCACCGACTCGATCTCGCTGACGGATTTCCGGGGCGACTTTTCGGCCCGGGGCGGCTTCAACGGCAGTTTCAGCGCGCTTGTGAACGGGCAGGCCGCCGTGACCGGAACCGTGGTTCCCAGCCGCAACGGCGCGGCAATCCGCGTGCGGTCTGATAATGCGGGCGGTGTGCTCGCCTCTGCGGGCGTCTTCGCCTCGGCCCGCGGCGGCCAGCTTGACCTGCGGCTGGTGCCGCGGCAGGCAGATGGTGTGTATGACGGCAGTGCCGACATCCGCAATTTCCGCGTGGTCAATGCACCGGTCCTGGCCGAGCTTCTGAATGCCGTATCCGTCGTGGGCCTGCTGGAGCAGTTGAACGGCTCGGGCCTTGCCTTCGGGCAGGCGACGGCCGATTTCATCCTGACGCCGGATGCCGTGCAGATCACACGCGGCTCGGCGGTGGGCAATTCCATCGGTGTGTCGATGGCAGGGATATATGGCACGCGCGATGGCAGGCTCGACTTGCAGGGGGTGGTCTCGCCGATCTACATGCTCAACGGCGTCGGGTCGATCCTTACGCGGCGTGGCGAGGGGCTTTTCGGCTTCAACTACGGCCTGCGCGGTACGCGGGACCGTGTGGCCGTATCGGTCAACCCCTTGTCGATCCTGACCCCCGGCATGTTCCGCGAATTGTTCCGCCGCGAACCGCCCCGCTTGGAAGGCCCTGACGGATGAAACTGTCCGATTTCGATTTCGACCTGCCCGAGCGGCTTATCGCCACCCGGCCCGCCCGACCGCGCACCCATGCCCGTCTGCTGCTGGCCGAGGGCGACCGGATCAGCGACCATCACGTCTTTGACCTGATCCACATTTTCCGCCCCGGCGACCGGCTGGTCCTGAACAATACCCGCGTGATCCCCGCACGTCTGACAGGCCATCGCAGCCGGGGCGAGGCGGTGGCAAAAGTGGAGATCACGCTGCTCGAACCCGCCGCCGAGGGCTGGCGCGCCCTCGCAAAACCCCTTCGCAAGGTGAATGCCGGAGAGGTGATCCGCTTTTCCGACATCCTGTCGGCCACGGTCGCGGAAAAGGGCGATGCCGACCTGCGCCTCGTGTTCAACCTTGCGGGCGACGATTTCGACGCCGCGCTTGCACAGGCCGGCGCCATGCCCCTGCCACCCTATATCGCCGCCAAACGCGCCCCCGACGCGCAGGATGCCACCGATTACCAGACCGTGTTCGCCCGCCATGCCGGGGCCGTCGCTGCCCCTACCGCGTCGCTGCACTTCGATGAGGCGCTCCTGCGCGCCCTCGCCGATCTGGGCGTGACCTTCACCGAAGTCACCCTGCATGTCGGCGCCGGCACCTTCCTTCCGGTCAAGGTGGATGACGTGACCACCCACAGGATGCATGCCGAATGGGGGCAAGTGACCCCCGGCGCCGCGGCCGAGATCAACGCCACCAAAAGGGCAGGGGGCCGGATCATCCCGGTCGGCACGACGGCCCTGCGGCTGATCGAATCCGCTGCCGATGAAACGGGCGTGATCCACCCCTGGACCGGACCGACCGATATCTTCATCTATCCCGGCTACCGCTTCCGCATCACCGACGCCTTGATGACCAACTTTCATCTGCCCAAATCCACGCTGATGATGCTGGTCTCGGCCCTTATGGGCCAGGAACGGATACGCCAGATCTATGCCCATGCGGTGCAACACGAATACCGGTTCTTCAGTTATGGCGATTCCTCGCTTCTCATTCCCTGACGGGCGCGCTACAGGCCGCGTCGCTTTCTTCGTCCTGCCGTCGCATGCAGGATGCTATCTTCGTCCCACACCCTGACTTTGCCCTCTTCTGACCGGTGCGCCCATGCTGAAAGTGATCTCCACCTCATGGCCGCTTCTTCTGGGGGTCATGCTCCTGATGGTCGGGAACGGCATCCAGGGCACGCTTCTGGGCATTCGCGGCGCGATCGAGGGGTTTTCAACCTTTGAAATCTCGCTCGTCATGTCGGCCTATTTCGCGGGCTTTCTGGTCGGATCGCAACTCGCCCCGTCGATGATCCGCAAGGTGGGTCATGTCCGCGTCTTTGCGGCGCTGGGGTCGCTGATCTCGGCGGTTCTCGTGGTCTATCCCGTGGCCGCCGACTGGATGGTCTGGACCGGCCTGCGCGTCCTGATCGGGTTCTGCTTTTCCGGCATCTACATCACCGCCGAAAGCTGGCTGAACAATGCCGCCACGAACGAGACACGCGGTCAGGCGCTGTCGGCCTACATGATCGTGCAGATGGTGGGTATCATCGCCAGTCAGGCCATCCTCAACGTGGGCGATCCCTCGGGCTTCGTGCTGTTCGTGATCCCGTCCGTCCTTGTTTCGCTGGCCTTCATGCCCATCCTGCTGGCCCCGACGCCGGCCCCGACCTTTGAAACCACCAAGGGCCTGTCCTTCCGCGAGCTTTTCCGCATCTCGCCGCTTGGCTGCGCGGGGATGCTTCTGACGGGCGGGGTGTTCTCGGCCATGTTCGGCATGGCCGCCGTCTGGGGGTCGCTGGAAGGCCTGTCCGTGCGCGACATCTCGATCTTTGTCGGCGCGCTTTATGTGGGCGGGCTGGTGCTGCAATATCCGGTGGGCTGGCTGTCAGACCGGATGGATCGCCGCCTGCTGATTACCGGCCTGTCCGGCATCGCCGCCATCACCATGCTGATCGCGGGTCTCTTCGACCTGCCCTTCATCGGCTACCTGATCGCCGCGCTCTTGCTGGGCGGGATCACGAATCCGGTCTATGCGCTTCTCATCGCCTATACGAACGATTTCCTGTCCAAGGATGACATGGCCGCCGCCAGCGCGGGCATGATCTTCCTGAATGGCTTTGGCGCAATCTTCGGCCCGATCATCACCGGCTGGATCATGGGGCAGGTCGGGCCGGGCGGGTTCTTCCTTTTCATCGCGGTCCTCTATCTTGCCCTCACGGGGTATGCCCTGTGGCGCATGTCGCGCCGCGCCTCGCCCGAAAGCAGCGCGCCTTCCGCCTTCATCGTGCCGACGGCGTCTTCGGTTGCTGCAACGGCGGTGATCGACAAGGACCGTTGAAGCGCGGTTGCGCCCATGCCCCTTCCCTGCCACGGTGAGGGCAGGAAACAAGGAAAGGCAGGCGCCCCATGTCCGATCCGGTGGAACTGCTCGATTTCTGGCTGGGCGAGATTGGCGCCGATGGCTGGTATGCCGGCGGGGATGAGATCGACACCGCCTGCCGCACGCGGTTTCTCGATCTCTGGCAGGCGGCCTGCGAGGGCAACCTCGACCATTGGATCGACGGCACCGTGGGCACACTTGCCTTCGTGATCCTGACCGATCAGCTTCCCCGCAACATGTTCCGTGGCGCGGCAGACAGCTTTGCCACCGATCCCCATGCCCTTGCCGCTGCGCGGATGGCGCTGGCCGAGGGGTGGGATATGGGCGCGCCGGAACCCGAACGGCAGTTCTTCTACATGCCTTTCGAGCATTCCGAGAACCCGCAGGATCAGGCCCTTGCCGTGCGCCTGATGGAGGAACGCCTGTCCTCTGATCCCGAAATGGCGCTGCATGCCCGCGCGCACCAGGCCGTGATCGCCCGCTTCGGCCGGTTCCCGGGCCGAAATGCTGCCCTTGGCCGCGCCACGACGCCCGAGGAACAGGATTGGCTTGATCAAGGCGGCTATGCCGCCGAAGTCCGCCGCTTGCAGGGAACAGCCAGCCATGCGCAGCGCGCATAGCCCCCCGGCGTTGGTTTCGTTGCTTGGTTTGGAAAAATAGTTTAAGGCCAAACCAATTTCTTGTGGGAGGAAATCCGATGGCCGCTGCCTATGATGTTATTGTGATCGGTGCTGGTCCCGGCGGCTATGTGGCCGCCATCCGGGCGGCGCAACTTGGCAAGAAGGTTGTCATCGTCGAACGTGAAAACCTTGGTGGCATCTGCCTGAACTGGGGCTGTATCCCGACCAAGGCGTTGCTGCGCTCGGCCGAAGTCTTTCATCTGATGCACCGGGCCAAGGAATTCGGCCTTAGCGCCACGGGCATCGGCTACGATCTTCCCGCCGTTGTCGCCCGGTCGCGCGGTGTGGCGAAACAGCTTTCGTCGGGTATCGGCCACCTGATGAAGAAGAACAAGATCAGCGTGGTGATGGGTGAGGCCACGATCCCCGCCAAGGGCAAGGTCACGGTCAAGACCGACAAGGGGATGGAAGAGCTGACCGCCCCTGCCATCATCCTTGCCACCGGTGCCCGCGCCCGCGAACTGCCGGGGCTCGAGGCCGACGGCGATCTGGTCTGGACCTATCGCCACGCGCTGCAACCCAAGCGGATGCCCAAGAAGCTGCTGGTCATCGGATCGGGCGCCATCGGCATCGAATTCGCTTCCTTCTTCAATACGCTTGGCGTCGATACCACGGTCGTCGAGGTGATGGATCGCATCCTGCCCGTCGAGGATGCCGAGATTGCCGCCTTCGCGAAGAAGCAATTCGTGAAGCAGGGCATGAAGATCATGGAAAAGGCCGCCGTCAAGCAACTGGATCGCAAGCCGGGCAAGGGTGTCACCGCGCATATTGAGGTGGGCGGCAAGATCGAAACCCATGACTTCGACACCGTCATTTCCGCCGTGGGCATCGTCGGCAATGTCGAAGGCCTGGGGCTCGAAGCCTTGGGCGTCAGGATCGACCGCACCCATGTGGTCACGGATGAGTATTGCCGCACCGGCGTGGACGGGCTTTACGCGATCGGTGACATTGCCGGTGCGCCCTGGCTTGCCCACAAGGCCAGCCATGAAGGTGTCATGGTCGCCGAACTCATCGCAGGCGGCCATCCCCATCTGATCAAGCCCAACTCCATCGCGGGCTGCACCTATTGCCATCCGCAGGTGGCCTCTGTCGGCTTGACCGAGGCAAAGGCGAAAGAAGCGGGATACGACGTCAAGGTCGGCCGCTTCCCGTTCATCGGAAACGGCAAGGCCATCGCCCTCGGCGAGGCAGAGGGCATGATCAAGACCGTGTTCGACGCCAGGACCGGTGAACTGCTGGGCGCACACATGGTCGGCGCCGAAGTGACCGAACTGATCCAGGGTTATGTCATCGGGCGCAGCCTCGAGACCACGGAAGAAGACCTGATGAATACCGTCTTCCCGCATCCGACCCTGTCCGAGATGATGCACGAAGCTGTGCTCGACGCCTATGGTCGCGCCTTGCACTTCTAGTATTGTGATGCCGCGCAACTGCCCAGTTGCGCCCCCAGGGCGCGGGTGAGAACCGCCTCGCGTGACAGGCCGGCTTCCAGCAGGAAGTCGGCCTGTTCGCCATAGGCTTCGGCCTCAAGCGCGGCGGGGCAGGCGACGGCACGGTCTCGCCCTGCCCGATATTGCGCGGCATGCACCAGTTCATGCAGCAGAAAGCTCTGCCCATAGGCGCCTGTCAGGTCCAGATCGGGGGCAAGGTCGATCCGGCCTGTCGCCGGATGATAGGCCCCGGCCTGCGACCGCTGCACCGCGCCCGTTTCGGGCAGGGCCATGCCGATCATGCGGCACTCCGTGCCCGGCGCATAGCCAAGCCGTTCCGCGATCCGCGCCTCCAGATCCTGCGCCAGGGCGCAAAGGTCATCTGCCCGTGCCGGATCGGGGATCATGCAGGGGCAGGTCAAGGCAGCCACAAGGATCAGCCAGCGTGTCATGCGATTGAGCGTAAATCGTTACAGTCGCGTTGCAACCTTTTCATGCAATTGTCACGCCACCGCCGCTTGAACCCCATGAATGCGCGGCCTAGGGTCGCGCGCATGACCAATGCGCGCCTCTTCTCTGCGATCCTTCTGCTTTGGTGCGCGGGGCTGGGTTCTGCCGCGCAATTCGGCAAGCTGTCCTTTGCCTTCGATCTGATGACCGCACGCTATCCCGAACAGGGGGCTGCCGGGATCGGTCTGATCGTGTCCATCGTCGGTTTTGTCGGGCTGATCTTCGGCACGACAGCCGGGCTTCTGGTGGCCCGCGTCGGGCCGCGCCGTGCCATCGTCGCGGCGCTGGCGCTCGGCGCTGCGGTATCGGCATTGCAATGCCTGCCCTTGCCCTATGCCGCCCTGATCGTGACGCGCATCCTTGAAGGCGTGTCACACCTCGCCATCGTCGTGGTCGGCCCCACCATGATTGCCGGATTGGCCCCGCCCCGGCACCAAGGCCTTGCCATGACGCTGTGGAGCAGCTTTTTCGGCGTGACCTATGCCTTGCTGGCCCTCATCGCGCCACCGCTTCTCGCCGCGGGCAGCGTGACGGCGCTGTTTCTTGGGCATGCGTTCTGGATGATGGCGCTGGCCCTCATCCTTGCCTTGTTGCTGCCGCCAGACCCTGCCGCCCCGCCCTTGCCTTCGATCGCGGGGGTGATCCGCCAGCATGGCAAGATCTATGCGTCACCGCATATCGCTGCCCCTGCGATGGGATTTGTCTTTTACACCGCTCTCTACGTTGCCCTTCTGACGCTGCTGCCTCCGCTTCTGCCGGAACAGGACAGGGCGCTTGCGGCGGCAGGCATGCCGCTCTTTTCCATCGCCGTCTCGCTGACGTTCGGGGTGTGGGGCCTGCGCTACATCACGGCAATCCACATGGTCCAGGCGGGTTATGCGCTCGGCCTGTTCGCCGCGCTGGCGCTTTGGGCCGGATGGGGGCAGGGGGCGATCACTCTCATCGCGTCCTTCGCACTGGCTGGCGCCATGGGCATCGTGCAGGGCGCCAGTTTCGCGGCCATCCCGCAACTGAACCCCGGTGCCGAGGCGCGGGCACAGGCCTCGGGCGCGGTGGCACAGCTTGGCAATGTCGGCACGACTTCGGGAACCCCGATCCTCGCCATGATGATCGCGGCGATGGGGCCTTCCGGCCTCATCGCCTTTGCGGTGCCGCTCTGCCTGGCCGGTATGGCCATCCATGCGCTGCAATCACGCCGCCGTGCCCGTCTTGGCTAGGCTGTGCGCTGGACCGGCCCGCCACAGCCGCACCAATCGCCGAAGCCGCCGATATTCACCGCCTCATGCCCGAAACGGGTAAGCAGATCCACTGCCCGCCCTGCGCGGGCGCCTGCCGCGCAGAACACCGCCACCGGCTTGCCGGTCAGCCGCCGCTCATAATCCGGCGCGCGAGGATCGGCCCGCAGCGGCAAAAGCCCAAGCGGAATATGCACCGCGCCCCGCGCCGTGCCGGAGGCGGCGACCTCGCCCGGTTCGCGCACGTCAAGAAGCGTGATCTCGCCACGCGCCGCCATTGCGATGGCCTGCGGGACCGTAGTGATAGGGGTCATGGGAAAGCCTTTCCTGCCTGATCCTCGCTCCAAACATATGCAAAATACAGAATAGGTAAAGCCCCCACAGTCGACGCATAAAAGCGCGGCATAACCTGGCGATCTACCAAATTGTTCACCCATTGTTCACATTTTTGGATTGGAGACTCACGGCCGATGCCCTATCTCTGCGCCATCCGTCCGGGGGAATGGGCATGGCCGAACAGAAGTTCATCGAAGTGCGCGGCGCGCGCGAACACAATCTGAAGGGCGTGGATGTCGATATCCCTCGCGATCAGCTTGTGGTCATCACCGGATTGTCGGGATCGGGTAAGTCCTCGCTCGCCTTCGACACGATCTATGCGGAAGGCCAGCGCCGCTATGTCGAGTCGCTCTCTGCCTATGCGCGGCAATTCCTCGACATGATGGGAAAGCCGGATGTGGACCATATTTCGGGCCTGTCCCCGGCCATCAGCATCGAACAGAAGACCACGTCGAAAAATCCCCGTTCCACCGTTGGCACAGTGACCGAGATCTATGACTATCTCCGCCTGCTGTTTGCCCGCGTCGGCACCCCCTACAGCCCGGCCACCGGCCTGCCCATCACCGCCATGCAGGTGCAGGACATGGTCGATGCCGTCATCGCCATGCCAGAGGGCACACGCGCCTACCTGTTGGCCCCGATCGTCCGCGACCGGAAGGGGGAGTACAAGAAGGAATTCCTCGATCTGCGCAAGCAGGGCTTTCAGCGCGTCAAGGTGGACGGGCAGTTCTACGAATTGGAGGAGCCGCCGACGCTGGACAAGAAGTTCCGCCATGACATCGACGTGGTGGTTGACCGCATCGTCGTGCGCGAAGGGATCGAGACCCGGCTCGCCGACAGCTTCCGCACGGCGCTCGATCTGGCCGACGGCATTGCCATCATCGAAACGGCCCCGGCCGAGGGCGACCCCGAACGCATCACCTATTCCGAAAACTTCGCCTGTCCGGTTTCCGGTTTCACCATTCCCGAAATCGAACCGCGGCTGTTCTCCTTCAACGCGCCCTTCGGTGCATGTCCCGCATGTGATGGCCTCGGGGTAGAGCTTTTCTTCGACGAACGCCTTGTCGTCCCCGATCAGGGTCTGACGCTGATGCAAGGCGCGCTTGCACCCTGGGCGAAATCCAAGAGCCCCTATTTCACGCAAACGATCCAGGCCCTTGCGAAGCATTACGAATTCGACGCAAAGAAGAAATGGAAAGACCTGCCCGCCCATGTGCAGCAGATATTCCTGCATGGCTCGGGCGACGAAGAGATCCGCTTCCGCTATGACGAAGGTGGCCGTATCTACGAAGTGTCCCGCGTGTTCGAAGGCGTCATCCCCAATATGGAACGCCGCTACCGCGAAACTGACAGCGCCTGGGTGCGCGAAGAATTCGAGCGGTATCAGAACAACCGCGATTGCGGCACCTGCCATGGCTACCGGCTGAAGCCCGAGGCGCTGGCGGTCAAGATCGCCGGACTGCATGTCGGTGAAGTGGTCCGCATGTCGATCAAGGAGGCCTATGCCTGGATCGGCACGGTTCCCGATCACCTCACCAACCAGAGGAACGAAATCGCCCGCGCGATCCTGAAGGAGATCCGCGAACGTCTGGGATTCCTTGTGAATGTCGGGCTCGACTATCTTACGCTCTCACGCAATGCGGGCACGCTGTCGGGCGGGGAATCGCAGCGTATCCGTCTGGCATCCCAGATCGGCAGCGGCCTGACCGGCGTGCTTTACGTCCTTGACGAACCGTCCATCGGCCTGCACCAGCGTGACAATGACCGTCTGTTGACCACGCTCAAGAACCTGCGCGATCAAGGCAATACCGTCCTTGTCGTGGAACATGACGAAGATGCCATCCGCGAGGCGGATTACGTATTCGACATCGGTCCCGGTGCGGGTGTGCATGGCGGGCGCGTCGTCAGCCACGGCACGCCGGAACAGGTGGCGGCCGATCCGGTCAGCCTGACCGGCCAATACCTCTCCGGCCAGCGCGAGATTTCGGTGCCCAAGGTCCGCCGTCCGGGCAGCGGCAAGAAGCTCACGGTCGTGGGGGCCACCGGCAACAACCTGAAGAACGTCACCGTCGATTTCCCTTTGGGAAAGTTCGTCTGTGTCACGGGCGTCTCTGGCGGGGGCAAGTCCACCCTTACCATTGAAACCCTGTTCAAGACCGCCGCCATGCGCCTGAACGGCGCGCGCGAAACGCCCGCACCCTGCGAAACGATCAAGGGCTTCGAACATCTCGACAAGGTCATCGACATCGACCAGCGCCCGATCGGCCGCACGCCGCGGTCCAACCCGGCCACCTATACGGGCGCCTTCACCCCGATCCGCGACTGGTTCGCCGGCCTGCCCGAGGCGAAGGCGCGCGGCTATCAACCGGGGCGGTTCTCCTTCAACGTGAAAGGCGGGCGCTGCGAGGCCTGTCAGGGCGATGGTGTCATCAAGATCGAGATGCACTTCCTGCCCGATGTCTATGTCACCTGCGAAACCTGCAAGGGCGCGCGCTACAATCGCGAAACGCTTGAAATAAAGTTCAAGAACAAAAGCATATCCGATGTTCTTGATATGACGTGCGAAGATGCGCAGCAGTTCTTTCAGGCCGTGCCCGCCATTCGGGAAAAGATGGATGCGCTCTGTCAGGTCGGGCTTGGCTATATCAAGGTGGGCCAGCAGGCGACCACGCTCTCAGGGGGCGAAGCGCAGCGCGTGAAGCTGTCAAAGGAGCTGTCGCGCCGGGCGACAGGGCGCACGCTCTATATCCTCGATGAACCCACAACCGGATTGCATTTCGAGGATGTACGCAAACTTCTTGAAGTGCTGCATGAACTTGTCGAACAGGGTAACACGGTCGTCGTGATCGAACACAACCTCGACGTCATCAAGACAGCCGACTGGATCATCGACATCGGCCCGGAGGGTGGCGATGGCGGCGGGGAAATCGTGGCCGAGGGCACACCGGAAGCCGTGGCAAAGGTGGAGCGCAGCCATACCGGCCGCTATCTGCGCGACATGCTGAATCCCCGCCGCGTTGCCGCCGAGTGAACGGCCATCCGATCCGGGCGGCCGTTCTGCGCAGGGCGGCCCGCGCTCTTTACGAGCGTTTCATCGGGCAGGTGGAAATCCCGAGAATGGAGTAAAGCGGGCAGGTGGAGAACAGCCCCGTCGCCAAGGGAACAATGCCGATCAGATAGGCCCAACGATAGGCGCCATCCGTATTCAGGAAGAACCCTGCCAGCAATGCCAGCCCGACCACGATCCGCAACACCCGGTCGATGCCGCCCACATTCGTCTTGAACATCTTGAAATCCTTTCCTGCCGAAGGTCGGGTCGCGCCCGCCCCGGAAATCATATCAAAACCTGAATGCATTGTCGCGCCCCGCTTCGCCGCAGGGCCTGTCACACCATCCCTTGGCCGGAACGTAAAAAGGGCCGCCCCGAAGGACGGCCCCCATAGGCGGCTGCGACCTGCCTTCAATCCATCGGCTTGAAGTTCAGGCTTGCCCCTTCCTTGATCCCCGAAGGCCAGCGCGAAGTGATCGTCTTGGTCCGCGTATAGAAGCGGAAGGCATCCGGACCATGCTGGTTCAGGTCGCCGAAGGCCGATTTCTTCCAACCGCCAAACGTGTGATAGGCCAGCGGCACCGGGATCGGCACATTGATCCCGATCATCCCCACATTCACCCGCGCCGCAAAGTCGCGCGCGGTGTCGCCGTCGCGGGTGAAGATCGCGGTGCCGTTGCCATATTCGTGGTCCATCGCATAGGCGAGGGCCTCTTCATAGGTCTTGGCACGAACGGTGGACAGCACGGGTCCGAAGATCTCCTTGCGATAGATGTCCATGTCGGTCGTCACATGGTCAAACAGATGCGGCCCGACGAAGAACCCATCCTCATAGCCCTGCAGTTTGAAGTTGCGGCCATCGACGACCAGCTTCGCACCCTGCGCGACACCGGAGTCCACCAGCTTCAGGATGTTGGCTTTGGCCGCCGCCGTGACGACAGGGCCGTAATCGACATCGTTCCCCGCAGTATAGGGACCGACCTTCAACTTCTCGATCCGCGGGATCAGCTTTTCGATCAGCGCATCCGCCGTCGCATCGCCCACCGGCACCGCGACCGAAATCGCCATGCAGCGTTCCCCCGCCGCGCCATAGCCCGCACCCACCAGCGCATCCGCCGCCTGATCCATGTCGGCATCCGGCATGATGATCATGTGGTTCTTGGCGCCGCCAAAGCACTGCACGCGCTTGCCGTTGGAACAGCCGCGACCATAGATGTATTCCGCAATCGGGGTGGACCCGACGAAGCCGATCCCCGCGATCTGCGGATTGTCCAGGATCGCGTCCACCGCCTCCTTGTCGCCATTGATCACCTGCAGCACGCCGTCCGGCAGCCCCGCCTCCTGCATCAGTTCCGCCAGCATCAGCGGCACCGAAGGGTCACGCTCCGACGGCTTCAAGATGAAGGCGTTCCCGCAGGCAAGGGCAGGCCCCATCTTCCACATCGGGATCATCGCCGGAAAGTTGAACGGGGTGATCCCCGCCGCAACGCCGATGGGCTGGCGCATGGAATACATGTCGATCCCCGGGCCGGCGCTGTCGGTAAACTCACCTTTCAGCAGATGCGGCGCGCCGATGCAGAACTCCATCACCTCCAGCCCGCGCTGGATGTCGCCCTTGGCGTCCGGAATGGTCTTGCCATGCTCGGATGACAGTGCCTCGGCCAGCTTGTCCATGTCGCGGTTCAGCAGGCGGACGAATTCCATCATCACCCGCGCCCGGCGCTGCGGGTTGGTCGCCCCCCATTTGACCTGCGCCTTTGCCGCATCGGCCGTCGCCGCATCCAGCTCGGCCTTGGTCGCAAGCGCGACCTTGGCCTGCACCTCACCCGTGGCCGGGTTGAACACATCGGCAAAGCGGCCGGACGTGCCTTTCACATGCTTGCCGTTGATCCAGTGACCGATCTCTTTCATGGGAGCCTCCCTCATTTGCTGGCGGCACAATAGGCTTGCGGAAATGCCGGAAACAGAGGAAAGAATTCAAACAGGCTTTGCAATTTTGCAGTATGGGGCGCGCGATGGATTGGGACGACCTCCGCATCTTCCTTGCCGTTGCCCGCAGCGAAAGCCTGTCCGGGGCGGGCAAGCGGTTGAAGATCGACGCCGCCACCGTAGGCCGCCGGATCGCCCGCCTGGAAGAGGCGATGGGCGCGCGCCTCTTTGCCAAATCCCCCCAAGGCTATGCCCTGACGGAAGAAGGCACCCGCCTGTTGCCCCACGCAGAACGCGCCGAAACCGCGCTCGAAGGCGCGCGCGAGGCCCTCTCCGGCCCCGAAGGCCTGTCCGGCCAGATCCGCATCGGCGCTCCGGATGGCTGTGCAAACTATCTGCTTCCGCAGGTTCTTGCCGCGATCTGCGATGCCAACCCCGGGCTGGAGGTGCAGATCGTGGCCCTTCCCCGGGTGTTCAACCTGTCAAAGCGCGAGGCGGATCTCGCCATTGCCGTCAGTCGCCCGACGGCAGGCCGCCTGACGGTGCAGAAGCTGACCGACTATCGCCTGCACCTTGCCGCCCATCCCGCCTATCTCGCCAGCGGCCCAAAGCTTGAAAGCGTGGCCGATCTCGCTCATCACCGCCTTGTGGGCTATATCCCCGACATGATCCACGACAAGGAACTGGACTATCTCGCCGAACTGGGTGCAGGCGCCGTGGCATTGGCCTCGAATTCCGTCTCGGTGCAGTTGAACTGGCTGCGCGCCGGGGCAGGGGTCGGTGTGGTGCATGACTTCGCCCTTCCGGCGGCACCGGAACTGGTTCGGGTCATCCCCGACCGCGTGGCGCTGACGCGCAGCTTCTGGCTCATCCGTCACGCCGATGACGGGCGCGTGGCGCGGCTCAACCGGTTTGCCGATCTGCTGGCGCAGGGTCTGCGCCGCGAGGTGGCCGATCTCGAGGCCCGCGCCCGCCCCCCCACCATGGTCCAAGCCGCAGCGCCAAGGCGTTGACAGATTTCCTTCCCCGGCGCAGCATCCCAAAGACAAGAACGGAGAGGGAGGAATCCATGCTTGTCAGCCAGATCCTGAAGTCCAAGTCGGATGACGGCGTGGTCACGGTCGTGCCGGGTACGACTGTCGCGCAGACCGCAGAAATCCTGTCAACCCGCCGCATCGGTGCGGTGATCGTTTCACCCGATGGCAAACAGGTGGCGGGGATCGTGTCCGAGCGCGACATCGTCCGTGAAATCGGTCGTCGCGGCATGGCCTGCATGTCTGATGCGGTGGACAGCATCATGACGGCAAACATCATCAGCTGCCGCCGCGACGAACAGGCGAACGAGGTGCTGCAGAAGATGACCGATGGTCGCTTCCGCCACATGCCGGTGATGGAAGGGCCGGAAATGGTGGGTCTCATCTCCATCGGCGATGTGGTCAAGGCCCGCCTGACCGAACTCGCGATGGAAAAGGATGCCCTGGAAGGCATGATCAAGGGGTTCTGACGCCCCGGCCTTCCGGCTCACTTTGGGCCTTGCACTCATCCGCGCAATAATGTTGCGTGCATCCACCGCGACTTAGGGGGGAGTGGACCCATGCGTATCGGCCTTTATCCAGGGACCTTCGACCCGATCACGCTGGGCCATGTCGATATCATCCAGCGCGCCATGGCGCTGGTGGATCGGCTTGTCATCGGTGTTGCGATCAATCGCGACAAAGGCCCTCTGTTTTCGCTCGAGGAGCGGGTGGCGATGGTGCAATCGGAATGTGCCACGATCCAGGAAAAGACCGGGGGCGAAATTGTCGTTCATCCCTTCGAAAATCTGCTGATCGACTGCGCCCGTGATGTGGGCGCCTCGGTCATCGTGCGCGGCCTGCGCGCCGTGGCGGATTTCGAGTATGAATTCCAGATGGTCGGCATGAACCGGGCGCTGGATGCCAGCATCGAGACGGTTTTCATGATGGCCGATGCCCGCCGTCAGGCCATCGCGTCCAAACTCGTCAAGGAAATCGCGCGCCTTGGGGGTGATGTGTCGCAATTCGTGACGCCACCTGTGGAACTGGCGCTGAAGCGGCGCTTCGGTTGATGCGAAAAGGGGGCCGCAATGGCCCCCTTTTGCTGGTCTGGCACCAGAACAGTGCCTTATTTGCCGTAGACTGCGGCCCAGGCGATGCGCTCGGCATCTTCCGGATAGATTCCAAGATCCAGCGCCACGTTGCGCGGCATGCTGGCGATCTCGTCGCGGGTCCGCTTGTACAGCGCACGATTGGCGGCAGCGGCCTTCAGCGTTTCGATCAGTTTCATCACATGTTCCTTTCACGAACGGGCCAAGGGCTTCTCGGTTATCCCTTCGGCACGCTGTGAAGATGGGCGCATATGTTATCGCTAACAACCGCCATTTGCGGCAATCCGCCATGCGATTGGCGCATACCTAAGAACGAAAACGCAATGCTTCCTTCAGGTTCGCCACCCAGGGCGGGGCAGGGGGCGCCTCCCGCGATGGCTTCTCGGTCAGGTCCACCGACATGCCGCGCCTGTCGGCACTGGCCTGCACGGCCTTTGCAAGCTGCGGCGCCTGCTGCATCAGATCACGGAACGCGGCTTCCGACAATGTGACAAGCGTTGTGTGGCTGATCGCGCGCACCGTGGCGCGGCGGGGCCGCTGCTGCAACACCGACAGATGTCCGAACATGTCGCCATGCCCCAGAAGGTGCCGCCCGTCGGCCAGTTCCGCCTCAACTGCGCCCGAGGCGACGAACCAGACGCGGTCCGGCAGATCCTCGCGCCGCACCAGCACATCGCCGGGCTTGGCATAGACCGTTTTCAACCGCCGCGCCAATTGCGCCTGCGTGGCCTCATCGAGGCCTGAAAAGAGGTGAAAACTCCGCACGATGTCCAGCCGTTGCATGCGCAGGTCCAAGAGCGGCCGTTCGGCCAGCCGCGCGCGCTCGTCGTCGATCCCCTGCTGCAGGGCCATCTTCAGTTCCGGCCCGATCAGCCCGTCCTGGACATACTGATCGTATTCCAGCTCTTCCTGACGCAAGGCAAGCCGCCGGATCAGCCGCCGCTCCACCTCTTCGGCATAGCCCGGAAACTGGATCCTCAACCCCTCCAGTTCGCGACCCGTCTCTTCGATCCGCCAGCGCAGCAGGTCCTGCAGCAGCGACGCCACGCGCCGCCCGTGGATCCGCAGGATGCGCCTTTCCACGAAACGCCGCAGCGCGCGCAGACCCTGCTGATGGCTGACCAGCAACTCGAACCGATCCGCAATCAGGCTTTGCAGCCCCGCTTTCAGCCCGAACCGCGCATAGGCCCATTCCGCCAGCTCCAACAGCCGCCCGCGCCCCAGCGCCTTTCGTGCCTGCGCGCGATATCCGCCGCGCCCGGCCACCCGCGCCGCCTCGATCAACCGGTCCGCATCCGCCAGCATCCGTTCCGCCACCCGGGCAGAGATCAGGCCGTCGCGAAATCCGTCCAGCACCAGATCGCGCTCATAGCCGGCCATCGCCACCATGCCCAGCGTCACCCGATCCTTGTCCAATATGTCGGTCGCCTCATCCGCGCGCTCCACCGCATCGTTCAGCCGGTCGCCAAAGCGGACGGCCTCTTCCCGGATGATCCCTGGCGTCAGGTCCAGTTGCCGCACGGTTTCCGCCACAGTTTCCCGCACATCCTGCAAGGCCACCGCCACCACCTGCTCAGACAGTGCCTTGTCCAGCGGGGACAGCCGGTCCAGCCCCAGCCAGCCAATCATCGGGCGCAGGCTGATGCCCTGCACCATAAGCGTGAACAGAACAAAGCCCGTCGCCACGATACCCACCTGCCGCTTCACTTCGAACGGGATGCCCGGGTTTTCCGTCACGGCCAGCGCCAGGGCCAATGTCACCGCCCCACGCAGGCCCCCCCACAGGATCGCGATGCGATACGGCCCCTCTACCCGTGGCGACAGCCGCGCCAAGGTGAGCAGGGGCAACAGTCCCCACAGGATGACGGCACGCGCGACAAAGGCCGCAACAACCACCACCGCGACCAGCATGAGATCATGCCACCGCGCCTGGGCCAGCGCGCTTGGCACCAGAAGCGCCGCCAGGACAAAGATCATCCCGCCCGCCCAATAGGCCAGAAGGTTCCACGCATCGCGCAGGAACCGCAGGGCAGGCGGAGAAATCCTGCCCGGCGCCAGCAGATTGACCGTCATCCCGGCCGCAACGGCCGACACCACGCCCGACCCGGACAAAAGCTGATCCGTCACAAGGAATGTCGCAAAGGGCAGGGCAAAACTGACTGAAAGCTGTGCCAGTGGAAAAGCGTTCATCAACCCCATTGCCGCCACGGACACCCTGCCCAGAAGGCCGCCCACAATGGCCCCGGACAGGATCATCCACGGCAGTTGCAACAGCACGGCCAGCGGTTCCGGCGCGCTTTCCCCGCGCTGTATGGCGACCAGAAACACCGAAAACAGCGCAATCGCCGCGGCATCATTCAGCAGGCTTTCGCCCTCCACGATCCGGGCCAACCGCTGCGGGGCAGGGGTGGCGCGAAATATGCTGACCACCGCCGATGGGTCAGTCGTCGAAACGATGGCCCCCAGCAACAGACAGGCAAGGATGGGCAAACCCGAAAAGGGTTGAAGGGCAAAGCCGATCACGACGGTCGCCACCAGAACGGCCACCACGGCCAGCGTCAGAACCGGCACCCAGTCGTCCATCAACCGCCGCAGGTTCAGCGTCAGCGATACCTGAAACAGCAGGATCGGCAGCAGCACATAGATGAACACATCCGAAGAAATCGGCAGGTTCAGGATCGCCAGCGCCACGGGGTTCAGCGCATCGGTCACATCCGTCCGCCAGAACCATGCCGCACCCGCGCCAATTGCAATGCCCAGCGTCGCAAGCAGCACAGCCGTCGGCAATCGCAGACGCGCCGCCAGAGGCTCGGCCAGCGCGATGGCCAGAAACAGGCCGGTCAAAATCGCGATAATGACGATCAAATCCATATGACGAACATATGGTTTTTCGGGTTCTGCGAAAGCAAAAGCCGGTCACGAAACGTGACCGGCCTGAAACATGAATCCGGTTCGGGGGATCGGTATGGCAATCAGATCAGCTTGCCCATCGCCACGGCCGTATCCGCCATCCGGTTCGAGAAACCCCATTCATTGTCATACCAGGTCAGGATCGAACAGAAGGTGCCATCCATCACCTTGGTCTGGTCCATGTGGAACACGCTGGAATGCGGATCGTGGTTGAAATCGGACGACACATTCTTGAACAGCGTATAACCCAGAATGCCTTTCAGCGGCCCATCCGCCGCCGCCTTGATCGCGGCGTTGATCTCTTCCACGCTGGTCGCGCGCTTGGCGATGAATTTCAGGTCCACCACCGATACGTTCGGCGTCGGCACGCGAATGGCGAACCCGTCCATCTTGCCCTTCAACTCGGGCAGCACCAGACCCACGGCCTTGGCCGCACCCGTGCTGGTGGGGATCATCGACAGCGCCGCCGCCCGCGCGCGGTACAGATCCTTGTGCATCGTATCCAGCGTGGGCTGGTCGCCGGTATAGGAATGGATGGTGGTCATCATCCCCTTCTCGATCCCGATGGCATCATTCAGCACCTTCGCCACCGGCGACAGGCAGTTCGTCGTGCAGGACGCGTTCGACACAACCAGATCGTCCTTGGTCAGCGTGTCGTGATTCACGCCGTAAACGATGGTCTTGTCCGCCCCGTCGCCGGGTGCGCTGATCAGCACCCGCTTCGATCCGTTCTCCAGATGGGCCAGACACTTCTCCTTGCTGGTGAAGATGCCGGTGCATTCCATCACGATGTCCACATGCCCCCAGGGCAGATCGGCGGGGTTCTTGATCGCCGTCACCTTCATCGGCCCGCGCCCCACGTCGATCCAGTCCTCGCCGGTCGTCACCTCGGCCGGAAAGCGGCCATGCACCGAATCGAAGCGCAGCAGATGGGCATTCGTCTCCACCGGACCCAGATCGTTGATCGCCACGACCTCGATATCCTTCCGGCCGGATTCCACGATCCCGCGCAGCACATTGCGCCCGATCCGGCCAAATCCGTTGATGGCAACTTTGACGGTCATGGAACATCCTCCGACTGGGGCTAGGGCGACGGGTCCGCCGCTTCCGAGGGTGGGGCGGCGAATCCGCCGCGCCCGATAGCGCTAACATCCGCAGATCAGGTAACAAATCAACCCGACTCTGGCCTGTTCAGCGCCAGAATGCCAAGAATTCAATAAAGACGAAGAGTTTTCTGGTCAGAAAAAGCAGGGCCGCCCCGCCATTGGCGATCAGGTCCAGAAGGACCAGCCCGATCAGCACGAACCCAAGCGCAAGCGCGATGCGGTCTGTCACGACCCCTCCCGTCAGTGGAGGAGCCGCCCCATCACCCCGGCCACATCGGCCATCCGGCAAGAGAAGCCCCACTCGTTGTCATACCATGCCAGCACGCGCACCGTGCGCCCGCCGACAACCTTCGTCTGGTCCGGGGCGAAGATAGACGATTGTGTCGTATGGTTGAAGTCGATGGATACCTTCGGTTCCGGATCATAGGCCAGCACCATGCCCATATAGCCCGCCGCCGCCTCGCGCACGACCTCGTTCACATCGGCAACCGTCACGGACTTGGCCGCAACGAATGTCAGATCCACCGCGCTCACGTTCGGCGTCGGCACGCGGATCGCTGTGCCATCCAGACGCCCGGCCAGTTCCGGCAACACCTCACCCAGCGCCTTGGCCGCGCCGGTGCTGGTGGGGATCATCGCCATCGCCGCAGACCGCGCGCGATACAGGTCGCTATGCCGCCGGTCCAGGGTGGGCTGATCGCCGGTATAGGAATGGATCGTCGTCATGATGCCGCTCTCGATCCCGATCGCGTCATTCAGCACCTTCGCCAGCGGGGCAAGGCAGTTCGTCGTGCAAGACCCGTTCGACACCACCAGATGCTCCGCCGTCAGCGCACGATGATTGACGCCGTAGACCACCGTCTTGTCCGCCCGCTTTGCCGGTGCGCTCACCAACACCCGCCGCGCCCCGCGCCCCAGATGCACGGATGCCTTGTCCCGGTCGTTGAACTGGCCCGTGCATTCCAGAACGACATCCACGCCCTCCCAATCAAGGCTCGCCGGATCATAGCTTGACATCACCCGGATCGGCCCGCGCCCCAGATCCAGCATTCCGTTCGTCACCTTCACCGTGCCCGGGAACCGCCCATGGACCGAGTCATATTTCAGAAGATGCGCGTTCGTCTCCACCGGCCCGGTCGCGTTGATCGCCACCACCTGCACATCGTTGCGGTTGCTCTCGGCAATATGGGCCAGGGTGCAGCGCCCGATGCGGCCAAAGCCATTGATCCCGATGGTGATGGTCATGCGTGCCACTCCCTGCCGCGCGAAAAGAGATGGCGCCAGCCATAGCCGCGCAGGAAGCGGACGAAAAGCTCCAAACCGACACAAAATCAATGTGTTATCGCAAACATCCCGGGTTTGCGCTAACATCTTTCCGACTTTGCCAATCCATGCGGCGCAGGCTAAACAGACAGGGCCTGAACAAGGATGGCTTGCATGAGTGGTTTGCTTGCGCTGCTGGATGATGTGGCCGCTATCGCCAAGGTCGCGGCGGCCTCCGTCGATGACATCGCCGCTGCGGCGACCAAAGCGGGGGTCAAGGCCGCAGGTGTCGTGATCGACGATGCCGCCGTCACGCCGAAATATGTCCACGGCTTCAAGGCGGACCGCGAACTTCCCATCATCTGGCGCATCGCCCTCGGATCCATCCGCAACAAGCTGGTCATCCTTCTGCCCGCGCTGCTGGCGCTCGACCATTTCCTGCCTGCCGCCATCACACCGCTTCTCATGCTGGGTGGGGCCTATCTCTGCTTCGAAGGCGCGGAAAAGGTGCTCCATGCCTTCGCCCCCCATGCCGATCACGCGGTCGAGGCGGATTACGACACCAAGGATCCCACCCATCTGGAAGAGGAAAAGGTCGCCGGTGCCATCAAGACGGATTTCATCCTGTCGGCTGAGATCATGACCATCGCGCTGGCCACCATCGAAAACCCGAATTTCTGGATGCAGGCCGCTACACTTGCCGTGGTGGGCAGTCTGATCACAGTCGCGGTCTATGGCGCGGTCGCGCTGATCGTGAAGATGGATGACGTGGGCCTGCACATGGCCGCCACGGGCCGCACCGGGGCAGGGCGCGCGCTGGGGCGCGGGCTGGTGCGGGGGATGCCGAAACTCATGTCTGCACTGTCGCTGATCGGCACCGCCGCCATGCTCTGGGTTGGCGGCAATATCGTCACCCATGGGCTTGTGGTGACGCATCTCTGGCCTTGGCCCTATGAGGCGATCCACCATCTGGCCGAGGCTGCGGCCACCGCCCTTGGCACGGCGCAGGGCTTTGTCATCTGGACCGTCACCGCCTTTTTCGACGGCATCTTCGGCCTGATCCTTGGCGCGATCTTGATCCCCCTCGCAACCCGGATCATCGGTCCCGCAGTCGCCGCCGTCACCGGAAAGAAAAAGGCCGCGCCCTAGGCGCGGCTCAAATTTCTTCGAAGAAATTTGCAAAAATCTTCGAAGATTTTTGATCAGAGGAGGGACTTCGCCACGGCTACGGCATGTTCCGCCGTGATCCCGAACTCCTTATACAGCCGCTCCATCGGGGCCGAGGCGCCAAAGGACGACATGCCGACAAAGCCGGCCTTCGCCTCTTTGCCCCGTTCGCCCAGCAACCAGCGGTCCCAGCCCTGCCGCACGCCCGCCTCGATCGCCACACGCACCGGGCCACCGGGCAGCACCCGCTTGCGATAGGCCTCGTCCTGCCGGGCAAACAGTTCCATCGACGGCATGGACACGACCCGCGTGCCGATGCCGTCGGCCTCCAGCGCATCCCGCGCCTTCAGTGCAATCTCCACCTCGGACCCCGTGGCAATAAGGATCACCTGCCGCTTGCCTGTGGCTTCGGCCATAACATAGGCCCCCTTGGCAACAAGGTTCTGGTTCACATGGGCCTTGCGCACCGCAGGCAGGTTCTGCCGCGACAGTGCCAGCACGGTGGGCGTGCTCTTCGAGGTCAGGGCCACTTCCCAGGCCTCTGCCGTCTCCACCAGATCGGCAGGCCGGATCACCAGCGTATTGGGCGTCGCGCGGCTGATCGCCAGATGCTCCACCGGCTGGTGCGTCGGGCCATCCTCGCCCAGACCAATGCTGTCATGCGTCATGACATAGACCACCGGCAGCCCCATCAGCGCCGACAGGCGCATCGACGGGCGCGCGTAATCGGTAAAGCACATGAAGGTGCCGCCATAAGGCCGCACGCCGCCATGCAGCGCCATCCCGTTCATCGCCGCCGCCATGCCATGTTCGCGGATGCCGTAATAGACGTAACGCCCCTTGCGATCTTCCGGCGTAAACACGCCCAGATCGGCGGTCTTGGTATTGTTGGACCCGGTCAGGTCTGCCGACCCCCCGATGGTTTCCGTCATCACGGGGTTGACCGCCGCCAGCACCTTTTCCGATGCCGCCCGCGTCGCCAGCTTCGGCGCATCCTCCGCCGCCTGCTTCTTCAGCGCCCGGATCACCGATCCCAGCTTCGCCGGCGCCTCACCCGCGAAGATGCGGGCGAATTCCGCCTGTTTCGCCGCCGACAGCGCACCAAGCCGCGCCTGCCAGTCGGCATGGGCCTTGGCCCCGCGCGCGCCCTTGGCTTCCCAAGCAGCCTTGATATCCGCCGGAACCTCGAACGGCCCGTGCGGCCAGCCATAGGCGTCTTTCGCCGCCTTCAATTGCGCCGCGTCAGTCAACGCCCCATGGCCCTTGGATGTGTCCTGCGCCGCATGGCCCAGCGCGATATGCGTCTTGCAGGCAATCATCGTCGGGCGATCCGACGCTTTCGCCGCCGTGATCGCGCGGTCGATATCCTCCGGGTCATGCCCGTCACAGGACAGCACATTCCACCCCGAGGCCGCAAACCGCGCCTTCTGGTCCGTCACATCCGCAATCGACACCTTGCCGTCGATGGTGATGCCATTGTCATCCCACAGCACGATGAGGCGCGACAGCTGCTGCTTGCCGGCCAGTGCCAGCGCCTCCTGGCTCACCCCTTCCATAAGGCAGCCATCGCCCGCTATGACATAGGTGTAATGGTCCACAATCTTTGCGCCCCAGCGGGCGCGCAGGTTTTCCTCTGCCATGGCAAAGCCCACGGCATTGGCAATCCCTTGCCCCAGCGGGCCGGTCGTCGTCTCCACCCCGGCCACATGGCCAAACTCGGGGTGCCCCGCCGTGATCGCGCCCCACTGGCGGAAATTCTTCACCTGCTCCAGCGTCATGTCGGCATAACCGGTCAGATACAGCAGCGAATAGATCAGCATCGACCCATGCCCTGCCGACAGGATGAACCGGTCCCGGTTCGGCCAGCGTGGCGCGGCGGGATCAAAATTCAGATGCTTCTCGAACAGCACGGTCGCCACATCGGCCATGCCCATCGGCATCCCAGAATGGCCCGAATTCGCCGCCGCCACGGCATCCAGCGTCAGGGTGCGGATGGCGCAGGCGCGCATCCAGTGATCCGGGTGGCGGGCGCGAAGCGTTTCGATGTCCAAGGCCGTGGTCCTGTCTGCAAAAGGGGGATTTCCGCCCCGCCTTAAGCGGAGCATCGGGCAAGATCAAGTAATCCGCGCAAGCCCTTGGGTGCAAAGGGGTGAGTTGCGCCTTATTCTTGCGCTACACTGCATGTCAGGCCGGGGTGTCATGATTCGGCAAGGAAGCCGGCATCCGAACGACAAGAAACGAAAGCCACGACAGAAAGGCATTTCAATGCAGGACATGGCCGAGCTGGAACGCCGCATCGCCGCCGCGCTGCATCGTATTGGTCAAGGGATCGAGGGTTTGACGGCGCCCGCCGCAATCCCGACCACTCAATTCGACAGTGCCGCCGAAGATCGCATCCATCAGCTGCAGGAGGCACTCGCTGCGGAACGCCACACGGTCGCGCAACTGCGCCAGCAGATCGAAGACCTCGCCGCCCGCGAACCCGCCGCTCTGCCGCCACCCCCTGCCGATCAGGCCGAACTTCTGGCCCGGATCGAACAGATGACCGCCCAGCTTGACGTGCAGGGGCTTGAGATTCATCGGATGCGCAAGACCGTCGTGCAACTGCGCGAAAACCTGCGCGGTCTGCGTCGGGCGCAAACGGCAAATCTCGCTGATCCCGAACAGATCAACCGCGCCATGGCCGCCGAACTGGAGGCGATGCGCGTCGCGCGCCTCTCGGAAGTCGCGGAAATGGACGAAATCCTTGCCGAATTGTCCCCCTTGATCAAGGAAGAGCGTCTCGATGCCTGAACTGACCATCACCATCGGCGGACGGAGCTTTCCTGTCGCCTGCCAAGAGGGCGAAGAGCATTTCCTGCGCGCCGCCGCCGCCATGCTGGACGCCGAGGCGCAACCCCTCCTCGCGCAGATGGGCCGCCTGCCGGAGGCCAAGATGCTCCTGATGGCCGGGCTCATGCTGGCCGACAAGACCGCCGCGGTCGAGGACGAGCTTCGCAGCCTCAAGGCGCGGGTCGCGGAACTGGAGGCCCGCCCGGAAACCCGGCTCGAAGTGCCGGTCATCCCGCCGCAAGTCACCGAAACCCTTGCCGAAATCGCCGCCCGGGCCGAAGCTCTGGCCGACCGGCTTGACGATGCGCGCAGGCCCGCCTGATGCTGCGCCTGTCCTTTGCCCTTGTCCTGCTCGCCGTTCCTGCCTTTGCGGAAACGCAGGTGCAGAACCTCACCTACACCTGCAACCGCGGCATCGCCGTGCCGGTCGTCTATGTGAACACGCCCGACACCTCGCTCGCCGTCCTTTATGTCGAAGGCAGCCAGATCCTTCTCTACACCGAACCGGCTGCCTCCGGCGCGCGCTATGGCTGGCCGTCGGGCGGATCGAATTACGTCTGGTGGACCAAGGGGGAAGAGGCGACGCTGTTCTGGAAGGATGGCGAAGCGGGCACGGAAACCCCGCTCCTGACCTGCCGCCCCGGCTGAAGGCATACCGCTTACAATACGGTATGTTTTGCGGTATCCTGCCAACAACTACAGGAGCCCGCCATGCCCGCCACCCGCCGCCCCACCTCCATGACCCTCGACGCCGCGCTTCTGGATGAGGCGCGCGCCTTGGGCGTCAACATTTCCCGCGCCGCCGAGGAAGGCATCCTCGCCAAAGTCCGCGCCGAACGCGCCCGCCGCTGGAAAGAGGAAAACGCCGCCGACATCGCGGCCTATAACAGATGGATCGAAGAGAACGGCGTTCCCCTCGCGGGTTACAGGAAATTCTGATGGCCGATCAGTTCGACCTCTATCGCATGGCACAAGGGGAGTATGTCGTTGTCCTTCAGTCCGACATCCTCGATGCATTGAACACCCGCGCCGTTTGCCTTGCCGTGCCAGAGGGTGCAACCGCACCGGCGCTTCCGGCTCTGTCGCCGATACTTATCGTGGGCGACATACGCTTACGCCTGGCCCCGCATGTTCTGGCGACCTTGACGCTTGCCGAACTCGGTACTTTCGTCGCAACGCTCGCGCATGAACGCGACAGGATCATTCGCGCGTTCGACCTGATGCTGACCGGGGCCTGATGCAATGAAAAGGCCCGCCATAGGCGGGCCTTTTCCAATCACGGAACACGCCGCTCAGGCATTTGCCTCACGGATCTTGTTCGCTGCGTCCTTGTCAAAGGTCACACCCTTCGCCTCGAACAGCGTATCCAACTCGCCCGACAGCGTCATCTCGGTCACGATATCGCAGCCGCCCACGAATTCGCCCTTCACATACAGCTGCGGGATCGTCGGCCAGTCGCTGAAATCCTTGATGCCTTGCCGGATTTCCGGGTCCGCCAGCACGTTCACATCGGCAAACTCCACGCCCATGTAATTCAGCACCCCCGCCACGCGGCTGGAAAACCCGCATTGCGGCATCATCTTGGTGCCCTTCATGAACAGCACCACGTCGTTCTTCTCGATCGTCTCGCGGATCGTCGCCTCAGCGCTCATCGTTCCCGTTCCTTTCAATCCGGCGCTTTCGTCGTCAGCGCCAGCGCATGAAGCTCTCCATGCGCGCCATCCATCTTGCCCTTCAGCGCGGCATAGACCGCCCGCTGCTGCTGCACCCGGTTCAACCCCCGGAAACTCGCGTCGATCACTTCTGCGGCGAAATGCTGGCCATCATCGCCCTCGACCGTGATCTTGGCATCGGGAAAACTTTCCCGGATCAGGTTTTCGATGTCGCGCGCGCTGATCGCCATGCCGAGCCTCCGATATTCCTGATCGAAGATGTATGCCTAAGGGGCAGGGGCTGCAAGTGGCGCCGGTTCCCGCGCCGCTTCCCATTCCGGCCGCAGCATCCCGTAAAGCAGCAGATCGACCGTCCGTCCAAGGGTAGGCCGCCACCAATGCTGGCGCAGCCGCCCCTCCAGCCGGTATCCCACCCGCTCATAGATCTTCTGCGCCCGAAGATTCTCGCCGCTCGCGTCCAGCCAGACCCGCCGCGCGCCCAGTTCTGCAAACCCGTAATCCGTCAGCGCCCGCACAAAGGCCATGCCCCGGCCGCCCCCGGCCACATCCAGCGCCAGCCTGCGCAGCTCCACAGCCCCCGAAGGCTCGTCCAGTTCCGCAAACAGCGCGTATCCGGCAGGCTTGCCCGCCTCTTCCCAGATCAGCAGGCGATGTCCGGCATCCGTGGCATAGAATGCCAGCCGCGCCTCATCTTCATCGGTGATATAGACAGCATAATCAGGCCGCTGCGCCAGCGACCGGATGAAGGCAAAATCGCCGGGCAGGGCAGGGCGAAGGGTCACGCCACGGCCTTGGCAAAGGCCGAACGATACAGCGCCGACAATTCCGCCATCGGCGCTGTATCGCCGCCAAGGGAAACCGTATCCCCGCCGAACTCCCCGACGACCGCCACGGGAACGCCCGCCACCTTGCCCGCCGCGATCAAGGCATCGGCCTTGTCCGTCGCCACCAGATAGCGCGCCTGATCCTCGCCAAACAGGAATCCGGCCTCGCCGCTTTCCACTGTCACGCCGACCCGCGCGCCCTCCGCCAACTCGAAGGCCGCCAGAGCCAGCCCGCCATCGCCGATATCCGTGCAGGACCGGATCAGCGCGCGGTTGGCCCGCACGAATTCACCATGCCGCTTCTCCGTCGCCAGATCGACAGGGGGCGCATCGCCCGCCTCGATCCCGAGGCCTTCCGCCAGCACTGCCGATTGCCCCAGATGCGATCCCGGCGCCCCGATCAGCACCAGCGCATCCCCGGCCATAGGCCGACCGTGGATCACCTCGTCCAGCGAGGACAGAATTCCCACCGCCCCGATGGTCGGCGTCGGCAGGATCGCCTTGCCATCCGTTTCGTTGTACAGCGACACGTTGCCCGACACGATCGGCATGTCCAGCGCGGCGACAGCCGCCCCGATCCCTTTGATCGCCCCCACGAACTGCCCCATGATCTCGGGCTTTTCCGGGTTGCCGAAGTTCAGGTTGTCGGTCGTGGCCAAGGGCTTCGCCCCCACCGCGCACAGGTTGCGATAGGCCTCTGCCACCGCCTGTTTGCCGCCCTCGAACGGGTTTGCCTTCACATAGCGCGGCGTCACGTCACTGGTGAAGGCCAGCGCCTTGCCCGTCCCATGCACCCGCACCACACCCGCGGGCAGCCCCGGCGTCACCACCGTGTCGGCCCCGACCTGGCTGTCATACTGCTCCCAGACCCAGGCCTTGTGGGCATAGGTGGGCGACCCGATCAGCGCCCGAAGGCCCGCGATGGGCGCAATCTCCGGCACCGCGCCCAGCGGAGCCGCCTTCGGCGTCTCTACCCAGGGCCGGTCATATTCCGGCGCGCTGGAGGACAGCTTCGACAAGGGCAGATCGGCCTTGATCTCATTGCCATGCAGGATCAGGAAGCGGTCCTCTGGGATCGTCTCGCCCACGATGGCGAAATCCAGATCCCATTTCTCGAATATCGCCCGCGCCTCGGCCTCCATCGACGGCTTCAGCACCATCAGCATCCGCTCCTGGGATTCCGACAGCATCATCTCATAGGCGGTCATCCCCGTCTCGCGCTGGGGCACGTTGTCCAGTTGCAGCCGGATGCCCAGGCCGCCCTTGTCGCCCATCTCCACCGCCGAACAGGTCAGCCCCGCCGCACCCATGTCCTGAATGGAAATGACCGCGCCGGATGCCATAAGTTCCAGACATGCCTCGAGCAGCCGCTTTTCGGTGAAGGGGTCGCCCACCTGCACCGTCGGGCGCTTCTCCTCGATCGTGTCATCAAACTCGGCGCTGGCCATCGTCGCCCCGCCCACACCATCGCGGCCCGTCTTTGCCCCCAGATAGACAACAGGCATCCCCACGCCACTTGCCGCCGAATAGAAGATGCTGTCCGTCTCCGCCAATCCGGCGGCAAAGGCATTCACCAGACAGTTCCCGTTATAGGCGCGGTGAAACCGCACCTCGCCACCCACGGTGGGCACGCCAAAGGCATTGCCATAGGCCCCGATCCCCTCGACCACGCCCTTCACCAGATGGGATGTCTTGGGATGCGACGGCTCGCCAAAGGACAGCGCGTTCATCGCCGCGATGGGCCGCGCCCCCATGGTGAACACGTCGCGCAGAATGCCGCCCACCCCCGTCGCCGCGCCCTGATGCGGCTCGATATAGCTGGGGTGGTTGTGGCTCTCCATCTTGAAGATCACCGCCTGCCCATCGCCGATATCCACCACCCCGGCATTCTCGCCCGGACCGCAGATCACCTGCGGGCCGGTCGTCGGCAGCGTCCGAAGCCATTTCTTCGACGACTTGTAGGAACAATGCTCGTTCCACATCGCCGAGAAGATCCCCAGTTCCGTGAATGTCGGCTCCCGCCCGATGATCTCGAGGATGCGGCTGTATTCATCCGGCTTCAGCCCGTGGCTGGCGATCAGATCGGGCGTGATGGCGGGTTCGGTCATGGCGGCATCCCTCGGGGCTTCGTCCTTGCCCGCGCGTCTATGCCAAAGGGGCCGCAAGGGAAAGGGGGAAGGGCAGGGCGCAGCCACCTGAACCGAATTTTTCACCGCGCCCGGGCAGGGCCTGTCGAAATCTGCCCACCGCCTGCGTCCTTGGGTTTAGGATGGCAGGCAAGCCCGCCCGCCACCTGCAATCACGAAGGCCATAGCCGATGAAATACATGCTTCTCCTCTACGCTGATCCCGCCCGCGAACCCACACCCGGCACGCCGGATTGGGATGCATACCTTCAGGAATTCTTCACCGTCGGCGAACGCGCGAAAGGTCATGGCACCATCCTGGCGGGCGAAGGGCTACAAGGCGTGGAAACCGCCACCTCCCTCCGCATCCGCAGCGGCAAGACGGAAACCATGGATGGCCCCTTCGCCGAAACCCGCGAACATCTGGGCGGCTTCTACCTGATCGACGCCCCCGATCTGGACGCCGCGCTTGCCTATGCCGCCGAAATCCCCGTCGCCCGTCTTGGCACGGTCGAGGTGCGTCCGGTGATGGAATACTGATGACCGCCGCCGCCGCACTGGCGAATTGCCTGCGCCATGACCGGGGCCGCCTCATCGCGGCTCTGGTCTCGCGCATGGGCGACTTCCAGCGCGCCGAGGATGCGCTGCAAGAGGCATCCGCCTCCGCGCTCATCCATTGGGGCAGGGCGGGCCTGCCCGACCGCCCCGAAGCCTGGCTTCTCCGCGCCGCGCTCCGCAAGGCCATCGACGGCTACCGCCGCGACCGCACCGCCCGCAATCATGCCGAGGCGATGGTCCTTCTCGCCGGTGACGAGGCCGCACTCACCGACGACGCCGGCATCCCCGATGACCGGCTGCGCCTGATCTTCACCTGCTGCCACCCCGCGCTTGACGCGAAATCGCAGGTCGCCCTCACCCTCCGCACCGTCTGCGGCCTGTCCACCGGCGAAATCGCCCGCGCCTTCCTGGATTCCGAACCCACCATGGGCCAACGCCTGTCCCGCGCCAAGGCCAAGATCGCCGCCGCCCGCATCCCCTTTGTCATCCCCGCGCCGGACCAATGGCCGGATCGACTGAACGCCGTGCTCACCACCGCCTATCTGATCTTCACCACCGGGTACCATTCCGGCCCGCAGGAACCGCGCGACCTCTGCGCCGAGGCGATTTTCCTGACACGCCTCATCGCGCAACTCCGCCCGAATGAGGCCGAAATCGAAGGCGCCCTCTCGCTGATGCTGCTGACCGATGCCCGCCGCGCCGCGCGGATCGGCCCCGACGGCGCAACCCTGCCCCCTGCGCATCAGGATCGCCGCAAATGGAACCGAACCGCGCTGCAAGAGGGCAAGGCCATGCTCGACCAGGCCCTGTCGCGCCGCCACCCCGGCCCGTTCCAGATCAAGGCCGCCATCGCCGCCTGCCAGATGGCCGATCCCGCCCCCGATTGGCCGCAGATTGCCGCCCTCTATGCCCGCCTGCACGGCCTTGAACCCACCCCCGTGATTGCCCTCAATCACGCCGTTGCCCTTGCCGAAGCGGGCGATCTGCCGCGCGCACTGGCGATGATCGAACCGCTGGAACAGCCTTTGCAGGGTTACCAGCCCTACCAGGCCGCCCGCGCCGCCCTGCTGGCGCGCGCAGGGCGCATTGCCGACTCACGCGCCGCCTATGACCGCGCCATCACCATGGCGGCCTCTCCACATGACGCCGCATTCCTGAGCAAAGCCCGCGCCGAACTGCCGCCATGACAGGCAGATTGCGCCAGACCCCGATAAACCAAAAAAAAGGCCGAGCAGAAGCTCGGCCCAAGTCCAACAGGGAGGTATGAGACAGCAAGAGAAGATCTCGATCACCGCCTCGCCGCTCGATTTAGGGTGGCGAGTGATTCCGTGCAAGGGCAGCATGGCCGTTCTTGCATCATGGCCGCTATGCACAAGATGCATGGCTTCCCGACAAGCCGTGGAAATGTCTGGTCATTCGCTGTTGCCGCGTCCTTGACCAAGTCATGTCAGGCGCAAAGGCGCCCGCCAGGATCACCCCTGCTCGCGCTTGCGATACTTGAAGATCTCTTCGCTCACGAATTCACGGAAGGCCGCCACCCGCTTGGAATGGCGCAGCTCTTCCGGATAGGCCAGAAACACCGGCACCTCGCCACTTTCCACATCCGGCAGAACGCGCACAAGATCGGGGGAATCCTCTGTGATGTAATCGGGCAGCACGCCGATGCCGGTATGGTTCAAGACCCCCTGCAAGACGCCGAAATAGTTGTTCACCGTCAGGGTGGACGGGATGTCATGGCTCATCAACTGCTGCACCAACGTCGCGCCCGCCGCCACCTGCGCCGTGCCCGCATGCTGGCAGATCAGACGATGCGAATGGAAATCCGCCATCGTCAGCGGCGTGCCGTGCTTTTCCAGATATTCCGGGGTCGCATAAAGCCGCATCCGTATCTGCATAAGCCGCTTGCGGATCAGATCGGCCTGGCTTGGCTCCTTCATGCGGATCGCCACATCGGCCTCGCGCATGGGCAGGTCCAGCACACGCTCTTCCAGCATCAGGTCGATCTTCAACTCGGGATATTTCTGATAAAGCGCCGTCAGTCGGGGCGCCAGCCACAGCGTGCCGAAGCCAACCGTCGTCGTAACCCGCAACTCGCCGAACACCTCGTCCTCGCTGTCACGGATGCGCGCCGCCGTGGCATCCAGCCGCTTGACCATCTGCGTGGTGGCGTCAAACAGCAATTCGCCCTGTTCCGTCAGGATCAAGCCCCGCGCGTGGCGGTGGAACAGCGTCACGTTCAGGCTTTCCTCCAGCGCCCGGATCTGCCGGCTGACTGCGGATTGGCTCAGGTGCAGCACATCCCCGGCATGGGTCAGGCTGCCCTTGTCGGCCACCGCATGGAATATCCGCAGCTTGTCCCAATCCATCTGGCCATCTCACCCTTGACACGCGCGGCACTCTACCACGGCAGCCCCCACATAAGAAGTATAGCTGGTATGTAAAGGATGCATGGCTCCGATTTTGCCACACCTCCCTGCACGGCCTTTCCCGCCGCGCCCTTCCCGCCTATGCTTGCGGCACCCGGGGCCAACCGGGGCAGAAACCGCGCAACACGCGAAAGGGGCAGGGCATGGCAGTGGGCATCTTCGACTCTGGCTTGGGCGGCCTGACCGTGCTCGATGCCGTATCGCGCCGCCTGCCGGATGTGCCTTTCGTCTATCTGGGCGACAACGCCCATGCCCCCTACGGCGTGCGCACCGCCGATGACATCTTCAACCTCACCTGCGCCGCCGTGGAGCGGCTCTGGGATGAGGGGTGCGATCTCGTGATCCTCGCCTGCAACACCGCCTCCGCCGCCGCGCTGAAACGGATGCAGGAAACCTGGGTTCCCCCCGAAAAGCGCGTCCTCGGCGTCTTTGTGCCTCTCATCGAGGCGCTGACCGAACGGCAATGGGGCGACAACTCCCCCCCGCGCGAGGTGGCCGTCAAACACGTGGCCCTTTTCGCCACTCCCGCCACCGTCGCCTCCCGCGCCTTCCAGCGCGAACTGGCATTCCGCGCCATCGGCGTGGATGTCGAGGCGCAGCCTTGCGGCGGCGTCGTCGATGCCATCGAACAAGGCGATGAGATCCTGGCCGAGGCGCTGGTCCGCAGCCATGTCGAGGCGCTGAAACGCCGCATGCCCGCCCCCGAAGCCGCCATCCTCGGCTGCACCCATTACCCCCTGATGGAAAAGGTGTTCCAGGATGCGCTGGGGGAGGGGGTCAAGGTCTACAGCCAGGCCAATCTGGTGGCCGAGTCGCTGGCCGACTACCTGACCCGGCGACCAGAATTTCTGGGGACGGGCCGCGAGTCGAAGTTCCTTACGACGGGCGATCCGAAAGCCGTGTCGAACAAGGCCACGCAATTCCTGCGCCGGAAGATCGAATTTCAGTCGGCATAAGCCGAAGGGGTGCTGACCTGCGCTATAGAACCTGCCCTGTAGCAACTGTCTTTTCAGAGTGTGCTTGTTTGGTGGTCTTTGGCGTCTCGGATC